>Ga0334722_10000115_pt1 | contig 116979 bp, 122 predicted proteins | sample C3_bottom_MG_FD_207210 | JGI IMG/M metagenome (GOLD analysis project Ga0334722, IMG submission 207210) | Sediment microbial communities from Yellowstone Lake, YNP, Wyoming, USA - C3_bottom | ecosystem: Environmental > Aquatic > Freshwater > Lake > Sediment | place: USA: Wyoming | collected...
CAGTTTTTCTTCTTGCAACATAAGATAGCGATTATCGTATTTATTCATGGAGTTAAGCTAAAAATTTAACTTTTTAGCTTACTTTTTTATTCGAAAAGTGTAAACTCCTTTGCTGCAATGTTAACAAATTTTCAGCATAATCGTGGCTTTTTGGACAAACTAAAAGGAGTGTGATGCGTTGATACACTACTCCTTGAAACTTGAGTGGGGGCCCGGGTGATGTTCGCCCAAGCCCCCTCCTGATTACACTTGACTACGGTCCTCCTGCCGGTTTCGCCGCCCCCGTAGCAGGCAGACGCTTCAGAATCAGCACCAGCAGAAACATGATCCCAAGGATTCCAATGAACGTGAGGCCGAAAGTGAGGCCGCTGATAATCCCGACTATCTGGATTTGCCCGCTGACGGCCTGGATATTATTATCGAGGGTGCTGTATGCCCAGCGCGCAAACTTGTCGTGCTTGTAAACCCTGTCGTTGACCTCACCGACCTTTTTATTGGTCGCTGCCACAACCTCACCGAACTTTTCGATGGTGTTGTTGGTGCTCCTTATGACTCCGGTGGCCTTATTGATGGCCACCGCGCAATCCCTGCTGCGGGCATTGGACGCTTTTACCAACGCCTCCAGCTCCTCGTTGAGCTTGATGAGACGATCATTTGCCGGCGCCGGCGGAACCGGGTCGCTTCCAACGAACACGCCCGGCGATACCATCTCTTCGCCCTTGGGCGTTACGGCCGTTGCAGTCTGGGTCGTGAAGCCCAGACAGAGCACGAACATGAGAATCATGACTGCGCCCTTTTTCATCGTATCCTCCCTATTGAGTGGTAGCGAATCCGGTTGGGATCCGCTCCAGATTTTTGCTCCTTGCAAACACCATGGCCGCATCGCGGCCAAGCGACTCGCGAATGCAGCCGGCCCAGTTGTAGTAAACCTGGGCAATAATCCTGTCCGCCTCGGCTTTGTGAGCCGAGATGTCGTGTCCCTGCTTGTAGTTCCTCTCGGCGATTTGGTATTGCTTGATCGCCTCGTGGAGATACTCTCTGTCGCCCGTGCAGACATACATGTCCACATAGGCGTCTCCGAGTGCTCGCCGGAATCCGAGGTTTGCGAAGCAGAATTGGGTGCATTCCTTGATCTTCTGCACCAATTCCTCGATCCGCTTGAGAATTGGCTTCTCGTCGCAGACATTCAGTCCTGTCGGCGGTGCCGGCGCTTTCGCCTCCGGTACCGATGCTGGTTTCTCTTTCTCGGGCTTCGGAAACCAATTCGGATTCGGGTCCGTTGGACCGTCATTCAGGCACAGAGCCTCGAGCTCGACATAATCTTCCACGCGGGTTCGATTTGTGCCTAACTGGCCGCCGGCGGCAAAGGCTACGCCTTCGTCGCCGCCACCAACCACTTTCGCGGTAGCACCACCGAGGCCAATTGAACTCCCAACGGTTACCCCGTCTTTGTGAATTCGAGCCCTCATGGCGACACGCCGCGAACCAGATTCCGTCTTGCAGGCGGATTCTGCCATACCGAGATAAGCTTCGTCCGGCCAATTCGGTTCGCCCATGATCCGAACGATAGAAAGGACATCGTCGCCCGGATGAGCGAAGGCTTTCGGCCAATAGTATGTGCAGGAAATATCATCCCCGTTTGCGGGGAGACCTTCCTTTTTTCTGACCGTTCGGATCCTACTTCCCCAGTTCCACGGCCAGAGATCCGAGAGCTGAAACTTGCGCTTCATACTCTCCACTTCTTTCACGGAAAGCTTTTTGTAGACGGGCGGGCAATACATCTGCCACCCTCCGCCGTCGATCGGTATCCCAGAGAACAGAAAGGAACCCGTCCCCGGAAATGCCGAGATGAACTGTCTCTGGCTGACACTGGAGCTATGATCGCTCGCGTCAACCTTAACCTTCACATCCGCGCTGGCGTCGGACTTTGCATCCGCCGCCGTTCCGTCCGATTTGTTGCCGTCGGCCATCGCCGTTCCTGCGATCAGCAGAACCAGCGCGATAAGTATGAGTAGTCTATTCTTCATTATTACCCTCCTTACTTCGCGGATGCGTTCGAAGATGATGTCGCCGTGGCTGTCGCCTTGACGCCATCAGGCAACAACTTAATGCTACCCGCAGTAAATGCTCTCAGCTCGCCTTGCGCTTGCCGAGGACCCTGTGCCGCGTAATTGGAATTTCCTTCCGCAGACACGAAGGCCGCTGTGCTTCCGCTGAACTTGCTGATCCCGATGATGGCCTGGCCGAAACCATTAGCCGTCGGATCGCAGTGCTCCGTGCGGATGTTACCTTCGGAAAACCCGAAAGTCCCCGATACCGCTTTCGTTTCGTTGGGCGTCACTTTCAGAAACGAGAAGCTCTCGCCTCCCGCCACAGCGGATCCGTCAGCACTCGTAATGCCTCTCCGATCCTGTCCGCCCAAGTAGTCGGCGCTGGTAACATTCCACGATTCGGCAGAGTTACTGCCATCGTGGATAAATGTCCAGTTTGCTTGTTTTACTTCGCCGTTGATGCTAACCTCGGACAAGCGATTGCCCCTAGCTTCAGCGGAAGAGTTGATGACTCCAAGTGCAGACGACTTGGCGATGTGATCGCCTTCGTAGCTGTCGCCTTTCAGCATGACCGATCCGTCGGCCTCGCCTGAGGCGCTACGATGTCCCTCGGCCCGGTAGTCCGCATTCACTTCCCCGCGAACCCAGCCACCGGTATCATTACCACCGAAGCTGTGAATCGCTTCGATTTCAATGCTGCCCTGTTCCGCGACCGATCCGGCAAAGCCGGAGCCCGCGATAAGCGACATCAACACGACGACTGCGACTGCGATGATCTGCTTCATGATTGACCTCCCTAGTCATCAGATTAACTTGCGTTTATTGCGCTTCATTCAATGAATAACCTATCTGAATTGAACCGTTTTTGCTCCGGTCCACAAGAAAAGAAGGACTAATCTATTGTTAATATTAATCAAATTGTTAAGGAAACAACCCTAATTTTGACGGAATCCCCCTTTTAGGGTTTCGGATTATCTTAGGACAACTTGGTAAAATTGTCAAGTTTTGGAAATAAAAAAACAGCCTTACAAAAGACTTAAAAATAACGAAGAAAAGTTAGACTTATAAATTTACTGGCACTTTCAAATCCTCCCCGTCCCTTAAAACTTGAAGTTCAATCGTATCTCCTTTCTTATATTGATAAAGCAAATCCGGCAACGAATTTTCCAAATTTATTTCCTGCCCGTTCACGGCCGTTATGATGTCATTTATTTTGAGTCCCGCTTTTTGCGCCGGAGAGCCCGCGATCATTGCCAAGCCCTGCTGGCCGGAAGAAGAAAAAATTAGAGCCCCCTTTTCAACGCTCAAATTATTATTCAGGGCGTAAGTTTTTGTAATCGGAATATAGTAAACGCCGAGTGTAGGACTTGTCCCAAGTTCTTTCGCAATCGCCCGATCAATTATTTTTTTCACCTTGTTGGACGGGATCTGAAAAAATTCAGCTCCGGAACTTTTTTCAACAGAACCGATAACTCCAATGGCTTGGCCGGTATAATCCACTATCGGCCCGCCGGTAAAATTATCTTGCAAATTAAAATCAGTTTCAAATGCCCCTTCCAGTTTGTCTGAAAAAGAAAGCGCCGTCCCGGCTAAATTATAGGTAGGATTAAACCCGCTCAAAAGCCCGGCCGCGTAGCGGTTGGAATATGTTCCGAAATTATTTCCAATTGCAATTACTTTTTCTCCTGGCTTGGAATCATCCGAATTTCCAAACGGAATAGCCGGCAGATTGGAAGCGTTTATTTTCAAAAAGGCCAAGTTGCTGTATGAATCTGTTCCTAAAAATTCCGCGTCATAACTGCTGCCATCAGAAGTCATAACTTTATATTTATAAGCCAAAGGATTTGAAGCTGCTCCGTAAATCATAACCAAGCCATCGCTCGTCACAATAATACCGGTACTATTTCTGGACGCGCTGGAATCAATTCCCTTTTTTAAAACCGCTTTTAACTCCGGCTTGGGACTAAAAATTATATTTACAACTGAAGCGGAAATTTGACTGGATATTTTTCCGATTGATGTGTCTTCCTTGACGAAAACTTGCTCGGTTTTGTTTATTACCGTTACATCCTCGGTTGATTTTTTCAAGAATTCATATTTGGAAAAAAAGCTGGTGGAACTTAAATACGGAAAAACATAGCGATCAGCCACAATCCCGCCTAAACCGCCAATTATTACAACACCTAAAAAAAATATTGCTTTTCTGGAAACTTTTTTTAGCATAACTTTGAACTTATATTACCGGTATCCACTTTGCGCTCAATAAAACCAGAATGATCATAACTGAAAAGAAAATCATATTCGCCACCACTCGTTTTCGGCTTAATAAATTCAAAAAATGGCTTTGCGTCAGGTCCCAAAGGACATAGTAGAGTATAAGCGCGATTACGCCGGTCGTCAAGTAACCGAAAGGCCAAAAGTTCATGGTCCAGATAAGCTCTGACATAAAAAGCGCGAGTAAAAAACTATAAATCCAGGCCCGCCGGACATCGTTTTCAATAATGGAAAAGTATTGATAGCTGACAAAAAGCGTAACCAAAAGATAGGCAAACATCAAAACAAAAAGCGGAACTAAAAAATTCAGATAAAGTCCATAGGCTCCGGCGTAAGTGAAAAAAATGGCTGCCGCCGTTGAAGCCATGATCAAGCCTCGCGCCGTTTGATCGCCCGAATAGAGTCCCAGCCGGTAAATTCCCAAAAGGGCCAAATAATACATGAGAGAAGCCAGCGCCACAAAAATTTGTTTTTCCGCCATTGAGGAAACAAGATAGAGGAGCGCGATGGAAAAAATAGTGAAAAAAACAGGTAAAATTGAAAATTTCCACTTGTGGCCGATCTTTCTGCCTTCGTAAAAAGCCGTGAGAAAAAGAAACATCATCACGAAAAAAACTGCGCGGGGCCGAAAAATGACCAGCTCAAGTCCAAAAAGAAAAACCAGGCTATAAAGTATTGGACGAAGTTTTATAAGCATATATTATCAGCTAAATGAAATTTTTTTATTTTTTATATCTATCCTAACCCGGCTTCCTTCGCGGATTTTTTCCTCAATTATTTGAAGCGCCAGTTCGTCCAAAATTTCATTTTGAATGACGCGCTTCAATGGCCTCGCGCCATAGGCGGGATCATAACCTTTTTCGCTTAAATATGCTCTGGCAGCCGGCGTGATAATTAGTTTTATATTTTTTTCATTCAGTCTTTTTTGAACAAGTTCAATTTGCAAATCAACTATCCGGCGCAGCATCTCGGGCGTGATCGGATGAAAGGTTATAATTTCATCAATCCGGTTTAAAAATTCCGGCTTGAAACTTTCCCGAAGCGCTCCTAAAACTTTTCCGCGCATTTCTTCTTCCGCGATAATTTCGTTCCCCTTCTCTTCCTTAAACCCCAAGCCGCTTTTGTAAATTATGTCCGACCCGACATTAGAAGTCATGATTATGACGGTATTTTTGAAGTTTACTTTTCTTCCTTTAGCGTCAGTTAGTGTTCCATCATCCAGTATCTGAAGCATTATATTGAAGACTTGCGGATGGGCTTTTTCAATTTCGTCGAACAAAATAACGCTATACGGCCTTCTCCGGACAAGCTCCGTCAGCTGGCCGCCCTCTTCATATCCGACATATCCCGGAGGCGAACCGATCATTTTAGCCGTGGCGTGCGCTTCCATATATTCGCTCATATCAACCCAGATCATTGCTTGCTCATTGTCAAAAAGAAATTCCGCTAAGGCCTTGGCCAATTCTGTTTTTCCCACGCCGGTAGGCCCGAGAAAAATAAACGACCCGATGGGATGGCGCTGCTCGGAGATTCCCGCCCGCGACCTTCGAATAGCATTGGCCACTGATTTGATGGCATCCGGCTGCCCGACCACTCTTTTCCCCAATTCTTTTTCCATGCCGGTCAGTTTTTGCGCTTCGTTTTGTAGCATTTTGAAAACCGGAATTCCGGTCCAGCGCGAAACTACTTTGGCGATATCCTCTTCAGTAACTTCTTCGTTCAGGATCGGATTTTCTTTTTGAATTTTGTTAAGCTTATTTTTTTCGGTTTTTATCTTTTTTTCCAGTTCCGGAATTTTCCCATAGCGAATTTCCGCCACCCGTTCCAATTCTCCATTTCTCTCCGCGATTTCCGACTCTGATTTTAGTTTTTCAATTTGCGCTGAATGTTCGCGTATATTAGTAATCAAATCTTTTTCCGTTTTCCACTGCAAAGACAGCTGGTTGAATTTTTCCTTGAGATCGGCCAGCTCTTTGTTTAACTCCTTAATGCGCTTTTTAGATTGGACGCTTTTCTCCTTTTCCAGCGCCTTTTTTTCAATTTCCATCCGGCGGACCGTCCGTTCCATCGCGTCAATTTCAGCCGGCATAGAATCAATCTCCATCCGAAGAGCGCTTGTGGCCTCATCGATGAGATCAACGGCCTTGTCTGGTAAAAATCGGCCGGTAATATAACGGTCGGATAATTTTACAGCCTCTTGAATCGCTCCGTCTGTTATCCGCACGCCGTGATGCACTTCATACTTTTCCTTGAGCCCGCGTAAAATTGCGATAGAATCTTCTATTGTCGGTTCGCTGACTATTATCGGTTGAAATCTCCGCTCCAGCGCCGCGTCTTTTTCAATGTATCTTTGATATTCTTTAGTGGTGGTCGCGCCAATCGCCCTGATCCGTCCCCGGGAAAGCGCGGGTTTCAGCATATTAGAAGCGTCCATTGAGCCTTCAGTTGTCGCGCCTGCCCCGACCAGCGTGTGTAATTCATCAATAAACAAAATATATTTTCCGGCCGCGCGGTCGATTTCGTTGATTATAGCTTTCAGCCGTTCTTCAAATTCGCCGCGAAATTTTGTACCGGCCAAAAGCAATCCGATATCCAATGAGACGAGCTGTTTTTCCTTAAGCGATTCCGGGACATCCCCGTCAGCGATTCTTTGCGCCAAGCCTTCCGCGATCGCCGTTTTTCCGGTTCCGGCTTCTCCGATGAGCACCGGATTATTTTTTGTCCGGCGGCTCAAAACCTGCATAACGCGCCTGATCTCCGAATCTCTTCCAATGACCGGATCCAGTTTTTTGCTTTTGGCCAGCTCCGTCAGATTGATCGTGTATTTTTCCAAAACTCTGAATTTATTTTCCGGATCCGGCGAATCAACTCTTTGCGCGCCCCTGACTTCCGACATAGTCTTTAAAACCGAATCATAATTTAAGCCGTTGGTTTCCAGAAAATTTTTCACTTTATTTTTTATATTTAAAAGGGCCAGCAGAAGATGCTCGGTTGAAATATATTCGTCTTCGATTTTTTTGGCTTCTTCGCCGGCGCTGTTCAAAATCATCATCAGTTCCGGTGTGATAAAAATTTGGCCGACATTAAGGCTGGCCGCAAGTTTTGGATACTTTTCAATTTCTTCCATCGCTCCGTCCTTGATTTTTTTTACGCCAATTCCAATTTTTTCAAGGATCGCGATAACAATGGAATTTTCCTGCGAGAGCATCGCATAAAGCAAATGAAAAACATCCACCTGCTGCTGGCTTTTTGTTAACGCGATTTCCTGCGAATTTCTAAGCGCCTCCTGGCTTTTATTTGTGAATTTGTTCAGGTCCACAAAAATAATATTTACTATTTTTCAATTCTAACTAGATCAAGCTTTTTCCGCTAGCGCAATTTCTACATTACTCTCGTTTCCTTTATGCCAAACTTTGAGCGTTATTTTGTCGCCAACATTATATTTAGAGATCAGATCCGCCAAGCCATTTTTGTCATCAACCCGGGTTCCATTAACCTCCAAGATTATGTCGTTTTCCACTATTCCGGCTTTGTCGGCAGGAGAGCCCGGAATGACCGCAAAGTCGGTTATTTTTTCGCCCCGGGAAATCAAAACTCCGTAATCAAATGGAAGATTATTTTCCTTTTTAATGGCCGCGTCAATGGGAATATAGCGCACGCCGATGTAGGGAGTAGAAATTTTTCCCGTTGTCTTGACTTGCTCCACAACTTTTTTTATCTGATTGGAAGGCAAAGCGAATCCGACATTCTGCGCTCCCTGGGCCACCGCCACATTAACGCCAATGACATCGCCGTTTATGTCCAGTAGCGGTCCGCCGGAATTTCCCGGATTTATCGCCGCGTCGGTTTGAACGATATTTGTCAGCCTTTCGGATTGGCCGAAACTGCCGGAAGCCGTCAGATTTCTTTTTAGTCCGGAAACTATTCCGCGACTTACCGTATTGGTAAATTCTCCCAGCGAATTTCCGATAGCAATAACAGTCTGCCCGATTTTGAGCGTTTCGGAGTTTCCAAGATTAAGCGTTGGATATCCGCTTCCATCTATTTTTATAACCGCGATGTCCTGAACCGGATCGCGCGCCAAAACCGTAGCCTTGTGTTCTTTCCCATCATTGGTCAAAACCGAATAATCAGCCGTCGTGTCCAAAACCACATGCCGGTTAGTCACGATCATGCCGTCGCTGGTTATGAAGAATCCGGAACCGCCACCGACTTGTTTTTTTTCGGTGCCGCCTTGCCCTTGTCCTGGATTTTGATCAAACGGCGAGCCGAAAAAGTCGGGAAAATTGAACGGATTCCCAAAAAAATCCTGCACTTTTGGAACATCCTTTGAAATTATAACGCTTACCACCGCCGGCGTTGTTTTTTCCACGACATCAATTACCGCCGAGTCTTCCTGCACGACCGTTTCCTTCACGATATCCGTTGATTTTTTCGGAGCTAGCGCAGAAGGAAATTGTTTGAAAAGGCTTGGAACGATTTTCTGCACAATTCCGCCCGACATAAAACCGAAAATTGCTCCAAAAATTGAGGATATTACCACGGTAACCAAAAGCAATAGCGCGATTGGTATTTTGCGATTTTTTTCGCTTTCCACTTTTTCCTGATTTTGTAAATTTTGTTGAGTTTCCATATTTTTTGAATTTTATTTACCGCGCACCATAACAATTGTACTAAGATTTGTACAACGCAAGGTGTTTTTTATTGCAGTTTGCGCCTTATTCCGACAGGGAAATTGCGCCCACCGGACAGCTGTCAACCGCTTCTTGGCAGTTGCACTCACCGCATTCTTCGGCAATTACTTGTGATTTTCCGTCCTTGAGTTGGAAAACTTTCGGACAAAGCGCCTCGCAGGTTCCGCACCCGATGCAAAGCTCGTGATTGATTTTTGGCTTAGACATACTTTTATCTCTTGAAATTAATTATTAACTTGATTAAAACATTATGGATATATCATCGGGAGAATTTTTTTCCAGATTATCCTCAAAATCGCGCAATTCCGGTTTTGAAAACTGAACAGATTGTGAGCTATTATCCCAATAATAGTCTTTGAGCGGTATGTATATTTTAAAGTTTTTTTCCTGTTCCAGCAACCAGTCTGAAAAATTTTTACTTCGCACAAAAATTTGCCTGATTCTGATTTTGTCGGTTCCGTCCTCAGTTTTTTTATCCTCAACATCAACTATGTGAAAGCCTAACGGACTTTCAACAATGCCTGATTCTTCTCCCTTTTTTAATTGAACGGTTGCCATCGAGATTTCCGGAATCATTTGATCCGTTGTAAGCCACCCGAGCTCTCCGCCGTTTTTGGCAGAGTCCCCGTCTGAATATTTTTTGACCACTTCCACGAAATCTTTTTTACTTTGAAGTTCTCCGAGAGCCGCTGTTATTTTATTTTTTGCTTCAGTTATGTTTTGATCAGATTCGCGCACGCTTTTTTCTAAAGCTTCTTTATACAGATCCGGTTTTACTATTTTTTCCTGAAATTTTTCCAAATCCCAACCATATAAATTTTGAAGGTTTTTCAAGACTAAATCGCGCGTTCCGTATTCATTTATTTTTCGATCAACCTCTTGGGCAACCATTTCCTCGGTTATTTTTATGCCTCGTCCCTCGGCCAATTTACTTATGATCCGGTTCTCAATCATCTTATTCAAAAGGTTTTTTTCCTTTATTTTAAGCCTTTTTTGACCATCCTCTGTCGTAAAATCCACCCGGAGCCCGGTTTCGGAAAAGTCCTGATTTTCGTAAAACCGGCGAACAGAATTCAAATCCGCGTTAAATTCGGAAATTGTGACGAAATCTCTGCTATTTATAACCGCCGCTGGAAAATGAATCAGGCGCGTAACTTTTTGTGTGAACCCATTATTCATTCCCGCTTCGTAAATTAAGAATCCGCTAACTAAAATAATAATAGCAAGAATTATCAGTGTAGAATAAACAATAATAGAAAATTTTACATTTTTCTTTTTTATTTCCATACCTTTATTAATATCTAAAAAAATAATTCCACCACTTAATCGTATTTGGTATTTGCTCCTCAACCGGAATATTGGGTGCTGTTTTTTCCTCAAATTGCGGCTCTTTGGCAATGCCGGGTTTTATGACAACCACGCTTTCTCCCGGCGAACGCAAACTTAATTTATCCTTGGCTTCTTTTTCCTGATATTCCGCGCTTCCTAGGTATGTAATTTTTTCCTGGATATGAGAACTTTCTTTGTCAATTTGGAGGGCCTTTTCTTTGAGCGTGTCTATTTCGCGCTGGATCTGATTTTTTTTATAAGTCTCGCGCGCCAGAGCCGTGATTACCAAAATTATAACCAAAATGGCCGGAATTAAAATAATTTTTGCCAGGATGGTTTTAAATTTTCCGGATTTGTTCGGCATGCTAAATGATTCTAAAAAGCGGGGCGATTGTAAAGGCGAGCATCCCTAAAACAGCCAGTATGGAAATTACCACCCAAATCTTGTACATTTTTTTGTTTCGCTTTGCAAAACTCATGAATATATTTTAGCAAAACCCGACAATCTAAGCAACCATCTAAAATAGCAATGAAAAAGGGGCAGTCTGGAGTCCAGACTGCCCCTTGCTTTGGATCATCAAGTCAGTCAAGATGCTTCTGCAATTTTCCGTATAATACGATAATCCTCGGGAACTTCGATTTTCCATGCGCGAAACTTAATGCCGAAAGTCCGCGCGTATCCGTCTTTATGTGTGACTATCTCGATATCACCGGGCAAAAGACGCGGAAAATCCTTTCTTGCTTCTTCGACCAAGTTGAGAATATAACCCACGCTTCTGAAAATAGAATTTGTTCTGATTACGCATACGCCGTCCTGCGGACTTTGTGACAAAAATTCCTTGATTACATGGCACCTCATGCTCCCTCCTCTTCCGGTTTCCTGTTTTGAGGAAATTCCTTATTATCTAGATTGATAGCCACTGCAAGTAGCCTAAGCGCCGCAGTAATCCGAAGGCTTTGCCCTCCGCCAAAATAATTTCGGAAGCGATGCAAAAAACCGAAATCCTCGGGATCCTTTTGAGACATTACTTCAATCCAGAAATCGCCATCTTCTGAAAATAAAACTCCGATATACGCCATGCGAGCATCGTCCTCATAGCGCATATAGCCGGTTTTGGTCTGGAGACCTTTAGGCCAGAAAGGTGTTTTGAGTAGAATTCTAAGAACCTCGTCCGGATGCGCTTCGCACATCTTCTTGATTTTACTTATGGTCCTTCGATCAATTGTCATAATCTAGCCCTCCCCGTATACTAATCGTTTCGTAACCGATGTTCGTTAGTTACTTTATTTAAAAGATGTTCTTCATTTCCCAATGAAATTGTAAAGATACTAGAAATTTAAAGTAGCATTTCTCGTTCCACCCTGTCAATACTACAAATAATTTCAAAACAACTAATAAAACATCACTGACCAACATTCTGATATTCTCAAGAATATCAGAATGTCATGTGTGTAATGTTATGCGTGTTGTGAAAATGTTTTTAGAAATTTGTAAATAATTTTTCCGTAAGGCGAAAGTTCGTGGGTAACAGCGCGTCCCCGATAATTTTTGCGTATCAGCCCGGACTGGACAAGCCGCCAAAGATGACTGGAAGTTGTTTTAAAGTTACAATGTAGCCGTTCCGAAATATCATCAACCGTAATTCCCTCATTTAAAGCAATTAGAAAAAGTATTTCAATTCGCCTATGATTTGATATGCCCTTCAAATGGCGTTCGATTTGTCTGGGAGTTTTGACCGTTTTTCGTTTTGGAATTGAAATATGCCCGAACGACGATCCTCTTCTTTTGGCTAACATACTTTTTAAAAAATATTTTTAATTATTTTTATACATTATACCACACATCACAACATTCTGATATTCTAAAGAATATCAGAATGTTGTGATTCATTGGAAATGTTTTTGTGGTTGCATTATGAAATAAAAAAAACGCTAAAATAGCGCTAAATATCAATGGTTTTTTCTACTTCTTCAAAACCGCGAGATATGCTTGAGTCGGAATGCTGACTTTGCCGATATTTTTCATTTTTTTCTTCCCTTTTTTCTGTTTTTCCAAAAGTTTTTTCTTTCTGGTTACATCTCCGCCGTAAAGTCCGCTGGTTACATCTTTCCGAAAGGCTTTGATAGTCTCTCGGGCGATAACTTTTCCGCCGATAGCCGCCTGAAGCGCGATTTGAAAATTTTGTTTTGGAATTGAATCTTTGAGTTTTTCCACCGTCCTCTTTCCTTCGCTGAACGCCCACTCTTTTGGAACGATGCGCGAAAAAGCGTCCACCTTCTCTTCCGCTACTAAAATATCCAGCTTGACCAGATCATAGGGCTTGTAGCCGGTTATTTCATAATTCATTGATGCATAACCGGAAGAAGCGCTTTTGATGTCATCGTGAAGGTTGATAATAACATCCGTCAGGGGACAATCAAATGAAAGAACGAGCCTTTCGCTGTCTATATATTCAGTATTAAGATAATTCGCGCGTGTGTTTTTCATAACTTCCATAATTGCGCCAAGATAACTGCTTGGCGAAATTATGTCTAATTTTACATATGGCTCGTAAATTTTTTCAATGACAGATGGATCGGGCATTTCAATCGCAGAATAAATTCTTGCCCTGTTAAATTTCCGCGAAGCGGAACCGCCCTCGGCGTATTTAACAGGGTTGCCCCCTTCCTCTTTCCCTCTTAACTCTACCTCGTAAACGACGCTTGGCGTCGTAATTGTCGGATTTATTTCAAATTCTCGCTCTAACCGTGATTGGATGATTTCCAGATGGAGCATGCCCAAAAATCCGCAGCGGAATCCCCGCCCCAGTGCCTGATTGCTTTCCGGTTCAAATTCAAACGCCGCGTCATTAAGTTTCAATTTTTCCAGCGCGTCGCGCATGAAATTATATTGATCCCCTTCCACCGGATAAAAGCTCGCATAAACCATCGGCGTAACTTTTTTATACCCAGGCAGAGCTTCGGGTTTATTCGCATTTATTCGCCCGTCATTCGCTAATATTCGCGAGTTAGTGATGGTGTCGCCTACTCTGCAATTTTCCACGCTTTTAAATCCAGTCGCGATATATCCGATGTCGCCTGCCGTTAGTTTTTCTGTTTTTTGCAAATCTGGTTTAAAAAATCCGACTTCCACAACGCCGCTCTCCGCGCCGGCGGCCATCAGCGCGATTTTATCGTCGCGCTTAACTTCGCCATCCACTATCCGGACAAACGCGACAACGCCTTTGTATGTGTCATATTTGGAATCAAAAATAAGCGCGCGAAGCGGTTTTTCCTGTTCGCCTTTTGGATATGGAACTTTTTCTATGATTCTTTCTAAAAGTTTTTCTACGCCTAATCCCGTTTTACCCGAAACTTCTAAAATCTCGTTTTCCTTGCAACCCAAAATGTGCATTATTTCTTTTTTTGTTTTTTGGACTTCAGCGTTAGGAAGATCAATTTTGTTCACGGCAGGGATTATTTCCAGCCCCTGTTCAACAGCCAGATATAAATTGGATAAAGTCTGCGCCTGCACGCCTTTGGTCGCATCAACCAAAAGTACTGCGCCTTCCACCGCCGCCAAAGACCTCGAAACTTCATAATTAAAATCAACATGCCCGGGGGTATCTATAAGATTCAGAATATATTTTTCGCCGTTTAATTCATAATGCATTCTCACTGGCTGAAGCTTGATTGTTATTCCTCTCTCCCGTTCAAGATCCATTTGGTCCAAAAGCTGTTCTTTCATCTTCCGTTTTTCGACTGTGTTGGTAATTTCCAAAAGCCGATCAGCCAGAGTACTCTTACCGTGATCTATATGCGCGATTATGCAGAAATTTCGAACATTATTCATAATGTTCTTTATTTTAACTCGAAATTATAGAAATATCAAGACTAAATATGCGCCTAGTAGCGCATATTTATTAAAAAATTCTAAGAATAATTATATCCCACTCACATCCGCCGTATCTTCCACGATGGTTTGCTTTTCTTTGAAAAGTTTTCTGGTAAGTAATTGTTTGAATTTGAAAAATTCTTCAAGTTTCAGTATATAGCATGCCAGCGCGAAAATAGAAAATCCAACAAGTGATGAAACAAATAATTGAATGAAGATTCCAACGAATGTATCCAGATTAACCGCCGGCGCTATCAGATATTTTGCGAGCTGGATCGCCAAACCCGCCACAACTGAAGCCAGCGCGATTTTAGCAATAAATTTTATGATTTTTTTGTCATCCAGCGCATCAAACCTGGTTCGCAAAACAAATAGCAGGAGAAGCATCTGAAAAACGCTGGCCAAGGAAAACGCGATAGCCAGACCGATAATATGAAACCGGCCGATCAAGAGCAAAACAGCGCTGATGTTCACGATTTCCGTTAAAAGCGCGATATAAAATGGAGTTTTAGTGTCATGAAGAGCATAAAAAGATCGCGCCAGAAGCGGAATGGTCGCTTGCGCGAAAAGACTCAAAGCAAAAATTCCCAGAACCTGAAAAGTCATGATGGTATCCTCCCAGTCAAATTTTCCGGCGCCGAGCGCCACGCGGACAATTTGCGCCCGCAAAACCAGAATAAAAACGCTCAACGGAATCACAAAAAAAAGAATTTGCCGAAAAGTTGATGAAAATGTTTTCACAAAATTTTCTTTTTCATTCCTGGCGGCTAGCGCCGAAAGCACCGGAAATACCGCAATAGAAAAAGAAGCGCCGAAAAGCCCTACTGGGACGCCTTGTAAATTTTGAGCGAAATTAAATATTGATAAACTTCCCGCCGCTAAAGTTGACGCGAATATGGTAATGACTAGAAGATTTATCTGATTGACCGCAATCCCAATGGTGCGCGGAATCATCAATCTAATAACTCTTCTCACATTATTATTGATGATCGCTTTTTTAAACGACCACTGATACCGAAACCCGAGATGCCGGGTTGCGGGATATTGCATTAGCATATGAAGCAATGCTCCGAAAACAACTCCTAAGGCCAGACCGACCGGACCCCAAAATTTTACGAAAACCGTAACACCAATTATGATTCCAACATTATACATTATCGGCGCGATGGAATAGACCAAAAATCTCTTGAAAGAAATTAAACTTCCGCCCATGATGCCGCTTATTCCCAAGAGCAACGGGCTGAAAAGCATTATCCGCGTGAAAAGCACCACGGTTTCCATTTTTTGTGCGGGAAATCCGGGTGTTATAAGTTTCATTAAAAACGGGGCGAATACGGCGATAATAAGTGAAATCGCGACAATTAAAACCGCCGCGAGGGTCAGAACGCCATTGAATAATTCCCAGGCCTCTTCCTTTTTTTCCCGGCTGATAAGTCCGGTAAAAACCGGGATGAAAGCGGCAGAGAGCGCGCCCAAAATTAAGAGATTATAAATCAAATCAGGAATTCGAAAGGCGGCATAATAGGCATCCAAAGTATCACCAGCACCGAAGGTGGAAGCCAAAAGGCGATCTCGAAAGAGACCGAGTATTCGGCTGGCCAAACCAGCAACCGTAATGACAAAAGCGGCCGAAGCGATTGAACGGGACGGTCCCGAATTTAGAATTCCATTGTTGAAAATTCTTTTAATCATTTTTTCACAAACGCCATACCGATAAATTTATCCGTTCTTAAATCAGTTTCCCAACTGACCGAACGATTGTCCGAAACTTCAACATTATCCGGATATTGCCATATCATTTTCTGATTGGACGGATATGTCAAGTGAAAAGAAAACTTGCTACCCAAACTTCCTGCTTGTTTTTGAATAAGTAATGAATATGTGTCAGCCGGCTTGGTCGTGTTATTCATGGAAATTTTGAAAGGGAGCAAATATTTATATTTTACCGTGGTTGTTTCCTGCGGGCTAACATAAGACCAGTTGGCAAAAACCGTTTTGCCGGCGTCTTCATAGACGCGCGTTCCGGATTCTTCGTCAATTCTTATTGAATCTTCTTCCGATTCTACTTGCGGATCGCGCTTGAAATTAAGTGCGTTGTAATCCAGCGGCGGAGAATCAAATTCGCGCGTTTGTCCTTCAACAGAAATTAATTGTGATCCCTTCGGCACATAAATTCGCATGTAGTCGGCGTTGACTTTATTCCACCATTCAAATTCAGTATTGCCTCCGTTATGATGGCGCGTAATCATAACTTCGTCAACGACAGAGCCGTCTTCCTGAATTTCCGCCACATGTGAAATTTTTTCGTCTACCACTCCGTCCGTTTTAAATCCATTGATATTGGTATTTATCACACTTAAGTAATCCTTGTCCGCGTTCAAAATCTCTCCGGACCAGCCAAGCTCGGATATCTTTTTTTCAATATCATAGTTGCTGGAATAAATGAGTATCTGTTTTTCATTGAGGCTGTCAGATAAAATATTCAGAGTCTTGGCAATATCCGTGAAGTTTTTGGCGTTAAAAATTTTGTCCAGAAGCTTGGGCGCGAGATCAGCAAGAATCTGTTTTGGCTGATTTAATTCCTTGTCATAATCCACTTCTACTTCATACTGGATTTTTTCCAAAAAATTATCTTTGTCCACCGTGACGCCGTATTCCGGAAGTTCGATCGGTCCGGTAATCTCCAAAAGTTTTTGCATAACGGCAGGCGTCATTGTAATCACGCCGTCCACCGTCGGTCCGCCGGTTCTTTCAAAAAACCACATGGCTTTTTCGGCTGAAACCGGAAAATCCGGAAACCAGTTGCTGTCGTGCAGACTCCAGGCCGCGCTGATTTTTTGGATAGGAACCGGAGGCACGACTTTTTCCCGAAGTTGCCCGTCCGGATTGAAAATCCCGTCAATAAAAAACTTTTTTATCCGGCCGTTGGAAATATCCATAACCCCATAGGTTCCAATGAATCCGCCGGTCGCTCTGATTTCCTGGTTGTTTTGGAACAAAAATAAATATTTTCTCGGACCATTGCCGCCCAGAACATCCGTAAAAATATCGCTATTGCTCAAAAATCCGCCGATGAATTTTCTGGCCTCCGGCAGCCTGCTTTTCAAATTTATGAATTGAATTCGCTTATCTTCAGGAATATCATCCAAATTAACTTTTTCTAAATTTTTTTGGGCATCTTCCAAAAGACTTTGTATTTCCCGGGAATTTCCGGCCGCGTCCTGAAAAATTTTCAGAAATGAAACCGGTTCAGCTTGAGCGTCCAGCGGGTTTTTTATTTCATCCATATTTTTCAAAACATCTCCGGCCAACACCCCGACTCGGGAAATATCCTGGCCGGTCTTGGCCAGCGCACTGCCGGATGAAATTTTTGAAAGATATGGAATAAATCTGGTTGTTTCCACAAAAAATCTTCCCATCCCGTCCAGTTCCGTTGAAATTTCTCCGAATTTTTTATAAGCCTCTCCAAATTCAAAGGAAGATTTTTGAAAATCCCTTGCCAATATCCCCTCTTTTGCTTGGACAAGCTCGGCGTAGGCCAGACTGCCGTTTTGTTCAACGGATTTCTTTATATCAATACCTTTCTTCCAAAATCCGATTCCAAAAACAACCAAAAACATGGCGGCCGCCAGGCTAAAAAATGAAAAGAGGCTTTTGCGCCAGCTTACTTTGTCGAAATACCCGGTTAGCAAAATCTTGTTATCCTTCTCCGTCACTTTCACCTCTTCAGAAAATTGCGGAGCACATTCCGCGTTTATTGATGAAATGTAGTCCTCGATTCGATCTTCCGCAAAAACAAAATCGTCCGCGTGAAAACGGCTTTCATAAGCGACCGGCACTTCCGCGCTATCCGCAGACTCTCCCAGCCGAAAAACTTGCGGGCTTTGTTTTTCCTGAAAAGATTTTTTTACTTTCTTTTTTTTGCCATAAAATTCATCGGTCTCCGGCCTTGATTCCCGTGAAATTCGATAAGGTTTTGCCAATTCATTCTCTAGCGGCCAATTTTTTATTTTGCGATCAAAAAATTTTTCTTGAATTTTTAAAATTTTTTCAATTTTTCGTATCCGTTCAAAATCCAAATTGCCTTCCGCGTCGGTCGGCCGGATGTCAAACATTTGCGGTAATATTTTTTTTCTCCAGTTTTTATTTTTTTCCCGTGATTTCATATAATTCCAGCGTTGTTTTTGCCATTTTTCTCCAGCTATATTTTCGCGCCTGTTGATAGCCCTTTTTCACCAGCTCTTTTCTCAAGTTTTCGGAGACGAAAACTTTTTTTATCGCTTCCGCTATTTTATCAACATTCAGCGGATCAAAATAATACGCGCTATCCTCCAAAATTTCCCGGGCCGAAGCGTGCTCGGAAGAAATTACCGGTACGCCCTTTGACATGGCTTCCAGCGGCGGAAGTTCAAATCCTTCATAAAGCGACGGGCGGACATAAGCCAAAGCGTTATGAAAAATAACATCCAATTCATGGTCCGGCACAAAACCCGTGAAAATTATTCCTCGGATTTTATTGTCATGGACAAATTTTTTAAACCTCAAGTAAAAATAATCGTCCGCTCCGACAAAAACTAGGCTTAGCGCGATGTTCCTGCGGTTGATCTGCTTAAAGGCCAGCGCCAGCCGTTCGGGATTCTTGTGCGGATAAACATTTCCGACATACACAATGAATGGTTTTATTATACTATACTTTTTCAATATTTTCTCATCATGCCCCGGGCTTAGCATGCAGAAATCATCGCTGGCTTCATAAGTAACCTTTATTTTTTCCTCCGGCACTTCCGGATATACTTTTTGTATATCGCTTTTAGTAAAATTTGAAACGGCAATAATCCGGCTTGAGCGCAGCACTGCCGATTTTATAACTATTTTATAAATAAAAAATTTAAACCAATAAAAAATCGGTCCGAGCGTTGAGCTTCTGACGGTCGGAAAATGGATCAGAATCAGATCATGAATGGTCACGATGAACCTTCCGAAATAAAAAATCGGAACATTAAAATGAGGAAAATGAACTAACTCTAACTTGTATTTTCTCAAAAGTCTCGGGAATTTTACTTGTTCTTCCCAGGAATACCAGCGGTAATCGGCCAGGACTTTTTGAAAATTTTTGGCTTTGAGCTTGTATTCGTCAAAATTATCTTTTCGCAAAAAAACAAAGTACTCATTAGTATCATCTATTTGTTCCAGATTTTCTATTAATTTTTGCGTATACCGCCCCAGTCCCTTGCCGATCGGACCATAAAACCGGGCGTCAATGCCTATTCTCATAACTTAATTGTAACAAAAAACCCGAACCCCGGCTATATGAGCCAGGATTCGGGTTGCCATTCGCCTACTTTACCTTTTTTTAGGAACTTCTATTTCCCCACTCGGAGAAATTATCTCAACATCATTCAAATTGAAACCCGTTGGTTTCCCCTTTATGAAACGGCCGCGCTTGGTCGATTTAACATCGGACCAGGCCACTACGCTACTGCCACTAACTGCACTTACATACTCAACATTTGCAATTGTGCGACCGGAATAAAGTACGATTTCAAAGAATAGCTTTTCTTCCCTAAACCAGTTCACTAATCTAAAAAAGTCCTCTCCTCTCATCTTACACTCCTTTCCCTAGGGGGAACTTCTTACTTACTTCCGGTTAATATCTTTAGCGTCAACTTGGCAGTTTTGCGCCAATTGAAATCTTTTGAACGAACTAGTCCCCTTTCAACTAATTTTGCACGCAATTCGCTGTTTGTCAATATTTCCCGCATTGCATCGCATATTTCCTGCGACTTGTCCGGATCGATTAAAATTCCGCTGTTCCCGATTATTTCCGGCAAAGATGAATTATTTGACGCGATTACCGGCACGCCCGAACTCATCGCTTCCAGTATCGGAAAGCCAAAGCCTTCAAAAAAAGAGGGATAAATGAAAAGAGAGGCTAAATTAAAAACATATTCCTTGTCAGTATCATCAACAAAATTTATGGTTTTAATGTGATCTCGAAATTCAGATTTTTCAATTTCTGAAAATATTTTTCCAGAGAGCCAGCCGGCAGAGCCGGCGATAACGAATTTGTAATCTAAAAGTTCTTTTAGTTCTTCGTTTTCAGCGGCAGTTTTTCGCAGTTGTTCATACGCGCGGACAATTCCGCTGATGTTTTTTCTTGGCTCAATCGTTCCGAGATATAAAATAAATTTATAGGGCAGCTTATATTTTTCTTTGATGCTGATTAATTTTTCGTCGTTGCGGCTGATGGGACAGAACTTTTCCGAAACTCCGCTATAAATAGTTTTTATTTTTTTGGGATTAATTTTATACAAATCAACCAAATCATTTCTGGTTGATTCAGAAACCGCGATTATCTTGTCAGCACGAGCGCATATTTTTCTTGGATTAATAAAGCTATGCCAAAGACGCCTCTTTAGCGAAAATGTTTCCGGATATCTCTCAAAAGATAAATCGTGTATTGTTACGACTAACTTAGATTCTTTGCCTACGCCTCCAAAAATAATGTTTGGCATGAAAAAAACATCCGCTCCGCCGATCATCTGGTCAATTTTCGGCCAATTGAAATACCAAAACAGAAAATTCAATAATTTATTGGGAAAATTGAATTTTTTTATTTTGACATTCGGATATTTTTCTAACCAAAAAAAATCCGTTTTTCCCTTGCGCCATGAATTCAAAAAAAGAATGTATTCATTTTTCTGATCAGACTCAAAAAGATTTTCCAAAAGATTAAGCGTGTATTCTTCCACCCCCGTCCTTCGTCCCTCCTCAAGGCACCTTGCGTCAATTCCTATGCGCATTTCTATTTAATATAGTGAAAAATCAACACGGACCAAAAAGCCAAAAAAATTCCTACTGCAAACGAGACAACTAAAACGATAATCGGATCAAAGTTATTTTTGACTATAACCGCTTCCTGAGCCACAATGGCAAACCAAGTATTTTCCTTTTGATTTGCATTCAGATTATCCGTATTTTTTGAAATTATTTCCGTGATCGAGTTGGAAATATTTTTGGTTGCTTCCGGATTGGCCGCGGAAAAATTTACCACTACGATTTGGGAGGAAAGTTTTTCCGGCTTGAAAGATTTGGTCAATTGCCTAAGCGTAAATTGAGCGGTATTCAGCCCCGCTTTTGAATATATTTCCGCCACGGTTCTAGGACTTTGAAGCCACTGAACAATGGTTTCGGCGAATTTTTCATCGGCTTGAAGCCTGTAAAAATCGTCAAATTTATAATCAAGAGTGCTTTGGGCTCCCTGGCGAGTTATATTAAGTGTCAGTGATGCATTGTAAGAAACCGGCCGAAAAATAAAATAAGCGAAAGCTAAAAGCACAACTCCGACGGTTACTCCCGCAAATAGATTAAAATTTTTTCTTATAATTTGGATGTATTCTTTTAGTTCCATATTTGTAAATTTGTAGTTGATTTGTAGATTCGCAGGGTATTATGCATTTTTAAACTCCGCGAACTCCCTCTCAACATAGTCTTTTATTTTAGCTTTAAATACGGCTTTGTCAAATTTCTTGGCTTTTTCCCGAATAGCTTCCGGATTGTAATCCGCTTCCTTATATTTTTTCACAGCCATTATTATGTCTTCTGCCGTTTGCCGATCAAAAAAAATCCCTTCCTTTCCTTCTTCTGCGTGTTCAACAATATCTCCTCCGCGATAGGCGATGATAGGCCGCCCGGACGCCATCGCCTCAATGGCTACGATCCCAAAATCTTCTTCTTGCGGAAAAATAAAGGCCTGACATTTAGCATAGAAATCCGCGAGTTTTTCGTCCGGAACCCGATCCAAAAATTCAATGTTGGCCTTAGCCAGTTTTTTGAGTTTTTTCATTTCCGGGCCTCGTCCGATAATTTTGAGAGGAAGCCCTAGCTGATTAAAAGCTTTGATAACAATGTCGTGCCGCTTGTAAGCCAACATCCTTCCCACCATCAGAAAATAGTTGTCACGCTCGGAGCTAATGAAAAAATTATCTGTTTCTACCGGCGGATGGATGACCACGCTATCTCTTTTGTAATATTTCTTTATGCGCCGAGCCACAAAACCGGAGTTGGCGATTATTTTATCCGGCCGGTCCGCGCTGACCCGATCCCAGACTCTTATATAATTCATTATGAAAGGAATGATTTTTTTTACCAGCCGGGGGAAATCAAAATCGCTGGTGTATTTTTGGCAATCATCCCAGGCATAGCGCATTGGCGTGTGCATATAGCAAATATGGAGCGTCTCCGGCTCGGTGATGATTCCTTTGGCATAGCTTGATGAGTCAGAAAGAACAATATCATAATCGGAAAAATCAAACTGTTCAATAGCCATCGGCATGAATTGGGGAAATATCCGGTGCCTGATTTTGGCGAAAGGCAATTTTTGAATGAAGGAAGTTCTAATATTTTTTCCGGAAAATTTTCCATGCATCAAATCCTCGTTATAGACCAGGGTATAAATGGGCGCATAGGGAAAAAGTTCTGTGAAACATTCTAGAACCCTTTCCGCCCCGCCGTATTGGACGAGATAATCATGGACTAAGGCAATCTTCATATTGTGTATATTTTACAGCTTTTAAGTATTTTGCACAAAAAAAGAGGCGAAAGTCTCTTAAAATAAAATCAAATAAAAACTATAAATTCCTTCTCTTCCTGAACAACACTCCGAAAGTTTTGAGACAAATTTGAATATCCAAAGCGAGTGACCAGTTTTCAATGTAGTAGAGATCCAGATGGTATTCCCGTTCAAAGTCTAAATCTGACCGGCCGGAAACTTGAGCCATGCCGGTCACTCCCGGCTTTATAGTCAGCAAACGGCGGTGATAGTCCATATATTTTTCCACTTCCCGTTCCTGATGCGGCCGCGGTCCAACCATACTCATGGAGCCAAACAGAACATTGAACAGTTGCGGCAGTTCATCAATGGAATATTTTTCAATGAAATTTCCCACTCGAGTTTTTCTTGGATCAGCTTTAATCTTGTAAAGCGGACCCGTGCGGACGCTTTGTTTTTCTATCAGCTCCTTTTCCAGCTGGAGAGCCCCATCCAGATTAGCATTTTCGCGGCAGACGCAATGCTCCCATTTCATATAGCGGAATTTATATACGAAAAATTTCTTGCCATTGCTTCCTATCCGTTCGTTTTTATAAATTATCGGCCCCTCACTTTCAAGCCGAATCGCCAGCGCGGTCAAAAGCAAAACCGGAGAAGTTATTATTATGCCAACCGCGGAGACAAAGGTATCAAAAACCCTTTTTAAAATCCTTCCCCAGCCGTCCAGGGGCGTATGTTTTACCTCTATCATCGGCTCGCCATTCAGAACTCCCAACTCAAATTGCGAAGTTTGCAGCGTGGTCGGCAGATATTTATAAGTTATGTTATTAATGGCGCAAAAGTCTATGAGTTTTTCCTGCTCATCATCCGTTATGCCAGGCTCGCATAAAATAATTTCGTCTATGTTCTTTTCGTCGTTAATTTTTTTAATAACCTTGAGATGTGCCGTTTCAATTTGATCCACGACTTTATAGCCAAGATTTTTGTTGCGCTGAAAAAGACTGGCTATGGTTTTAATTTTCCCGTTTATTCCGATAAGCAGCACGCGGTGAACTCCCATTCCCCGCGATCGCAGAAGCCATTTTTGAATAAGTTGAATAAGATACCGCGCCAGAACTACATAAATTGTGGCAATGCCCCAAGCCGCCAAAATAATAAATCGCGATGAAAACCATTCGCGTTTCAAAAATATCGCAACAATTATTACGACCAGTCCAACAGAAGTCGCGAAAAAAACCCGAATGGCTTCCTTCCAGAATTTCCTAGTCGTCCGAATGGCATAGAGACCCTGAATTGCATAGATCAGAATAAAAATTGGAGCCACAATTAAAACGACCTTTATGTAGTCGTTTAATGGATAATTATAGAGTTTCGGTTTGAGCGCCAGAATTTCGGGAACATTGCGGATCGTAAACGCTGTCAGCGCCGCCAAAACTATCATCAGAAAATCTACCGGAACTTGTAGCGCATTGAAAAATAGTTCAGATCTCTTCATGATTACTCTACTAATTACGAATACACTACGCTTTACGAATACACGAAGTACGAATTAGAAAATATTCGTACATTCGTAAAAATTCGTGATTCGTAGAGTAAACCGATAACTTAACACAAATTTTGCCAGGGTAAACTTGTAAGCCGAATTCTGTTCTCCGACAAGCGTCGGAGCGATAGTCATTTATCTGATCGCGCCATTACTGGCGGATTCGAGCGGCACTTCCAATATTTCCTAGGGGAATACTGGACTCGGCCTTGCATTCAGGTAAGGATTTAGCCGTTTCACCCTTCGACTTCGCTCAGGGCAAGCTTTTACGCTAACCCGGAACTGCTTCGAAAGCTATTCCATTGAATGGAATCTTTGATTCTTTCGAATCAAAGCGTCTCTGATCGCACCTCTAAGATTGCTCTTGACGGGCGTTACCTCCGACGCTCTTTCGAGATCGGAGCTCCGCACCCTTTCGGGCATCGGAGCCGCTACCTTGCTCCCCGATATTACATCGGGGAAATGTTCGGACTTTCCTCCATCGCTCGCTGTGACACGAACGACAGCGACTACCCCGTTTACCCTAGCAAAATTTATGTCAAAAAACACTATTTATAGTATCTCAAAAACCGTACCTTGTCAAATACGCAGTCTTATAATTGCTTTACTTAAGCCTTTTTTAGTAGCTCAAGATTTTTTAATAATTCCTCCTGAATTTTTAGCTTCTCCTTATTTTCCTTAAGCTTTTCCTTATACGCCTTAACTATGTCTTTTCGGGCGCTTTGGATAAAATTCTGGTTGCCTAATAAATTTTCCGTTTTCGTTATTGAATTCTTTATAGCCGCCGCCTCTTTTTCCAGAATACTCGCTTCTTTTTCAATATCAATAAGTCCGGAAACATCCAATTCAATTATTCTTTTTCTGGTTCGGATCCGGAGCACTTTTTTAGGAAAATTTCCGCTTCCGGAAAACTTAACGCCTGCAAGTTTTTCTACAATCGCCTTCTCGGGAAGTTTTTCTCCAGTTGCTCCAATTACTTCGCCGGCTTTTATGTGGTAGCTTGAACGGGCGTTTCTAATTTTCGTAACAAGTTCTTGCAGATCTTTAAAATCTTTTTCAGATTTTTCATTAATGAATTTTTTTTCGCTTTCCGGCCACTTTGCAGTCATCAGAAGTTCTCGCCCGCCCGCCAGCTTATAAATTTTTTCTGTTACAAAAGGAGTGAACGGATGCCATAATTTCAAAATTTTATTCAGGATGTATCCCAGCACTTTCGGATTTTTTTCAATTTTGTTTATCTCCAGATACCAGTCCGCCAAATCGTCCCAGGTAAATTGCCGTAATTTTTCCTGGGCTAGTGATATATTTTTCTTTTTCATAAAATCTGTGACGCTGCCTGTCGTTTCCTCCAGTTTTGAGACTATCCATTTTTCCGGAATCGTTTTCAGATCCCGCTTGCTTATTTTTTCAACCAATTCAAATTTTTCGTCTGATCCCGCGGCATAGCGAAAAATATTCCAGAGTTTGGTCACAAAATTTCGGAAGCTTTCGATTTTTTCTTCATACAATCGCAGGTCTTGCCCGGGCGCCACATTCATAACCAGACTCAAACGCAAGGCGTCAGAGCCGAATTTCCGGACCATTTCCAGTGGATCAATCCCATTCCCCCGCGATTTGGACATTTTATACCCGTCTTTGTCGCGGACCAGCCCGGTAAAATATAAATTTTTAAAAGGAATTTTTTTAGTTCGGTAGAGACTCATCATTATCATCCGCGCGGCCCAAAAGAACAAAATATCACTCCCCATTACCATTATGTCGGTCGGATAATAATTTTTATAATCCGTTCCATTGGGGTATCCAAGAGTTGAATACGCCCATTGTCCCGAAGAAAACCAGGTATCAAATGTATCTTCTTCCTGAACCCATTCTTCTCCTTTGGGAGGTTCCAACCCGACACAAATTTCGATTTCCGTCTCATTGTTATCAATTTTGATTTTTGATTTTTGATTTTTGATTTTTTTCCTGTGCCACACAGGAATTCTATGTCCCCACCAAATTTGCCGCGATATGCACCAATCTTCAAGATTCATGAGCCATTGAATCATTATTTTCCGGAATCTTTCCGGATAAAAATTTATTTTTTCGGCGCGGATCGCTTTTAGCGCTTCTTCTTTCAGGGAAAATTTTTTGGCGTCAACTTTAACAAACCATTGTTTGGAAATGAGCGGCTCAATCGCGGTCTTGCACCTTTCGCAAATAGATTGATTTATCTTCGCGTTTTCTTCTTTTTCCAGAAGTTCCAGTTCCGCGAGATCTTTCAAAATATTCTTTCGGGCTTCCAGAACTTTTTGGCCAGCATATTTTCCGCCAAGCTTTGTAATTTCGGCCTTTTCGTTTATTACCTGAAATTCAGGAAGCTTATGCGTTTTTCCGATCTGCCAGTCCAAAGGATCGTGAGCCGGTGTTACTTTTACCGCGCCGGTCCCAAAATCCATTTCCACTCGCCGGTCTGCGATTATCGGTATTTCACGCTCAAGTATCGGCAAGATTGCGGTTTGTCCGATAAAATTAAAATGTCTTTTGTCCTTGGAGTTAACCGCCACCGCCGCATCCCCTAGTATTGTTTCCGGACGCGTGGTAGCCACCACGATAAATTCCTTGGAATTCTTGATCGGGTATTTTATAAAATATAGCTTTCCATCCTTTTCTTCATGCTCAACTTCTATGTCGGAGAGGGCAGTTGCACAGCGCGGACACCAGTTGATGATTCTCCAGCCTTTGTATATCATTCCGTCTTTGTGCATCTGAACGAATGTCTCCAGCGCGATTTTCGTCACATCCGGGTTTAGGGTAAATTTTTCCCGCGACCAGTCCGCGCTGATGCCCAGCTTTTTTTCCTGGCCGCGCATGTAATCGGAGCTTTTTTTGCAAAAATTGTAGCACTCCTGGTAAAATTTTTCCCGCCCTAAGGCGTGGCGATCTGTTCCCCTCTCATCTTTCAGTTTCTTTTCAAAAACAACTTGGGTCTGGATTCCCGCGTGATCCTTTCCTGGAAGAAGCAGAACTTTTTTTCCGTTCATCCGCTCAAATCGGCCGAAAATATCCATAACAGAATAACCGCTGGCGTGTCCCAGATGCGCTTCGCCGTTGGCGTTCGGCGGCGGGAGAATATTGCAATATTTTTTTGAAGATATTATATTATCGGGCGAAAAAAAGCCGCTCCGTTCCCAGAGCTTGTAAATTTCGTCTTCGTGGTCGGAAGGGATGTATTGTTTGGGAAATTCAGCCATGATTTTTATTTGCCCTACCTAAATTCATACTGCTTTCGCCTAATTTTATTCTATTTGAATTTAATTTTCATAAATCCAAATTTACCGACTTTAAAAACTTTCCCGTCGTATTTTTTGTCCAAAATTATATTCCAATCAGTGATTTTTTCTCCGTCAACTTCCACTCCGCCCTGTTCTATTTTTCTCCGGGCGTCGCCAAGACTCTTGGCTTGTTCACTTTTTACCAAGAATTCTGTAAGTTTTATTTCCTCCACTTCAACTAAGAATTCTGAAACACTTTCGGGCGTTTCTTTTTTCGAAAAAGTATCCACAAAATATTTCTGCGCCGCGAGCGCTTTTTCTTCGCCGTGGTAAATTTTCACGATATCGTGCGCCAGACATAATTTTGCGTCGCGGGGATTAAGTTTTCCGGCTTGCATATCTTTTTCCATTTGTTTGACGCTTTCCATCGCTGTTCGCGTGCAATGGACAAAATATTTTATGATCAAATCATCGGGTATGCTCATCACTTTTCCAAACATATCATTCGGTTCTTCCAAAATATTTATGGTATTCCCCCAACTGGAACTCATTTTTCGGTCGTCCGTGCCTTCAATTAAATTGACCATCAAAATATCTTGCGGTTCTTGTTTAAAATGTTTTTGCAGGTCGCGACCAGCAAGCAAATTAAATCTTTGATCTGTTCCCCCAAGTTCTAAATCAGCTTTTATTGCTACGCTGTCATAACCTTGCATTAAAGGATACAACACTTCGCGTAAAGAAATTCGCTTGCCTTCCTCTAATCTTTTTTTGATATTCTCGCGAGCATTAAATTCCGCGAGTGAAAACTGATCCGCATGTTCGCCGATCTCGTTGTATCCTAACTTCGCAAGCCACTCCGAATTAAAATGAAATTCAACATTGTCCATGTCTAAAATTTTTCCGGCTTGCGTTTTGTATGATTTCATGTTTTCCTCAACTTGCTTTTTGGCGAGCATCGGCCGCTCGCTTTCTTTATCCGAAGTATCACCAATTACTCCCGTATTATCGCCGATAATAAGCACGACCCGATGTCCCAGATCTTGTAAATCTTTCAATTTCAAAAGCGTTACCGCCCGGCCTAAATGCAAGTTTGGACTAGTTGGGTCAATACCCAATTTTACTCGCAGTTTTTCGCCTGAAAGAAGTCGCTTTTTTAAGTGCTCTTTATCAATAACTTCCGCCACTCCCCGTGTCAAAATTTCTTCAATTTTTGCTTCCAAATCTTTGCTCATAATGCCTTAATTCTACCTATTCTAAAAAATTTTAACAACCCTATCGTAAAACCGCGTTCAAATCTTCTTCCGTTTTTTTGCGGATTTTTTCCTGTATTTCATTTATTTCTTCATTGGTTAAAGTTCTTTCAAACGAGCGGTAAACTATGCGGAAGGTATAGGATTTCTTATCCTTGCCGAATTTTTCTTCGTTCTCGTATTCGTCAAGCAACTTCACTTCTTCTATGAGATCGTTAGCAAAATCCCGGACGATTTCGTAGTAATTATTCAGATTTATATTTTTGTCAATCACAAACGAAATATCTCTGAATGTTCCAGGATATTTGCTTACTTCTTTGTACTTGCTGTTAATGTCCTTGAATTGGCTGGTAATCCGCGGATCATTTGACCATAAAATCCTGATATCCGGAATTCCCATTTTTATCATGGCCAATCGTTCTATTCCAAAGCCAAATGCCCAACCGTTATAAATTTTTGGATCTAGTCCAAAATTTTTCAAAACTTGAGCGTGTACTATTCCAGAACCAACAACCTCCAACCAATCGTCGTTGAATTTAATCTCAATTTGAACTGACGGGTCCGTGAAAGGGAAGGAATCCACCAGAAACCTGTATTCAACATTTTCTCCAAAAATTCTTTTTGTCATTTCAATCTCAACTTCCTTTAAATCATCCAGTGTTATAATTTTTTCTTCTTTTTTGCATATCATCAAGCCGTCAATTTGATGAAAGGCTGGAAAATGTTTCCTGTCAATTTCATCTTTACGAAAAACAATACCGGCTGACAATAATTCAACCTGACTATCTTTTTCCAACCTTTTTAGGACTTCCGGGTCCCTTAAATAGAATGGCCACATTGAAGTTGTATGCGTGCGTAGAATATGAGATTCGTCTAAGTAATAAGTATCCGACTCTCGCCTGCTTGGATGATCTTTAGGCGTATTTAAAATGTCAAAGTTTTCTTCAACCGTAATTACTCTAGGAAAATCCATTAAATCAAACTTCTTAAATCTTGATAGATTTATTATCTGGTCAAACAAAATTTTTACCGGAGAATTTTCCTTTTTTGTGAGATCGGGAAGATCTAAAAGTCTTTTTATTCGTTCCGCCTTGATATCATCTCTTTTGTTCAATGCCTTGATTAACTCGTTTTCTTCCTGGCTCTTTATTATAATTTTTCTAGTCATAATATTGTAGCTCTACTAATTACAGCCCCAATTTTTTCTTTGCCAACTCAATCTGCTCATTTGTTAGTTGTCCTGATTTTTTCATTTGTTCAATGACTGCCATAATTTTTTCTTTGTTTTCCGGCTTCATGGCGTCTTGCATTATTTTATTTCTTTCTTCCGGACTCATTTTTTCCAGTTTTTTCATGGCAATGCGCTGAAGCATGCCAAGTTTTTGCTTGTCATCAGAGTTATTATCTTTTTTGAACGGATTCCACATGACACCAAGTGTCATCCTGAGCGTAGTCGAAGGATCCAATTACCCGCCTGCAACGATGTTGCAACTTCGGGCAGGGATTCCTCGATAAACTCGGAATGACAAGTTATTTCTTTAGTTGCATTTTATAACTCGTTACAAGCAATGCGGAAGCTACAAAAATTGACGAATATGTTCCAAAAAACACGCCAACCAGAAGCGCCAGCGAAAAATCCCGAATGGATTCTCCGCCAAAAATATAGATCGCCAAAAGCGTCAGGAGCACCGTGAGTGAAGTATTGATAGAACGAACCAGCGTCTCGTTCAAACTTCTATTTACTATATCCGGAAATTGTTCCTTACTGGAACTGCGCATTAAATTCTCTCGCGTCCGGTCATAAACGACAATCGTATCATGGACGGAAAAACCCAAGATCGTCAGAAGCGCCGCAATAAAGGGAATGCCGACTTCAATTTCTTTGAAATGTCCAAGAACAGAAAAAATTCCGACCGTTATCAAAACATCGTGGATGAGCGCAATAACCGCGCCCGCTCCGTATTTCCAGGATTCCACGGGACGCGAAACTTTTCGGAAAGCCCATGCAATGTAGGCCATGATACCAACGACCGCGAAAAAAATCGCCCATAAGGATTTGCTTTTGAGTTCGGCGGAAACAGAAGAATTCGTGAAATCTACGCTTAACTGCTTTGAGTCAGGATATTTTTCCGTTAAAGCTTTTAATACGCCCTGGTTTACCTTGTCCTCTTCCGAGGCATAGCGGATTATCGCTGAATTATTTTCTGTCGGCTGAATGATTAAGCTTTTCAAATTTTGTTCCTTTAGCGTATCTTCCAGATCCTGATTGACTGGCACGGCATTGGCAAATTGAACTTCCATCCTCGTTCCGCCGGTAAAATCAATTCCAAATTTCAAACCCCAGACAAACAAACTGATGATGCTTAAAATAGTCAGCGTTCCGGAAAAAATGTAGGCGTATTTTGTTTTTGAAATTATGTTATACATATTTTTGTCATTCCGGCCTCCGAGCCGGAATCTAATTAGATCCTGAAACACCGTGCCCGCAATCGCTACGCGATAGCGTTGCAGGCGGGAGTTCAGGATGACACTTTATTTTTTTAATCTTTCTTCTTAACTCCAATAAGCCATAATTTATCCTCAACCCATTCTCCAACCATTACTTTCAAAAGAGTGCGCGAAATTGTCACGGCCGTGAACATGGAAATCAAAACTCCAACCACCAGCGTTACGGCAAAACCCTTCACAAATCCCGTTCCCATTTCAATCAAGATGACCGCCGTGATTAGGGAAGAAACATTGCCGTCGCGGATGGAAGTCCAAGCGCGTTTAAATCCTTCGTCCAGTGCACCCAAAATATTCCGGCCGCGCTTAATTTCTTCCTTGGTCCTTTCAAATATAAGAATGTTCGCATCTACCGCCATACCGATGGAAAGTACAAAACCGGCAATGCCCGGGAGGGTCAAGGTTATTTGCCAGGGCGAAAAAGCGGATAGTTTAAAAATTGAAATCATAATTCCGGAATAAATGAGCAAAGCCAGCGACGCTACGAGTCCCAAAAATCTATAGTAAACAATCATAAAAATAATCACGATGACTAAGCCGATCAATCCCGCTTTCAGGCTTTTTTCAAGTGAAATTTGGCCTAGCGACGCCTCCACGCTTTGCTGGGAGACTAAACTTATCGGAACTGGCAATGCACCCTCATTGAGTCTTTTTGCCAGAGCTTTTGCGCTGTCTACCGTAAAATTTCCAGAGATAATCGCTTTGCCGCTGGTTATTTCCGCCTGAACGGTAGGCGCGCTGATTATTTCTCCGTCCAAAAATATCGCTATTCGTTTGTTTAGATTTTTCTTGGTCAGATCAGCAAAAAGTTTCGTGCCTTCGGAATCAAATTGAATATCAACGATCGGTTCAGTTAGTCCTTTGTTTTGAAAATCAGTTGAGGCGTTGGTTAAATTTTTCCCGGTCAGTCCCGTCGCGATCCAATTCGGCTGCGGCTCCGGATTGATTTGTTTCACGATCAAAATATGCGCGCTGTGAATTTCCAGAGCATCGCCTTCGCCACGCTGTTCAATTTTTTTGATTATGTGCCAGCCAAAATCGCTTTCCACTAAATTCGGCCAAATAGTTCCAGCGTTGAAACTTGGATCAAAAAGGACATCATTAAATGCCGGAACGAATTGTCCTTTTTTAGCAAATCCTAAGTCGCCTCCATTATCCTTGCTTCCCGGATCCTGGCTGCTGTCTTTGGCCAATTGCGTGAAGTCCTCTCCAGCCAAAGCCCGTTTTAGCAGATCTTCCGCCTTTTGTTTAGCTTGAACATTTAACTTATCCAGAACTTCTTGCGGAATTTGCTTGGATTCGTCCGGCGCGCCTTCCTCCTTAAATTCCAGAAAAGGAGTTTCCTTGATCAAATCCTTCGCTTGATTTATGTCTTTTACTCCGGCCAGTTCCACAACTAGCCGCCTTTCCGAACCGGATTTGGTCGTGTAAATTACCGGCTCGGCCACGCCGAAAGCATTGACTCTTCTCTCAATCACATCCTGAACGGCCTGCATGGCGTCATTTATTTTTGAACTTTCAACCTTGCTGGTATCAGCCTTGTATTCCAAATGAATTCCGCCCTGAAGATCGAGGCCCAGATTTATTTTTAGAGCATTCAGCCGATCATAAACCGGCGGCATAAATTTCACCGCTTTGGGATAAGAAATTAGCCCTACTGCTAGAGCTAAGATTATAACTGAAGCAAATTTTGCTAGAAGTTTTTGCCTTGAGGTCATAAAATTATTCTAACCGAAAAGTTGCGCTTTGTAAACTGATTTCTAAAATAGCGGTCTGTCCACTTTTGGTCGATTCGGTCGAGAGTGGTCGGTCCGCTACGACTAACCAGGAAAATATTTTTTATATTTTTTCTACTATATTTAGTTCGTGTTCTATTATATTTGTATCTTTATCAAAAACAAATTTTCCTTTAAATTTTTTACCACCCAGCAATAATGGCATCCAAAATTTGTCGTCCGGCCACATGCTGTCGTAAGGCAAAGCATCAGCTGGAAACCATTCTGGCTTCATTTCCTCTGTTTCTACCGGCTCGCCTAAAAACTCTTTGCAGTAAAACATATGGACTTCTATTTCTTCGCCCGTCTGGTCAAATAAAAAATTCAACACTCCGATTTTTTCCAGTTTTTTAATTTCTATGCCGGCTTCTTCTTTAGTTTCTCGAATGACCGATTCCTCAATGGTTTCCCCGTCTTTTACTTTCCCGCCGAATCCGTTCCATCTCCCCGCCCCAAATCCCCTTTTTTTCATACCCAAAAGCAATTTTCCGTCTTTATAGATTGTGCAAAGGGTGGTAATTGTTTTCATACTTATACCACTACAGGTTGTGGATATATACTACTTGTAGTATATATGCAAAATTCAGGCGTAGGCATAAATTTTACATTTATTTACCGTGACATTTCTTATATTTTTTCCCACTCCCGCATGGACAAGGGTCATTGCGTCCGACTTTATTTGTATTTATAAACGGCTGGGATTTCACTTCTTCCTTCTTATCTCCCGCCTGGGAGTTTTGCACCGCCTTTGCGGCGCCAAATTGCTCCACTTCCTCCGCGCCTTTGAATTTCAAATTGCTCGGTGGCATTGCTTGCGTTCCCGACCGGACTACATTAATTTTAAAGATCGTATGAACGATGGACGAACGCACATTTTCCATCAGCCCCGAAAACATATGGAACGCTTCCCGTTTGTATTCCACCAGCGGATCGCGCTGCCCATAACCGCGGAGTCCGATCCCTTCACGAAGATAATCAATTTCATCCAGATGATTCATCCAGGCCATATCAATTGTCTGAAGCATAACAGCTTTTTCGATCTGCCGCATTTGGTCGGCTCCGATTTCCTGTTCTTTTTTGTTGTAAGCTTCTTTGGCCAGACCGAGGAGATATTCCGTAAGGCTTCCAATTTTTTCCACTGAATTCTTTCGCTTGTCGTTCCGAAGCTCATCTAATTTTATCAAAATACTTTCATCCGTCGGAGTGATTGCCTTGAAATTTTCATAAATTTCCTTTACATTCCATTCGCCTTCTTCCCCGACTGCGTGAAAAGATACTATCCGCTCAATTTCTTCTTTAATATCTTCAAACATTTCATTTTTGACATTATCCTTTTCCAGAAGATCTTTGCGTTTTTTATAGATAACTTCGCGCTGTTTGTTCATCACATCGTCATAATCCAAAACATGCTTGCGGATGTCAAAGTTGAAACCTTCAATTTTTTGCTGGGCGTTTTCAATGGTGCGGGAAATTATTTTATTCTGTATCGGCTGGTCTTCGGGAAGTCCCAAAGAATCCATAATGCCTTTCAATTTATCTCCGCCGAAACGCCGCATCAATTCGTCTTCCAATGAAACGAAAAACTGCGACATACCAGGATCGCCCTGCCGGCCAGCCCGGCCGCGTAACTGATTGTCAATCCGCCGAGCTTCGTGCCGTTCCGTGCCGATTATAAATAGTCCCCCCAATTCTCGCACGCCTTCGCCGAGCTTTATGTCGGTTCCCCGCCCGGCCATGTTAGTGGCGATCGTCACCGCTCCTTTTTGCCCGGCCTTAGCCACAATCTGGGCTTCCCGTTCGTGGTTTTTAGCGTTCAAAACCTCGTGCGGAACTCCCGATCTTTGGAGTAGCGCGCTCAAATATTCCGATTTTTCAATGGCAATCGTTCCGACCAACATTGGCTGGCCCACCTTGTTTGTCTCTTTTATTTTTTCCACAATGGCGTTAAATTTTCCGTTTTCAGTTTTGTAAATAACATCAGCGAGATTTTTCCGTATCATCGGCTTGTTAGTTGGAATTTCCATCACTTCCACCTGATAAACTTTAAAGAATTCTTCCGCCGAAGTCAGCGCCGTTCCGGTCATGCCGGAAAGCTTTTTATACATCCGAAAATAATTCTGGAAAGTGATGGTCGCGAGCGTCCTTGATTCTTTCTGGACCCGCACTCCTTCTTTAGCTTCAATGGCCTGGTGAAGTCCTTCGGAGTAACGGCGCCCGGGCATAAGGCGCCCGGTAAAATCGTCAACGATTATTACCTCGCCTTCTTTCACGACATAATCGCGGTCGAGTTTGAAAATAACTTCGGCTTTGAGCGCTTGCTCTAAATGATGGACATAATTTATTTTTCCTGTTTCGTAAATGTTTCCGATTCCGAGCATCTGCTCAATTTTTGACATGCCTTTGTCGGTAAGCGTCACAGCTTTTTGTTTTTCGTCCACATCAAAATCTTCCGTCTGTTTCAATCTTGGAACAAGTTGCGCGAATTGATTGTAAAGTTTGGCTGATTCGGTGTCCGGCGCGGAAATGATGAGCGGCGTCCGGGCTTCGTCAATCAGAATTGAATCCACTTCGTCCACGATGGCAAAGTTCGGTTCTCTTTGAACCATCTGCTCCAAACTTTGGACCATATTGTCCCGGAGATAATCAAAACCGAATTCATTGTTGGTTCCGTAAGTTATATCCGAGGCATATGCTTCACGACGATTAATCAGCCGCAAATTTTCCATTTCAACCGTAACTTCATTGGAATCAATTATTTTCGGTTCGTAAATATACGAAGCATCGTGGATAATGCAAGCGGTAGAGATTCCCAGAAAATGGAAAATGGAACCCATCCAGTTGCAGTCTCTTTTGGCTAGATAATCATTGACGGTTACCAAGTGGACGCCCTTGCCAGTAAGCGCGTTGAGATATATCGCCAGAGTGGAAGTCAGGGTTTTTCCTTCTCCAGTTTTCATTTCGGCGATTTTTCCCTTGTGCAATACGATGCCGCCCAGCATCTGGACATCAAAATGCCTTTCGCTAATTACGCGATCGGCCGCTTCCCGGACTATGGCAAAAGCTTCTGGCAATATTTCATCCAGAGTTTCACCTTTAGTAATTCGCTCTTTAAATTCTTGTGTTTTATTTTTCAGCTCTTCGTCAGACAGCCTTCGTATTGCCGGCTCCAGCGCGTTGATCTTGTCCACAATCGGCCGGAATTTGGCGATTTCCCGCTCATTAGAGCCAAAAAGTTTTGATAAAAAAGTCATTTTTGTATTTAATAATACCTTTGTACTTTACACCAAAAAAGCCCTGAAGTAAAGGGCAAAACTGTTAAAATAAAAGCTCGGCTTTAAACCGGGAAAAGCCGAGCTTTGGAAAAATTGATTATTTCTAGTTTGTGAATTTGAAAGTGGAAAGGATTTGATTAAATATTTTTTGATCAATCACACTATCCGAAATTGGATACTTAATACTATAAATATACCTGTTGTCAGTAAAATATATAGCCTTGTCACAGTAGCCTCCCATGTTACAATATTTCATAATTTGAGCAGGAAAATTTAAAACTCTTGTTTCTCCTAATTTTTCAGTGGAATCTTCTACTCCAACGACTGCGCCTTTATCATCTTGAATAAAATTTTCTAAGTTACTTGCCTTTTTATTTATAATAAATTCTATTCCTTGGGCAGTTTTGTAATTTGGATGTTCCTCTCCAAAAACTTCTTTATATGGCAATCCAAAAGTTATACTATACAATGTATTTTCACTTCCTGCGATATCCTCGTCGTAGAGAAAATTATTTGGATACTTAAATTCAAACCCATATTTCTCATTCCTATAAGTTTGCCAGTTGGCGGTTTCGTCCTTCGGCTGACTTGTTTGCGTTTTTTGGGACTTTATGGAAACCGGAGCTTCAATTGGATTATTTTTCTGCACTATCCACATAAACACTCCGACTGTTACTGCAATGATAATTAATATTACTGCTCCCAGCCAGGTAGTTATTTTTTGGTTCATTTTTTTATATTAATTTTTACCTGATTTAATTATACAACAAAAAAAGTCCCTCGCACAAGGACTTTTATAGCGCTCTTTCCTTCTTTAGAATCTGGATTTTCTTTTTCGTCCCCCAATAGTATCCGCCGGGAGTTCCGTCGGATTTTATTACCCGATGGCAGGGAATTTTGGGATCGCGATTTTTGTTGAGAATATTTCCGACCGCCCGGTAAGCTTTTGGACTCCCCGCTTTTATTGCCACTTGCTTATAACTCAAGGTTTTTCCTTTTGGAATTTTCGCCACTGCTAACAAAACCTTTTCTCTAAAGTTTTTCATTGCCGCATTTCCTTGATTTTTCGCCCGCCTTTTCGAATCAGAGTTTTTCTTTTATCTTTCGCGTTTTTTATCTGGCCTTTCAATTGGTTTTCTACTGAATCTATGGAGCCTTCGATGCTCTCGGTTGTGTCTTCCGCCCGGAAAAGTTTGTATGGAGTCTTGATCATTACTTCCACCCGAAATTTTCCTTTTTTATCCAGATCGATTTCAATTTCAATTTGGCCGACTTTGTCCAACAATTTTTCAGTGGCAATTATCTTTTTCTCAATATAATCGTAAGTGCGGTCGTCAATTTTCACTCCGCGATAATAATATCTTCTGGTATTCTCTATTGTCATATTTGCATTTAATTAATTATTATTAGATCCTTCAACTTCGCTCAGGATGACACTTCGTGTCAAAATCCTACAAACTGCACTTCCTCTTTCAGCTCCACCCCGAATTTATCCCGCACCTGCTGTTTCACAAAACTTGATAAAATTATTACATCCTCCGCGGTCGCGTTTCCCGTGTTAAGAATATAATTGGCTTGCGTTTCATTAACGATTGCGCCGCCGATTTTTTTGCCCTTAAGATCGGTTTTTTCAATTAGCCAGCCCGCTGGCAATTTTCCATCTTTGCTTTTCGCGTTTTTTTCTTCTTCAAATTCTTTTATTAAATTTTCATTTTGGACGATCGGATTTATGAAGAATGAACCGGCGCTCGGCGCCCCTTGCGGCAATTTTTTTATCCGTTCTGAAATTATTTCCTGCATTTTCTTCTGGATTTCTTCCTTATTCCCCTTTTGTAATTTCAACACAGCCGAAACAATTATTAATTTCGAATTATCCTTAAACATGCTGTGACGATAACGGAAATTACATTCGCTTTTCGTGTAAATTTTCGTTTCCATATTTTCCGTATCTAAAACTCTCACAGATTCAAGAACATCTTTGGTTTCTCCGCCATACGCTCCGGCATTTCCGCGAATGGCTCCGCCGAGCGTTCCCGGAATGCCAGAGGCCCATTCCATTCCGGCTAACCCAGCTTCTATTGAATCCCGGACAACTTTCGCCAAAAAAACTCCGGCGCCAATCTCCATTTTTTCTTCCTCAATTTTAATGTCGTTTAATTTTATTTTTATCGCCAAACCATTGAAGCCCTTATCGCTTACCAGTAAATTGCTTCCCCCGCCCATAACAAAAAACTCTAAATTATTTTTCTTAGCATATTCAAGGGCTTTCATGAGCTCCGCTTTAGAACTGGCCTCAACGAAATATTTCGCCGGCCCGCCGATGCGGAAGGTTGTGTATTTTGCCAAGAGTATATTTTCTTGGATATTAATCATAAATTATTATTTAACGGGGCGAATTTTCCGCTTTTCTGGCTTCTTCAAAAAAGTAAACCGCTAAGGTTGATACAATCACCACCAACCAGTCTTTCCAGTCGATGGGACTCATATGTAAATATTTTTGCAGAATCGGAATGTGCATAAAGGATAGCAAAATTCCAACCGAAATAAAAATCGCGCCAATGGCATATTTGTTTTTGAAAAATCCGAGCTCCAGCGGCGTCCGTTTTTCGCTTCGCGATTGCAAAAGATTGGCCATCTGCGTCATGGAAAGAGTCGCATAGGCAGCTGTAGTCGATTTTATATAGAGTAGCGAGTTGGGATCAATCTTGAATTTAAAATGCCAGCCGCCGCGCATCATTGACCACATAAACGCGAAGATAGCACCCGTTGCCATAATTACGCCTAAATATATAATTCTTCTGAATCCGTGAAAATTTATTATTCCATCTTTGCTGTTCGCGGGTTTTTCCTCTTGTTTCCCGGGTTCCGGCGGTTCCAAACCGAGCGAAAAAGACGGAAAAACATCGGTTCCGAGATCCACCGCCAAAATTTGAACCGCGGAAATCGGCGCCGGTATGCGCAAAAGCGCGCCAAAAATTACCGTGAAAAGTTCGCTGGCATTGGAGGTAAAAACATAATGCACGAATTTTTTTAGATTTTGAAAAATTGTCCGGCCCTCTTTTATGCCTTTTACGATTGAAGCGAAATTATCATCCATCAAAATCATATCCGCCGCTTCCTTGGAAACATCCGTTCCGATCACGCCCATCGCCACACCGATGTCAGCTTTTTTCAGCGCTGGCGCGTCATTCACTCCGTCGCCCGTCATAGCGATTACTTCGCCATATTTTTTGAGAATTGTCGCGATGCGTAACTTTTGCTCCGGCGCGATTCTGGCAAAAACAATGTCCTTGTCTTTTATTTTTTGATAGATTTCCTCGTCATTTAATCCATTGAGTGTTTTTCCGTTGATAATTTCGTATGATCCTTCGCTATCAATTAGGTTTACATTTTTGGCGATCGCCCGGGCAGTTATTTCATAATCACCGGTTATCATAATGACTTTTATGCCGAGTTGCTGGCAATCTTGAATGGCGGCGCCAACATCGATTCTCGGAGGATCGATCATGGCCATCATGCCGACCCAAACCAGATTTTTTTCAGCTTCGTCCATTAAGCGGTCCGTCCGCTTCTGATCGCTTTGGCCGAGAGCGGTCGGTCCGCTTATGTCATCCAGATTTCTATACGCAAAAGCTAAAACACGGAGCGCTTCTTCCGACATTTTATTATATATTTCCCGCGCTTTTTCTTTTTCCGCCGGAGTAAATTCAGAAATTTCATCTCCTATTTTTTTCTGCTCGCACAAATCCAGCAAAATATCCGGCGATCCTTTGACGAAAGAATTTGTATTTTCATTTTTGAATATAACGCTCATCCGCATCCGCTCGGACGAAAAAGGAATTTCATTTATTTTTTTCTCCCCTTTCTCAAAAAAATCTTTTTCGGAATTATATTTTTTTCCCGCCACGATTATCGCTCCTTCGGTCGGATCGCCCAAAATTTTATACGCGTCTTTTTCTTTTACCAGACTCGCGTCATTGCAGAGTGTTCCGATTTTAAAGAGCAAATCAAGATTTTTTATGCTTTCAGGATTTATAATTTTTTTGTTTTGATAAAATTTTCCCGAAGGATTGTATCCAACGCCGTCCAAATCCAAAATTTCATTATTGACAACGACTTTGGTAACGGTCAATTCATTTTTGGTAATGGTGCCGGTTTTATCCGTGCAGATAATATTTACCGATCCGAGTGTCTCCACCGCGTTTAGTTTTTTCGCCAAAACATTGTCCTTGAGAAGCCGCTTCATTCCAAGCGAAAGTGCAACGGATATGGCCGCCGGAAGCCCTTCCGGAACTACCGAAACCGAAAGCGCCAGCGCGAAAAGAAAATTCTGATAAAGAGAAACTTTGAAGTATTGTCCGGCGATAAGCACCAAAGCTGCGATAAAAAGCGACAAAACAGTCACTTCGCGTCCCAGCACCCGCATTTGTTTTTGCATGGGAGTTGGATTGTCCGCGACTTCCGCGGTCAGGTGGGCGATTTTTCCAAGTTCCGTTTCCATGTTCGTCGCCGTAACGACAAATTTCGCCTCGCCGGTCGCGACTGTTTCTCCGGAAAAAACCATATTGCTTATATCGGCTAACGCCACTTCTTCCGAAATGATTCCGGTTTTTTTGTTTTTCGGTTTTGATTCGCCGGTAAAAATAAAACTGTTAACGCGCAAATCATAACTTTCAAAAATATATCCGTCGGCCGGAATTTTGTCGCCGGAAGATACAAAAATAATATCGCCCGGAACTATTTGCGCCGCGTCGATTTCTTTTTTTTCTCCATTCCTTATTACCAAGGACCTGTCAGTAGTAAGCTTCTTTATGCTGTCTAATATCCTTTCCGCCTTAAATTCTTGAAAAAATCCTATAATTGCGTTTATAGCGACTATGATTAAAATAATCGTGGTATCACGGTATTCGCTAAAAATAAAAGCCAGCACTGCCGCTACCAAAAGAATCCAGACCAGCGCGTCATTGAATTGGCTGCCGATTAGCTTCAGCCATTTCCAGTTCTGTTTTTTGGAAATTTTATTCGGCCCGTAAATTTTCAGCCTTTTCTCCGCTTCAACTTCCGAGAGCCCGTCAAAAGAAGCGTTGAATTTTTTCAACACTTCTGCGGAGGTCAAATTATACATTTTTTTAATAGCTTCCATTTTTTCTACTCTTTTAATTTCTCCGCGACTTCAAAAACATTTCCCGCGCCGATGCAAAGCACCACATCCTGATCTCCAATTTTATTTTTTAGATATTCCACCGCTTCATCAATTGTCGCGATATGTTCAGCTTTTCCCATATCATATTTATTGATCAAATCAACTAGTTCCGCCGAGCTTACTCCGCCCTGGACTTCGCGCGCGCTGCCATAGATATCCAAAATAATCACTTTATTCGCGTCGCTGAAACTCTGCGCGAATTCGTGAAGAAGCGCTTTAGTGCGCGTAAAAGTGTGCGGATGAAAAACGGTAATAATATTTTTATCCGGATAAATTCCCCGAGCACCTTTGAGCGTGGCTTTGACTTCTTCTGGATGATGACCGTAGTCATCAATCAGAATTGCCCCATTTCTTTGCCCGATATATTCAAAACGGCGCACCGTGCCTTTGAAGTTTTTTATGGCTTCACGCACTTTTTCCATATCCAAATTTAGTTTATGGCAAACCGCGATAACCGCTGTTGCGTTCAATAAATTATGATCCCCGACTAATTGAGTTTCAAATTCCCCTAAATCTTTACCGCTAGATAAAACACGAAAGCTTTGGAAATTTGGATTTTGTATTTGATTTGAAATTTGGATTTTGGATTTTGAAAGTATCACATCATTATCTTCCTGAAATCCGTATTTAATTATTTCGCACCTGGCATTACAGGCAATTTCATTGGTCGCGACGCTGTCTCCCCACACAGCCAAAAATCCCGTTTTTGGAATTTTCTCCACAAAATCGGCAAAAACTTTCTTGTATTCTTCAAAGTCCTTGAAAAAATCGGGGTGATCCCAGTCTGTGCTAGTTAAAATAGTTGCCCTAGGTTCATATAGCCTCAACTTGTTTTGATATTCATCCGCTTCAATAACGAAAAATTCACTTTTTCCGACAAGCGCTCCACCTTCCCAGGAAATTACACGGCTTCCGATAACCGCGCTGGGATCAGCTCCCGCTTTTTTCATAACATCCGCGAGCATGGCCGAGGTTGTCGTTTTCCCGTGCGTTCCGCAAACTGCGATGCCATACTTTTGATTAAATAACTCCGCCAAAATTTCAGGATAGCTTTTCATTGGCAGTTTTCTGGCTAAACACTCTCTGAATTCTTCATTATTCTCCGCGTTATAAGCCGTTGAATAAACTACCAGATCAATATCGGCTGGGATATTTGCCGCAGAAAATTTCTCAAAATATTTTATTCCGAGTTTCTGAAGCACAGCATCAGTAAAAAATTTTTCATGCGTATCAGATCCGATTACTTCAATGCCCATTGAATTCAAAATTTGGACAACAGCCACTACGCCTGATCCCTTGATGCCGATGACATAGACTTTTTTAATTTTTGCCAGATCCATATTTTTGTCATTCCGGCCCCCGAGCCGGAATCTAATTATTAGATCCTGAAATACCGTGCCCGCAATCGCTACGCGATAGCGTTGCAGGCGGGAGTTCAGGATGACACTATGTGTTATTTTATCATTCCCAATATCCCTTCCACTATCTTATCCGCCGCGTCGGCGTGATAAAATGTTTTGATGTTATCCGAAAGTTTTTTGCGAACCTCTTCCGACTGCATAATTTCATCAATTTTGCCAAGCAAAATATGTTCCCCGAGATTTGATTCTTCCAAAACAACGCAGCCGCCGATCCGCGCCAAAGCATAAGCATTCATCCGCTGGTGATTATTGGCGGAACTTTCAATAGGAATGGCGATTGCCGGCTTGCCATTAGCCGCGATTTCGGAGAGCGAATTAGCGCCGGCGCGCGTTATAATCAGATCGGCCAGCGCTAAAACATCTTTGAGTTCCTCGCGGATAAAAGGAATGGCAATATATCCCTCGCGCCCGGCTTTTATTCCCAGTTCGCCGGCTTTGCGAACAACCTGATTAAAATTATTTTCTCCGGTCTGATGAATGACCTGATATTTTTTCAGGAGTTGGGGAAGAATATTCACAATCTTTTCATTAATAATCCGGGAACCCTGCGATCCGCCCCAAATAAAAACCACTTTTTTTGATTCCAGGAGTCCGAACTCCGCCCGCGCTTTGGCCGCGTCTCCCTGATTTATATCCGACCGCAGTGGATTTCCGGTCAAAACTACCTGGGAAGATGGAAATTCCTTTTCCGCTGATGGATAAGAAACGGCCACGCGCGTAGCAAATTTTCCCAAAATGCTGTTGGTAATGCCGGGAACGCTATCTGATTCATGAACTAAAATTGGAATTCTATAGATCCAGCCCGCGATGACCACGGGAAAAGCCGCGTATCCGCCTTTGGAAAAAATCGCGTCCGGCATATGCTTCAAGAGATACCAAAGCGAGTGGAAAAGCCCGAAGATTACCCGGAAAAAATCCAGAAAATTCCGAAAGGAAAAATATCTCCGCATTTTTCCGGTAGAAATATTCTCCGTAGGAATGCCAACTTTATCCATAAACTCTTTTTCCAATTTTCCTTTCGGACCCATAAAAACAAATTCCGCATCAGGATACTTCTCCCGTATTTTGTTCGCCACGCTTATGAGCGGAGTTATATGCCCGCCCGTTCCGCCACCGGTTAAAACAATTTTCATAGATTTAATTTATTTTAGTTTGTTTAGAAATATTTAATAAAATTCCGACGCCAAACATTAAAAACACAATTGAGGTTCCTCCATAGCTTATGAACGGCAACGGAATTCCGGTAAGTGGAATGATTCCTGAAATAGCGGCTATATTTATGAAGGCCTGAAAAAATATCCAGGAAACTATGCCGGCCGCCAAAAGGCGGGAAAATTTGTCCGGAGCGTTTTTGGCAATTTTGAGACCCCGCATCGCCAGGATAACAAAAAGTGCTATTAAGACCAACGCTCCGACAAATCCCAGTTCCTCTCCTATTATAGCAAAGATTGAATCGCCGACCGGCTCTGGTAAATAATTGAATTTTTGAAGGCTGTGCCCCAGCCCTACTCCAAAAAGTCCGCCCGATCCGATAGCCAGAAGCGCCTGATTTATCTGATAGCCGACTCCTTGCGGATCAAGTTCCGGATGCATAAAAACCAAAAAACGATCCATTCGATAGGCTTCCATTTTTATAACTAAAAAGAGCAGAGACATTCCGGCCAAGCCCATCGCGAGAATATGCGACAAGCGGGAACCGGAAATAAAAAACATTGACATTGCGATCAGAATGATCACTCCGAGCGTTCCCACATCCGGCTGTTTTATCAAAAGAAAGCCAACCAGCCCGAGAATTGCCAGAAAAGGCACCAGTCCCTCAAAAACATCCCGAATCTTTTCTCCGCGGCTTTCCAGCCAGGCAGCTAAATATAAAATAAGGCTTAATTTGAAGGCTTCTGAAGGTTGAAAAGAAATAAAACCAAGTTTAATCCAGCGGCTGGCTCCATAAATTTTTGCCCCAATTCCCGGAATAAAAACAAGGATTAGAAGCGCGAGGCTGGCCGCAAAAAGCGGAGTAGCAACTTTTTTCCAAAAATTGTAATTTACTTTCTGGGCTATAAAAAGTACTATCACACCGGGAATAAATCCGAAAAGCAATTGGCGCTTGAAAAAAAAGTAAGGGTCGCCGAATCGGATTCTGGAATACCCAATACCGGCCGAAGCGATCATTACCAAACCAAAAACCAGCAGCGCAAAAATGACAAATAATAATATTCTGTCCGATTTTTCCTGGCTATTTCTCATTCTTTTCTCTCCACTTTTTTATTTTTTCGTGATTTCCGCTTAGAAGAATAGGAGGAACTTTCCAATTCTTATATTTTTCGGGTTTTGTATACTGCGCGTATTCAAGAATTAGATTTTGGATTTTGGATTTTGGATTTTGGATTTTTTGAGTAAAGCTTTCTTCGTCCAAGGATTTCGGATTGCCTAACACTCCCGGGATTAACCGCGTTATAGAATCCACCAAAATCATCGCTGGAATTTCCCCGCCGGTTAAAACATAATCGCCGATGGAAATTTCTTCGTCCGCGATGTATTTTGCCACCCGCTCGTCCACACCTTCATATCGCCCACAGATCAAAATTAAATTATTATATTTGGCCAGTCTCCGCGCGTCTTTTTGAGTATATTTCTTCCCTTTGGCCGAAAATAAAATAATCCTTGACTTTGAACTTTTCCGCCCTAGGCGGATCAGCCTTGGGCTGGGAACTTTGAACTTTGAACTTAAAGATTGAACACATCGCCAGATGGGTTCAATCTTGAGCACCATCCCCGCTCCTCCGCCATAGGGCGTGTCGTCCACCGTCCGATGCTTATCTTTCGTATAATCCCGAAGATTATGAATTTTTATATTAATCAGCTTATTTTTTTGCGCGCGCTTAAGAATAGATTCGGAAAAATAAGAATTGAAGATTTTGGGAAAAATTGTGATAATATCAAACCGCATACGCCTATATGATAACACATTTAAAACAAACAAAAAATCCCTAACAGGCGGGATTTTTTGAGAAATTTCCTTAATTTACAAAACTATTTTACAGGCTTCCGACAACCTCGTCTATGCTTTTTGGCTCCGGAGCTTTTCTTTCGGAACCTTCCGGTTCGTTGATCTTGAGGTTGACACGGGCATTGTTTTTGGCTCCGATTATTCGGAGAAGCGTTCTAAGAGCCTTGGCCGTGGCGCCTTCTCGTCCGATGACCATTCCCATATCCGCCGGATCTACATCCAAAGTTATGAGAACACCCATTTCATCAATTTTTCTTTCAACTTTGACCGCGTCCGGATTGCTGACAATCTGCTTGACAACATATTCCACGAAGTCTCTGTCCTTTGTGCTTTCTGTCATTGTGGTATTGCTTGATTTATTAAATTTTATTCGCAAAGGAGTTTCGGAAGTTCGACCGCCATCCTCGCGTCGCCGATAATAAATAAAGCGAGCTCTTTCTTTGCGTTTTCTTGCCTCAATTATAATCCGAAAAATAGCTTTTGTCAATGTGAGAAATGTTAATAACTTCAAGAACGCTGATACGGCTTTAGGCGCAATTTGAAAAATTTTGGACGAAAGTGTAGACTTATAGTGTTATTAAACAACAAAAATATGGCAAAAAATTATATCTCTTCCGTCGTCAGGATTGGAAACTTGAAACTCGGAGGAACAAACCCCGTCCGCGTCCAGTCCATGTGCAATACCGACACTCGCAATGTCAAGACCACCATAAAACAAATTTTGGCTATGGAAAAAGAGGGCTGCGAAATTGTCCGCGTGGCCGTGCCCGATATGCGCGCCGCCCGAGCGATCGGAAAAATAAAAAAAGGGATTCATATTCCGCTGGTGGCCGATATTCACTTTGACTATCGCCTGGCGCTGGAATCCGTCAAACAAGGCGTGGATAAGATAAGAATCAATCCCGGCAATATCGGTTCGCCGGAAAAAGTGCAAGCAGTCGTTGAGGCCTGCCGGAAAAAAAGAATTCCTATTCGTATCGGCGTTAATGTTGGTTCATTGGAACAAGATCTTTTGAATAAATACGGAGCGACTCCGAAAGCCGCCGTGGAATCGGCGCTTCGCCATACGCGCATTCTGGAGAAACTTAATTTTAAAGATATTCTAATTTCTATCAAGTTCAGCGATGTTCCGCCGATGATTGAAGCTTACAGAATGCTCGCCAAAAAAGTCAGCTACCCTTTGCATTTGGGAGTAACCGAGGCCGGCACAGCTTTTATGGGCTCCATTAAAAATGCCATTGGAATTGGCGTTTTGCTTGAAGAAAACATCGGCGCGACCCTGCGTGTTTCTTTGACCGCCGATCCGGTTGAAGAAGTCAGAGTCGGCTGGGCGATTCTTCGTTCTTTGGGACTGCGCCGGCGCGGTCCGGAACTAATTTCCTGCCCCACTTGCGGAAGAACTGAAATTGATTTGATAACCCTTGCTCACAAAGTGGAACAGGAACTTAAAAAAATAAAAGCGCCTATCAAGGTCGCGGTTATGGGCTGCGTGGTCAATGGGCCCGGCGAAGCCCGGGAGGCGGATGTCGGCGTGGCCGGAGGAAAAAAAGCCGGAGCGATTTTCGTTAAGGGAAAAATCATCAGGTCTGTTCCTGAAAATAAGATTCTCCCCGTCCTTATGGAAGAAATCAGAAAAATCGTCCGATAAAAATATTATCTTCAAATTACTTCGAATATTTCTAGTACTTTTCATATTTTTATTAGAAATTATTCAAATTTAATTATAATCAACAAAAAAACTCGCTTTAAAACGAGTTTTTTGCCGCCTTTTTAACAAAAGGCTAAAAAAAGAAATCCTTACAAAACAGCTTCTTTGGCTGCTTTCGCCAAACGGAATTTCACGACAGTCTTGGCCGGAATTTGAATTTCCGCTCCAGTTGCCGGGTTTCTTCCCACTCTGGCTTTTCGGTTCACTTTAACCATTTTACCGAATCCCGGTAAAACGAACTCTCCACTCTTCTTGACTTCCGCGTAGGCCATAGTAGCCAGCGTTTCAAGAAAGCTTTGGATGTCTTTCTTTGCCAACCCTGACTTTTCAGCCAAAGCCGATAGCAATTGAGACTTGGTCATTCTTGCCATTGGTTAAAACTTAGTTGATTAATCCCCCATCTTTGTTGCTTTATTATACACTATGTATATTTCTTGTAAAATAGTGTAGTTTTGGAAAATTAGGATTTGTCAAGTATTTTTGAATTTTGTAAATTTTTTTGCTTTAATACCGCATCTAAGCCGTTTTTGAGTTATCCACAATTTTTTTTGAAATACTGCGATTTAGTTATATGATAAAAATAAGGAAAGCTTGAGTTCAACCCGAGCATAAAGCTCTGCGGAGCGAAAGGAGGCGCGCTGTGGAAATCAAAAATATTTACTGGCTAGTGAATATCGTGTTTCTAATCTTCGGTGTTTACATCGTAATCCGTAATGCCTGGCGAAAGCGCATGTGGCAGAAAAGCGGACAAGAGATGGAGGCACTGAGGATTAAGTTCCTAGGAGAGACTATTAGCAAAGAGACAGCGAACAAGGACGCCCCTCCTGCAGAAAGTCCTTCTCCCGCGGAACGAGAGTTGGTTAACGCCTAATTACAATCGACTTTCCTAACTGCCCGTTCGGTGCAACACATCGAGCGGGTTCTTCTTTTTTTAAAACTCCTTCAGGAAATTATTTTACTCCTTTTTTACGCAGCAGTCGCAATTTTCAAGGGCAATGGCCCAGACTCCAAAAAGAACCGCGAGAAGTATCCATTGCGTTCCAGCCAACCACAAACTTTTAAGCTGGAAAATAGACACAGCCGCCCCAAGAATTGCCGTTACCAGCGACAGAGCTAAAGCCACTTTTGATAATCCTTTTCCTTTCATATTCCACCTCCTTTCTCTTATCTTAAAATCTTTAATTAATTATAGCACACAAAAGAAGTCTGCCGCTCCGAAGAGCGGGCAAATCTGGGGTAAGTTAAAAATAAACAAGGGACGGCCGAGGAATTCCAGGCCGTCCCTTTTCACTCTCGAAGAAATTTGTAAATGTGCCACCCCTCGGGACTCTTTTCCTTTGACAACACATCTTCCGGCTTAATGGCATTTTTTTCCTTTAAACATGGCGATGATTTCGTTGCGCCGGCAAGAACATGTGACATTCAGCGCCTGTTCAAGCGTGAAGTTATTCACGAGGCAACAACCGCATACTCCCCCGCCAAGAGGCCACAAATCTGAAGATTCTTTTCCGCATTTTTTACAATACTGCCTTGTTTGTAAAACTGCCATCGCCGTCTCCTTTCCTGTTATTCCAGATTGTAAGTTTAGTTATCACTAAAACCAATCTAGATTTTATCCGGTCTGGCGTTCAGGTATTAAGCGGACATCGTTGGCAGGAAAATCCGACACAATAAGAAATCTTTTGAAGAGCATCAATGCACATGTCGGAAAACTCACATTTCGGATTTCTGGCTTCATCGCACAGATAGTTGATAAGTGCCTCGCTGTCTCTCCCGCCTTTGCGTAAAATAGGGGTTATGATTGCTCCACTTTCCAGACGGACTGCCTCGCCTTCGCAAAAACCGGATACCCTCGTTTTGCTCATCTCGGCCTCTCCTTTTTATAATGGATAAAAATACTTATTATTTCTGTAATTAAAAGAACTGTTTTTTTCAAGTTACTTCGTTTTAAGTTTATTGTCAATTGGAAGTAGTGCGAGAAAATAACAAACACAAAAACAGGGCTTCCCCTGTTTTATTTTTAAAAGCCTCCTGGGGCGAGGTTGGGGAAATAGAAAAGACGGCGGGGCAGATGAGCCTCGCCGTCAAGCAGCACGGGAGACTTCGTTAGTTATTTTACCCGAAATAATTTTCCACGGCAAACTCAAACTGCTTCAAAAACAGCTCTTTGAAATACGAAATGTTATTTTGCTCGTAAAATAGCAGAATCGCTTTTTTGTATTCGGCTTCATCCATGCTTCGGTAAGAGAGTGGGCAGGAGTCAAAGGATTGCAAAATGGCGTTACCGCTCAAACGACTAGTGCGTTTATTGCCGTCAACAAATGGCTGGATGTAGGCGATGAGGAGCATTAAAATAATGGCTTTTTCAAAAACATCTTTAGTTTCGTTCACTAACTTACAAGTTTTTTCCAAGGATTCTTTTATCTGAAACTCATTATCCAGCGGTTTGTAATTTGTGCCAGTTATTCCCACTAAACTTTTTCTCAAGTTTTTTGTTACATTCAAACCATCAACCAGTAAGGAATGGATATTTTCTATCTTGGAAACAGATACGGACTGAAATTCCATTTTATTGCTTCCGATATAATCTAGGGCTTTTTTGTGATTGAGAATCATAGTTGCCTCTTCCTTGGAGTGTCCAGATGCTTCTTTTTGGTTTTTAATCAGTTGTTCTGTTTCCAAAAGACTGTAGGTATTGCCTTCAATTTTTGAAGATTTCCAACTAAAGTCGATATTCAACCTTTCTATTTCTTTTTTGAGAGCATCTGTAGCGATGTCTTTGACCTTGCCTTCATAAATTTCATTCGACTCCAAGAGCTTCTTTTTCTCGACATCAGTAAAAATGTTTTTGAGTTGACCAAAAATATCAAAGTTAAAATTCTCCCTGATTTCCCGCTGGTCGACATCAGCAGCAAAATACTTTTCGACATCGATTTTTTTAAGTATGGAATACTGGGGAGATGGTTGGTAGATAACAGATCGCCCGGCTCCCTGCCTTTCAATCAAATTAGACTCGAGCATTTTCTCCAAATCTCTGGAAATGGTAATTCTAGTTACATTTCCGATGTTCTGTTGGATATGCTCGATTATTTGCCCAATAGATGCCGTTTTATTTGCCTCAATAAAAGATAAAATGGCATTTTGCCTCTCGTTTAGCTTTTCATTTTTTGCTCGCATACATTTTTTATATCATTTATACGCCCTAATTGTATCATTTATGATATACAAAGTCAACAAAAGTGTTGTTTTAAACAAATAAAGGGCTATTTTAAGCCATTATTTTTATATCATTCGAGTTGGCTAAATCTGGGTAGACAGCCTTGAATATCTTGGCAATATTTTTAGCATCATCAATTCCCCGATGGAATTTTTAGCGAATCGTCTCTCGACCTGAATCCATGTTAAAAATTCTTCGGATATGTCGCTTATTCTTTTTTGTGTTTTAGTGTTTTGTAGCATCGCAAGGCGAATGTTAGCTCTTGGGGCAACGAAGTCCAGTTTAGTTACCCACTGGTTGCCCACTTGGGAGAATGGCTACTTTTCTTTTAATTCTAGCCAACAACACGATGTAAAAATATACAATTAAGGTCGCATTGGAAAAATTGCATTCCTCAAAAGTTATGCCACCATGTGCAACTCTGTGTCGAAGCTTATATCCAAGCGGTCTGAACAAAACGAAATTCAATTGTTCGCACAAATCCTCACCCCAAACATCCTTAAATGCAGAGCTATCAAGATGAACATCGGAAAGCGTTCTTATTTGTGTTGATATTTCTTTTTCACGATTCAAGCTTATAATATCTATTCCCAATTTTTCAGATAGATTCAAAAATAATGATTCTAGCTTTGAAATCAGGATATGCAACGATGAAACATAATCTTCTTCAAAATAGGATTCAATGCCTTTTTTTATTATTTTAAAGTCACTTTCTGGAATGATTTTCTTTTTTTCAAATTATGAAATCAAATCGGTTGCATTAAGTTTCCCAGACACAATCAATGCGTTGAATAAGGTCTTGATATACAAATCAGTTGCCAGTCCTTGCGAAATCTCGTAAATTGTCATTTTCCAAGAATATCTTCCGTCATCCGAACCCTTGATTATATTTCCCTTGTCATCAAATGTCGAATTAGTCGCTATCATCGCAAAAAGAGGCATGCTCTTATTGGCTATCTTTTCCACATCCTTAATTCTTGGATTAAGACTGGCACATCTCCCCATCTTATCTAAAATTTCCGATAAATTTCCGTCCATCATTTCGTTGAGTTTCTCCATCTCTTTTTCCATTTTTTCTTTCGGTATTTCATATTTAAACTCAAATTTATGAAATTCATTTACCGCTTTTTTATTCGTTTCAATCAACTTTCTTTTGCATACTTTCTGTTTTTCCGAATCACCCAACTCTCGATACGCTTTCAATGAATTTTTGTAATAAAATGATGCAGTAAAAAACTCGCCTTTATTTTCCAGCTCTTCAGCTTTTTTGTATTCATTTTCAGCCTCTTGTTTTTTATCCATTTCACAATAATTATATCAAGAAACTGATAAAAAGTAGAGCGGAGCGGAGTAGACACAAAAAAACCGTCATCAATGACGGCTTTTCTACATACAATCTCAAAATTATTCGCAAGGATTTTGGTAGTCTTTACATTCTCCATTCAGCAAGCTCACTTTCTCTGCTGATTCACTAGCAATAGCACTTTTTATTGTTGCTATATCCTTTTCGCCATCTTTTATGCAACTTTCCCAAGCATTTTTTATTGCATCACTACTAAATTCTCCGCTATCTCTAGTTTTTTTACATTCACTCACTCTTCCCTCTATTTGCTTAATCATATCTTGCCTGCTAGTTCTTGGTATATTGTTATTTTTCGGACTTAACACTATTTCTTTGCTTCCTATCGCATTTGTTTTTGACTCACAGCTTGTTCGCCTTTCATTGCAAGAAGCCACTTCCTGCTCTTTTGCCAAATTATTCAATGCCTCTCCCTGTTGTTGGTTGGTATTGTTTAAGTCTTCAATGGCTTGCTCTTGAGCATCATTTCTTCCAGCTTCCTCGTCAATCTTATCTGCCAATGCCAAAATAGCTTCTTCAGGAGCCATTCCTAAAATCAGACTTCTTGTTGAATTTATAGCCATCCCAGCCACAGGAGAAATCAATGCTCCAATTACGAATCCGCCTAATATTAATAGTATTGTCTTTTTCATTAGGGTTATTTTTAATTATTTATCTTTGGATTAAATGTCAAATGATTAATTATCCATTCTTTTGACGGCAATCCCGATGTCATGTCTTCTATATCAATCTCTTTCAACAGGGTTGCTATGATATTCATACAACTTACAAATTCACGATAGTGCTCATCCATTTTTTTGGGGGTTAGCAGTTCTGCAAATTTTGTTTTTTCTACTTTGCCGTTACTCCAGCGTGTAATAGAAAATTCATGCCCATGAACAATATCATTCCGCAGAACGCCTAAGCTATTAATAAGTTTTTCTACCTTCTCTACTTTCGATAAATTGTCGCTTGTTAAAAAAACGAATGAGAAAAATTGGATTCTTTTATTAAGACTTGCATTATTTTCATAATGTTTTTTCCATAACCTTGCCATTCTTCTATTTTTTCGTCTATTCACATGTTCCAAAAGCCACCTGATAATCCAGGTGATATAACTTTCCAAGGTCAGATGTAAAAACATTCCTGACAAAACAAGGGCATTAAAATCTTTCCTGCCATGCCCTAGAGACTGGTAATTTTTTACAAATTGGTCAAAGAATAATGGATGAAGAACCTCGTCATCCGATATACCAATAACGGGTTTAATATTATCTTTTTTCATATACCAATTCTATCACTCCAACGCAAAAAACACCATTTAAGGTGTTCTTGCATCAAGCAAAGTATAAATCACAGTCTATTGCGATTAGTCCATTAAGAGTTTATCGATATGTGTACAAACATATCTACAGATTCTGTTAGCTCTGCTAGGCATTGCTGTTCTCTAATAAATTAGAGTCGACCAGCGGATAATAACCATACTGCTCATCCTCATCCAATGACGGATCAGGACTTCACGAGCAATACTCTGGATTATTATCGGTTCTCCCTAGAAAGGAGGTGATCCATCCACAGCTTCCGCTACGGATGCCTTGTTACGACTTCACCCTTATCATCGATCCCACCGTGGCTCCCGCTTTAAAACGGGATCTTTGGGTGTTACCGACTCTCTTGGTGTGACGGGCGATTATCTTCGTAAAACTACGAATTGATGTTCCCATCGTGCCTGCGGATTTCCCGCACACGACGAGCTCTAATGCATCTTCTGCTTGAGTTTGTATATTTTTCTGAGACCTGATTCCTTCAAATGTTCCTTGTTTTGGACCATTTTGAGAATCTTGCAAAAGATTTCAAAGTCACCTTTCTTTGAGCGTAACTGCAAAGAATTTCTTTTGAAAAACGGAATTATAATTTTTTCCAGATCCTTTCTATTGGCCACCTCGTAGCGGTAACAATTTTGATGATTGCTTCGTTTATCCTTTTGAAAATAAACCGAACCGCACCCAAAGAATTTCTTGAGCTTATGGAGAATTTTTGCATCTTTCTCGATAAGCTTCAGAAAAAACCTTGGCTCAACTTTTGTTCTGCGCTTAACTTTTTTGGATGAATCGGGATTTTTCACATATACTGTGAAGCTTCCTTCTCCATCCGTGAGGCCAACGATATAATTTGAATTTAATTCCATACGCATTGAGTGAATCCTTCTCCCTCGACTATGCTCGGGATACTATGATTCAGCTGACTTCTTACGCCGCGTAAGTTTCATTATCTAATTATATTATATCATATAATCAGAACAGCGTAAGATCTCCTGGGGTCATTTATTGATCTTTTCCTGACATTCCAACTAGCTTATCCTTGCATTTTCCCTTTGCTCACCACCGATTCAAAGGTCAATGCGGCTGTTTTGATTGTTGGACTGCCATTCGCCTCCAGATCCTTTGCTGCCTTCCTCGCGGAAAACAACTATCTTTCGGCTACGCTCTGATTGGGTTTCAGAGGGAGAGATTTAAACTCTCTAGATTAACAAACTGCCCAGCGCTTTTATTGTGAGTACAAGATCCGAGAACGTATTCACCGTGACATTGCTGATTCACGATTACTAGTGATTCCGGCTTCATGAGGTCGAGTTGCAGACCTCAATCCGAACTGAGACCGAGTTTTTGGGATTAGCTCCGTCTTGCGACTTGGCAACCCTTTGTCTCGGCCATTGTAGCACGTGTGTAGCCCAGGGCGTCAGAGGGACACGCTGATTTGACGTCATCCCCACCTTCCTCCCGGAACTTTGTTCGCGAACTCAAGTTCGCGCTCAAAGTTCCGGGCAGTCTTTCGTGAAAAATTTAACACGAAACAGGGGTTGCGCTCGTTTCCTGACTTAACAGAACACCTTACGGCACGAGCTGACGACAACCGTGCATCACCTGCTTAGCACCCTCGAAGGCTTATACATTTCTGCATAACGCAGCTAAGTTTCAAGCCCTGGTGAGGTTTCTCGCTTACCGTCGAATTAAACCACATGCTCCACCACTTGTGCGGATCCCCGTCTATTCCTTTGAGTTTTAGCCTTGCGGCCGTACTTCCCAGGCGGCACACTTAACGCGTTAGCTCCGACACTAGAAGGGTCGATTCTCCTAATACCAAGTGTGCATCGTTTACGGCGTGGACTACTGGGGTATCTAATCCCATTCGCTACCCACGCTTTCGCATCTCAGCGTCAGTACAGTGCCAACCAGATGCCTTCGCCTTTGGTGTTCCATATGATATCAACGCATTTCACTGCTACACCATATGTTCCACTGGTCTCTCACTGACTCCAGATATACCGTTTCAAACGCAGTTCTCGAGTTAAGCTCAAGGATTTGACGTCTGACTAATATATCCGCCTACATGCTCTTTACGCCCAATGAATCCGGATAACGCTTGAGGTCTCTGTATTACCGCTACTGCTGGCACAGAGTTAGTAACCTCTTATTCCTTCGGTACAATCACGAAATTTTTCCCGAAGAAAAGCAGTTTACAACCCGAAGGCCTTCATCCTGCACGCGGCGTCGCTCGTTCACCCTTTCGGGCATTGACGAATATTCTCGACTGCAGCCTCCCGTAGGAGTTTGGGCAGTGTCTCAGTCCCAATGTTGGGGGCCGTGCTCTCACACCCCCTACCCGTCATAGCCTTGGTAGTCCTTTACACTACCAACTAGCTGATAGGACACAGGCTCCTCCTGAAGCGATAAATCTTTATTCCGTAGAACATATCGTGTATTAGTTCGGATTTCTCCGAATTATTCACGACTTCAGGGTAGATTCCTATGTATTACTAACCCGTTTGCCACTGATGTATTGCTACACCCGTTAGACTTGCATGCCTTATCCACGCCGCCAGCGTTCATCCTGAGCTAGGATCAAACTCTCAAATAAATCTCAAAAATTTCCTAAAAAATTTTTTCGATATGTTTAAAGAAAATAAATTCTTTGTTTGAAATAGACTCTTTTTGTCCCTCGATTTCTCTTGGGACAGGCCCGCCTGCATCGCTATGCGAGTAAACTCGTTTGCGAAGCATTGCGGGCAGGACTAATCGCAAAAAACTGCGATTATTTTATTTTACCCCGTTAAATTTCACCGTAGGTGAATTATTTAACTGGGGTTGCTGAACATATTCAATTATCAAGGTTCTTGTTTTTTGATTTACCCTGTCATCCTGAACGCAGTGAAGGATCTCTAGATTCTTCGCTTCGCTCAGAATGACAATCACTAAGTGGGAACAAAAAACACAGCGATAAAAATATTTCTAAATACTTTTATTGCTGTATTTTATTCACCCTGTTAAATGCTCACCCGGCGAGCCTCCGCCTTAGCGGAGATTTAACAGGGTAAACCCTAACTTAACTTAATTTTCTAAGTTAATTTGATGCCGTTTTTATTGTTAATGCTTATATTTTCAAGCCTCTGTATTTTATCCGTTTTTTAAAAAGGTGTCAAGCGACCTTTGGCAAGGCCGTTTCTAGCCTGACTATGCGCTTTTCGTGTCCATCTACCACTTCTTTTTCCGCCTTTTTATCAAGCTTTTCGTTTATCTCGACGATATTTCCTTTAATAACCTTGATATTACCCTTGATATCTTTTAGTTCAGATTTTATGTCCACAATATCCGATTTTACATGATCCATGTCATCGGCTATTAAATTAACCGTTTCGCGTACGCCAGATAAACCTTCGCCAAAAACCTTGAATTGGCTTTTTAAATCTTCATTTACCACTGCCGCGACTTCCTTGGCAATCTCGCGTATTTCCTTTTTTTATCTTCATCCATTATTTTTTGGAACTTATATCTTCCTTTAAAAGTTTTTTAGTTTTCAGTAATTTAATGATGGGCTTCCCGCAATTACTGCACAATTCAAAATGATTAGAAAATATGCTTCCAACGCCTATGTGTATGCTATTGGAATTACTACCTATTCTCTTTTTACAAATATCGCACTTCGTGATTTGCATAAAGAAATTATACTCTTGCGATATTTCTCTGTCAAACTATTGTAGCGGTCCGTCCGCTTTTGGCCGTTTTGATTGAGAGCGGTCGGTCCGCTATGACAATTCCTTGCTAAATAATATCATTCCAAATAAAAAAACGCCAGTTGTTTGAGGTACAACTGGCAAAACCTTTGGCACTTACTTCTGCGTTGATTTATTCAGGCTGTCGTTGAAGATGCGTGTCATTTCCGCTACAATTGCCGTTACGGCGATTTCCCGGAGAAGCTCTCGACCTGATGATATGCCGTTACCATCAATCCAGCGCCTACTGTGAACCGAAATAAGATTGTCCAGAGCGTAGAACGCTATTCGCCCGAGCGTTTCGGCCCGCAGATTGCGAACCTTCTTTCGAACCGATGAATTCAATTCCCGATAAACATACACGGCGCTGAGACACTTTGAAAAGTGATCGCCGAAATGCGCAACCTGCCATTCCAGAAGTTGCTGCATTTTTTCTTTGTGCTCTGTAACAAGACCTCTTGCAATTCCATAAGTCAAAGAACAACCTCCCATGGCGTTCCCTCCTTTTTGCTTCCCGCGTGCATGACGCAGGCGTCCTGGGAAAGGACGCGTAATAGTGTCTCAATAGAGACACATGCGGGGTTAATAAGCACCATGCTCATTAACAGCGTATTATATTCATAATAGCAAGCCTATGTCAACCCAATTTCTCAACTCTCACCCCAATGAGTCGGATGAGCTTTTTTCTGGGATTTTCGCGGACATCGAAAAAGGGCAATAGTAGTCTTGTTGATTCTATTTTTAGAGTTTTTAAGGTGTCTGCCGGTTTGGCCAAAGTATGTGAACGATTTTTAGTTTCAAAGCCGGAAAAGCGGACGGTAATGGTGACGGTCCGGAAACTTTTGAAATCGCTTTCTTTGAATCGGCGAAAAACATTCTGACAAAGCGCTTCCATCCGCGCAAAAATAAATTTAAAATCCAAAGTGTCCGTTTGAAAAGTCTCCTGCTCACCGATGGACTTGGCCTCGTATTCTTCCGTGATTTCTGAATCATCAATCCCGCGAATTTTGCAATACAAATCCCCGCCCCATTTTCCCAGCATCTCTTCCATTTCGGCTAAATTATATTTTTTCAAATCTCGGACAATCCGGATTCCCCGCGCATTGAAAAATTGTTCCGTTTTCGGACCGATGCCGGGAATTTTTCGGATAGAAAGCGGTTCCAGAAAAGTCTCAACTTTGTCCGGCTCTATAACAGTGAGCCCGTCCGGCTTTTGCATATCGGAGGCGATTTTGGCAATCAATTTATTCGGTCCAATCCCGATGGACGCCGTCAATTTTTCTTTTTCTTGAATTTCTTTTTTAATTTTTTCGCAAATTTTTTTAGCTGTTTTCCAGGCCGTAGCGACCGAATCGCTCTTGGTCGTTGAGGTCGAAAGCGATTCGGTCGCTACTTTAATTTCAAAATACGCTTCGTCCACACTGGCTTGCTCCACGGCTTTGGAATACTTCCGGACAATTTCCATGATGCGAGCAGAAACTTCGCTATATTTTTTATAGTGGCCGTCCAAAAAAACGGCTTCGGGTTTTCCTTCATGTTTGGCAATTTGCGAAAGTTCCCAGGCCCTGGAAATTGGCACGGCCGAGCGAATGCCATATTCACGGGCTTTATAGTTGGCGGTGGACACAACGCCGCGTCCTTTGCCTTCCATTGGGTCGGCGCCGACGACAATCGGCCAGCCTTGGAGTCGCGGATTATCCCGCTCTTCAATTGCGGCAAAAAAAGCGTCCATGTCTAAGTGTGCAATTATTCGATTCATAGTGATATTATATCACTAATTCAAAACAAAAAAACAACCCCGTTTGCTTAGGATTGTTTTCTAAAAACTAAAAGCTACTACAGCCCTACATTCTGGTCCGACAAACTATTGTCGCTAAAATCATCCGCGCTCACAGAATTGAGATCCGACTCCAAGGCTTTTGTGTCCGGATCAGCCTGGATGGCTTTTTCTTGGGGAGATTGCGCGGCGTTTTCAGTCCCCTTCTTTGCCATCTGCGAAACACCGATTGGCGATTTGGAAACCGCCGGAACTTCCGCGTTTTTTTGCGCGAACTTTATGCTAAGTATGGCAGCCGTCACGACAAGAATTATTACAACTATTATTATCGTGATTTTTTTGCTGTTCATTTTTTTATTTGTTTAAATTATTGATTACTAGCTCCGCTGTCTTCTCCGTCCGTATCTTCTTGGCCATTCTCTCCCTTGATTTGCGCCACTTCTTTTTTTATAGCCAGAAAATCCGGCAAAATTGTTTCGCGGACATATATTCGAATGGCTGCCGCATTTTCATGCACAGTTTTGAGATATGTCCGTGCGTCCAAAAGCGAACTTCTAAATTCTCCTTCCGAATGACCGCAAGTAAAATTTTCCGCGCCTTTCAGCTTGGTAAAGTAATCAGCAAAACTGGATTTGAAGTTTGTGATAAGATCGGCTAAGTGTGCCCGATCGTCTTTCAGTTTCTGAATTTTTTCTGAATCTATTTTGGTAGTATTGGCAGGATTGGCATTGAAAGCTTCGAACCTCGCGATAAACTTATCAATTCTATTTAGAAGATTAGTATAAACTGATGCGTGTTTTTCTTTAGAACCACTGAACCATTCGGTTCGGTTTTTTATTTTTTCTTCAATTCTGGCGCATCTTTCCTCCGTAAATTTATCCCTCATTGTTTGGAATTCTTCCTTTTTTTGTTTCAGATTTTCAATCGCCTGCTCTCTTTCCGTTTTCCATTCTTCTCTCTTTTGCTCCCATTCGATCTTTCTTTGCTCCCTATTTTGTTCCCATTGTTTTTTGTTCTGTTCCTGCGTTTTTTCTGTTTCATTTTGCGTTCCATTCTCTTCCCCCTCAGCCAAGGCCAAGCCGACATAGGCTAGGGTAAAAAGTGAAAGTGCGATCGCAACTGATTTTTTCCACATATTTTTATTTTTTTCCAGCCTAATTTTGAGCTGGGTATTTAAAAATTATTGCTTAAATTATAAATTTTTAAACAAATCCCGTCAAATCTTCATTTCGGACGGATTTCGCTGATTCCGCCGGGCATATATTTTTGCAAAACTTCGGGGATTTTCACGCTTCCGTCCGCCTGCTGGTAGTTTTCTATTATAGTTATCAAAGCTCTCGGCACCGCGATCGCCGTGCCATTAAGCATGTGGATGTATTCTTTTTTACCGTTCTCTCTTTTTGTTTTTATATTCAGCCTTTTTGATTGGTATGAAGTAGTGTCTGAAGCGGAAGTTATTTCTCCCCAGTCGCTCTGTGATACCATCCAAGCCTCTAAATCGTATTTTCTGTAGGCCGATCCTCCTAAATCGCCCGTGCAGATGTCCACAACGCGAAAAGGAATTTCCAAATCTTTGAATATTTCCACCTCAATCTCTTTTAGCTCTTCGTGAATTTTTTCTGATTCTTCCGGCAAGGCATAAGCAAACATTTCTACCTTTGAAAATTGATGGACGCGATAAAGCCCCGCGCTGTGCTTGCCATAAGCTCCGGCCTCGGTTCTGAAGCAATGAGAAAGCGCGGCATATTTGAGAGGAAGTTTTTCCGCGGGGATGGTTTCATTCATATGATATCCGCCCAATGTTATTTCCGCCGTTCCGATGAGGCTTAGGTCAGTATTCTCAATTGAGTAAATTTGGCTCTCGCCGCCGCGCGGACTAAAGCCTATGCCTTTCAAAACTTTATCTCGAGCCAGGTCAGGCGTAATAAAAAGCTTAAATCCCTTCTGGATCAATTTTTCAAAAGCAAAATTTATCAAAGCTAATTCCAAAAGCGCCCCTTCGTTTTTTAAATAATAAAATTTTGAACCGGTTACTTCGGCCGCTTTCTCAAAATCAATAAGATCAAGCTCTTTCATCAGCTCCTCGTGTCCCCTTGGACTGAAATCAAACTTCGGCGGTTCGCCATAGCGCTCTATTTCTTTGTTGCTCGCTTCATCATTTCCGATAGGCGCTTCCGGATGCGTTATATTGGGAACTTGCCAAAGTATTCTTTTATATTCTTCGGAAATTTTTTTGAGTTGCGGTTCGGCTTCTTCCAGCTTGGATTTTATTTCTTTGCCTTTTTCTATGGCTTCTTTTTTTTCTTCTTCGGTTTTTGCCGCCTGAATCAGTTCGTTTAAATCATTTTTCACAGAATTGAGAAGCTCCACTTCCTTTAAAAGTTCCAGCCGTTTTTCGTCTAGAACCAAAAGCCGGTCAATGTCGCATTTGACCCCGCGATTCTCGCAATTTTTCTTTACCAATTCCCGATTGTCGTGAATAAATTTTATGTCCAGCATGATAGAATAATATCAAAAATCAGTTCATTTAACAACCTTTGATTTTTTCATAAAAACTTTTTTGAATTCATTCGCTGATTTTCTTAGTTTTCTCTTTTCGGCTGGAAAAAAAACCTTGTGCTCGTAGTCGCTTACCAGCTTTTCAAAATTATTAGCCATCAGTCCCCGGTAGTCTTCATTGGCGATAGCCGCCAGCCCCAAATAATACGCCGGGGAAAAATGGGCGATGGCATCGGCCGTGGTGATTATTTTTTCTTCCACCGTTTCGGGCATAATTTTTTTACACCGGTGGCAAAGAACAATATTTTTGACTTTATTGGCAGTTTTTTTATCAAATCCCTGTTTAATTAAAATTGCATAAACTTTTTTGGCTCCTGAAATATCATGATTCTTTCTCGCATAAATCAGTCCAACATCGTGCAGCATTGCGCCAATCCAGATTATATCTTCATCGCCTCCGTATTTTATGGACATTTTACAGCTCGATTCCATTACTGGCCAAACATGGTAATCCCACATATTTTTCAAAAATTCCTGGCGTCGGGCATTGCCGTTTATCTTGTTTTTGGGAGGATTGTAATGCAGTTTTTTTACATACTCCTCAAGCTTTTTCAGTTTTTCCAGTTGTTTAATTGACATATAATTTTATACAATTTGTAACGCACAGCAATTTCATGATTGAGGGTTTTTTTGTAACTTTGTAAAGGGATCTTTGCCTTCGAAAGTAATCGTAGCTAATTCATTATTTATAAATTCTGTTGTGACCCCATACTTATTTCCATACAGAGTATCCACCGCGCAAAAAAGAGCCTGGGAATAGTCAAATTCTAATTTTTTTATAGCTTCCCTAACAATATCTTCAGATTCGCCCTCCACTTCAACGAATGGCTCGAGATATGGCCATTCGTCGATGCACACTTCCGCGCTATCAAGTATCCATATTTCTCTCTTACTCTCCTGATATCCGTCGCCCTTACATTCGCATCCGATTGAATTTAGAAACTCTACAGCATTTTCAAAACTATCAACAGTCAGGCAAATTTCTTTTTGGTTATCAATTCCGCCGCTTGTTACTATTTTGAGGCTCATTGTAACTTTATCTTGCTCATCCCTAACTCGCAGCCATCCCCCTTCAATTTCATTTCCTTTTGGTAAATTAAATACGATTCTTTTTTGCAAAAATTCCGGACGAACTAATTTCGCTCCCGCTTTTTTTAATCTTTCTCTAATTTCATCTTTATCTATATTTGGAAATGTTGCTTCGTATTCTATGTTCATAAAAAATTATTTTACAACATCCTTCAGCCTTTTTTCCAAAAATCCCCTATCCAAAACGCTCAAGAACCAGCCGGCTTTGGGCCCGCTGTCTTTTCCGAGAAATATTTGATAAATCGCGCTGAAAAGTTCCTCATTATCATATTCATATTTTTTTATTTAGATAATATTTGCACATCCTTTTCGTCAATTAAAAATAAAGATCTTTTAACTTTGCCGCTAAGAATTGATTCTACAATTTTCTTTTCCCATCTATGCACATTATGGGTGACTTTCTTATATAATCCATCCTGAACAACAAGAAATCCCTTTAATCGCAAAAATTCCAGGGCATTTTCGACATGTTTGATCTCCATTTGTTTAAAAAAAATGTAACGGTTTGTAACTCCCATCCCTTTCCATTTGTTAGAATTATTGACAAAAAATTTAAAAATTGAGTTAACATTTATTTTATTAGTTTTTTTACTTGTTAACATAAATAATATTATCGTTTGCCATGCTTTTATTTTATTGGATGACATTAAAGCTCCCTTTTTGGTTATTGGAATACTGAAAGCTGTCGAACTAAGCCAAGCGCGAAACCAGTGTTCTCTATTTTTCAAATAATATTTGTTAGAAGCTAAGGGTAAGTAAAGATGCTTAAATATATCTACGGAAAACCCTCTGCCATTAATAGCATCATCGACTTGGCACAATGTTACATACTCACCTGGAAATGTATTGTCGGAATAATAATTATATTCTTTATGAATATTTCTATATATCTTAATAAACTTTTTTAATTTATTTATAAAATCATCTTTTGATAATTTATATATAGAATTTTTGAAAACAATAGTAACATCAATATCGCTTTTTTTCTTTCTTGCTCCACCATAGGCAAATGTCCCACTTAAATATGAATATGCTGAAAGATTGCCAAAACACTCATAAACTGCCCTTGAGAATTTATCTCTAACTTTTGAAAATTCACATTTATAAAATTCATCCGGTTGCAGGCCCATATATCAATTTTTAGTGTAACTATACTGATAAACTAAATATAATCATAATCTTTTTCTGGTTTCAGTAAAGGAAAAAATACTAAATCACGTAGATTTTTTTGCCCATTAATAAGAGCGGCTAGGCGATCAATTCCGATGCCACATCCTGTTACAGGAGGCATGCCATGCTCCATAGCAATTAAGTATTCTTCATTTACAATCATTGCTTCATCATCACCCATTTCTCTTGCTTGCGCTTGTTTTTCAAGAGAACAACGCTGACTAATCGGATCAACTAATTCGCTATACCCTTTTACAATCTCCCATGAAGCAATTACTAATTGGTAACTATCAGCTAGTTCGGGCTTGAAATCATTTTGACGAGCCAGTGGCAATAAATCAGAAGGATAATGAGTTATAAAAGTAGGCTGAATAATGTTTGGACGAATTAGTTTTTTATATATATCGTCTAATAAATTTCCCCGGGAACGTTTCATTACCTCTTTTTTTTCAAAACCATTATGTATCGCCAGACTTATCAATTCATCTTTTGAGGAAAAAATATCAATACCATATTCTTTAAGAAGTTCAGAGAACTCTATCTTACGATAATCGCTACCGATATTTATCTCACATTTGTTTCCTTTTCGATCATGTACAATAAAAACCGAACTACCAAGAGCTCTTTGTACGCTATACTTCAAAATTTCTTCAGTCCATTGCATTCCACGCTCAAAATTTTCATAAGCACAATACCATTCTAGCATCTGGAATTCTTGTAGATGACTCGGATCAATACCTTCATTTCTAAAATTAATTGCAAATTCGAACACTCTTTCAAAACCACCAATAATTGCCATTTTTAAATCAAGTTCAGGTGATATACGCAGAACAAAATCGTAATCTAAAGCATTATGATGAGTTTTAAAAGGCTTGGCCGCAGCGCCCCCTTCCTGCGGCTGTAAAATTCTTGTATTAATTTCAATAAACTTATGCTTAAGCAACCATTCCCGCATCCCTTGAACCAAGCGGGAACGGACTATAAAACTTTGAAAGACATCCGTATTAATTACAGTATCCAGATAGCGCTGTCGGTATCGTTTTTCGATATCATCAAAACCATAAAATTTGCCCGGAAAAGGACGTAGCGATTTTCCTAGAAATACATATTTAATGCACAATACGGCTAATTTTCCTTGTTTTGTTATAAATGGTTCCCCCGTTATGCCAATAAAGTCTCCCGAATCAATTTGATTTAACAAAAGTGAAAAATGCTTTTTATCAATAATGTCTTCTTTAAAACATACTTGGGTTCTACCTGTCGAATCCTGGATATCAGAAAAGATAATTTTTCCGTGACGCCTTAAAGTGATAATTCTTCCAGCTATACTAACAGTTTTTTTCGGCGAAATCTGAACATCCTCCCCTGTTCTCAATAAATTTTTATCCTTCATTAAGTTCACCTGACTAGCAGTGTGTCGCCTATAAAACTTCTCCGGATAGGGATTAATTCCAGCTTCCTTAATGATAGAAAGATGATTTAATCGAACAGATCTTTCATCATTAATATCAATTTTAGTTAAATTATTTTTATCTTTTTTATAGATCATAAATGATTTATTTAAGTATTAAAAAAATTATATGATGTCAAGGCCAGAATCGTTTTGTATTTTTGTTATCTTATCACCACATTTGCCTAGATACAAATAGGGAAAATCATCGATTCCAATAGCTTTAAAAAGGTCTTTAATAATACCGTACTTTCGTATGTCGTAATCTTCTTCCGGATAGAGTAGCTTCACACTGTTTTTGAATGAAAGTGATTTAATTCTTTTTCCGTTGATGTCAATACCGTTTTGTAGACTATGATCGGCTATTTTAGCAAATAAACCCCTTCCAAATCCTTCCTGAGGAATGTACACAAACACGCCTACGCCTCGATTATTTATCTCTTTGAGATATTTTATTGAGTCCGTATAGCATCTACAAGCAGTATCGCCCAGAGAACTGGTCAGACACGCGCTGCTAAGCCTCAAAGGAATTCTTTCGCATGAACCAAAATGTTCACGTTTTAAAAATTTATTTTTTTGAAAAGAACAAACGACAGAGGGTTTTTCAATGGTCTTTACTAAAATTAATATTTCGTCAGCAGTATATCCAGGTTCTTCTATTATTTCCGATTTAATTTTATAAGCTATCATGATACAATTACCAAGATATTTATTCATGGCTGGTGTTGCGATATATTTTTTTTGTAAAATATCTTTCATAATTTCGATTTTACTAATATTTCAAAAATGTCTCTTTGTGGTAATGTTGGCATTGAAATAATCTTTTTATTATAAGCAATAAAAGAAGATCCTTTGCCATAGCCCCCATAAGGTTTGATTCCTCTTTCTATCCCGGGTTCATGCAAGTCATTGTCCATGATTATAGTATGCGCAGGATGAATAATTTTTCTGGTTCCCATGAATTTTTTTCCTATTATTTTTTTTTCAATGTATTCACTTCTACCAAAAATTGAAATATATCCGGCATTATCTACGTAATTTACATTTTCAAAATAAATGCTGAGATCTAAATCATCATTATATTTTTGTATAAAAAATATTGGAGCAAAAAGTTCTATATAATTACCACCAGACTTAAGCGGTTTTTTTATAATTGTTGGCTCTAAAATACAATTTTCTATAGAAAGTTTTCCATAAAAATCATTATCGATCCAAATCTTGTTGCAAGCTAATATATTGTTGATACGATAAATTTCTGCTTTATCTGAAAGAGGACCAACCCTATTTCTTTTATTTGAATAGTTGCCCACCCGTATATTGTTTAATTCACTTTTAATACATAGCATAAATGCCTCATAAATATTACTATGAACTAATATCGAATTTGGAGAAGCACAATCTTGTCCAGAATTATACAACTTTGATCTAAGTACCCCTTTAACAGCTTTTTTCAAGCTTGCAGTTTCAGTTACAATAATAGGATTATGCGAAGATCCATTTCCAATAAATAATTTGCCTCTCCCGATGTGATTTTTAACAATATTTGCATTTCTACTATTTCCAGTAAAAATAATCGCATTTCCAAAACAATGCGGTCTACAGAAATGTTGAGTCTTTTGAATCAAATGTAAAAATGCCTCTCGCTTTCCATTGAATACTTTTAGATTGGACAGTTTAGTTAATGGCCTTAGCGTTTTTAATAAATTATCAAAAATAATACCAATTGAAGCTGGCCGCTTTACAATAATTTTATCAGCTAAAAATGAAGGTATTACTACAAAACAAAAAAAGGAATAAAGAGGTTGATTTCTAGGAACAAAAGAAAAAACTGAGCAAATCCTACGCATGAAGTATTCTTTATTTTCAGAAATATTTTCAAGAAGATCAATAGTTCTATTTATTTCATCTGAAGCAACCTCGTAGCTTTCATAGTCTAAGAGAATATTTATGAGCTCATTTCTATGTCTTTTAATTTTAAAAGATATTTCCCTTGTCTTTCCTTTAACAAGAGAGAAGTTGATTTTTGATCCACAATGCATATACATAAATCATCTATTTAGGATTATAGTTCTTGTTCGCCAAATATTTCCGAAATTACGCCATGGATGGCTACGCCCCGAAGCGATCCGACATGCACTCTGCCGGACATGGTTTTTTCGTCCCGAATAACCAACGGTTGCCCGAGATTTATTTTTTCTTTGTATTTATCCTTTATTTCTCCAGCAATTTTATCCGCCCAATACATATGAAATTTTATACTTATATTGATAATTTACCTCATTAGACAGAACTTTGCAATAAAAAACTCCCCCACCTTGGAGGGGAGTTTTACATATCAAAATACTTATTCCAAAACAAAGACAGCCGCGGCTAGAACTGTAGTCCATTTTCCATTCTTGTCTCCCTGCGCTGTTTGAGCAATAGACCGGCTCGTGAAAATTTTTCCCGAAGCTTTATATACCTGCTCTCTTTCGTTCCAGGCTAAATCAGAATCAAATTCCACATCAAGCGTCGTAGCCAACATGGTCGCCGCCAGATCTTCGGCATAGTCGGACACGGTTTGCTCCACCTCGCCGAAGCTGTGGTGCTCTGAAAGATATCCATACATTTTTTCCTTGTTGGTCGGAACCGCAAGACCGATAGCAGCGCCCGCCAAGCGGTTCGGTTCGTTCGTCTCAATTCTCGCTAAAACACAGAATGTTATTTGTCCGGGTTTTAACATTTCCAAGCCTTTCTCCTTGGTTACTATTTTGCAATCCGGTGGAAAAATACTGGAAACTGTGACTAGATTGAATTTTTCAATTCCCGCGTCGCGGAGCGCCAGCTCAAAGGAGGCCAATTTTTCTTTATCTCTACCGACTCCTTTGGTAAAGAAGACATATTTAGGAACCATTTTATTTTGCTCCATTCCGCCAGACGGAACAGAATTAAAAAAATTAATTACTTTTATAAATATAGCACTTATTAAAACTTTTACAATGCTTTTCTTAAATCTGTCAAATAAAAACACTCGCCGCTTCAATGGCGAGTGCCCTGATTTTATTTCACATCCAGTATCTTATATTTCTTTTTTCCGCCAGGAGTTTCAATTTCCACTTCTGCGCCTTTTTGCCTGCCCATGAAACCTTTTCCCATTGGCGATTCGTTGGAAATTTTCATATCGCTTGGGCTGGCTTCATTGGAACCTACGATCTGAAACTCTATTTCGTCTCCATTCATTTTAACTTTAACTTTTGATCCCATTTGAACTACGCTGGATTCCTTATCAAAGGCCACCACGGTTGATTCTTTGAGCAGCACTTCCAATTCCGCTATCCTAGCTTCGTTCTCGGCTTGCTGGGCCTTGGCTTCGGAATATTCGGCATTCTCGCTCAAGTCTCCCTGCTCCTTGGCTTCTTTGATGGCATTAGCGATATCCTGGCGCAATGTCGTTTTCCGGTGCTCCAGTTCTTCTTTTATTTTTTTCAGTCCTTCTTCGGTCAAAAATTTTCCCATGTTTTTGAAATTTATTAAAAAAATTATTGTTGCAAAAGGCAACAATGGATAAAATTCTATCGCTTATAAATAATCACAAAACGAATTGTAGCAAACACTTAAATATTGTCAATATGTTCATTGTCCTCTCGTAAAATACCAGTTCAATACCTCCTTAGTCACCGGCACGGCCGAAGAGCTTCCTTCTCCCCCGCCTTCTACCAAAACGATCATTGCGATTTCCGGATTATCAAAAGGAGCAAAAGAAACAAACCAGGCATGAGTTTTATTTTCCAAACCGAATTGGGCTGTTCCGGTTTTTCCGGCGACCGCTACCGGCAAATCATTAAGCGATCGCGCTGTGCCGCTGGTTATGGTTTGCCTCATTCCCTGGCGGACTACATCTAAAACACTTGCGGTTATAAAATCTTTTCTGATAACGGAAGGATAACCATATTGGGAATCGCTATCGTTATTTTTTATCTGATTTACGATTTTAGGAGAATACAATGTGCCTCCATTGGCAATTGCAGCGATATAGTTTGCCAGCTGCACAGGAGTCGCGGTCACAAATCCTTGCCCGATCGCCGCGTGGTAGGAATCGCCGATATACCATTTTTCTCCTAATTTTTCTGTTTTCCATTGTTCATCCGGAATAAATCCGCTGGATTCGCCCGGCAAATCAATTCTGGTCGGGCTGCCAAACCCAAAAAGGTTTTCATATTTTTTCATCCGGTCCATTCCCAGCCCTTCAATGTTTCCATATCCTCCGCCGATGGAATAAAAACATACATCGCAACTTTCAGCTATGGCGCCTTTTATGTCCAATATTCCGTGAGTTTTCCAGTCGCCGAACCGGAACGAACCGATATTAATTGAACCGCCATTGCCGCTCATTAAAGTTTCCGGAGTTATCGTTCCTTCAGAAAGCGCCGCCGCCGCTACTGCCGGCTTCAGAACCGATCCAGGAGGATATTCTCCACTAATTGACCGGTTAAAAAGCGGTAAATTTTTATCGCCAATTATTTTTTGATAATCTAAGTTTGCAATGCCCCGGGCGAATAGATTATTGTCATAACTGGGGAGACTAACCAGCGCCAGCACTCCGCCGCTTCTTGGATCAATGGCCACCGCCGCAGCGGTTTTCGTTCCGGTCTTTTCCAAAACTGCCGAAAGGCTGTCATATATTTTTTTCTGGAGTCCTTCATCAATATTCAGCACCAAGTCTTGCCCGGCTTGTGGATTTATCGTTCCCAAATTTTTTTTAATACTCCCGGATGAATTGATTTCCACCTGCCGGGCACCGTGCACTCCTCGCAAATTTTTTTCATATTTTTTTTCCAGCCCTGTTTTACCTATGTAATCCGTCATGAGATATCCGGAATTTTCCGCCAATTCCTCCCGGGTTATTTTCCCGTCGTATCCGATTATAGGCGCGAAAATGACGCTGTTTTCATAACTGCGAATAGCGGTATTCTCCAAAATTATTCCGGGCAAAATATTTTCTTTTTCGGATATTATCAGCGCCTGATCTTGGGTTATATTTTCCTTCAGAAGAACCGGATTTAGTGATTTTCGGTCAAGATTTTCAAGCGCGAGCGCGATTTCTTTCCCGTCCAAACCCAGAATTTGCGAAACATTTTCCGCGGCTATTTGTCTTTCCTTCTGATTTTCCGGAAGATCGCTGGGAATGATTATCGCGTCAATACTCGGAACATTGAGAGCTAAAACATTTCCGAATTTATCCAGGATTTTTCCCCGAGGCGCTTTTATAATAACGCTTCTTATCCGATTTCCCTTGGACATTTCCGCGTAATAATTCCCCTTGATCGTATCCAGATAGAAAACTCTCGCTCCGAGCGCGAAAAGCGCGACAAGGATTATGTACCAAATTACATCAAGTCCGCTTTTTTTGAAAGTGGTTTCAATGACGGCCTTCTCCTGCTCGGTTACCGTCATTATCGCGTCTTTAATTTCAACTCCCCGTGAAATTATTTTTTTCCTGAAAAATTTTTTCATTGATTATCTGTCTGGCTTCAGCTGCGAATTATCCATCGCGGTATATTTTTCCAGCCTCAAAAACGGAATGTAAATTATTGCGAATAGCAAAAGATCATAAAGTATTTTTATTCCGAACTTTGCGTTGAAAAATAAAATTTTAAAATTAACCGCTTCGTGGCTGAAAATTTTTAAAAGCATGCTTGTCAAAAAATCGTTAAAAACCGAGCCCAAAATCAATATCCCGGCCAGAATGAAAAATCTGGATGGATTTTGTGCGACCAAAAACCTTCGCGCCAGATAGTTCGCGCCATAAGCTATAAAAACAAACGAGGCTATGCTTATTCCAACCGGCCAAAAATACGCGAGGTCTGACATTAGTCCGGCAAGCGCCGCCCATGGCCAAATTTTATCAAAGCTCAAGCGAGTCGCCCAAAATATAATTATGACGAGAATGAGATTGGGAGAAGCTCCCTGAGCAACAATATTCGGAAAAAAAGAAATTTGAAGTAAGACAGCGATAAAAATTATGAAAAAAATTACTATTTGTTTTGACATTTAAAAAAATTTCTATTATTTATTCGTACATTCGTATAAATTCGTAATTCGTAGAGGTTATTTGTTTTTTATCACAAAAACCACATCCGTCTTTGAATATCCGACTTGGGGCAATATTATCGCCTGTTGAAAAAGCTTGTCCGGAGAAACTCTGATTTCCTGAACTTTTCCGATTAAAAGGCCTTTCGGCAAGTCTCCTCCCAATCCGGAAGTGATAATTGTATCGCCAGAGTTAAGCACATCGGTTTGAGCCACCATGTCCAAAACTATTCCGAGCCCATATTCGCCTCGGACCACGCCTTTGGCCCCGGTTTCTATGTCTAAAGCGTTAATAACGCTAGAAGATTCGGTCAATAAATTTACCTTTGTCGTATTCGCGTAAACCTCAGCTGTTTTACCGATTAAAATTCCCTCGGAAGCTATGACCGGCATATTTTCTGCCAATCCCGATGAAGTTCCTTTGTCTATGATCATCCAGCTTCCAAGCTTCTGCGGATCCAAACCGATAACAAAACTGGCTTCGGAATCGAATTTTTTTCGGGAAGATAAATTCAGCTGTTCCCTTAATGTCTCGTTTTCTTTTTTCTCATCCTTAAGAAGCGCGACCTCTGAAGACAGGGAATTATTTTCCTTGATTAAATTTTCATTTTCCTTTTTGAGATCAGAAATGGAACCTAGAAAATTAACCGTTCCGCTTATGTCGCCGCTTAATAAATAAAAAGTTTTTTGAAATGGATAGCTGATCCTAAAAAAAACTCCGCGCAAAGGATTGAAAAATCCTTTTGGATTAAAAAAAATGAGCAGAGCGCAAATTGCCAATGTAACCAGAAGTTTTATTCTTTTAGGAGAGAAAAAATTTTTTGACACGATATTTTAAATTAGTGCGTTGTCATACTGGCTTTCAACCAAAACATCGCGGAGCGCTTCAATGTCTTCAAGAACAATCCCCGTTCCTCGAACTACCGCTGTGAGCGGATCTTCCATCATCCTGACTGGCATTCCCGACTGATCAGCGACTAATCTATCCAGCCCCCGAATGAGACTTCCCCCGCCCGCCAGAATAATTCCTTTTTTCATTATATCCGCTAAAAGTTCCGGCGGAGTTTCTTCCACGGTTGTTTTGATGTTATTAATGATAATCCGAATTGACCGCGCGAGTGCTTCGCGCACCTGATCGTCATTTATGGTTATTTCTTTGGGAAGTCCCGTAACTAAATCACGCCCCCGCACCGGCATTTGCATTTTTTCTTTTTGAGGATAGACGGATCCAATCGCAATTTTAATGTCTTCAGCTGATTTTTCACCAATAAGCAAATTGAATTCGTCCCGACAATAGCGGATGATATCTTCATTCATTTCATCTCCCGCTATGCGAAGATTCCGGGAGGCCACCACTCCGCCAAGAGAAATTACCGCAATATCGGTCGTTCCTCCGCCGATATCCACCACCATATTTCCGGCCGCTTCCTGAACGGGAAGCCGGGCGCCGATCGCCGCCGCCATTGGCTCGTCAATAAGATAAACTTCACGCGCTCCAGCGTTCATTACCGCGTCAACGACCGCCCTTCTTTCCACTTCGGTTATGTCAGACGGAATGCCGATTAAAACTCTTGGCCTCGGAAAAAGGGTAAAAGAATCCTGATGGACTTTATTTATGAAATATTTGAGCATCTGTTCCGTTACTTCAAAGTCGCTGACCACGCCGTCAACCAAAGGACGCGTCGCAACAATATGCCCTGGAGTTTTTCCGACCATCTTTTTAGCTTCTTTGCCGATAGCCAGAATTTGGCCGGTCTTTTTATTGATAGCCACGACTGACGGCTCGTTGATAACGATGCCCTTACCCTTGACATACACCAGCGTGTTGGCCGTTCCCAGGTCAATGCCAATATCCTTGGAAAAATTTCCGAAAAAATTGCCAGTTAGGTTTTTGAAAAGTCTTTTTATCTTACTCATTCCATTGTTCAAAAAATTAAAAATCAGCGCCGTTTTTCAGAGTGCCGAAATTATGTTTGAGTTTTTATTTTTATTTTCCGCAATGAAGCCTGCTTTCAAGCTCACATATCTAACCTATATTACTTCAGCCCAGCTTCTTTGTCAAAATAGAAATAACCTTTCGGAATAATCTACTTTATAAATTTTAAAACATCGCGGAAGGTTATGAAAAGCATAAGAAGGATAAGCAAAATAAATCCGGCCGAATGGAAAAAATGTTCTGTTTTTTGGCTGACCGGACTGCCTTTGATTTTTTCAATGATCACGAAAAGAATTCGCCCGCCGTCCAGCGCCGGAACGGGAAAAGCGTTTATTATTCCAAGATTGATGCTAAGGATCGCCGTGAACTGCAAAAGATAAATCAAGCCGAGCGCCGTGAATTGTTTGGTTAAAACCGCGATTCCGACCGGTCCCGCTACTTCCACTCCGGCTTTCTGCCCCATTACCACATTTTTTATAAGCACTGCCAGCCCAGCCAGCATCGCCCAAATTAAGTCCAAAACCGTTGTGAGCCCTCTCCAAATCGCCTGATACCAGGGATATTTTACGATTATGGTTTCCGCCAGACTTATCCCCAGCGGCCCCTGGCCTTCCGGCACATCAGCCCGAGGCGTGCCTTTCAGCGCCAAGATTTGATTTCCGCGCTTTATCCTCAGACTTATTTCTTTGCCTTTATTATCGCCTATATAATTCTGAACATCAGCGATATTTTTAAATTGAATGGATGCACTTTGCGATTTTAGAATTTCATCTCCTATCTTTATTCCCATAATGCTTGCCGGAGAATCTGCCACTACCTCGGAAATTTGTATTTTTGAATTTGAAATATTTTTTTCAGCAGAGTCTATGGCTTCCGGCGCGCCTATTATCAGCACGATGGAAATTAAAAACCAAGCCAGAATAAAATTCATGATCACTCCGGCCGCCAGAACTTTTATCCGGACCCATGCTCCCTTGGAAGAAAAACTGTCTTCGCCTTCCGTATTTCTGTTTTCGCCTTTTATTTTTACGAATCCTCCGAGCGGTATCCAGTTCAAAGAATAAACCGTCCCTCCTTCGAAATTTTTTTCGCTAGCCTCTTCTAAATCCCTTTTTTCATTTTCATCGTCGCCGTCTTTGCTTCCCCAAATAATCCGCCATTTTTTTACCGGAACGATCACATCAAATTTGCGCATTTTTTCTGTAATAGTTTCTTTGATAATTTCTTCTCCGGCGCTTTTGATATCAACTTTCTCAATTTGCAAACTTTCCAATTCCATTTTTTCCTGATGTTCCTGACCTTCCAAAAACTGGAGGCCTAAAATTCTCGGCGGAAATCCAAAACCAAATTCGTCAACTTTTATCCCGTTTCTCCGCGCAGTTAAAAAATGCCCAAGTTCGTGGACAAAAATAAGCACGCCTAAAATGATTATGAAGATTATGGCTGTTAACATAATTTATATCGTCATTACTTCCTCTTCTTTCTTTTCCCTCATTTCCTCTATTTTTCTATTATAGGAATCTATCGCTTCCTGCAGTTTGTCTTTCCCGATGAACTTGTCATCTTCTCCGATTTTGCCTTCTTTTTCCAGCTGTTGTATTTCGCTCCATATTTCCTCGCGGATTCTTCGGATGGAAATTTTCGCCTCTTCTGTTTTCTGATTCAAAACTTTGACCAGTTCCTTTCTTCTTTCCTCATTGAGCGCTGGGATGTTTATCCGGACGACTTGCCCGTCATTCATTGGATTTAGATTGAGCTGCGATTCGCGGATGGCCGCCTCAATGTTCACTAAACTTCCCTTGTCCCAGGGAGAAATTACAATGGTTCGTGGCTCGGGAACAGAAATGCTGGCCACTTGCTTTAACGGCGATTTGGCGCCGTAATAATCTACCAGCAAATTTTCAACTAAAGCCGTGGATGCCCGGCCGGTCCGAAGCTGATTTAATTCTTCTTTATAATGATCTATGGCACTTTCAAATTCCGGGTGTTTTTGATTTATGATTTCGCTATACATAAAAAATTTTATTTGTTTAGCCCTAAATATACTATATTCGCGTCGGACGCCGAATATTTCAAAACCTTGGCCATGCGCGCGGATTGAAATTGAAAAGTAGCCCAATTGACTCCGTCATCTTCCGACCTATAGATCGTCTGGGCCGCTCCATAAATCATCTCTTTAGAGTTGGTCGGATTTATGGCTAGCGCTTTTACCGGAAAATTTTGCGGATTATTCAGAGTGTTTATTTTTTCCCAGCCGTCGCCGGCATTTTTACTGCGTAAAATTCCAACCCCGCCCGCAACATAAATCCATCCGCTATTATACGGATCTGTCGCGATAACGGCCGCGTCCCGGTTTCCTCCGGATTTTTCCAGCACCGGCTTTGAAATATCCTCAAAAGTTTCTCCGCCGTTTTTGCTCCTAAAGACCGCGCCGCTGACCGTCGTAAAGTAAATCAAATTGCTATTGCCTTTGTCTATAGCAATCTTGAAAGCCGGGCTTAGGCTCGCAAAAATATTTTTCCAGGTTTTTCCACCGTCCGTTGTCTTTATAATCTGATTGTCGCTGCTGGAAGCGTAAATTACTTGCGAATTATTTTTATCAATAGTCAACGAAATTACCAAGGGACCGTTGGCCGGCATGGTATAAATCTCTTCCCAGTTTTCTCCGAAATCAGAACTTTTGAAAATTTTTCCCCGTCCCTGCCAGATGCCGCTGGCGTAAATGACTTGGTTGTCGGCCGGACTGATCTCCAGTCCGTAGACTTTTGCTGAAGTAAAATTCGTAGCCTGCAAATTATTTCCTCCGTCTTCGGTTTTTATGATGCCATTGGCTTTTGTTCCGAATAAAACCACATTGGGATCGGCGGGGCTTACGGCAATGGACAAAACATCAACATCGGAAAAGGCTATTTTTCCGACCGACTGATTTTTCACTTCCCAGGTCTTTCCGCCATCAGCCGAGCGCCAGATGCTTCCAACTTTTGGAGCGCTTACGGGAGTTCCGGAATTGCCCAGCGAACAGCCGGCCAAAAAGACAGAAAAAACCAATATTGATGCTATAAAAAAATATCGTTTCATTGGTTTTATTATAGCATAGATTTTCATGTTTTCCAATATTTGTGCTATAATTAATAAAAAGAAAAAATGAATTTTTCCTTACTTTTATCAAAATTAGGATTATCGCAGAAGCTCTCGCAAGATGTAACGCTGATATTAATTATTGCGTTGATTAGCTTTGTTTATGGCATGCTTCTGGGAAAATATAAGATAATGACGGTGCTTATCAATATTTATGTTTCCTTCGCGCTTATCAGCGTCATTCCGGCGGATTTCGTCGTTGATTATAATACAAAGTTTCTTTTATTTTTTGCACTCGTAGCTGGGCTGACACTGATAAGCAAAAGATTTTTTGATTTGTCGATGTCTGGTTCTGGTTCTTATTTTCTACTGCGTGTTTTCTTTATGAGTTTTTTGCAAGTGGCATTGGTCCTTAGCATAATTTTTTCCATCGTCCCGAAAAAAATCGCACTGGGTTATATTTCTTTGGACGCCTACGGATATCTGACGACTGGCTGGATGCCTGCGATATGGATGGCCATGCCACTTGTTTATATGTTTTTTGTGTATAAGAGATTTAATCGTTGACTATAAATATTATTGTGCTATAATCCAAAATGTTCTGAAAATTTGTTTTTCGGGCATTTATTTTTATATAGCGGGTCGTTAGCTCAGCCTGGTAGAGCAGTTGCCTTTTAAGCAAACGGTCGGAGGTTCGAATCCTCCACGACCCACAAAAAAATCCCGAGAGGGATTTTTTATTTTAAAGATAATCATTATACCAAGTACTCACGACCGTTATTACTTGGTATAATGGATTTTATATATTTTCGTTCTTTAATTTTTCCAGTAGATCCTTCTGCTCGCGCGTTAGTTTTTTTGGCACCCGCACCACAACTTTTACCAGCTGACTGCCGGTTCCCCGTCCCGATATATCGGGAACTCCCTTGCCTTTTATCCTGAAAGTTTCGCCCGATTGCGTTCCGGATGGAATTTTTAGAATCAGTTTTCCATCAATTGTGTCAATTTCAGCTTTGCCTCCGAGCGTCGCGATTGTAAAGGGAATATATTCCGTGCTAAAAATATCATTGCCTTTCCGCGAAAACTTTTGATGAGCCCGCACATGAATATTCACATATAAATCCCCGCCCCGGGCGCCGCGTTCGCCGGCTTCGCCCTGGCCATGAAGGGAAATCGTCTGGCCGCTTTCAATTCCAGCCGGAATCTTTATTTTTATCCTCTGCTCTTTTTTTATTCTTCCGTCTCCGCCACATTTCCCACATTTTTTTTCATAGACGCTTCCTTCGCCTTTGCATTCAGGACATGTTCCCACTTGGGAAAAAGAGCCTAGGAAACTCCGGGTAGTTTTTCTGATTTGGCCCGCTCCTTTGCAAGTTGGGCAAGTTTTCTTGCCGATTCCCGGCTCTCCGCCGGAACCCTGGCATCGGTCACAAACAGCTTGAACATAAAGATTCATTTCTCTTTCCGCGCCCCGGACCATTTCTTCAAAGCTTATCTCCGCGTCCACCTGGATGTCAGCGCCACGCGCTCTTCTTTTGGATCTTCTGCCTCCGCCAAAAATATCAGAAAAAATATCCTCCCAGCCTGAGGCTGGTCCGCCTTGGGCGGAAAATCCGCCGAAATCAAATTCCTGATCGCTAAAGCCTTGAAAACCGCTGAAATCAAAACCGCCAAAACCCGGTCCGCCTTGCGCGCCATCGAATGTCCGCCCGAACTGGTCATATTGCGCTCTCTTGGCTTTATCCGACAAGACTTGATAAGCCTCGTTGATTTCCTTGAACTTTTTTTCATCGCCGCCGCCCTTGTCCGGGTGGTATTTATGAGCCAGTTTCCGGTAGGCTTTTTTTATCTCATCGTCGCTCGCACCCTTACCAACGCCTAAAATTTCATAATAATCTGCCATTTTTGTCTGCGAGTGAAGCGAGCAGCTACAAAAATGAGCATCCCGCACCAATTCGCTAATTAAACTTTTGTTACATTAAAATTTAAGCCGCAGACGAATTCGCAATGAAAACTATTCATTAAACAGAAACTTTATTGGAATTGGTTGCGGGACAGTTATAATAATATTACAACATTTACTAATTGAATATATCATAAAACAAAAGAATTAGCAATCTCTGCTCTTGAGTGCTAATTAAAAATTACAGGGGATATAGCGCACTTGCTATATCCCCCAAAAAGACGGTCTGACAGGATCAGCACCTTGCTTCCAGTTCAGCCGCAAGAATAGCCCCGCCATTTCCCATGCCCCTTAGCTGCTGAACAAAGTCCAGCGCTTCCAGCCCGGATAGAGTCTTTGCCAGCAGATTTGCGATGGATTCGAATTCCGAATCTTTGAGTCCATTGAGCTGCTGGCGAAAAATATCCGGTAAGGCACGGAGTCTTACTGTGCTGTCCTTCGCTTTTACGATTTTTCTTACGGTTTTTTTAAATTCTTTGCTCGGTAGCCGATCGCTTTTCAAAAACCCAGCACACTTACTCATTTCAACACCTCCCTCTCGATATTCAGATGGGTATCTCTTATAATAACTTCAGCCTATTAAACCAATGGCTACCGCCATCGCCTCTATGTTAAGAGGCTTATCTCTCCGGTAAGAAAAATATTTTTCCGCGTTTTCAAAAGTGCACTCTTGATTGTTTTCAATATTCTCTTCTTTTATCCCAAAATCGTCAAGCTGTTTTTTTATGATGCCTTTTAGATCAACAAATACTTTTTCCTCGTGCTTTACAACAAAATCCGGATAATCCGTAAATCTATCAAGGATGTCCAATTTTATTTCAAAATGGCATTTGTTTATGCCCGGTCCAAGCGCCATTTTTATGTTTTCCGCTTTTCCGCCGAGCATAAAAATTTTTTCTAAAGTGTTTTGAATTATCCCGCCGCAGATTCCCCGCCAACCGCAATGTGCAAGAGCGATTATTTTATTTTCCGTTTCGTAAAAATAAACCGGAATGCAATCGGCGACGGTTATGGAAAGATAAATATTTTTTTCACTTGTAACCAAAGCGTCAGCGGAAGAAATTATCGGCGGACTGCTTGCCGAAACAATCGCGGCGTTGGTTCCATTTTCCAGATCCGCGCTGATTACTTTCTCGGCGGCGATTTTAGCAAAAAATTCTTTTCTATTTTCCGCGTTGGCATTATCCGGCGCCAGCTTCATTGATCCATCCTCGCGCTCTGACATCACGGCCAAAATTCCGGGCGTGTTTTGAAAAAACTTAAGCATAAGTGCGTTTTGCTGTCACATTAAACTTAGCACTACTATAAATTATAGCATATTCAGTCAAACAAAAAACGGAAATATGTCCGCTTTGTTTTATAACAATCTTTTAGAATTCGAAGTCTATTAAGAGTATACTTGTAATTTTTTAGTAAGCAATTCTTATGGGACGACCTCCCCAACCAGGATTCCGCCAATCCTCTTCTGTTCCCACTATTTCATGGCCAGAATCAACAACTGACGCAATCCATCTACCGCCAGGATTTGTATATATTTCAGCAGCAAGATAATTTCCTCCCTCTTCAGGAGTTATTTTACAAACTGACAATGCGCCCGGAGTAGCAATACCTTCCTTTATTTTATAATCTTTGACTGGGTATGTTTTTTCAATTGCGCTTCGGAATCTTGCAGTATCATATTCCATGCCTCTTTCGTATGTTTGTAGCCATTCCTTCTCTCTTTCTTCACTTAAACTTTTTTCTTTATCATCCATAATTCCCTCAGCTTTTTTTATCTCGTCCGGCGTTGGTTTATAAACTTCCTTCATATTTTTGCGAATTTAAAAAATTAAGTTTAATTAAAACTTGCTTTCATCCTACCACCCCCCCCCAAGAAGTCAATTTTAACTTATCCACAAAACAAAAAAAGCCCATAAACAGAGCCCTTGTAGGGATTCGGTCGCTACAAACCTATTCAATCAGGCATTTTTTCATATCCTCTCTGATATCGCCGATTTCTTTTGCTGTATCGTTTACATAATTCAAATAATTTTTAACCGAATCGAACTGGCTGAGTATCGGCTCCGTATTACACAAAAATCTTTTACCACCTGAATATTCCTCCAGACTGGAAAATTTTCCGCCGTCCTTTATCCGATGAACTTTGTGATTTCCATTGACATAAGCCGACAAGTAAATAAGTTTTTCATTAGAATCAATATGCGCCGCCTTAAATTTTCCTTGAAACAAAACACCGCTCCGTTTATATTTGTGATTAAAATAACCGGTATAACCAGTTCCCACTCTTCTCATAAATTCCGATATCCCGCCAGCTCTTACCTGTTTCAAAATCAAGTGAAAGTGATTAGGAAGCAGATTAAAAGCAATAATTTCAACGAGTTTTTCTTTCTGTAGGGATTCGATTTTTATGGATTCGCGCTCTCGTATCTGATCTAAAATATAGAGACTTACGACCGGGTCAATCTGATTAAATTCTTTTAGAGATCTTAGAAATCGAAAGTAATCATAAGCATCTGAAAAAATATCGCGCTTATCCACGCCGCGATTGAAAATATGATAACTTTCTTCATTTTCCAGAGGAATTTCTCTCATTATTTAGAAGTTGTAGGGATTCGGTCGCTACAAATACCTTATTTAAGCCGTTTGTAGCGACCGAATCCCTACAAGATTAAAGAATTTTTAGATTTTACGATTTCAACACTTCTATTCCAGGCAGAAATTTACCAGTTAAGTATTCCAGCATTGCGCCGCCGCCGGTGGATACGAAAGAAATTTTGTTCAAAGCGTTGTTTTCTTCAAGAATTTGCACTGATTCTCCTCCACCCATAAGCGTAAATGCGCCGCTTTTTATGACTGCGTCTAAAACTTCCTTCGTCCCTATGTCGTTTGGTTTTTCCTCAAATTTTCCCATTGGCCCATTCCAGACAATCGTTTTGGCTCCCGAAATTATCTCTTTGAATTTAGCAATAGTTTCAGGCCCGATATCCAGTCTGTCTCCGGAAAAATCCAACGGCATTACAACTTTTTTCGAAAATTCCAGTTTTTGATCCACCGCCTCATTGGCAATTTTACCACCGACTAAAATATAGTCGTAAAATTCTTCAAATTTTTCTATAAGTGGCAGCTTAGTTTCAATTTTCGCTCCGCCGATGATAGCCACGGCCGGATGCGCCGGATTATTTTTTATTTTGTCCAAATTCTCTATTTCCTTTTGCAACTGAAATCCGGCATAACTTGGCAGAAATTTTGTTATTCCAGTTATTGATGCCTGATCGCGATGAGACTGACTGAAGGCATCGTTTATAAAAACATCAACATTTTCCGATAGCTGTCTGGAAAATTCATGATCATTAACTTCTTCTTCAGGATAAAACCTGACATTTTCAAGTAATAATATTTCATCTTCTTTTAATTTATCCAGAGAATCCTTCACTTTTTCTCCCTTGCAATCATCAATAAAAACAATTTTGTGACTTAATATTCTTTCTAAATCATCTTTCAAGAGACCCAAAGACATTTGCGAAACGACTTTTCCCTCGGGCCTCCCAAAATATGTCATCAGCGCGACCTTGCATTTTTTATTCAATAAATATTCCAGCGATTCTTTGCAAGCTTCAATTTTAAATTTTTCCTTGGCTCTCCCGTTTTCTACTGCCACATTAAAATCCACGCGAAGTAAAACTCGCTTATTTTCTAAATTGGCTTCTTGTATTTTTTTCATATTATTTTATTTTACCCGCTCCTAAAATCCCAAAAATGACGCCCATAATGGCTGTTACAGCCGTAAAAATCCAGGCCCGCATAGTAACTTTTGGCTCCGGCCAGCCCTTGGCTTCAAAATGATGATGGATCGGCGCCGCTAGAAAAACCTTGCGTTTGAAAAATTTTTTACTTATAAGCTGTATGACAACGCTTCCGGATTCTAAAACATAAATAAAAACTATTATAAATAAAACTAGGACAGAATTTGTAAGCATGGCCATTACGCCAAGCGTAGTGCCAAGTGACATCGCACCGGTGTCCCCCATAAAAAACCTAGCCGGATAAATATTAAACCAGAGAAATGACAAAAGCGTCCCGGAAATCGCCGCCGAAAAAGAAGCCAGGTCCATCTTGTTCTGAAAAAAAGCGATGGCGGAAAAAGCCGTAAACGCGAAAAGAAGCACGCCTCCGTTCAGCCCGTCCAGCCCGTCCGTTTCGTTCGATGATATCGCAGAAAAAAGAATTACAAATATAAAAACCGGAATATACCAAAATCCGATGGAAAAATCGCCCATGGCTGGCACATGAATATGACTCCAGCCTAATTTAGAATAAAACCACCAGGCTCCGACTGCGGCGATTATTATCAGCCACCAGAAACGCATGGCAAACCGCATTCCCCCGCCCTTGTTGGCTCCACACCCTTTGACGCTCATCCAGTCGTCAAAAAGTCCCAGTATGCCGGCAGTAATCAAAACAAAAAATGGAAGCCAGGTTTGAGCGCGGCTCAAAAAATCCAGCCGGGCGATGAAGTTCATATCCGTCCATTTGGCAACATAGCCGAAAAGGTAATGGGAAGAAAGAATGAGAATCGCGACTGAAAACCAGATTAAAATTCCTCCCATGGTTGGCGTTCCAGACTTGTCTTTGTGAAGCCGGCTGACGAAAGTTAATTTTTCTCCATCAACGGAATTTTTTTTGATCTTTATTCCAATTTTATATTTATATAAAAGATGGGTAAGAAGCGGAGCTAGAAGAAAAGAAATCAAAAACGCCAAAAATCCGGTGGAAAGAATTTTCAAAATGTTCAGTACGGCTGGAATGTCTTGAATTCTGGAAATTTCCATAATTATTGCCATTTATAACTGGCGAAAATCCAATCAGTCAGCGCCTTCATATCATCAAATCTTTTATCGTCATTTAAAATTACTGCGATTATTCTATGTTTTACGGTCGGATCTGTCGCCCCGGCCAAAAGCGATTTTCCAGCCATGGGCGTAAATCCCGTTTTGGCGCCCAGGTAGTTCGGCGTGTTGGCTATTATTATATCCGTGCTTTTGAGTTCGTGCATATATTTTCCATTCGAAGAAAAGAAGCGATCTTCCGGTATGCGCATAATTTCCCAGATTTTGTCGTATTTCAGGGAAAAAGCAGCGATTCTGGCCATATCATAGGCCGATGAATAACATTCTGGTTCGCGCCCGTCAATTTCCAGCCCCGATGGCGTGCAAAAATGAGTGTCTTTGAGCCCCAGTTCCTGAGCTTTCTCGTTCATCATATCCGCAAAATTTTCACTTGATCCCGCAACGCGAATTCCCAAGGCCGTGGCCGCGTCATTGGCGCTATTCATCAGCATGGCCTTCAAGAGATCAACGGCTCTCACTTTTTCTCCGACATACATCCGGTTGCTTGGACAGAGCGTGCTGGTAGGACATCCAACGACCGTCCCCGGCTGAAAAAGAGCTTCGCGAGTCATGGTAATTTCTTCATTCAAATTATTTATTTTTTCCATAACCAGAATGGCCGTCATCATTTTGGTAAGCGACGCCACTTGCGTTCTTTTTTTCCCGTCCTCATAGTGCAAAATAGTTCCAGAGTCAACATCAATGGCCGTTGTTGATCCTGCCCAAATTTTCAGTTCCGCGACGCCATCTTTTTTAACCGGCATAAAACCCGAAGCTGAAACTTTTTCAACCGGAAAGAGGCCTGGCTCTCCTGAATTTTTTCCTGCATCCGCTCCGTCCCTGGAATCCCTGGCGCCTTCTACGCGCGGATTGCCTTGGCAAATTCCGGATTCCTGGCTACACGAAGGAGAATTTTTTAGAATATTAGAATGCAAAACATTTCCATACATCCATAAAGGTATAAACGGAATAGCGATCAGGATTAAAATTATATTCAGCATAAATAAGCTCTAAATCGAATTAGTATTGATTATACTATCAATCCTTTCATCTCTGGAAAGAGTTTCATAATCCGGCAACTTTTCTATTCTTTCAATTCCGAGTTTCTTGAGAAAATCAAAAGAAATTTTATACAAATATGAACGATTGTCTTTGGGATTTTCAATTCTTTCCAGAAGCCCGCGCATAAGAAGCGCCCGAAGAGTAAAACTGCAATTTACTCCGCGGATGGCTTCCACGGCCATGCGGGTAATTGGTCCGCGGTAGGCCACGATGGAAATTACTTCCAGCGCCGCTCTGCTCAAGTTTTCCTGTATTTCGCTTTTTACCAGATCATCAATAAGTCTCGCGTTATCCGGATTGGTAGCTAGTTGGATTTCGTCTTCTTTTTTTATTATGACCATTCCGCGACCACTGGAAGAATATTCTCCCTGCAAGATCATAATGGCATTCTCCACTTCCGGCTTGGGAGCGCCGGTTATTTTTGCGATCCTTGAAATTTTCATCGGCTCGCCGCTCACGAACAAAATGCTTTCTATGGCTGATTTTAGCTTAGCTAGTTCCATTTACTTTCATTTTTATTTCCTTGAACAATTCTTCTTGTTCGACATTAATTATTTTCTGCTTGACCATTTCCAGCATCGCCAGAAAGGAAACTATGATTTCAATTTTATCCTTGGCGCAGGAAGCTACTTCGGAAAAGCAAGTTTCCACTTTTTTTCGAAGCATTCCTTGCAAATCATTTATCTTTTGTTCCAGCGTCATAACTTCCCGCACATATTCCTCTCCCAATTTTTCTATGATTGGGATTTCCTGAAGAACCGCCTGAAAATGTTTTTTCAGGTCAAAAACATTGAAATTTTCCGGCGGATAAAAAAATGAAGCCACTCCGGCATAACCTTCTCTGGAATAAGCGATCCGACCGAGACTGGCTATTCTGCCAAGCTTTTGCGCAGCTTCTTTGAACTTTCTATATTCTTCCAGTTGTTTTGCTAAATCTCTAATTTCTCCCTCTTCTTCATCGGTAAATTTGAGAACCGGTAACAGCAAGCGCGATTTAATCAAAATCAATTTGGCCGCGACAGACAAAAAATCAGCCAGATTTCCCAGATGGATATTTTCGTTATTTTTAATGTATTCCAAATACTGATCAGCCACTTTGGCCAGCGACAGTTCCGCTATTTTCAACTCTTCTTTTTCAATCAACTCTAAAAGCAAATCCATTGGCCCCTCAAATTTTTCCAGTCTTACATTGTATGGCATTTAGTTTTTACTTTTACTGAAACTGCCCTTGATTGGCTGTTCTATCTTTACATACTGGCTGGTATTCACGCGAATTGAATTCGTGTATTCTCCCGATCCGAGATAAATCTTTTTGTTTTTCAAAAGCAAACTGTCAGCGTATAAATTTAATTTTAAAAGTTCACAAAATGGCGGCGTAGCGCCGACCTTGCCTGGAAGATTTTTTTTCATCCAGACTTCTTTGGCAAAATCAATTTTTTTATACCCCTTCAGGCCTGTTTTTTTGCGAAAAGCATTAATGACTTTCAGAAGTTTTTGCTTGTCCAGGTTGCGATTGGATGTAACCAGAGCTAAGACATAATCATTGTCGACTTTCATAACCAAAGTCTTGGCCACTTCCTGCGGTTTCACTTTTTCCGTCTGCGCCGTGTCCCAGGCGGTATAGGTCGTCCGGTGCTCGATTATTTCGTATTTATACTTGTTCTTATCCAGATATCCGGTGATTTTTTTGGAGATCGCCATATTATTTTTCTTAATTATTACCCGTGTATTTTAGCATTTTTCGTATTTTCCAACAACTACCGCGCCAATTCTTTTTCGCCTTTGCTATCTTCAAGCTTAAAGGCCGGATAAAGGGCCAGAAGCGCGACAACTGCCACTAGCAAAAAGATGCTTTTTAACGGGAAAAATAGCAGGAGCAATGCCGAAAGCGCCGCGGCCGAAATGTAAGCGACCGAGCGGCCGGTGCGGAAAAAACTGATGATATCCATATCCCGACCGTCAATTTTTTTGTAAAAATAAGAATCGCGCAAAACCTCAACCAGGGCCGCGCCGATCCGCGTCAGAAAAAGCGCCACTCCCCAAATCAAAATGGAGCTTGTATTGATAAAAAACACGCTGGCCGTTGAAATTGACATAATTATCAAAGCCGCGATGATCATTTCCTTTTCGCCGATTTTTTTGTCAGCTATTACTCCAGCCGGATACTGGAGAATTACAAAAGGAAGCAGCATTATGGTAAAAACTATACCGATTGAATCCCAACTCAAGCCGCGATCTAGAAGATAGAGAGGCGTGTAAACTACCATGAGCGCATAAAAGAATTCAAGCACCAGCGAAATGAAATAAATCCGCATCAAGTTTGAATTGATAAAAACTTTTTTTACCAAATCGCGCGTTGTCAAATCTTCGCCAAATCTGATGTTTTTGCTGTGAAGTCCTATGAGGCCAATTATAAATATGGCCATATTTAAAAGCATGGATAGGAAAAATAATCCCGAAAAATCATATTTATCCAAAATATGCATGGACAAAAACGGCCCGAGCAAGAATCCGGCATTTACAATTACTAGATGAAGGCCGCGAATCCGTCCGGAGCGCCTGTCTTCGGAAAAAGACTCAAGGATTATATCCAAAACTACGATTACCAGATAAGAAACTACGATGTAAGCCATTAGAAATATTACTCCGGCGATAGACGGCGAGGAAAAAACCAAAAGCATTCCAAGAGCTACTTGCGCCAACGCTAGCAGAAAAAATGTTGCTTCTTCGCCCAGCCGCTTCAGAAATTTGTGCGTATTGAGTAAGAGTAGCAATACAACTGCATAAGCGCCGAAGAAAAAAACGCCTACATTTTCATTTCCCAAGGCTTGTCTGAAATAATCCGACAGGACATACATCAAAAACGCCTGGGAAAAACCCAGCAAAAAAGAAATAAAGCTGATGAGCTTTATTTTTTTCTTATCCAATTGTTCGTCGTGAACGACGGCTTCGGCCGCAAAAGCCATACAAATTATTTTTTGATTTTAATCTTTTTGCTAATGACTTTCTTAATGCCTACTTCTTGAAGCTGTTTTTCGTTGATGTCGCTCGGCGCGCCCATCATCAGATCTTCGGCTTCGCCAGTTTTTGGAAATACCATAACTTCTCGGATATTTATTTCCCCTTGAAGAATAGCAATTATTCGGTCAATTCCGAGAGCAATTCCGCCGTGAGGAGGAGCACCAAAACGAAAAGACTCAAGCATATGCCCGAATTTAGTTTCAATTTCATCTTCGGAAATTCCCATTATCTCAAAAACTTTTTTAAGCGCTTCCGGCTGATGGTTTCTTACACTTCCTCCTCCAATTTCAAAACCATTCAGAACCACATCATATTGCGTTGTTAAAATTTCTCCAATTTTCTCTTTATTCATCAATTGAGGCAAATGCTCCGGAATTGGAGAAGAAAAGGGATTATGCGTAAAAGTCCAACCGGAAGGAGAATTTTCATCGCGCTCAAAAAATGGAAAGTCTATTACCCAACAAAAAGCCAAGAGGTCCGGATCGTTTTTGTCTTGGCGCAAATCCGGCCGATCGGTTCCATACTTTTCCATCGCTTCTTTATAGGACAAGCGCGGGAAAGGCGTCTCCTGAATTTTTTTATTAGGATATAATTTTTTGACTAAATCAATGAGCATACTCTCAATGACTTCCATAACATCCTGTCTTTCCACAAAACTCATTTCTAAATCTAGCTGCGTAAATTCTGGCTGGCGATCGCCTCTTTGGTCTTCATCCCGAAAACATCTGGCAACCTGAAAATATTTTTCGAGTCCTCCAACCATTAAAAGTTGCTTGAATTGCTGGGGCGATTGGGGAAGAACATAAAATTTTCCCTTATGAAGTCTTGATGGAACAATGAATTCCCGCGCTCCCTCCGGAGTGCCTTTAGTAAGGATTGGTGTTTCAATTTCCAAAAATCCCAGCTTATCATAGAAATCGCGCATGAATTTTACAATTTTATGCCGCATTATTGCATTATTTTTCATCCGTTCCGTGCGCAGGTCCAAATAGCGATATTTGAGCCGCGCTTCTTCATTGACATCTTTTGTGTCTTTGGAAACTTCGAAAGGCAAAGTTTTAGATTCGTTTAAAACAATAAGTTTTTCCACTTCAATTTCCACTCCGCCCGTCGCGATCTTCTCATTCGCCGCTCCGCCCGGCCGAGCTTTGACCAACCCTTCCGCTTCAATCACAAATTCACTGCGGATATCTTTGGCCACTTTGTAGGCTTCTTCCTTGTCGGGAATGATGACCATCTGGATTATTCCCGACCGGTCGCGAAGATCAATGAAGATAAGCTTGCCATGGTCGCGCCGGATATGCACCCAGCCGGAAAGTTTCACGATTTGACCGATTAACTTTGGAGTTTCGGAAATTAGTGTGCGTTTCATATTATTTATTTAGTAATTCTTCCACTTTGTTAGAAAGTTCGCTCGGCGTGATTTGGGTTTTTCCGAAAAAAGCGTTGACGCCAAGCTGTTCCATTTTTTTCATATATGAATCTTCAACGGATGCCGACAGCATGATTATGGGAATATTTTTTGTTTCTTCTTCCATTTTGAGACGCGTTACCATTTCCTCCCCGGTCATGGCCGGCATCATCATATCCATAACAAAAAGATCAAATTTTTCCTTGAGGGCTTCTTTCACTCCCCAGGCGCCGTTTCGGGCAAAAGTTACATCGTATCCGTCCTGTTTCAATTTTTCACCGAACATATCAATGATAATTTCCTCGTCTTCTATCATCAAGATTCTTTTCTTTTTCTCGCCGTTTACATTGCCTTCCTTGGCTTCTGCTTCCGCGCCGTTTAATCTGACCTCGTTTTTCTTTTGCTCATTGTATTGCTTAAGCAACCGGTTGACTTCCGCGACCAAATTACCTGGCGTGTAGTCTGCCTTGGCGATAAAGCCATTGGCGCCCAAATTACGGGCTTTTTCCTGGTCTTCGCGCGAGCTCAAATTGCTGGTAACGATAATTTTTATATCCGGATCATAAGCTCCGCTTCGCAAGCGTTTTATGACTTCAAAACCATCCATTTTTGGCATGATCAAATCTAAAAGAATTGCATTCACTTTTTCTTTTTTAACCAGAGTCAAAACTTGTTCGCCAGTCGTTACGGCAGAAACTTCAAAACCGGCATCCGTGAATTTTTTCTGATATATTTCCGAAATCATCGGATCGTCTTCAACAATGACAATCTTGGCCATAAATTTAGCCTGATTATATTTTATAAGCTATATGAATTATACACCAAATAATCGATTTTACAAGGCTGTTAAGCGCTCAATCACTTCCGTAATTATCCATTCCGGCGTGGAGGCTCCGGCCGTTACGCCGATTCTTTCCGCGCCTTTAAAGAAATTGTCTTTTAATTCTCCGACGCGCGAAATGAAAACCGATTTCGGATTGATGTTTTTGGATATCTCAAAAAGCCGCGTGGAATTGGCAGATTCGGGCGAGCCGATGATTACCATAACATCATTATTTTTAGCTATTTTTTTCAGTTCATCCTGCCGTTGACGCGTTTCCAAACATATAGTATCCATTATTTCCACATCTTTATATTTATTTTTTACAAAATCATAAACTTTAGCCAAAAAATCCTGGTTTTGGGTAGTTTGCGACAAAATAATTATTTTTTGTGCTTGATCAAAATTTATATTTTTTAATCCATCTTCGCTGGAAATTATCATTGCCTTCTCGCCGCCCCATTCATAAATACTTTTGACTTCTTTATGATCTTTGTCCCCGACTAGAATAAGATTATATCCTTTTTTCATAAAAGTTTCGGCTAGTCTTTGCACCTTTATGACCTTCGGGCAAGTCGTATCAATCACATCAATTTCTTTTTCTTTAGCTATTTTGTAGGCCATTGGCCCGATGCCGTGCGCCGTTATAATAATCGTCCCGATTTCCCCGGGCTTAGACTTTTCAAATTCTTCCATGCTTATTTTTTTGATGCCCTTTTCTTCAATTTTATTTACCACATCCTGATTGTGAACGAGCGAGCCCAAAACAAAAACAGGCTTTTTAATTTTTTCCGTTTCCAGCGCGCTCACGGTTTCAAACGCTCGCCTCACTCCGTCGCAAAAACCGGCAAACTGGCTTAAAGTTATTTTCATCGGCCTTACTTTAAATTTAGACAATTTTTATGTGATAACAATAAAGTTGTCTAAATATGATTAAATGCTGGGGTTAAATTTTTTCGAGAAATTTGTTGTTTGAAAGGTTTTTTATTTCCCTGAAATTTTCCATTGGTAGCCGCCGATTGAGGGGAAATTTCAGCTGGAAATAAAAGACCTTAAGTCAATTTCGAGAAAAAATTTAGTCCCTAGCGATTTTTATTAAGAAGTTTAATGATTTCCGAAGTCTCAAATTTCACAAATTCAACTTCTCCCGTCTTTCTATTCTTTATTTCAACTTTATTTTCTTTTAGATTTTTTTCGCTGATGATTATTTGATATGGGATTCCAATGAGATCGGCGTCGGCGAATTTTTCTCCGGCGCTTATTTCCCGGTTGTCATATAGCACCTCCACGCCCTGCTTAGTTAGCTCGTTGTATAATCTTTCGGCTTCCTTATTTTTATTCAGACTCAAAATATGAACAGCGAAAGGGGCAACGGCTTCTGGCCATATTAATCCTTTGTCATCATGATAAATTTCCGCGACCGTTCCCATGAGCCGGCCAAGCCCAATGCCGTAACAGCCCATAATCAAAGTTTTTTCCTTTCCTTTTTCATCCTTGACGGATAAATCAAATGGCGCGCTGTATTTTGTTCCCAGTTTAAAAATATTTCCCACTTCAATGGCTTTTTCCTCCCGGAAATCTTTTCCGCCACATTCCGGGCAAGCCATTACTTCGTTTTTTATTTCTTTATTGATGGCCAAAGAACATTTGGCGCAAATATAGATCGTATCTTCTCCCGCCGGCGTTATGGTTTGGAATTCGTGAGAATATTTGGAAAAACTGCCGCCCGAAGCGAAAGTCAGATAAGTCTTGTCTTTTAACCCCGCGCGATCAAAAACATTAAAATAAGCGGTTTTAGATTTTTCGTAATAGTTATCCAGATCTTCCTGCTCCAAGTGAAAAGAATACAAGTCCTTCATCATAAATTCCCGCCCGCGCAAAATTCCCGACTTGGCCCGAAGTTCCATACGGAATTTGTTTTGGAATTGATAGGCGGAAAATGGCAAGTCCTTGTAGGAATTGACAAAGCGTTTCATAAGCGGAACAATCACTTCTTCGTGAGTCGGCCCCAGCGCGAATTCGCGGTCGCTTTTGTCTTTGACTTTATACAGATCATCCATTGCGTCCCAGCGGCCAGTTTTAAGCCAATTCTCTTTGGGTTGGAGCGTCGGCATAAAAATTTCTTGCCCGCCGATGGCGTTCATTTCCTCGCGGATAATGTTTTCAATTTTTTTCATGACGCGAAGGCCCAACGGTAAAATAGTATAAACTCCGGCCATGAGCTTGTCCACGAATCCGGCGCGGATCAAAAGCTGCGCATTGACGCTTGGCTCATCTTTCGGTGCGTTGCGTTGGGTTTTGGTAAAAAGTTGCGATTGTAACATTGACTTATTTTAATAATAAATCGCTATAAGAAACATCTATTTTTTTGGCCTCATTTATTCCCAGTAAATTTATAATTTCTTGCTGTTCTTTTTTTGCGCTGGATATTCCTTTTTTAACTACTGTTTCTAATTCTAAATAATTTCCTAGATCTCGAACTTTATCAATATGGATTCTTGTGTTTTTATGCAACCAGAGATTTCTTTCTTTTTTTACAATAACTTTTTTGCCGAATGTTTTCATTAAAACATTTTTAATTTGAGTTAGAAAGTTCCTTTTTATAGGTACAACTTTATAATTTGAAATCTTGGATCTTTTTGTATCCGGTCTTTCGTAATATATTAACTCAAAAATTTTTTTGTTTATTTCCCTTAATTTTAAGCGCCCTTTTTGAGAATTATAGTAAGTATCGACTTGATCAAGCTTTCCCGCAAACCGAGCTTTCGCAACTCTTAGTTTTCGAATGATGGTTTTCGGATTTGATAAAATTATTTTTAATTCTATATTTTTCATAGATTTCTTAGAAATTTTATTCCTTCTGCAGCACCTTCGAAAATAGGTTTTTTGTGTTTTTCTAAAATTCCTTTCAGGACTTCCATTTGGCCTTCTCTTTCAACTTTATAAAAAATGTTTTCTTCTGGCATCCAATGCGGTTGAAGCCTCTCTATGTTTAAATTGCTCTTGTCCATGTTTTCTAATAAATCCAGAGTCTTTAGATATAAGGGTCCGGAATAATAACCATGGCAGCAATCTTTAGTTAATTCTATTATTTCCTCTATCTCTCTATCTGGCACTGTGGGTAATAATGGCCTTAGAGCTACTAATGTTTTTATTCCCGCATCATGAACCATTTTTAAAGTTTCAATTCGCTTGCTCGGATCTGGCACTCCAGGCTCCCATTCCTTAGCAGACTTCATAGAAGTCAAAGAAATTGATAGGGTTAAGAAATTTTTGTGAGTAATAAGTTTTTCGTTAATTCCCTTTAGTTTTTTTATAAAGTCTTCCGATAGCTGTAGTTTTGTTACAATGGAAATGTCTTTGTTGAGTTTCGATAGGCGAGATAATATTTCCAGAGAATTTTCTTCTGCTTGAAAAAATTCCGTATCGCAACCAAGCATAATCGTAGTAATCTCATCTGGCAGTTGACTAATTAAATCTAATTGCTCGTCTGAAAGGTACGCGACATCCTTTTTTTGGTTATAATTCATATTCTCAACAAAACAGTATTTACAGCCCGAAGGACAACTTAACTGAGAATAAGTTAAAACTCTATCTTTATTAAACTTTAATCCCTTTTTCTCAAAGTCTTCTTTTTCAAAGTTCATAGCTAAAATTTGATTCTAATCTCTTATTTTCTCCGCCAACTTTGCCAATTCTTCATCATCCGCTCGCCTATAGTCATGGGATGATATATAGCCTTCGTATTTATCAAAATATTTATCGATGTTCGCGATCATAGGTTTCCATTTTTCCATTTTTGTCCCATGCATGGGAAAAAGTTTGGAATGAATATGATCCACGCCATATCCTTCAAACATCATGGCGGTGCGACCAACATCTTCTAGCTTAGTATCCAAAAGCTTGGCCACTTTCTTGGTTGCCATCATCAGTTCCTTCAAGACTTCGTCCGGCAAATCAAAGGCGTAGCTTGGATAATGTTCTTTGGTTATGACAACCGTGAAGCCCTCGGTATTGGGAAAAATGGACAAAAACGCCAAATGTTTTTCGTCCTCCCAGACTTTATGCGCCGGCGCTTCCCCGCTTGCAATTTTGCAGAAAATACAATCAGCCATATGAGGTTATTTTAATACTATTTTTGCCTTTTGCCAAATGAAAAAGCGGCCTTGATTATTTGCACAAGACCGCTTTTGCCTGTTATTTTAGGCGTCCGGTTCTTTTGTATTGGCGCCAGAGCGGCAGCCATTTTTCCTTGAACACTGCCAGCATAATTTGATCATAGTAGCGTCCTTTTTTGTAAATATGCCTCTTTAATCTGCCTTCGATTTTGTAACCGCATCGCAAACTATAGGCTACGCTTCTTTTGTTAAAGGCAATAACCGTGGAACAAATTTTCCTCAAATCAAGACCGTTAAAAGCATAGTTGAGCAGGGCCATCTTCGCATCACTGCCGAATCCTTTTCCCCGATATTCCTTTTCTCCGATAAACGCCCCTGTTGTCGCGACTCTGTCTTTCCAATTAATTCTGTGAAGGCCCATAAAGCCGATAAGTTCGCCTTTTAATGTTTCAATTGCGAATGAGATATCGTGTTCGTCTTTGTATAATTTGTCGAACCAAGCCTCCTCTCCCACTTGCGATGTCGGAAGAAAGAGCTGCAAATACTGATTGACTTCCGGATCATTGATCCACTTGAGACACTTTTTTAGATCAGTTTCTTTGTTGGGTGGACGGAGAATTGTTTTTTGACCCTTGAGAAACACCACGCGCTCTACTTTCGTTTCCATGCTTTTTCCCTCCTGGGGATTTTAATGAACTGCCCCGGACAAAAAAACTCGGCCTTTGTCCAGCCGAGAAGGTTTTGAGATATGAATTTATAGCAAGATATTCTTTAAGTTATACTTTTATTTAAATTCACAAACACCGCCTGGGCCGGACTTGTGACCGAAAAGGTCACAAACCGCAGAGAAACTACCGGGAAATCAATTCCGGTCTTGCCCATCAGTATGCAGTTTTTGTGATATTGATTCATGGTTTTAACTTATAATACACAATATTTTTAACATTATTCCAGTTTTTTGTCAAGCCGCATTGCCTCTCTTGCTACTTTCGGAACTTCTTTTCTGAAAAAATTCTTGACTTCTTTCCAGTCTGCCTTGAAATAAATTTCCGGATTGGGATCGCTTTCCGCGTCGGCGAAATAAACAAGGCTTTTCAGAATATGATGGTAATCATGCGCGACAGACGGATATTGTTTTTTTAGTTTTTTAAGAGTGTCGATCAATGGTCCTAGGTTTTTAACACACCAGTATAAATCAAAGAAATCTCGTTTGCGGCCGCGCTGGGAAATCGCGATTATTTTCATCACTGCGACATCCGCTTTTTTCGTTTTTTTTGGCAGCGCTTCGTAATGCCAAGTTATTTTATTTCTAGCATTAGTGCCCATAGGGTTTTTGTTCGCGGTCTCAAGCTTCTTGATTTTCTAACGATCTTCTTCAAAAGCTTCTTATCATAAAAATTCCAAAGCCATCTAACTTCCTTATCAGTTCCAAGATCAAAAATCCGCTCAATCACATATTGAGCGTTCTTTTTAGCGTCTATTTTCTTGGGATTAACATCCCAAAATAAGGCTTGTCTGAACTTCATACAACTTAATTATACCAAAAAACAGGTAAAAAATCAAGTCAACAAAAACAGGCTTTCGCCTGGGTTGATCAAATTCAGACCAACAAGGAACTACTTCCTGTTAATCGCTTCTATCTTTTCGGGTTTATTTTTTTTCATTTTTTAATAATTTATTTTTCTTTAAAATTTTCACTATTGGCTGACCGCACTTAAAACAAATTTCAAAATGATCATAACCTTTTGCGCTTACTTCCACCCGGATAGATTCAGAACCGTAAGTTATTATTTTTTTGCAAATGTCGCATTTTGTAATTCTCATGGGAAAATTATACCCTTGCAACATTCCCCTATCAAATCGCACAAAAAAACAGACCTTCGCCTGATTCAACATAAACTCTCTGCTCTAATCATTCTTTTTAAATAATTTACTTAAAATGCTCTGAATGCTTGTATGAGCACTTTTTGAGTTATCAACTATAATCGGTTTAAATTTTTCAAGTTCCACTTCCATATTGCTAACCAGACCTCCGCTCTTTTTTTTCTTAAAGTCAAGGGCATCATTTTCTCTTCTAGTTTTAATTCTTTTTATCCTGATACTCTCTTTGGTTTTAATTAAAAATAAAAAATCAGGAAAAATTATTGGAAATTTACTTAATTTACTAATTAATGACATGTCCGCGCCTCTTATTTTGTGATAAGCGATGGTTGAATATATATATCTATCACAAATTACCCAATGTTTTTTTAAAAGATTTTCTATCTTTTTTGATTTGTAGATTGCAGATGACAAATAAAAAAATAGGCTGCTATTAATTGGTGCTTCTTTTTTAATAAACGATTTTATAAGATTATACTCTTGCCTCCTATCCTCAAAATCTTCATATTTAACAGCAGGAATCCCTATTTTATTTAATTTATTTTTCAGCATCTTTGACAATGTGCTTTTCCCAACTCCATCTATTCCCTCAAAAACTATAAGCTTGTTTTTCATAGCATTTGCAGTATTTTTCTAACTCTAGTTAAAACTTTTTTATCCTCTTTACCTTCGGCCACTTCAAACTTATATCTTACCAGCCTTCTTGCTATTTCAGCTGCAGCTTCTTTTTGGACAACTTCATCATTTACTATTCCCCTTGAGAGCATATTTATTCCCATGTTAGTCGCAGAAGATATTTTTCTTAAATATATTCCTTGTTTAGGAAATTTTTTTGCTAAGCAATGTAATAATTCGTAATTTTCGATGTCCCTGTTGTATGATGTGGCTTTCCCATGCCGCCTGTCTTTCATTACTATGTCATAAAAATCAGCAGAAGCTGCCATATAAGCTAGATTCAACGGATGTTCAATTGGTAAATCGTGAACTGGAAAAGTTTCAAACTTTAAATAATGTGGAAGGATTTCGTTTTTCATCTCATGATAAAGTTGATTCAGACAAACTCCGAACTTTCCGCTTCCTCCTCCGGGACTTATGATGGAAATGATTTTTTTATCGATATTTATAAAGGGATTAATTTCAAGACCTCCAACTACACAATTATTTTTCGGATAGTTTTTTATAGAAAAAAACCTGTATGTTCTTACTCCCACTTTTCCAAGTTTTTTTTCAAGCATTATAATTTTTTCGGAAACTGGCTTTTTTTTATTTAGCATACTTATTACAACATGCCTGACTGTTAGCCCTCGCTTTTTCAATTCTTGTATTGTTCTAATTGTTTCCTTGTCGTAGGTTGTTTTAAAATCACCTCGCACTCTGTTCCGTAAAATATCTTTTGAAGAAACAACAAAAATAACTTCTCCTTTACGACATATTTTTTTAAGTATTTCTAGCTTTGCATCTTCGGCATAGCCTGGCAGTACTCTTGCTGAATGTTTATCTTGAATTAATTTTCCTCCAAACTCAATGTACAGCTTATCATGATTTTCTTTAACATTTTCATTGATTTTTTTTATTTGCTCCCTGATATAAATTTTGGTATCAAAGCCTATTTTTGGTGCATTGTTTTTCATAAAAAAAGTGTTTTGATATATATAAAATATCCCTCCTTTTATCATATTGTAATCCATCTTGGATTTGCTGCTGAGACCCTTCTCAGCCCCAACGCTCTAGCAATTCCTCGGATTGATTGATCGGTAATTCTATTATAAATCGAGAGCCTTTCCCTCCCCCGTCCGACTCCGCCCAAATACGACCCCCGTTGTTTTCAATCATCCCTTTGCCGACATAGAGACCCAAGCCCGTTCCGCCGGCGTTGAGGCGCCCGATGTCTTTGCCGCGGGAAAACTTATTGAAAAGATACGGCAGTTCGGTCGCCGGAATGCCAATGCCTGTATCTGAAACAATAACGCGAACCGCGTCACTAACTTGCTCCAAACGAAGAGTGACTCCGCCTTTCGGAGTATATTTAAGCGCGTTGTCAACCATATTGGAAACTATTTCTTTCACTTTTCCGGCGTCAATCATCAGTTCCGGCAAAGCCATTTCCGGTTTTTTGTAATTTAGATATAAATCTTTTTCTTTGGCGCGGAGAACAAAAGTGTCAATTATCTCCTGACACAAGTCTTCCATCTTGGCCGGCGCGAATTTGAATTCCATGCGCCCCGATTCCATGCGGGAAATGTTGAGCAGGTCTTCCACCAGATTTATCAACCGTTCGGTGCTGGTGTAGGTTTTGTTCAAAGCCTCCTCCTGTTTGCTCTCAAGTTTTCCGTAAGATCCCTCCAGAAGCAATGAAATAAATCCTTTTATAGCAGTAAGCGGTGTCCGCAACTGATGTGAAGCGATGGAAATAAATTCGGACTTGGTGTTATCCATCTGCCGCAGTTTATCATTGGCTTGGGCAAGTTTATTGGACATTAGTTGCAATTCTTCTTTCCGCTGAACCTCCTTTTTAACCGAATTGATCAAGAATATTCCGAAAACTACCGCCAACAGAACCGTTACGCTGATCAGAATTACATTTGTCGTGTTATCGAATGATATGAAGAAAAATTCTGAACCAATGAGCACGACTAGCGCCACTACCAAAGCCTGCGCGCCTAGAAGCTTAATATTAAAAGCTTTGTATTTGACAATAAGATAGGCCAAAAAGCCCATAAATAAAGTCATACCAAAAAGACCGTAGAATTCTAACCCAAAGTCACTAATTATTCCTTTATCCGTAAGGTAGCTGGCTAAAAATCCGGTGATGAAAAATGAAAAAAGGAATGCTTCAATCCCGATTCCCAAAAAAACTATCTGCTTTTTAAAATCTCTTTCTGCTTTCCTGTGCTTTAGAATAAGGTAAATTAAAATCCAAACAAAAGCGATGATTCCTAGTACTGTTTCATAAAAAATGAATGATTGTCCTTCAAAGCCTACGGACCCGCAAAGATCGAGGTTAAATCCTCGGAGATTTAAATATGTCGGAGTAGCGATAATTAAAGGCAACATCAAAGCAAAAAGAATGCTTTTTTTTGAGAATGTTATATCTTTCCCCTCAACAAAAACATGGACAAAATAGATGCTTAAAATATAAAGAAGCCCATATAAAATACCAAAAAATGACCAAACAAAAATTATTATGTTGCTATTGTTGTTGGTCCAAGTTATTAAGCTTAAAAAAACCCAAATAAAAAATGAAATGGATATAAAAAGGAGAATTTTTCCCAGCAATGATTTATGACTTTTGAAATAAACAAAAATGCCAAGAAATAGTGAAACTATCAGAGAAGTCAGATGTGAATAATAAAGTAGGGGCGGAACATTTTCTGCCCAAATTAAGTATTTGGGATCTGCAAAGGAGGGACAAATCATTTTTTATTTATTTTATTTTGTAAGTAGAATTGAAAATATCCATTATATTTTTTTTGAAGTTTTTTTATCTTCCAATCATTATCCGTAACGAATTTTCTGCAGTTTTTCACGCCACATAAACATTCGAATTTATAAGAACTCCCTTTTTTTGGCTTATGCAATACCATCGCATAGTCAAAAGTTACCTGCTTCCCGTTTTTAATGTCTTGCATCGCGACTAAAATAATCTGCCCGTTAAAACCAGCATTTGGCTCGCAACTATGATTAAAATAACTAGCATCTTCCAAGCCCAATTTTGTTGGCGCTACTAAAACAAAATCTTCCTCAATTTGAACTCCATTATCCCTAAAACTTTTGGGTAAATTTTCCCATTCTTCTATAGTTTTAATGTACCCGCCAAAGATTGCTAATGTTTCTCCTTTTTTAATTTTCTTTACAGCGAAAACTCCCCTGCCGTATTTTTTAGTGCTTTTTACCGTAACTTTTGAACTGGTCCAGGAAAACGTCCTCATTGCCTAGTCAATTTAAATTCATTAAAACAAAAATGCTATCCAAAAAGCTAAGATCCATAAAAATTCTTGACTTTATTATACCATCTTTTGCCTGAAATAGTAAGTAGGGAAATTTTAATGATACATCTCGTGCGATAGAATATTCTGAAATCTTTCCGAGGGAAAAATTAGCGTTTTTTATTTCTATTTTTCTATTATTAAGTTCAACAAAACAATGGAGTCCGGGCTCCAAAAACGGGTAGAGCTTAATTTTATTGTAAATATCCCTTGCTTTTTCATTCTTGAGATCTATCTTCAGATACTCATAATATTTTCCTGTTTTTGAAGTTCCGTTTTCGTTTTGAAAATAAGGAATGCTTTCCCCTTTTATATATCTCTTGATATCGTCCGCTAGAGTCTCTTTTAAAACATCTGCTATTTTATACTCAAGATCAATAGCATTATCATTTTCTCCTATAGAAATTTCATGCTGCGCTAAAATTTTTCCCCCATCTACTGATTTGTCAACTAATAAATATGTCACGGCGGTTTCTTTGTCGCCGTTTTTTAGCGCCCACAAAGTGGGAAGAGCTCCCTTATATTTGGGTAACTTGGAAGGATGTATATTTATAGTCCCGTATTTTGGCGCTTTTATAATATTTTCCGGCAATAAGTCCCAAGCATTTACAACGATCAGATCAATTTTATTTTCTTGAATATATTTTTCAGTTTTTTCAATATCCTCAAAATCCAAAATTTTAGCATTATTTTCGGAAATAAATGTCAGATAGTCTTTGAATTTAAAAAATATTGAAGAAGAAAATGGATTCAAAAATTTCCATTTTATTATTAATAATTTTTCCAGCCATCTTAATTTTTCTTCCTTTCTCAAGAAAAATACGCTTTTGAAGATAAAATTTATCGGATTTAAAGTTTGAGTGAAAAATGTGTCAATCAAAGCAACTCCGGCCAATTCAAAATCTTTATCATTGGATAATATAATCGGCGTTTCTGGATCCATACCTACATAAACATATTTTATTTTTCCCATATTTTTTCCTTTTGTAACCCAATTTTAGCACAAATTTCTCCTTTTTATATCCATCCCCACTTCTTCAGCTTTGCCCGATCTTCTTCCACAAATTTTTCCCCGATATCGGTGCGATAGAACATTTTGGGAATGACAACATTCTTAACCATCTTATAAGTCCTCTCTCGTGCCTCTTCTGCGGTTTTTCCAAAACCGGAGACATGCATGACAAATCCTGTCTTTCCGGAGATATAATATTTCTTCCCTTTCTTTTCCCGGCAGATTTCTTCAAAATGAAGACGATTCCAATCTTCTTCCTTCAATTCCTCTTTGAAAAATACTCTGATCCCATGAGGATAATATTTTTTGGATCTGGCTTCATAGGGAAAAGGAGGAACAGCCAAGAGCACTATAACTCCGTATCCCTTTTTGTATTTCAGTTTGTAGTCTTTGCCGTCTGCTACCGCTTTTAAAAATTCCGCCCAGGGTGACAGATGAAACTCTGTTTGAAGTTGAACTGCCGGATAGCCAAAGCGCGCGGTAATTTCCAAGGGATGAATGCCTTTTTCATTTGTAATGCAATTAATGTCTATGTCTCCGTGAAATTTTATGCTCTTGAGATATGGCTTCAATTTTGATAAAAGCTTTCTGAAAAAAATATTTTTTTCATTGTCATCATACCAAGCCAGCGTTCCCATTTCATAAGTTTTCGGCCCAAGGCCTCCCGAAAAAAGATTTTTATGTTCCATGTTCATTTCAATGGGACCAACCCAGTCGTTTCCATTGAAATAGCGCCCCACCCCTATTTCCACTCCCTCAATTCTTTTTTGCAACTCTATAGAATTACACTCTTTGGAATTCTGCTGGAGATAGTTTTTTAGAATTTCTATTGAGTCCGCATTATTTCTAAGCTGACCGACATAAATGAATGATTTTTCCGAATGTCCGTTTTGTTTGATTACCCACGGTCCGTCATTCTTCGTTAAAAATTCTATCGCTTCTTTCACATTGCAAAAATTGAAAGAAGGAATGACCTCAATGCCGCAGGAAGACATAATTTTTTGGCCATATTGGCGATCGTGTTCCATTTTGTCAGCCAGAAGGCATCCCCCAACCACCGAATATCCGCTTTCCCGGAGATTGTCCTGGATTTTTCCATAACCCACGCTGTCAAAAAGAATAAGCCCCTTTTGGCCGACCCATCCCAATTCTTTTTTCCAATCCTTAGTTTGTTCCACAATTCCGTGGAGGTGGATCCTTTGATTGTGGTCATCCACAAAAACCTTGACGCGATTACCTTCTTTTTGAAGCCTCTGGACCAGCGGTCCGCAGGATAAGTCTTTTGAAATGCAAAGTATATTCATATTATGCTTATTATAAGGCTAGAATCAGCTTTTTACAAGTTTTCAGAACTATAGGGCGCCGCTCATGCCCAGAAGATAGGTTCCCGCGGATATAATTCCGATAGCCAGAATTTTTTGCGCCAAATCGTTCTTGGACAAGGACTCTTTGCCCAATTTAGGGAAAAACAAAGTCAGGATTATGCCGATCAAAAAAACGAATACCGGTTGAAATCCGTTTACGATCATAACGAGCGCGATCGGAGCCAGCAAGGTCGCGTAAACGCTGACACCGTCAGCCGCGATAAAAATAATCTCATTAAAAGAGCAAGCGGCCAGGACCGGGACGCTGTTAACTTTGAAAACTGTCAAGAACTGCCGCCGATATGATTTTATGGCGATAAAAATAAAAGCGCCTAAAAGGACATTCCCTGTGAATGTCCAGAAAAGCGACGGCCAAAAACCTTCATCAACCGCGATCATCTTAAAAACCACGCCAACTACGGCGAAGAGAAAAGAGCCCAGAAGCATAAGCAGGGCTATCCGTTTTTTGAATTTAATAGCGCCGCCACTCATATCCAGTGAGATGATTGTTGTTCCAATCAGGATTAGGACGCTGGCAAAAATTTCGTTTGTTCCCAAGGTCTCTCCCAGCAAAAAATATCCGAGAATAAAACCGAATATCGGAATTGTCTGGTAAAAAGGGACTACGACTGAAGCTTCGTCATCGCGTAGCGCGTGAAGATAGAGAATAAGGCAAGTCACAGCCAAAATGCCGCTTATGATAAGAACAATCGTGCTTACGATTCCTATGGAAAAGACAGCCGGTTCTATCAAATAGATGACCGGCAGGGCGACAACTGAAAATAAGGCCGAAAAAAGCGTAACCGCGCCGACTTCGCCGGCTTTGAAATATTTTTCCAGGATATATTTGTCTATGTGATTCGTAACCGCGTATAATATCGGGCCGATCAGAGCGATATAAAACCAACTCATACCTTAATAATTTAAAAATAATTATTTTTGTCTGTCTAAAGATTAACACGGCAAATAAAGCTTAGCAACAAAAAATCCCTCGCGGGATTTTGAAAAATTGATTTTTATTTATTCCGCCGGAGCTGTTTTTAATTTTTCGTTATTCCGCCTCCTTTTCAATTCCTCCCTAGCCTCATCTAACGACAAACATACATTTCCCCTAACCATGTTTATATTTTAGCATAAAAAAACCGAAAAAAATAAGGGGTCGCATAAAATCATTATGCAACCCCTGTTTGATCTTTTTTGTTATGCACGGCAGACCTCGACAATTTCCATTTTTAGTATCGCAGGTCTGGTGCGATGCTTTGTAACTACGCACTTGAGAAGCATGTGGATCTTTCTTCCGGTTTTCAACGAATCCCAGATTACCGCAAGATGACTGGAGTTTCTTACCATTAGCGGAAGAACTTCTCTTTTCCCCTTGTCCTCAATTTCGAGTTCGTGATTGCTCAAGCTGGTCACGGAAACAAACCTTTTCGTTCTGACCGCGTCATGAGCTGTAATGTAGTGAATAACTACATCCGCCGCAAACATTCCCGCAAAACAGAGGACATCCTTACACAACTTTTTTAGTTCCATCGGGACACTCCTCCTTTCGTCTAGTTGTTAAAAAACCTGAGTTTCTAACGTAACTGGCTATTATACACCCAAAACGCCATTTTGTCAACATTAAAAAAAAGCCCCATTCAGGGCTAAATATAAACTTCCTGAAAATGACCGGAAAACTTAGAGTAATTTTTCTATAACTTTTTTCAACTCCGGCAGATTTTTCTTGCAGGTTTTCCAGACTACTTCTTTGTTAACGGCGAAATATTCATGGGCAATGTTGTTGCGCATGCCAATTATTTTGCGCCAAGGCACTTCGGGAAATTGTTTTTGAAAATCCCCATCAATGTTATTAGCGGCCTCTCCAATTATTTCAAGTTCGCGGACAACCGCGTCGAAAATCATTTTATTTTCAGAAAATTTTTGAAAATCAACATCAGTTAAATATCCCTCTATGGTTTCAATGGCTTCCTTGATGTGCCCGATATACGCAAAAGTGTCTTTATTTTCCTTCATATATTTTTTCCGCTTGCCGAAGCACTTTATCCCTGAAAAAATGGCTGATGCTTTCCGGCGTCAGCAAGTCTACTTTTCTATTAACATGCCGTTCCATGTTTTCTTGAATATCAAAAAGTTCAAAAAAGCCGATATTGTTTTCGGGTTTAAATTCGATCAGCACATCCACATCGCTGTCTTCCCGCGGATGGCCATAAACGAATGAACCAAAAAGCGACACTCTCAAAATATCCTTATTATGAGGATCTTTTTCCACCGCTTCTTTGATTTTTTCCTTTATTTCTTGCTTACTCATAATGCCAGTTTATCATAAATGTGACTTGAGATCAAACTTCCATAAGAAATCTCGGGACAAAATAAAACTTTGCCATTTACGACTTTTTTTACTATTAAAACACTAGTATACAAAAAGTTCTACTTTTTACTAAGTATAGTTTACTGCTCTTCGCAAAAATAGCGCTTGGCATTTTTATATAAAATTTGTCAAGTTATGGTTGACATTTTTTTATCAACCACTCTCTTTCTGTCGGCACATCGAGGGTATGTACAATTTGTACCCACCCTTTAGAAAGTTCTGGATCGCGCTGTTTAATTTTTTGGATATATTGCTTGACATCCGCGGAATCAATAAGCGACAAAACGACATCTTCAATAACAAGCCACCATTCATTATTATGAATGGTTTTTCTGATTTTATTACCCTTAAATAAAACGATTTTGAAATTTTCTTTTTTTGGATTTTTTATTTTCATTTTGAACTTTTGACTTTTGATTTTTAATTTTTTATCATATCTATCCCCACTTCTTCAATTTCTTCTGGTCTTCCCCATATTTTTTTGTATCCTGAATTTCCAATTTTGGATTCATCCACGAAAACGACCGCTTTGATTTTTTCGATTTAGGCTTGTTCACACAATTATTTTACCATAAATCCAAACAAAAAAAAGCCCCGGCGATTGTTCCCGCCAGGGCCGATAAAGTTATTCTGGTTCCAGCATTCCAATAACTAATTCATCAAATATTTCATCATCTTCGGGAATATTCTTCATTTTTGCAATCATACTCACAAGGGCTCTACACATATTTTTGCGTATATCTTCAAATTCCTTTGTCTCTGAAAGGTTGAAGGCACAACGGCAATGAAGGCATATGCAATCAGGAAGCTCTTTCAGATTGTTCTCTACTAAAAGCTCTATCAACTTTGCCAAATCGTGCTCTGTCTCGCAATTCGGACAGGTGAATATCAGCTTTATGTTTTCGCTTTCTACGATGACCTTCCATACTAATATTCCCTCTTTGATATCCTCAATAATAGATTTATCCATTTATCCGCTCCTCCTTTTGGGTAGATTTGTCGTATATATTAAATTTAAAGTGCTTAAAATACTGCGACGAATTTCTTTCCGAATTAAATTAACCACCAAAACTTTCCCATAGCTTCTGAAACGCATTTCCAATTTCGGAGTTTCTTTCCCTATCTCTCTTGATATGGGCCGCTTTTCTCTCGTGGTCAGCCTTAAAATCCTTGTAATAGCCCTCGTATTTTCTTTTTTTGTCTGGTTCCTTGCTCATTATAATAATTACTTTCTCAAAAAACCGGCATACTTCATCATAATTACTGTCTACAACCGCGTCATCAATTTTTGTTATTGACTTAAGCCCAACATCTCTTTTCTCCAGAAAAGTTTTTAAAAAACCAGCTTGCTTATCTTTTCTGGAAGAAGCTGCGGCTATGCCATAAACAACAGCCAAAATTTCCTTCAGGCCGTCTGGCACATAAGTCATTCCCTTTTCTACCTCATTCGCCATCTCCCTTGCCCACTCTTCTCTTTTTCTTTCTTCCTCCGCTTCCTCTGCCGTTTTCTCTACTTTTGGTTGATGAGGTGGTTTTTCAAATCCCATGATGCTAATTTGAATTTTAAAAATTTACGGTAGTTTTCAATATGTTTTTCGATAAAAACATCATTGTATAATTCTTCCAGCTTTAGTGAATCTCCTACTTCGAAAGCTTTTTTTACTTTCAAAAAATAATCAGTATACGCCCTTACAGCTCTTGAATCTTCTTTTATGTCTTTCAGAACATAAGCTAGTTTGTCTGCCGGTTCAATTTTAAGAATCAAATTTTGCCAAATACCCTGCTCATCCTTGTTTAATGGCAACTGGCTAAGAATGTGAGTGATCTCTTTTCTAATATTTTGTTCTGTTTCCATACTGATATATTACCAAAAGCTATAAAAAAAGCAAAAGGGGCCAGGAGAAAATTCTCCGGCCCCTGTCTTATTTTACGCTTTTGCATCATAATTTCACTAACATAAATTTAAACAAAAAAACAGCCTTTTTCAGACCATCTTGACAGAAATATTACGCGTGTTATCATAGTATTAAACAGTAGCCGAACACCGACCGTATGGCGGGTTTCCTGCAAAGGATAGGCTATTCCCCCTATAAACGGGGGTTTTGTTTTTTCAGGCTTCTAAAATAATTTCTTTATCAATGAGTTGGCCTGCCATTTTATTAGCCCATTCATTATTTTCATTCTTGTCCCTGATCAGCCCGCAAACAGCATCAACTAGCCTTATAAATGGATTGTTTTCATCTTTTTTAACTCCGCGGATTTTTCTTGTTTTTACCCTTAGGTCCCGCAGTCCCCTTACAAAAATTTCCAATTCTTTTCTCTTAAACCCATCAACAAAAACGGTTGCCTTATAATTATCGCCGCCGGATTTCTTTAGGATGGCTTTAGCAGTGGCGAAAGAAGTAAGTTCAATATATTTCTTTGTATCACTAAATATTTCAAAAAATATTTTTCCCTTTAATTCTTTTAATTCAAGAATTCCTTCCATATAAGTCTTGCGGAATTCATGGCGAGCCTTGTTCCATTTAGAATTTTTCTTGCCGCTCTCAACTTCAATTTTTTCCAGCGCTTCGCAAATAAGCTCCCGCTCACTTTCCATTACTAAAATACTTACAACAAAAACCAGCCCCTTAGTATCCTGACCGGACTCGTCAACATACACATAAAGCTTTTTCTTTTTTTGCATTTCGATCTTTGATTTTTGAATTTTTCTCATATCCACCACCCCGCCCCGCTTCTTCAGTTTTTCTGCGGGTCAATGGCCAAATTTTTTTTCAACGACTTTGGATAGTAATACCAGCATGGGTCTGCTTCTGCGTTCAATGGTTCTAAGGGTACAATAAGCGGTTTTATGCCGAACATTTTCTCTATTTTTTTAAAGCTTGGCAAGACTCTTTTCCTAGTAAACTCCTCTTCTTCCTTATTTATTAAAAAATTCTCAAACAATATGCCATGGCAAAGAAAAAGAGCCAAATAGTACAGGTAATAATGCTTTTTTGATTTATATCTATTTTTATTAAACCATTTAGAAAATTCATTGATTACAATCTTGTTTTTGGGAAAAGAAGCATTCAAAATTCTATGATGAAAATCTACCAGATTTTCATTTTCCAATGTTTTAATCTTATACAATTTTTTTCCTTCTGACTCATTGAAATTTACAATTCCCTCTCTTTCTAATTTTACTCCTCCATTTTTTCCCTTCCCGCAATAAAAAATTAACTTGCATAAATGATACTTAAATGAATTCTTAGCCACAAACTTATCATTGTAATATTCTAAGCACACTGGCTTTAATCCTGTCATGCCTGCTAAGTCTAGGAAATACGAGAATTCGAAGTTTGGAGTGGCTATATATCTCGACAAAACTGCTTTCGGCTCTTTTTTTAAAATTTTAGGCATATCAGCGCCTAAAAATTTTTCCACCTTTTTTCGAAGCTCTTTGTCATTCCATCTTCTCTGAATCTCTTTTTTCGCTACCGAAAGCGGGGTGCAGATGTCATCCACGGAAAGAATTTCTTTTTCCCTAACGCTCATAGTATTTTTCCAATTATTCAAAATGGCTCATTGCCTCCCATGGAGCCTCTTTACAGCCTTATTATAGCATAAATGAAAACATTCTCTTAATCTATATTGACTTACTCAAGCAAGAATTTATCAAAGTTATCGCTGGTAATGCCCTGAAAACTGGATCCCGGATACCGGCTTAGAAAATCCTTGGGGGGTTTTATTTTCTTGTTTTTCCATTTGAATTCATACCCAAAGAGCTTGCCTTCCCTTTCTTCCACTAAATCTATTTCTTTCTGGTCATATGTCCGCCAAAAATACATATTGGCAAAACGGCCTTGGACATCATTTTCTTTCTTTCTTTCAATGATGCAAAAATTTTCCCAAAGAGCCCCGACATCGTTTCGTATTTCCAACGGATTGAAATTTTCAATCAGGCTGTTTCGTATTCCCAGATCGTAAAAGTAGACCTTGATTGATTTGGATATTTCCTTTCTCTTGTTACGGCTAAACGCATTTAGCTTGAAAATGACAAAACTCTGTTCCAGGATGCCAATGTATTTTTGGATAGTTAACCGGTTTATTCCGAGTTTGACGGCCAACTCCTGGTAAGACACTTCTTGCCCGAGCTGCAAAGCCAAAGCCTGAAGCAAGTTTTTTATCACTTCGGATTTTTTTAAGCCTTCAAATTGCAGAATATCCCGATAAAGATAATTGGAAGCAATTTCATTTAATCTTCCTTGGGCGTCTTTTTCACCCAAAAAGAAAATTTCCGGATAACCCCCGAAGCGGAGAAGGCTTTCCAGCTTCGCGTAAAGAGTCTGCCTTCCTCCATAGTCCGTTATCTCGCGAACCGACAAAGGATATAAGATAAATTGAAAAATTCTTCCGGTCATGGGCTCGGAAATTTTTTGTTGCAAATCAAAACTGGACGATCCGGTAGCGATAATCTGCATTTCCGGATAGGTATCAACCATAATCTTCAAAATTCTTCCTATATCAGGAATTTTTTGCGCCTCATCCAGCACTACCAGCTTATAATTTCCCAAGAATGACCTTATTTTTTCCGCTTCCGGTTCAGAAAGTCCTCTTTCAACGGATAAAAGCTCGCAATTATAATATTGTCCGTCTTTTCCATACTCGGATAGTATTTTCTTTACCAAAGTCGTTTTTCCAACCTGCCTGGCGCCGTAAATAATTATTATTTTTCCTTTAAATAAAGCTCTTTTTATACTTTCTTCAATTTTTCGGGTTATATAGTTCATTAAATTATGCTTAATAATGATATTACAATATCAATATTATCATAAATTTTAATAAATGTCAAGGCTCGCTAGCAATGTGCACATACATATGGCGGTTTTTTTTCGAGCTTCCGTTATTATGGCGGTATACACAAGGTTCTATTTTTTGTTAAGTAATACCAGACATCAGTTAAAAAAATCTTTGTATACTTTCTCTTAACACAGATACCACTCCAAATGCTATGGCGGTCCAATATGTGTTCGAGACCAGAACGCTTCCCCAAAATATTTTCCAATCTCTTTTGCTAAAACCATTGTATAGATGGTAGCCTCTCCGCATATAAATAGTTGTGATAAGCGGATCGAATTGGATAGACAAAAATATGAATTGGCCAACTTTGTTTTTATGAAATATTCGAGAAACAAACTTTTTCAGTTTTGATCTTAAGCCTTTTCTGACTTGCTCTTCTTCTTCTTTGAAAAAGTTTTCAACCAGTTCTTTCACGGTTTCAATGCCAAGCCAATCTTTTTCCAGCAAATCGTAAATGTAAGCTATAAACAGGCAAACTGCGGCAGACAGAAGGGCCATGATTACAAATCCGAATCCGGGGCCGTACTTATAAATGACAAACGGATAAAGCACATAATCAAATCCGTAGTCAAAAGAGTGAAATACGAGATGGCCAACGGCTAATATCTTTACATTAAACTTTTTTAGCCATTTCAGCCTCATAAATATCCTTGTTATTGAGAACTTTCCGCCGGAGCTGCGCTATCTGTTCCGGCATCGCTGGCATTCTCATCTTGTTGGGACGCATCCTGCGCATTTAAACATTCTGTGTCCCCTTCCGCGCAAGTTGTTTCTTCCGCGACCGGATTTTCTTCGGTATATTTCACGGGATCGTTGCATTCCACCCCCTGATCCACTTTCGAAGTTTGGTCGCAAAAAGTTGTTGAACATTCTTTTTCGCCTTCTCCGCAAGTCCATGGATCGCAAGCTTCGTCTTTGGGATCGCAAAGTGGAATTTTGGCCGCGTTGCGCGTTGCAATCTGATAATACCAGATGTCCTTTTCCGGATCGCCGGTGCATTTTTCTCCTTCAACGGTAGAATTCGGATCGCATTCCCAAATAAAGCACTTTTCCGTATAAGGATCGCAGTCCGTCTGCGCCGTAACAACATAATCTTTTTTGAGCATTATCCGATAGTAAGTCGCCCCGACCGCCAGAGCGATCAGCAGAAAAAATACCAGAAAAAAGATTTTAGACTTTTTGTCCATTTATTTGCTTTTATTATAGCACGGAAAAGATTACTAAAAAAAGCCCGGTGTGAATAACCAAGGCTTTTTTATAAACTGCACGGACGCAAGGATTTGAACCTTGTCTAAGAGTTTTGGAGACTCTCGTGCTACCAATTACACCACGCCCGCAGAGACTATTTTATTTCCTTATGCACCGTATGCTTTTTGCAAAATGGACAATGTTTTTTCATCGCCAGTTTTTCCTTTAATTTTTTCTTGTTGCGAGTCGTGAAATAATTGATATTTTTACACACTTCGCACTTCATTTTTACCAGATTTTCTCGCGCCATTTGATTGGTTTTTTAATTGTTAGTTTGTAGTTCATAGCCTGAGCCGTTGCGCGGATTCGAACCGCGGACCTATTCCTTACCATGGAATTGCTCTGCCAACTGAGCTACAACGGCGTCCGTGTGGGCAGGGAGGGATTCGAACCCCCGTAGTCCGAAGACGACAGATTTACAGTCTGTTGTAATTGACCGCTCTACCACCTGCCCATTTTGAGCCGAAGATCGGATTTGAACCGATAACCTACTGTTTACAAAACAGTTGCTCTACCGTTGAGCTACTTCGGCATTGCGCCAAAGGCGCCCTATTGTCCGAGTAATCGCTCCAGCTTTTTCAAAGTATATTTGGCGTTCCGGTTCAGCGGATTTAATTTAACAATCTGCTTGAAACACTCCTTGGCAAATTCATAGCTTTCAATTTCCATATAATATTGGCCGAGCCGTTCGTAAGCCTCAATATCCTTGGGATTAGCGGCGATTCTTTCCACCAAAAGCTCTTCCAGTCGATCTTTCATTTCTGTTTTCACTTTCGGCTGAACGGCTTTTTCGCTGACCATTGGCTTCATCGGCTTTTCTTCAGTCACGGCTGAACTTGGCCTAAAAATTTCTTTCTTTACATCAATTTTTTTCTCGGAAACATAGTTTTTGATTTTTTCGATTATCGCTTCGTCAGCGGATTTTGCTTGCTCTTCTATGATTTCCTCAATGGCATTGCTTTTACGCCGATTTTTTATCCGCACCCAGCCTTTGCTAAAAAACACTCCGAGTTTCAAAAAAATTTCCCGAAAAATTTTCAATATTTTTTCCAGAACCGCCAGCGACATTCTTTCTCCCGTTTTCCAGTTCACATTTTTTATTTTTCGCGCGCTTCTGCCAAAAAAATCTGATTCCCTCAAATCAATTTCCGAACCCGCTGTGAATTTTTCTTCCATTCCAAGCCGGGAAACCTGGGGAGCTTTTTTCAGCAAAAATAAAATAATTCCCACGAGGCTCAAAACAACTAATATTGGAGGTATTATGGAATACAACATACTATTTTAATTCTTCTTTTTTAACCGTTATATATTTTCCTGTTTCTAATTTAACCTTGATGTCTTGCTTAACCGCGTTTATCTCAATTACCGTTCCCGTTCCTTCGGGAGTCTTAACGGTGCTCCAGAGCTCCGGCATTCCCTTGAGCATCTCGCGATACTGCTCGGCTTCGTAAGCCAGACAACACATGAGCCGGCCGCAGAGTCCCGAGATTCTTTCCGTGCCGCGGTGGGCTATCTGCTGGGCGCGCGCCATATCGGTCGTGATGCTTTGCATATTGCCATTGGACCGAACGCAGCATAATTCGCGGCCGCAGATACCGTAACCGCCCAATTTTCTGGCTTCATCGCGCGAACCAATCTGCTGCATCCGGATGGATTTTTTAAATTGCGCCGAGAGCGATTTCACCAATTCGCGAAAATCAACCCGCGTGTCCGATGTGAAAGCAAATGTTATCTGCTTTCCGTCCAAACTTCCGGCCGCGTCTACCAGCTTCATTCCCAGATTTCGGTTTTTAATTTCTTTTTTGCAAACTTCTAAAAATTCTTCTTTTTCCTTTAGTCTTTCCTCAAAAACAGCCTTGTCTCTCTCCGTCGCGGCTCTTAAAATTTTTGCGAACGGTTCCTCTTTGGTTTCAATATTAAGCTCTTCCACCACAGCTATCTCGTTAGACTGCTCGCCGGACACAATGACTTTATCTCCCCGGATTAATTCCAAATCGCTGAAATAAAGTTTCGGGTTTTCCCAGGGATATACTCGGACTAAAACTTTCATAAATTAAAGTTCAAACCGGGAAAATTCTCCTACCTGGATATTTTCTCCGATTTTTCCTATTTTTTCCGCGATAAGTTCTCCCACCGCAATATCGGGATTTTTTATGAACGGCTGGGTCAAAAACGCCAATTCTTCCCTGAATTTTTTCTCTTTCCCTTCCAAGGCTTTCGGAATTATGTTTTTTGGTTTTCCTTCCCGTTCCAGTTGAGCTGTCCAAATTTCTTTTTCTCCTTCAACCAATTCTTGCGGAACATCCTCCGGTTTCAGATATTTCGGATTGGACGCGGTAATGTGCATAGCCAGATCTTTCGCCAGCTCTTTGAACTCTTCGTTCCTGGCGACAAAATCAGTTTCGCAAAAAAGCTTGACCATCGCTCCGACTTTTCCATTGGAATGAATATAGGACGCTACTATTCCTTCCTTGGCCGATCTTTCTGCTTTTTTGAGAGCTTTTTCCTGTCCCTTTTTTCTCAAAATTTCAATGGCCTTTTTATCGTCGCCCTTGGCTTCTTCCAACGCTTTTTTCACTTCTACGATTCCCGCGCCGGTCTTTTCCCGTAAATTTTTTATTTTATCTAGCATATTATTTTTGTTCTTCTTTAATTTCACTTGGAGCTTCCGTGACAGGCTTCTTTTCTTCTTTCTCCGGGACTGCCGGAGCAGGCGTTAACTTTTTTCCATCCAGAACGGCTTTGCAGATATAAGCCAGCATCAGGCGAAGCGATGATACAGCGTCTTCATTGGCCGGAATCGGATAATCAATCTGGCTCGGATCAACATTCGTGTCAACCAGCGCTACAATCGGAATGTTTTTGATCCTGGCTTCCTGGACCGCCAGATTGTCTTCAATGGCTCCCGTTACAAAAATAGCGCCCGGAAATTTTGTCATATTTTTTATTCCGCCCATTTTACCTTCCAGCTTTTCCAGTTCTTCAGCGATCTTCATCTGTTCAAATTTGGTGTATTGGGAATACTCCCCTTTTTTCATTTTTTCCTGCCCATCTCTCAAAAATCTGGTTCTTTCTGAAATAATCCGGAAATTCGTGAATGTTCCGCCCAGCCATCTTTCCGTTACGAACGGCATAGAACATTTTTTAGCCGCCGATTCCACCAGTTTTTTAGCCTGTTTTTTCGTCCCGACAAAAAGAATGAGTTGCCCGCCGGAAATGATCTTTTTTATAAACTCCGCTGCTTCTTCCAGTTTTTCTACCGTTTTTTCCAGATTGATTATGTTCACTCCGTTCTTCGTTCCGAAAATATATTCGCTCATCTTCGGATTCTTCCTGGCTTTTTGATGGCCGAAATGAACGCCGCTTTTGAGCATCAGCTTCATGTCCACCTCAAGCGAATCAAAATTAAAATCGGCAAAATAGTCTTCGCCGCCTGAAACCTTTTGTTCGGCAGCGGTTTCAACTGCATCGGGCTGGATCGCAGCCTTTTTCTCTGTTACCATATTTTTTTATTTACTTATTATTATGTCCTGTCGCTCGCGAGCGACGGGACAACCGCTACTTCCTATTTTAACAGCCCTTTTTCCCTAAAAAAATCAGGGCAAGTCGGACTTCAGAAAGTATGAGTATTATGTGCAAAAACACATACAAAAAGTATAGCAAACCGGCTTTCCCTTGTCAATTTCCGGTTTCTATGATAAGCTGTTTAGGTAATAAATTTATAGTGATATGAAGAAAGACATTCATCCAAAATACTATCCTGACGCTAAAATAATCTGCGCTTGCGGCAATGTCATAAAATCCGGCTCCACGGTGGAGGTTATGAAGGTGGAAATCTGTTCGGCTTGCCATCCTTTCTATACCGGCAAGAAGAAGATCATGGATGCCACCGGCCGCGTTGACCGTTTTAAAAAATTGGCCGAAAAAACTACCGCTAAAAAAGAGGCGGTAAAAAAGGCTGGAGCGGTAAAAAAAGTTAAAAGGGAATCGCCGGCTAAAAAAGCGACAAAAAAATAAGCTTCAATATAAAAAGCCTTCTTATCGCAAAGAGGCTTTTTATTATTATTTCCGATAACGTTTCGGCACATGCGAAGTTGCGCCGTGGATTATTGATTAAATTTGTTAACTATCGCCTTACTTGATTATATCACCAAACTTGCTATATCGTCAGCGCAATTTGGGAGAGGAAATTTTGCACTCCTTGGAATATAATTGCGCAAAATTTCTGAACCGCATGTGCCGTGTTGTGCGATGTAAATTTTTTATCTCGATTTTTATTGAGCTAAACTCTATTTTATTACTAAGAAAATTTGATTTTTGTTTTGGATTTTGGGCAGAGGGGTCAGGGGTGAATGCCCAAAATTCAAAACTCCTTATTTTTCTCCAGTCGGTAAGGATTTTACAAGTTTGTCAAAATCAGATTCTATGGCCTGTGTTTTATTATATTTGTCGTATTCCTGAAATGCTTTTTGTTCCGCTTGGGCGTGAGAAACTGTACCTTTTCCTTCAAGCACTTCATACTTATTAAACTCCAAGAAGTTATTTACAGATTCCGCCAACTTTTCCATCGTGAGGGCTGTGCGATTTTCAATTAGTCTTTCAATATAGTCAAAATAGCCGACAATGCCTCTTTCTAGTTTTTTTATTTTATCCTCATTAAGATAGTTTTTGGCGATAATCGTGTCGGATTTAAGAATTCTGCCTTTTGGTGAATTTTTCCAAGTTTTGAGTCCCATGAAAGGTTTTTGTTTGTTTGCCGTTTCATAAATAATTTCAGCCGCAGTTTTGCCAGTAATGGCAAAATGGAACTTATTTTGAATCATTGCGTAAAAATTTTTGGCAATCTCGGAGGTAGGGCTATAATCCAGACTGCATTCAGCAAAGATGTCCGTAATTTGTTGATAGATTTTTCTTTCACTAGCACGAATGGAACGGACTCTTTCCAAGAGTTCGAGGAAGTAATCCTTGTCAAAATATTTTCCGTTCTTCAATCTCTCATCATCCATGGCAAAACCTTTGATAATATACTCCTTAAGTCTTTCTGTCGCCCAGATGCGGAATTGAGTGGCTTGCGCTGAATTAACACGGTAGCCAACGGAAATTATGGCATCAAGATTATAAAATTTCGTTTGATATTTTTTGCCATCACTGGCAGTATATTCCAAAATGGAATGAACTGACTTTTCCAACAATTCACCACTTTCAAAGATATTTTTCAAATGTTTGGCAATAGCTGGTTGTTGCACACCGAATAATTTGGCCATCTTGTCTTGAGTAAGCCAAATATTTTCGTCATGAAAGTAAATTTCCACTTTTACCTTGCCACTTGGAGCTGTGTAAAGCAAAAATTCCGTCAACTCGCCTTTGATAGTGATCTTGTGATTATTTTGAGGCATATTTTTCTGGATGGTTATTTTACTGTAAGGGTTGAAAATATTTTGTCAAAATACTTAACCAGTTTATCAGAATTCACATTGTCAAATTTATTTTCATCTAAATTTTTTATAATCTCATCAAGTTTTAATTTGCCGTCTCCAGTTATTGGGTCTAAAGAACCCCTTGGAGTAAAAATACCATCTAAATCATCCAAATATATACCAGCCCTTATTCCGACAATTTTTTTGTTATTTACGCTTAACCAGCCATTTTTTGAAATTGCAACTCGATTTGGATAATTTGATGGAATGTTTTCTCCGGTTAATGATTCAATTTCTTTTCTAGCTTGCTCTATTGAAATTTCGTTAAAAATCACTTTATTCGAACCAAAATCAGTGCAGCCATTGTGAATAGTTGTAAATTTTCCATAGTTTATTTCATTTAGATATGGACTGTCTCCTGTAGTAATATCTTCGGATGGACACACTGATTTCAAATTAAAAAATTTGCTCTTATAATCATTCAATTCTGGTCCAGGACCATTATTACCATCAGCCATTATTAGTGAAAAATACATAATAGTTTCTCCCGTTGGCAACTTTACTTCAATATTTGGCTGATAGTCATCCCGCCTATCTGTGAATTTAATTATGGCTTCTTGTGGATATTGAAATTTTAAATTATATTTTTTATTTTCGTATATTTTCCAATCAGTAGTATCTATTAAGACATCTCTATTTGTTGAAATATCGTTTTGTTGTGAAAATTGTGTACTTTCTCGTTGTGCTTTATTTTGCACGGTAACTGGCTGTTTTGCTGGCGTTTTATTTTCTTGTTTTCCTGAAAACCAAATTAGTCCTCCAATGATGATTGCAATAACAATTATTATCCCAATTGCAATTTCTGTTTTAATATTTTTGTTCATATTTTTTTTAAATCGTTTTTTCTGCTCCCGAGAGCAGAAAAACACATTATTCCCCCTCTATAAATAAATTAAAAATCAAATTTTCTTCGTGGTTCAACGCACCAACCCTCTGATTTCAGTATAGATAAAAAATTTATTTCGCACAACGCGCGCGGATAATCCGAAGTTTTCCGAGTCCCGATATCAATCGGGATGAAGGGAAATTTCGGATATCCGCTGATATGCGATGTGTCGCGCCTCGCGGCACG
>Ga0334722_10000116_pt1 | contig 116849 bp, 130 predicted proteins | sample C3_bottom_MG_FD_207210 | JGI IMG/M metagenome (GOLD analysis project Ga0334722, IMG submission 207210) | Sediment microbial communities from Yellowstone Lake, YNP, Wyoming, USA - C3_bottom | ecosystem: Environmental > Aquatic > Freshwater > Lake > Sediment | place: USA: Wyoming | collected...
TGGATTAATTCTCTTAGAGTATGACAAGTATTTTGTAAGAATATCTGAATCAATTAGAGAACGTGTATCGTTTCCACCAGGGGTATACAAATTAATGATATGTTTTGCAATTCTAGAGTCTTTTTCCTTTGAAGGAATATCTCTTACAACAAAAATTAAATCAAATCTTGTTAAAAGAGGAATTGGAAGATTTACATTTTCTGTAATATTTTTGAAAGGATCATATTTTCCATACATTGGGTTTGCTGCAGCAAGAATAGATGTTCTAGCATTAAGTGTAGCAACGATTCCTCCCTTTGCAATACTAGCTGACTGTTGCTCCATAACTTCGTGAAGTGCACTTCTATCTTCTGGTTTCATTTTGTCAAATTCGTCAATGCATACTAGACCTTGGTCACCAAGAACTACAGCTCCTGCTTCTAACATCATAATTCCAGATTTATCTCGAACAACTGCTGCAGTAAGACCAGCTGCTGTTGAACCTCTACCAGATGTGTATAATCCTCTTGGTGCGATTCGTGCACAAAACTTTAGCATCTCACTTTTTGCAGTACCAGGATCTCCTACTAAAAAGATGTTAATGTCTCCTCTAATCTTGGTTCCATCTTGAAGTAATCTTTGTGTCGATCCAGCTATTAGCAACAAAATTGCTTCTTTTATCAGAGTATGACCTTGTATGTGAGGAGCAAATGAATCAACTAGTCTATTGTAAATATCTGGATTCCCAGATAGTGACTTGATTATCTTTTCTTCTTCAGGTGAGACTTCTTCTCTTTCGGTTTTTCTTGAAGTTTTAGGACCTCGTCCCCCAAGAAATTCTATATTATTTCCATCAATTCGTAATCTGTAAAGCCCACTTGTAGATCTAGCGCCAACAAAGTATTCCTGTTCAATTCTGACTATACCTGTAAGAATTATTCTGTCTCCTGGTCTTGCGTTATCAACTAGATCTTGTTTTATTGTGACATCCACATAATGAGGTAATTGTCCTGGAGGCAGATCCTCAGGCAATTCTTGTAATCTCGCAATTTGAAAATCGATAAATCGGCTTTTGTCAGGTTGAATTGTAAATTCTTTACTTGTACATTTGGGATCTATACCACATCTGTATAAAGGAGGTACAGTCATTCCTTTTTCTAAAGTAATATGAAATTCATGATCATTACTACATTTGTAAGTGATTTCTTTTGCCAATGGTTTTACTTCGGATGATCTGACTACCATTCCAGAAACACTAGTCATCTTATTGATGATTTCAGCATTAATTTGACGAAGACTTCGCTGAACTGGATAGTTTACTATTCTAGCTCTAATCTCCTCCTTAATTTTCGTGGCATATTGTGGGAATCTTTCTTGTAAGATTTCTTTGATTGCTCGTGCAAAGGCTGCTAGAATTTCGTCTGGATTTTCATTAAATTTTGATTCTATTTGAGGGTGTGAAACTAGATCGTTATAGTCTATTACAATATATCGAGCACTTTTTGGCATCATCTGGTCGATTTGTTCGACGTAATTGAATGAGCCTTGTTTATCCTTGTGCTGTTTTAGGAATTCTTTTACCTCATCTGATAAAGCCGATTTACTAAATTTGGTTTCTAATGCAGTCATTTTTTATCACCTAAAATTTGCTTTTTAAAGTCAATTGATGTGTTGTAAATTTTTTCATAGAACGATCGTTCCTCCAAGGTCAGCTTTTGACTCAAGTCTGCAGTTAATTTCGAAGAGTCAGCTAGGTGGATAATTTTTCCTTGTCTTTTACGAACTAGGGAATTTAGCATACTTTCGACTTTGTCATAATCATCTTTGGGTAGTTTTTTCATGTATGAAAGCAATCTAACGTAAAAGTGTGGTTCAAGTGTTGCAAGTTCAAATTCACCTTGAACATTTTCCTTAACAGTTGCCTGCTTTAGCTCAACTACCATATCAGTATCTTCCATGTTAACATGCTTTTCTTGTTCGAGAACATTTGCTACCCATCTTGGAATATTGAGAATTTCTCCTTGTTTTCCTTCTACATCTACACCTGCAACTTTTATCTTGATATCGTGTAGAAAGGTGACCTTAACATCTTCCAATTCAAATCCTGTATTATGGACCTTTGAGAGATCAGTACTGTTTAGCATTGTAAGATCAGTGATCCCCTATAGGATCGTGATGAATCGGATCGATTAATTCTGTTCACAAAAAGGTGAGATCAATTGATCCTCTAAAAAGTCAACTATTTAGTGAAGGTTGAGCATTGGGTAGATCGGAATGTCGGTTTCTGATTTGATGTGGGTAGAAAAATACCGTCCACACAAGATAACCGAATTGGTAGATCAGAAAGAAATCGTAGGCAGTATCCAATCGCTTTTAAAAAACCAGTCTGAGATGCCTCATCTTTTGTTTTCCGGTTCTGCTGGAGTTGGAAAGACCACTCTTGCCCTGTGTCTGTCCCATGAGATTCTAGGTGAGCATTGGAAGGATAGTACTTTAGAGCTTAATGCTTCTGATGAACGAGGAATAAACATGGTAAGGGATAGAGTAAAAACGTTTTCTAGATATGCAGGACTAGATAGTAAAATTCCATTTAAAATTATTATTCTAGATGAGGCCGACGAGATGACTGCTGATGCACAGACTGCCTTGAGGAGAATAATTGAAGATACTGCAAAAATTTGTAGATTTATTCTGATCGCAAACAACATTTCAAAAATTATCGATCCCATTCAGAGCAGATGTGCCGTTTTTAAGTTCTCAACTATTCCTGAAAAAGATGTAGTTTTTCACCTAAAAGAAATTTCAAAAAAAGAAAAGCTAAAGTCTGATGAAAATGGGTTAGCTGCAATTTACGAATATTCGGAAGGAGATCTAAGACATGCTATTAACTTGCTTCAAGCAACAGCTAGTTTGGGAGATATTACAGAGGCCAATGTGAAAGCGTCAGCTGGTTTAACCAAAGTCAAAGATGTTGACATTGTACTCAAACTAGCACTAGATGGAAAAATTTCTGATGCTCGAAACAAGATGATTGAGCTTATCAAAGTTTATGGAATGTCCGAGTCTGATTTTCTAAAATACATTAATGCTTCAGTGTACAAAACAAAGAACAAAAATTTAAGCGACATAGTTCAGACTATAGCAAAATATGATTTTAGAATTCTTAGTGGCGCAAATCCTGAAATTCAATTATCTGCACTTTTAGCAGAATTGGCAAAGTTTGGAAAATAAAAACGCAGAGAGAGGGATTTGAACCCCCGAATGGCGAACCACACAGGCTCTCAAGGCCCGCGCCCTACCAGGCTAGGCGACCTCTGCGGGATTCGTTGGCTTTAGCTGATTAAAATTTGTTTTATTATGGGAAATTTGTTTATCAAATATCTAACGATAGTTATAGAAAAATAAAGAAAAATTGGTCTAGTCGTGAGCGTGCGGATTTGCTTGACCAGAACCTAGTTTTTGGTAAGTTCCAAGTGCCTTTTCATGCCATTCTTGGTTTCCTTGATCTACTAGAACAGCTTGTGGAGGACATACTGAAACACAGGCCATGCACCAAATGCAGTCGTGTTCTCTGATTGGGTCTGCATTGTCAGAATAGTCAAGTCGCTCTTCTTTTACAGAACTTCCAGTTCCATCAAAGGTTTCATGAATTGCCTTTACTGCTGGAATATCTTTTTCCGTTCTGTACCATTGGAAAACTTGGACTGGACAGGCCTCTATACAGGCTCCATCTGCTACGCAAGAATCCCAATCTACTGCGACCATTGTTCCGCTAACGCCGATCTTTTCCATTTTTTCGCCATGTTTCTTGTATGCAGCAAGAACATCTGCGTTCTTTGATGCTTCTACAAGACCTTGTGATGGCCAAACCCAATGGAAGTGTTCACCGTCTGAATGGCTGATTTTACCAATTGGTTTTGTGTTATGACAAAAGTCTTCTTTAATTGGCATATAGGGTCTTTATCTCTTGTATATTATTTAAATCTAGACAAAATTAGTGGAAACTAAAATTTTTGATTTATGAATTTTTTAGGTTATAACACTGTTTTTGTGGTTTTTCCCCTACGTTCATATCGTTTTGGCATTGATCGGATTTCATTGGATATTATAAAATATGATGTGTATAGTGGCCCAAACATTGGTCTGTATACTGCAGTTAATGACAAACAGATCTTTATTCCTAATGGTTATGCTAAATCAAAGGCAAAAAAATTGGCTGACTATCTAAATGTAGAACCAGTCTTTACTTCAATGGCAAATACAAGATTAATTGGTGCAATGATGGTTGTAAATAACAATGGAGTTTTGATTCCACATAATGCTATACCCACTGAATATGAGCATATAAAAAAATCAACAGGTCTTAATATTGATGTATTAGATTCAAAACACAATGCACTTGGGAATTTAATTTGTGCAAATGATAAAGGTGCAGTGGTTTCTCCTATGATTCCAAAAGAGAAGATAAAACAAATTGAGGATACTTTGGGAGTTGAAGTAATTCAGAAAAAAATAGCTGGATATCATCAGGTTGGTGTAATGGTTGTAGCAACAATGCACGGTGGCGTGATTCATCCAGAAGCAGATGATGATGAAATTAAGAGCATAGCAGATGTTTTAGGGGTAAATATTGAACCTGCAACAATTAATGGTGGCGTTCCTTATGTGCATTCAGGTATTTTAGCTAACAATCATAGCATAGTAGTTGGCGGTCATACAACAGGACCAGAAATAATGATGCTAACTAGGGCTTTTTCAGGATAGAGCCTGCGTTTTGTATTAGTTCATCAATTGAGATTTGTTTTTCAGAACGGTCTTGCATGTTTCTGAGGACAACTTGGTTTTCTGCAAACTCTTTTGGTCCTACAATAATTGCAAATTTTGATTCTGATGATGACTCCATCTGTTTTTTTAAAGCCTTGCCAGGATAATAATCAATGATAGTTGGTACTCCAATTTGTCTTAGCTTTGATGCAATTGCTAAAGCCTCTGCATGCATTTCGTCAGTTGCATACAAGACAGAAGTCATTACAATTTCTTTTTTTGGTGCGAGACCTTGTGATTCTAATGAAAGAATTATTCTTTCAACTCCACCAGCTACTCCAGTTGCACCTAGATCATCTCGTCCAAATGCCTTCGGTAGTGTATCGTATCTACCTCCTCCAACTAGTGCACCAAGATCAGAACTAGTATCAAATGCTTCAAAGACCATTCCAGAGTAATAGTCTAGTCCTCGAACAATACCAAAGTTAATGCGGATGTTTTTGACGTCTCTGTCAGTAAGTGAGAGATATAACTGCTTTAGCTCATCCCAACCGTCTAATGATGAGACGTCAAAGATATTTTGGATTTCTTCTGGAGATCCTTTAATGGATGAAAATGCTAGAATTTTTTCTAGTTTTTCTTTATCAATGCCCTTTTTTTGATATTCGGCTAGAATTTCATCTGGTCTTTTCTTTTGAACCTTATCCATTGCTCGAAATATTTCAGAGGTTATCTTTGGATCGTCTGTTTCAAAAAGGCTAGTTATGAAGGATTCGACTAGTTTTCTGTGAGAGATGTCGATAATTATGTTTTTGAGTTGTAGTTTTTCAAAAAGTCTTGAGGTAAACTCGATTAGTTCAGCGTCAGCTGCCAAGCTTGGTTTTCCAAATATTTCGATGTTCCATTGGTGGAAATACCTGTATCTACCTTTTTGGGGTTCGTCATATCGATATACTCCTCCAAAGCTTGCTAGTTTTGCAGGTAGCTTTAGTGATTTTTGGGAAACTACGTATCTTGTTAGTCCCATTGTAAAATCAAATCTCAATCCTACTTCTCTATCATGCTTGTCTTTGAAATAGTAGATATCATCTTTGATACCGGGTCCACTTTTAGTCTCTAAAGTTGAGAGTAGTTCAATTGGAGAAGGGTTCATGAAACGAAATCCGAATAGATTAGCAGTTTGGACGAAGTTTTCTCTGACGTATTTGATTTTAAACATCTCTTCGCCATCAAAATCTTTCATTCCCCGAGGAAGTTCCATTTCACTGTGTGATTACGATCTTGTGATTTAGGCTTTACGATGTTTAAAGTTCATTCTATCTATTAATACGAGAAACTTACTTCAAAATCTAAATTGAGCTTCAAATTATTAGAACATGCCACAGATGCTTTCATTGAGATAACTGCTTCTGACCTAAAAGAGGCATTTACTCTAGCTGGAAATTCTGTCGTGGAAACTACTCTAGATAGAGATGCTATAGAAGAAAAGGAAGAACGAATCATTTCAGTTACAGGAAAAGATCTAAGATATCTTTTATTTAATTGGCTTGAAGAAGTAATTTTTCAGTTGATTACTGAGGGATTTGCAATTCACAGATTCAAGATTGATATTAAAAAAAAAATAGAGTACGAGATTGTAGCTACTGCATATGGTGAACCAATAGATCTTCAAAAACATCATTTTAAAGTAGAAATTAAAGCACCAACATTTCATTTGATGGAAATTTCAGAAGGAAAAAAAGTAGTAATGCGGTTTCTATTGGATTTGTAATAATTTCAATATACACCATATGTAATTGTTGTAACTTTATCCCTAAAGCATGAAGAACGTTCTAATCTAGACTATGTATTTCACAATTACTATTATGTATACAACATTTTTAGAGGGTGAGAACATCATCTGCACGCCCGTTTAGTGGTGGTAAAATGATATCCCACCCAATAAAATATAATAATTTTTACACTTAGTCTCACGCTTGATCAAAAAACACACACTTGTCTCAAAAGCTGAAGTGTAATTTCAATTATGTTTTGTATTCAAATTGCGCATCTTAAACATACATCCAGTTTTATCCTATTTTGAATATTACAAAAACAATGCAAATTAATGAAGATTTTTTTTCTGGATTGGATAATTTTCTAGAAGGCTTTATGGGAAAAGCTTCTAAGAAGAATGCCCAAAGTCAACAAAGCTCTACTTGGGGTTGGTCTGATCAGAAAAATTTCTCTCATGGATGGTTTGTAGGATTTTTACAAGGGGCGTGTCATACTTATTTTATGCAAACTTTTGATAGAGAACCAGATGCTGAAGAAGAGGCTAAATTAATCGACGTTGTAAGAAAACAACGCTTTAAAATCAAAGAAATGATGGATAGAGAATTTGATTTAGCAATAATTGAAAAATAAATCTTAATAAATACAGATATGCGACTTTATCATGAAAATCTTAATTTCAAGTTCTATGTATAAGAAATAATGAAAGAGGGTTTAGATTGAGTCATCAGTGTTATTATTGTGAACAAATTTTTGATTCTAAAGAAAAGCTATATGATCATCTAGAAGTTCATTCAGATGTTGTAGATAAAAAGAAAAAGAAATAGTTCAATTTTGTTAAATCTTATGTATTTTTTCCGCATTAAATATATTGGACTAACTTTAGTAAATTTCTGTAAGGGGCAATTTGCTAAAATTCAGAACGATAAACTCCCGTTCAAACGGCATTTGCCATTCTTCCCTTACAATTATAACAAATGACTTTTTGGTTTGATAGAGTTATTTTCTAAAGTTTGTATACTATACCAAAGTATTAGAAGTAATGAGTAAAAGTAATGACGAGCAAGCGGAAAATGAATACAATTCTAGAATAGAAAACGTGGCGTCTCTAATAATTAAAGACCAAACCTCGCTAGATGAGCAAGATCCGCAAAAATTGAAAAAATACTATCAATATGTAAAAACTAACTTCAAAATGGAAGGCGAATCTGCAAAAGAATTTGTTAATGAAGCGTTTTTGTATTTAAAATTAAGAAATGCACAAGATGCAGATCCTATCAAAGAAGGAGATCAGTTTGGAGCTGGCTTTAGCTAAAAGGAAATTCTAAATTTGTATTCAAGATATGATCGTATGTTCAAATCAAACACCAATGACCTATTAGCATTATCTTAGACACTGTAAACAGACTAATAATGAGACAATATAATGTTAAAGTAATTTGTAAGAATTGCCACCGAATTAACATTTTTGAGATAATTAAAATGGTCTCAGAAGATGAAGTAAGAAAAAATGCCAGATGTGAAACTTGTGGCATGAAGGGGGGTTTAGTTTATCTCAGTTCACTTGGTAGGAAATAATTTCGAAATTATTTTTCTATTTTAAAATTTACAGGCTCTAATGCATCCTAGCTAATGCTAAAAGTATATCTCTCTTTCCAATAATTCCTGCGAGTTGTCCATCAGAATCTTCTACTCCTAATGCATTAATTTCTTTTTCAATTATTATCTGACATGCATTTGCCAAGTCCTCATTTGCGCTTACTGTTATGATTCCTCTACTCATTACCTTTTCAGCTGGCTGTGCACAAAATTCTCCATATCTTGACCAAAATTCTTTGTAATTCCCCAACTCCAAAGATTTCTTAGTGCTTTCAATGCACTCCATATCCAGAACTGTTCTAAAGATATTACCAGTTGAAATGATTCCAAGAGGTTTTCTTTTACTATCCGTAATAATCATTCTAGAAATTCCAAATCCTAGCATAGTTTTTATCACTTCATAGAGAGAATCATTATTAAAAGCAGAAAAATAGTTAACTGACATACAATTGGATACTTTATTTTTTCCAAGATAATTTTTCCAGTAGAATTTTGTAAGATCAGTCTTAGTAACAATTCCAACAAAATCATCTAGAGAACCTATTGCAACTGAGCTACATCGGTTATCAATCATAAACTGAGAAGCCTCTGCTATTGTTGAAGTACCATTAATGAAAAAAATATCATGCGTAATTTCATTAACTAACACTTCACTGATGCTTTTATGCAGTTTTTCGTTGTACAAATAAGTAAGAATATCCTTTTCTGAAACAATACCAATTGGTTTTTCGGAATCAGTAATAATCAGTCTGCTAATTTTATGAGTCAAAAGTTTGTTTATTGTGTCTGTAAGATTGGAACCGCTTTTAATTTGAATTGGAGTGTTTGCTATATCCTTGATGAAGGCGTTAGCTGATTTTTCCATAGATTATCTATGTGATTTTACTATTTTACATTTACATGATATATGCTTGTATTGCTGTTCAATGTATTAGAGTTGATAATGTTTTGTTAGTATGACTGTTAGACATGAAAATAGAAATGCTTTTTCTAGAGAGTATTACATCGTGCTAGTCTTTTGATTCAACCTTTACAAAGTTCGTTATATTGCTAAATTTCTCTATAGTTGTATTGTTTTGAATTTTTTCAGTGACGTCATAAGGATTTTCTTCTAGTTGTTCAAATCCAATCTTACTATCCTTAGTAGGAAATTGAGGTTCAATATTTATAAAAACTCCAAATTGTATTACAGCGACAAATAGAATTACACTAAATACTCCTCCAATAGCTAAAGGAGCAACTAATTTTTTTGGAAAAGAATTAAATTTTTTCTTCTTTTTTGAATTATTAAATTCATCATTATCTGCTTGTGAAGCCAAGATTTCAACAATTTCTTTCATAGCTTCTTTATCTGAAAGTTGATTCTTATCCCATCTTAATACAATACCAATTATATCATAAATAATTTGAAATGCCTTTATCTTGATATCCATTCTACCATTCCCTTGAAAAATGCTAAATTATTCTACATAACATGTTGTTTGTAAATTTTTACAACAGGTTTTGAAATTGGAAAACTGAAAAATAATTAGATTAACAGCGTTCAGAATCAATAAATCTCTCTAAGTTAATAATCAATTTTCTCAATTCTAGCTTGAATTCCTCTTACTTCTAAAAAATGACCTAAAAAATTCTTCATCTGTTCGGCAATTCTATATCCACCTGCACCTTCCATCATTCCTGACTTTTCAATTCTAGAAGAAAGATCTGAGCTTAGTTGAATATTAAAAAAAGTCCATCCAGCCTTAGTAAATGGTTCACTAATTATACATCCATTTTTTATGTTGCAAATACCTTCAAGCTCCATCATTGCTTTTTTTATTATCTCAATTTCGTCTTTGTATTTCCTAGTGCTTAGTTGAAATAAAGGATGCATGGTTCAGATGATTATTCTGAGATAATAACCTATTAAATAATCCTTGAATAACATTTTTGCACATGTCTGATGAAGAGCTGGAACGAATAAAACAAAAAAAGTTGTTCGAGATGATTAAAAAACAACAAGAGTTTAATGTTCAGAAAGAAATTGGGGTAGTTGAACTTAATTCAGCAAACTTTGAGCAAGTGATATCAAGTGAAACTCCAACCCTAGTGGATTTTTGGGCAGAGTGGTGTGCACCATGTAGGGCTATGCATCCTGTTTTTACTAGATTGGCAAGAAAATTCAAAAAAATTAGATTTGCAAGGTTAAACATCGACCAAAACAAAGAGATTGCAACAAGACTAGGAATTCAATCCATTCCAATTTTTATTATGTTTAAAGATGGAAATCCGGTTGACAAGGTAGTTGGTGCAGTTGGTGAACCGGGAATTAACCTGATTGCACAGAAATATTCTTGATATCTTAATATACGGATAATTATCGATTATAATTAAATGGAAACAGGTACCGTAAAGTGGTTCAACCGAACTAAGGGCTTTGGTTTTATCGAAAGAGAATCTGGCGACGATTTGTTTGTTCACAAATCAGACATTGCTGATGGAACTCTTAACGAAGGAGACAAAGTCGAGTTCGAGGTAGGTCAAGGACAAAAAGGACCTAATGCTACTAACGTCAAAAAAGCAGATTAGGAAAGAAATATTTTATAATTTAAGAGCACAATTTTTGTTTACTTAAATTAGCCCCATTTTTTTATTACATTTCAATAAACTAGTGCAAACATAAAAAACGAAAAGATAATACTTTTGTTAATTATTAAACTAATATTTTTTTTGACTTGGCAAATTATCACGATAATGTTTGACAGTGATGTTGCAAAAAAATTAAGAGTTAAGAGGTAGATTTGCTGAAAAAATCAAACAAATCTGTTAGTTTCTCAAGGGTTTTGAATGGTTTTCTTAAGTATAGTATCTCAAAGAAATGTTGTAAGAAAACTAATTTAATGTTAAATTAAAATAAAATTCCTAGTAACCATAGAGAGGATTTGTAACACGGATAATCTCAACTATTTCATTTAGTGTATGAAGTTCTTCAGAGCTTAGTTTATTTTTGAATTTGTTGAGATATTGTTTTGCATCATCAGGTGGCGGAAGGGAATAGAAAATATCTTCTTCTTGTATTTGTCGTCCAATTGTAATATTTTGTACAGAACATGCAACTTCTTGTCCAGCCTTTGCCGTTTCTACAGTTTTATTCTCATGTTGAAGTTGGTGAATAGTACCAATTTTCTTACCTGTCTTGTTCATAAAAGAAATTTTTTGGCGTAACTTTCCTACATCTACTCTAATTCCAAAAACTGCAGGATTACTATTTCTAAAAATATATCCTTTAAGAAATGTAAACTTACTAATCGGGGTAAGTTCAGAAAACATCGAGTTTTCAAGATCTGCGTTGTCATCATCTACCCATTGAATATATGTGTCAAGCAAACTGTAGATAATTTTATCATCAAAAATCTTAACATGATAGTTATCAGATTCTGTTTGCGCTTCAGGAGTTATCTTAACATTAAATGCAAGAATAACTCCTAGATGTCTATGGTTTTCCTTTACAGCCTTTGCCTCCATTATATCACGGCGAGTAACTGGTCCAATATCAGCAAGAGAAATTGGAATGTTTTGCCGTCTCAGCATTTCAGTTAGGGCTTCAAGTGAACCAATTGTATCACATTTTAGAATAATTCCCTTTGTTTCTGTCTTTATAAAAACAGATTTCATCTCGGATTCTATTAATTTTTTTAGATTCTTAGCTTCTTCATCATTATCAGTGGCATAAAGGGTACTGCCAGGCAATACACCATCTAAGTCAGGTGAGGCAATTTTTACTCCTGCAGCAGCATATACTTCGTTAATCGGTTTGAATTTGTCACGAGGATCTCGCATTTCGTCTAACGGTTTTGGTAATAACATGGCTTTTGGTTTTGTAATAACAACAGAATCTCTTTTTGCAATTATTACATTGTCTTCTTTTTTCAAATGCCCATCAATTAGTATGATATTTGCAGTTGGTCCCAAGCCTACTTCGTCGTTGACCTCAAGAACAATGCCTCGAGTTGATTTTTCTTCCTGTGCCAGTCTTTTCTGGAGAAATTGTTGTGCCAATCCAACTAGAACTGCCAGAAGTTCTGGAATTCCTACTCCGGTTCTGGCGCTTACTGGTACAATTGATATTTCTTTTTTAAAGTCCTGTACACGGTAAAATGCTTCAGATTGATAACCAAGAACAGAAAGTGCAGCAACTACATTGTAGATTTTCTCATCAATAGATGTCTGTACAAATGGATCCTGTTCTTTGATAGCCATTGATATGAATGGAATATCGCTTTTTTTCCATCCAGAGACCATATCTGTTTTGTTTAGTGCAACAACAAAAGGTACTTTACGACTTTCTAAAATTTTTAGACTCTCAGTAGTTTGAGGTTGAAATCCACGATTAGCATCCACTACTAGAATGGCAATGTCTGCTGCAGAACCTCCACGTGCTCTAAGATTAGTAAAAATCTCGTGTCCCGGAGTATCAATTACAAGCAGGCCTGGTATAGTATGTTCTCCTTTGCTAAGCTTTTCATACAAAGGTCCAGTCAATTTTTTTATTGTTTCGGTTGGAAGAAAACTTGCACCAATATGCTGAGTTATTCCTCCTGCTTCTCTTCCTTGAACTCCAGTTCCACGAATCTTATCTAAAATAGATGTTTTACCAGAATCTACATGACCTAATACGACCACAATTGGTTGTCTTATACGCAACCCAGCTCACTCGAATACTACCTTCACTTCCTTTTCAAAGCTTTCTGTGGAATCAGATGCATGGACAATGTTGTCAGTTAGTCCAAGTCCGAAATCACCACGGATTGAACCTGGTGCTGCCTCAAAAGACTTTGTAGAACCAATCATGATTCTTGTTGTAGCAATAGCATTATTTCCCTCAATGACTGCTATAACTACTCTTCCTGATGTAATAAATGAAACAAGTTCGTTAAAGAATGGTTTTGTTCTATGATCAGAGTAAAATTTTTCCGCTTTCTCCTTTGTAAAAGTATACATTTTTAATTTAATAATTTTAAATCCTTTTTTTTCAAAGCGAGAAACAACTTCGCCGATTAATCCTCTACTTACAGCATCAGGTTTTATTATGAAAAGTGATTGTTCAGTCAATTTACTTCTTGACTTTAATTCCGCCTTTGACGTATTTTTTAGTCCATTTTAATTTTCTAGGATCACGCTTTAGCTCAAGCATGTTTTTTCTACATTTTGCTGAACAAAACCACAATACTGTTCCATCATTTTTTGCAAGCATTGTACCTGAGCCCTTGGCTACAGGTCTATCACAAAAACTGCAAGGCTTTACTAAAAGACTCAATTTTCAGATCACCTAATTTTCTTTGCTTCTCGTTCTGTTTCTCTAAGAATTAAAATATCTGACATTCTTACTGAACCCTTTACGTTTCTTGTAAGAACTCGTCCTTGATCTTTTCCTTCCAAAACTTTTACTCTAACTTGAATAACTTCACCAGCAATTCCTGTTCTACCAACAATTTGAATAATTTCTGCTGGGATTAAGACTTCTTGTGGAACGCTCATTTATCTGACTTGCCACCCTTTACTTTTGCAATTGATGCAATCACTTGATCAACTATGTGTTGGGCGTCACCTGAATCTAAAATGGCTGCAGCAGCTGATGTAACATCTATACCAAGTGCTTTTCCTAGTTCTTGTTTGCTTGGAACAAATGCATAAGCAGCTCCTTGTTCGTCACAAATTATTGGAAGATGTGCAACTACTTCTGGCGGCTCAACGTCTTCAGCAATTACTATAAGTTTGCTAATACCACGTTCAATAGCCTTTGTTGCCTCGTTAGTTCCTTTTCTTACTTTACCACTTTGAGAAGCCACTCTAAGTGCCTCTAAAATAGGATTTACGAGGTCCGGCGGTGTCTCAAATTTTACATAGTAACCTTTAGCCATTCTCATCAACCACCTGATTCGTTTTAAAAGTGTTATCTGCCTAACATTGATTTTATCTTTTGTACATGCTCTGCAATTAGATTATCAAGCTTTTCCCTGGAGCTAGCCTCTCCATAAATTCTAATGATTGGTTCTGTTCCACTAGGTCTTACCATAATCCAGTTTTGTTTATTAAAAGTGGTTTTAATGCCATCAGTGGTATCGGAATCTGGGTTTTCCTCTTTTAGTTTAGTAATTATCTTTTGTGCATCCTCCTTAGAACATGAAATCTTAGTTTTTGCAGTAAAAGAGGGTGGCAAAAGATCAACCATCTTTGACATGGCATTATCCGTTGATGCAAGTAAATCAAATGCCAATGCCAAAGTCATTCCACCATCTCGGACTGGGTTGTGTTTTCCATACATAAATCCCCCATTTTCTTCAAATCCAATGATTGCATCTATTGGAACCATTTTCCTTGATACTTCAACACTTCCAACCTTTGTTCTAACCACAGTTGCGTTTGAATTACCCGCAATTTTTTCTATACTAGAACCAGAGTTAATACAAGTGACAACAGTAGATTTAGGATTTTTTTCTAGAATATACTTTGAAAACAAAAGAGCAGATGTATCACCAGTTAAGATTGTTCCATTATTATCACAAAAAATACTTCGATCACCATCACCATCAAATGCAATACCAAAATCAGATTTAGTTTTTTTTACTGTGTCAGAAAGTTCTGAAAGATTTTCAGGCGTAGGCTCTGAACCACGACCAGGAAATGTACCATCTATTCTTTCATTAATTAAAATAACTTGACATCCCAACTCATCACAAAGTTTTGGTGCAGTAACTGACTGCGCTCCATTTCCAAGATCTAACACTACCTTGAACTTTTTTTGTATGATCTTAGATGAATCTACTTGAGACTTGATACCATTAAGATATACCTTAATTGCAGAGTCCTCCTTTTGTGTAGATCCAAATTTGGATGAATTACTATTCCATTTCTTACCAAAGTAAATCTCTTCTATAATCATCTCATCTTCTCTTGATATCTCCACCCCATCATTTGCCACAGGTTTGATTCCATTGTATAGTGGAGGATTATGTGATGCAGTAATCATTATTCCACCTAAATAACCAAGTTTTTTTGTTGCAAATTCAAGACACGGAGTTGGAACAAGGCCAGCATTTTTACAATCAAGTCCTGCATAGTTTAATGCAGAACAAATAATTTTAGCAATTAAAGGACTAGTATCCCTCCCATCGTATCCAACAAGTATTGGACCTTCTTTGAAATATTCTGCAATACACAATGTAATATCATGAATGAATTCTAATGTGAAATCTTGTCCAAAGATTCCACGAATTCCATTTGTTCCAAATAATTTTGCCATACTATTATCCTTCAATAATAGATAAATTTGTGTTTAAAGGCAATGGGGGTGCGGGAGTTGCCAAGCCTGGTCAACGGCGCAGGGCTTAGGACCCTGTCTCTTAGGGGTTCGTGGGTTCGAATCCCACCTCCCGCATCAATTCTAAAAATTATAAGTACCACATTTCAACAACGTTCATGAAAAAGACAATAGTAGGAATTACAGTTGTTGGAAAAGATAGAGAGGGAATAGTTGCTGCATTTACCAACTTTGTGTTTCAAAAGAAAGGAAATGTTGAAAAGGTAAATCAAAACGTCATCAAAGGACTATTTGGAATGTATATTGAGGTATCATTTATCAAAAAAATTGATATTAAAAAATTTGAAGCAGAGCTACAAAGACTTGCAAAAAAGAATAAAATGGATGTAAGTACGCATCATGAAATTGACTCAGAAAAAAATATTGCGATCTTTGTGACAAAAGAATCTCATTGTCTTAAAATATTACTTGATTCTAAAAGTGCAATTACAGGAAAAATTTCTGTCGTCATTGGTACAGAGAAAACTTTATCATTAATAGTAAAAAAAGCGAAGATTCCATTTGTGTTAGTAGATGAGAAAGACCAGTCCAAAGCTGAATCAAAACTTATTGATGTCTGTAAGAAATATGATGTCGATCTAATTGTTTTAGCGCGGTATATGAGAATTCTAACGCCAAACTTTGTGTGGCGTTATCCTAACAGAATCATTAACATTCATCCCTCGCTGCTGCCTGCATTTCCTGGTGCACTGGCATATGCTCAAGCATATGAACGTGGAACTAAGATTGTAGGGGTAACGGCACACTATGTTACAGAGAATTTGGATCAGGGACCAATTATCTTCCAAGATTCTTTTAATGTAAACCCGGAAGATAGTCTTGAATCTATAAGAAAGAAAGGACAAAAACTGGAGTCTAATACTCTCCTTAGAGCTGTTAAGATGCATCTTACAAACAAATTAGAAGTGCGATGGAGAAAGGTTCATACAAAGTGAATTGAATGGTTGTTGTAAAAGATCAACTTGATCCAGACCTAAGAAAAATTATAAAAAAACAAAAAGCAGTAATAATTCCGGTAGGTTCTATTGAGCAACATGGTCCTCATTTACCAGTATCAACAGATTCTGATATTGTCTATGAGATAGCAAGGCGTGTATCAGAAAAATGCAACTTTTTGTTGTTACCTACTATATCATATGGTGTTTCAATCGAGCATGCGCCTTTTTTCAATCTGAGTCTGAAACGACAAATCCTAGAACAATTGTTAATTGATATCTGCCTTTCCCTTGCAAGCAATGATATAAACACAATATTCATACTAAATGGGCATCATGGAAATCAAAAGGCCTTAGAAAATCTAAGTAAGAAGATCAATAGGCTTTCAAAGAAAAAGATTAGAGTTTTTGTCTTTTCATATTGGCATTTTATGAAACATGAATTTGACCATGCAGGATTTGTTGAAACATCATTAATGCTTGCTATATCTAAAAAAGTCAAAATGTCGCGTGCTCAGATAGGATTGATTACAAAGAATTTGTCAAAAAAAGAAAAATCGAGGATAGTAAAACTGGCTTCAAAATCATTTCCATCTGTGACTAGGAATGGTGTATGGGGTAACCCAACTAAATCAACTGTAAAAGAAGGTAAGAAGTTTCTAGCAGAAATTGTACGTAATTTAACAAAAAAGAGTCAAACATGCCTTACAGAAAAAAGTCGAAAGTTACACCATTGAAATTTTAATATAATCCCCCAATACCAGATCTAATAAGTGAATTAAATGTCAGTTGACATGGCAGTAAAAGTACTGGATGAAAGTATCAACAAGATTGTATTGATAAAGCTAAAGGGCGGAAAGACGATTCGAGGCAATCTACTCGGTTTTGACCAACACATGAACCTGCTACTCGACCAGTCAGAAGAGATCCCTTCTGAAGGCGATTCAAAGAGTCTTGGAACCATAGTTGTACGAGGAGACAATGTGGTAATGATTTCACCACCACCTTCATAGGAGTGAATTGATATGGTAAGAGGCACAACTTCAATGGGTAATTTTACTCGAAAGAAGGTTCACATTAGATGTAGAAGATGTGGAAAGAACTCATTTCATAAGCGTCACCACCAATGTGCTAGTTGCGGATTTCCCGACTCGAAAATAAGAAAATACTCTTGGATCAAATGGTACACATAGATACATGAATTTACTATTTTCAAAGTCCAAAGTTGTATCAATAGGGGCCAATTCTCACATTAAGAGCCAGTTAAATTCATTGAATATAGAAAGAGATATTCTAACTAAGACCATCTCAAGACTTTACCAACAAGATGTCGATATATCAAAAATTCAACGTGATAAACTACTAATAAGATACCAGCACCAGTTAGGCGTAGTTTTAGCTAAAATTGAGAAATTAGAAGCTGCAAGCAAACATCCTGATTTGGGTCCTCTAGGAGACGGTCTGATTACACTAATGGACCAAAAACTATCACAGCTTGACAAGAGGTTATACGAGCTCACATCAAAAATTAACGTAGCAAACATGCAGATAGAAGAAACAAAACCCAAGATTGAAGAACAAATAAAGAAATCAAAAGAAGAAATCAAAAAGTTTGAGGTTACGCCACAAATACAAAAAGAAGTAGTAAAGGAGATTTCTCAGGTACTAGTACAACCAAGAGCATTTGAAATTACAACTCTAACAGAATTACCATCAAATGTATTAGAATTTCCATTGATAGAACAAAAACCACGTGAGATACAAATGCAAATAATACAAGAACAGATTGAAAAACCTCAACCAAAAGCAGATGAAAAAATTGAGATTCTTCAAACAAGTTTAAGTTCTATTGATTTAGAAAAATCTGAGATAATGAAAGAGATTCCAAAATTGGAAACTCCTTCTGTTGTACCAGAACACAAACCAAAACCTACAATAAAGTTACCAGATGAAGAAAATATCGAAGACGACGATGAAGATGATCTTGACAGAATTAAAGGAGAAATAATGAAAACTCTCTCCAAACTTGAGCAGGCAGAGGTAGAGTAGTTGTCATTTGATGATGCCATTTCGGCATTGTCAACAGATGCATTAAAATTTGTTAAGGATGGATATGTGATTGGTTTGGGCAGTGGAAGGGCAGCAACTGCATTTGTCAGATCACTTGCAATATTATTACGTGAAAAAAATATCAAAGTTAGAGGGGTTCCTACTTCATTACAAATAAAAATAATTGCAGAAGAAGGTGGAATTCACTTAATTGAAGCAGATCAAGTGGAGAAGATCGATGTAGTTTTTGATGGAGCTGACCAGATTGATGAACAGAAAAATCTAATCAAGGGTGGCGGTGGGGCTCTTCTTAGAGAAAATATTCTCATTAGTGCAGCAAAAAAAGTCGTTATTATGGCTGATAAATCAAAGTTTGTAAAATATTTTAACAAAACAGTACCTGTTGAAGTTCATCCACTTGCAAGAAATATGGTTGTAAAATCTATACACACTCTTGGGGGAAAACCAAAAATACGTACAATAGAACGAGGATATCCTTTCATAACAGAAAATGGAAATGTAATTTTAGATTGCGATTTTGGAGTTATAAAAAATCCAAAATCGCTTGCACAAAAGGTTAAACTTATTCCAGGAATTATGGAAGTAGGTATATTCACTAGAAAGCCTGACGTAATTTACAAGGCTAAAACAAACGGAAAGTTTGAGATAATAACTTAGTCAAATTATTTGATATGTAATTGAATAAAATTTTAAAAGATCCTGCACAGTTATATTCAGATAATAATTATTAAAAATTATTGAAAATCATTTTTCTGCTTTTATTAATTGGATTAGGATTTATTGGTTATATTAGTGAAAACACTAGCAATTCATTAGCCATCTTTCCTCCACCTTTAAAACAGACAGCAAGTGGAATAGCACCAGAAAATGTGACATGTGTCGAAGGTCTACAAATTATCATGAAAAAATCAAGTGGAATGCCTGCATGTGTAAAACCTAACAGTGTAGCTGCTCTTATTGAACGAGGATGGGCAATTCATGTTTTACCTGATTATATCAAAGATAAAAATAATAATTCAGAGATTTTTGATGATGGATCCTATAGTATCTCTACTGAAAACGTAAACTATTCAGGTAATTTTGTGGGATTTCTTGCACAGCCTAAAGATCCAGGATCATATCCAGGAATAGTTATGATTCATGAATGGTGGGGTCTTAATGATAACATAAAACAAATGGCCAAACACTTGGCTTCTCATGGCTACATAGTTCTTGCAGTTGATTTGTATGGAAAAGAACCTGCAACTACTGCCGATGAGGCACGACAGTTAATGTCAGCATATGATTTGAAAGGAGGAGTTACTAACATGAATGATGCTGTAAATTTCCTTTTAGAAAATTATCAAGTTAACAATCTTGGAACTATTGGATGGTGTTTTGGAGGAGGCCAATCGTTAAACCTTGCATTAAATAATGATAATTTGAATGCCACAGTAATTTATTACGGACAGTTAACTACAGACGAATCTCAACTTTCATCAATAAAGCGGCCAGTTTTAGGCATATTTGCAGGGCTTGATCAAGGAATTCCTGTTAAAACTGTCAATGAATTTGAAACGTCCCTTAATAATTTGGGAATAGAAAATGAAATTTACATTTATCCAGGAGTCAATCATGCTTTTGCTAATCCATCAGGCATGAGCTATGCTCCCGAGGAAACAAAGGATGCATGGGAAAAGACAATCATATTCTTCGAAGAACATTTGAAATAATTTTTATCAGATTACAATGCTATTAATGATGTAGGCTTCCTTACAACCATTTTTCCATACCCACGTTTTCCAATAACTTCAAAATTTTCTGCAACAACTGTCCCACGTACAATGGTCTTAATGGGCCAACCTTTGAGATTCCATCCATCATACACAATGTAATCAGAAAATCCTCCAAACATCTCACTTGTAACTTTTTTTTCTTTTTTCAAATCAATCATTGTGATATCAGCATCTGAATTTTTTTCTATTGACCCCTTATTTGGATACATTCCAAAAATTTTAGCAGTATTTGTACTGGTAATCTGTGTTAATTTTTCAAGTGTAATTCTATTCTTATTTACTCCTTCACTCAATAGTATAGGCAAAAGTGTTCCCATCCCAGGAAAACCTGCAAGGGCATCCCAAACATCATTTCCTCCCAGTTTTAGCTTCAGTTGGTTTGCAACATGATCAGTTCCAATTGTATTAATTTGTTCATCATAAATTGCATTCCAAACACTTTCTACATCATTTGATGTCCTAATTGGAGGCATCACCTTTGCAAGATATCCGTCTTGCTTTTCATAGGATAAAGTTAGATAATGAGGACATGTTTCTACAAAGATCTTAGTGCCATTTTTTTTCTCTTCTAGTATCTGGTTTAGTGCATCAGCTGAACCAATATGAACAAAGTATAATGTACAACCGTACTTTCGTGCAAATTCAGAAATTATTTTTATTGATTTGACTTCAGATTGTGTAGATCTACTTTTAGACCATGCAGCAAGGCCATCTTCATTTTTTTCTTTGGCAGTTTTGATACCACATGCACACATCTCATAATCTTCAGCATGAACTAAAACTGGACATCCAAGTGATGCAGCATTTTTAACAACTTTCTGAATTATTTCAGATGTTATCTCAACTTTGGACTCACATAGAGAATTTGTACCAGGTTCCATATCCATGTAAACACGACCAACATCTCCACCTAGATTCATGTATAGTTTGAATGAGGTTATCCATTTATCAAAACAAAATTTCATTTCATCAATCTGTTGATTATTAAAAATCGAAGCATGGATAGAATAATCAATATAATGATTTTGGGAGCTTGCAATAAGTTGTGGTATCAATGAATTTTTGTATGAGCCTCCAAGTCTAAGCATTCTCATCATTGTGGTAATTCCACCAATTGCTGCTGCATGAGACTCTGTTTCAGCTGCCTTTTCTATAGAAGAATAAACACCATAATGTACGTGGGGATCAATGACTCCTGGAATCGAGATCAATCCATTTCCATTTATTTTATTGTCACAGGATGGAACATCGCTAGTAAAATCAACTATTTTTTCCTCGTCAATGACGATATTTTTGTTAACCATTCCTTGAGGAAGAATTACGTGTGAATCAACAATTACAGTATCATATGTCATCTATTTTTCTGAAAAGACTTCTCTGGGTTTTATTCGTTGAGTAAATGAATAAAAACAGATTCTTTTGTGGTAAGGGAAGGGCCGGTGGTTTAGTGGTATAACGCCGCGTTCGCAACGCGGATGTCGAGGGTTCAATTCCCTCCCGGTCCACCATCTAGAAACTATTATACATAAACCAAGAATAATGATTCTCATGAAGGTTTTCAATGGAAAACAAGCTGCAGAAGACTATATGTCAAGTCATACACTTGCATTTTCTACTCCAGAGTTGACTCTGATGAGATTTTCATTTTGGTTAGGAGATATGGTTCCTGATCCAACTAAGAAAGAAAATAGTATACCAAGATTATTGACATTTGTTGAAGAAAAAGATTTTGAACCTGTTCAAATTATTGATGATGAAAAATATGAACCAACAGGTGCAGTGAGAACTTCTGGGATTTATGGCAATACTGCTCCTCAAACTAGTTCTGATACAAAATTTTGTTCTGAATGTGGAGGTAAAATTGCCTTAGCAGCAAAATTTTGTACTGAATGTGGTGCAACACAAGTATAATTTTTATTTATAATTTTTCTAAACTCTGTTTCCGCACTTTATACAAAACTTTGCGTTTGGTCTTAGTTCTGCACCACAGCCTGTACAATGCATTCCACTACCTCTAGATCGTGATATTAACGAAGGATCTGGAGTAGGAAGTGTACCAGGTTGGCTAAAACCTTGTTGGGCTGAAATTACTGAAGGTGGTGCACCTACTGGGTTTTGGTTAGTTCCAATACGTGCAGCAGAGGGTTGCATTCCCATTCCACCCATCATTCCTGGAGAACCCATACCAGGCATTAATCCAGGTGAATGAGTTCCACCTAGTGCTACACCGCCAGAAATTTTGTCAAGTGCTTTTTTCATTTCAAAAATAACTTTGATTGAAAGAAACTCAAGTGCAGAATATGCAACAACATAATCACCTAGCTGTTGAAAAAATTGCTTATCAGTAAGTTTTCCATTTTTGTAAAGATTATTTGCATCAAGAAATGATTCATAGTATCCTTGTGACTGATCAAACAATGCATTTAATTTGTCAGTTAGAAGATTTAATGTATCTATTTCACCAAGCGACATGTGATTTTAATCTTACATTTCGAATATTAATTACTTTAGATTAAAAAACGAAAAACAGTTCAAGTCTAGAGTTTTTCTAGTGCTCTTTCAATCATATTTTTATAGGATTCTTTTGATGCAGCACCAACTTGCTGGGCAATAATCTGACCTTTACTGAAAATTGCCAGAGTAGGAATACTAAACACGTTGTATTTTGATGCAAGTTCATTAGCGTGATCTACATTTACTTTGACAAAATCTACCTTGCCATCGTATTCTTCTGATAGTTCTTCTACAACTGGACTAACCATTCTGCAGGGACCACACCACTCTGCCCAAAAATCAACAAAAACTGGCATTGAAGAACTCATTACATCAGTTTCCCAACTCTTTGTGTCTGACACTTGTTTGACTGCCAATGTAAACATAATTCATCCAAACATCCCTAAATATGTTCACACTATTTTCAAGCCAACTTGAAGGCTCAAATTGTTCTCGAAAAATTTAGGTGTTTTCAAATTTAATGAATATATACTTAAATGACCTTTTGGGAAATCTCAGATATGAGCTTCGAATCAAGGACGAAGAAATTAAGGGGTTCTGGCGGTTATATTATGGCCTCAATCAATGACGATCTACAAAGAAAGGGGAACTTGGGAGGACCAGATTTATTTTTGGCTCCAGTTGGGCGAATTGATTCAGAGAAAATTTCAAAATTTTATTGTAATACATGTGAAAAAGACTATGAAGGAGCTCCTAGGATCCAATTTGAAAATCCAAATGAGGAAGTTGCAGAAAATCTAATTCTTGTAGAGAAGGGGCAATACATTTGCACAACATGCGGTTCTACACTAGCAGAATACAGAGAATTCAAAAAACCCAACGAGGCAATAGATACAGGTAATGCAAGACCAACGACTCCACGATATGATTCAATGATATCAACTTCTAAACCAATTCAACAGTCATTTACACCATCTAGCCCAACTGTTACAATTCCTGACTTTGATTCTCAGATGCTTCCAAGTTCTAATTTCCAAGAAGATATTGTACGCCAATCTCAGCAAACTAATTCATCTTTTAATGCAATCGCAGGAATGACAGTTTATGACGAGAAAGCCAAAAGAATGGGAACAGTAAAACAAGTAGGTGTTGATGCAACTCAAAATGTCGTACTAATTATAACAAAAAATGACGGGAGTGAAGTAAGTGTAAAATGGAATCAAATTAAAAAAATTGGAGAGATAATTCTGCTCGGTGAAGGACAAGCTGGAAATATTGGCACAATACAGTCAGTCTTAAAATGTTCTAGCTGTGATTTTGATAACAAACCAGGATCTAAATTCTGTCAGAGCTGTGGCACTCAAGTATAGAAGGTAACAAACAAAGGTTTTCTGATGAAATTAGAGGATGGAATATAAAATGAAAAGCAGTATGATTCCAAAGGGAATTCTCAAGGACATCATTATTGTTGTAATTGGTGTTCTAATAATATGGATGGGTCTTCGAGTAGTCTTTGGTACTGAAAATCCATTTTATGTTGTTTCAAGTGGAAGTATGATACCGGAGCTACAGGTATTTGATGTACTAGTTGTACAAGGAAACGATCCATTTGAATCAGTAAAAATTGGCGATATAATTGTCTTTCACAGACCTGAAGGTCAAGATCGTGTAATTGTACATAGGGTTGCCGCAATACTCAATGAAGATCCTTATACAATTAGAACGAAAGGAGATGCAAACCCAGCTTCAATTCCTGGAACTGATTTTCCAATTACAGAAAAAGAATACATTGGAAAGGTAGCATATGTAATACCCCAAGTTGGATATGTAACTAGAGTTCTTACTCCTCCAATTAATTATATTATTATTGCTATAATTATTACTATTATGATAGGCAAACAATTAAGGAAAACTAAAAAGGAACATGAATTGTCGGATTCATTTGATTTTGAGTCAAAGAGTAAAGACAAGCAACTGTCTAAAGAGTTAGAGGATTTTGATATTCCAGAAGATAGGGAATACTCTAAGGATTTTAAAAAAACTAAAAGTTCAGAATCTGAATTAGATAATGAAAAAATTTCAGAATCAAGGGATTATACTGATGCCCAATCAAGAAATAATAAAGACGAAAAAAAATAAAATCTAAACTTTTTCCAACTAAACTAATCATAGAATCATAAGATCATTTATAATTAGATAAATTTTAACGCATGCTATGGCCGCAATCGATAAAGCAGCTATTGCTTGGACTATTGCCATTGTCGCAGTAGGGGTAGGTATTGCATCTATAGGTGGTCAATTTCAATCACCTGTTGCTACAACAGCTCCTTATACTGTACCTCCGGTAATGAAAGAACCTAGCAAACCAGTAATGGAAGAACCTAGCAAACCAGTAATGGAAGAACCTAGCAAACCAGTAATGGAAGAACCTACTGGACCTATGACAGTTGAGGTATCAATACCCGCTGGATCATCATCACCTGGTTGTGAAGAGACCAACAAATGCTTCGTTCCAGCATCAGTATCTGTTAAGAAAGGAGATACCGTAACTTGGAAAAATAATGACTCTGCTGCACACACTGTTACAAGTGGAAGTCCTGCAGATGGACCAAGTGGAATGTTTGATAGTAGTTTGTTGATAGGTGGAAAATCCTTTGAGCATACATTTGATTCATCAGGAACAGTTCATTACTTCTGTATGGTTCACCCATGGATGACAGGAAGCGTTCAAGTTTCCTAATCTATCATTTTTTATTTTTATTTAAAAATTCCTTTAAAAGATAGATTTTTGTTCTAGTCTTCTGAATTTAATCGGAATACCCTTTTAAAATATTCTGACGATTCATGTATTTCTTCATTGTCATCTTTAACTCCAGCTAAGTTTTTTGCTAATTGTCTCTTGTAACCTAGTTGCATTTGACGAGCAATCTGAATTCTTTGTGCCTGTGGGGAACCTGCGCCGTGCATGGATTCTGTAAGATATCCTACAGCATTTCTTCCCATAGTCATGTTCTCAATTAATCGGAATATTCTTATTCTGTTTTCAACATCAACTCCTTTTCTTCCTACCAAATATTTTTTCAAAAGAGGGCCTGCTTCTGGATGTCTAAAGTCTTTTTCAGACGGCATAGTTACCACAAGACCTCCAGCAATATCCTGTGCAAGCCTACCTATTTCATATGGAAATCGGGTAACGTTATGCTTGCAAACTTGAGCTAACATATCATCGTTAAGATATACTCCGGATTTCATCTTATGTGCTTGATATGAAGATGCTATACCTGCTGCAAATATAGATTCGTTAAGATGAGTCATCTCGACTAGTTTATCTTTAATATGAGAAACATTTGGTATGCCATTGTAATCAGATATTGTTGATGCAGCACCAATTAATACATCACCTAGTCCTGTTTTACAAACATAGCTTCTTCTGTGATAACAAGTGAATCTTTCAATAAGCATTGATGCAAATTCGTATTCTCCGTCCATGAAGATTTTGTCCCATGGAATAAACACATTATCAAGAATTATCATTGCCTCCTGTCCTGCATATAGAGCATTTCCAGAATCTATATCGCCTTCCTCCATGCTTCGTGTGTCACAAGACTGGCGACCATAAATGTAGGTTATACCTGGTGCATCTGCTGTGAAGGCTCCGACTAAAGCATAGTCTTTATCATTTTCTGTTAGTCTTAAGGTAGGCATTATTATTATCCAGTGCGAATTGATACAACCAGTTTGATGCGCTTTTGCACCAGAAACATAAACTCCTTTATCATCTCTTTTTACAACGTGAACAAACATGTCAGGATCAGCCTGTTCTGCAGGACCTTTACTTCTGTCTCCTTTGGGATCAGTCATTGCACCACCAATAACAAAGTTCTCGTTTTGCATCAATTTTATAAAATCAAGTAATCTTTTATGATATTTTGTTCCATGTTTTTCATCAATCTCATATGTAGTAGAATGAAGTGAGTTTATTGCATCCATACCAACACAACGTTGAAAGCATGTTCCAGTATTTTGTCCCATCTTTCGTTGCATCTTATTTTGGAAAACCAAATCTTGAGCACTTTCAGCAATGTGTAAGAAACGATTTACCCTTTTACCGCTGATGGAAGATTGCGCTGAGGCAAGTTCTTCTTCTCTTACTGCTAAATCATACGTCTCAGCTACTGCATTAATTGAAGGACGAATTATTGGATGTTCCACAGGATCCTTTATCTCTTCACCAAATAGGAAAATTTTGAGTTTTCTTCCACGTAGACTATCAATGTATTCTTTGCCAGTTCTAATCGGCATGTAAAAGGTTGCTCGAAGTTGTATAAATATTCAGATCATAATAAAAATGATTTTTGGAATATAGATTAGTCATAACCCTATTCTAACATCTAAAATTTTACACCCTTTGCCTTGCTCCATTACCAATACTGGATTCATGTCAAGCTCTTTAATTTCTTTAAAATCTGTCACAAGTTGTGAGAGTTTTTGTATGCACTCAGATAATTTAGTTTTGTCTGAGGGCTTTTCTCCTCTAACACCTTCCAGAATCTTTTTCATTTTAATTGAAGATATCATGTCATCAGATTCTGTGTCAGTTACTGGTGCTAATTTGAAAGTTACATCCTTTAAGACTTCAACATAGATTCCACCCATTCCAAGCATAATTACTGGTCCCATTCCAGGCTCAAGTTTTGATCCAATAATCATCTCCTTTCCTCCTTTAATCATTTCAACGATTAAAACTCCTTTAATCTCAGCTTTTTTGTTATATTTTTTAGCATTTGAAATGATTTCCTTAAAGGCAGATTTTACTTCGTTGTCATTTGTGAGATTAACTTTTACACCACCTGCATCAGATTTATGAATTATTTGGGGAGATGCAATCTTCATTACCACTGGATAACCAATCTTCTTTGAAATTTTTACTGCATCGTTTTCTGTTTTAGCTAGAGCACTCTTTGGAAGTGGAAATCCATATGCACGCAGTACTTCTTGTCCTTCCTCTTCAAGAAGATTTGGTCTTCCATCTTTTTTGACTTTATCAATAATTTTCTTGACTGCTGCTTTGTTAACTTTGAATTTTGAAATTTTTCCTGGAGGGGATGAAACCCATTTTACAAATCTTAGCATGGCAGTTAATGTCCTTATGGCACCTTCTGCGTAGGTATAATATGGAATTCCTCCCTCGGCAAGAATTTGACGATTTGTAATGCCTTCATCAAGACCCATTAGACTTGCAAGCATGGTTTTTTTGTATTTTTTTGACATTGCTACTATAACTTCTGCAAGTTTATCATAATCTAGTGTTCCTGACGGAGTACACATTGAAATAACAGAACCAACATTTGGATGAGCTAAAACATGTTCCAAGACATTACTGAACCTATTAAAATCTGCATCACCAACTATGTCAACAGGATTTCTTGAGCTTCCCCAAGGTGGTATCACTGCATCAATCTTTGATCTAATGTTATCTATTTTGGCCATTTTAATTCCATTTTTAGAGCATGCATCAGTTGAAATGATTGCAGGTCCACCCGCATTTGATACAATTACAAGTTCTCCTTTTGTTGGAAGTGGCTGTTTTGAGAAGGCAACTGCATAATCAAATAATTCTTCCATGGTATCTACTCGGATAGCTCCAGATTGTTTTAGTAGAGCATCATAGATTTCATCAGACCCCATGAGAGCACCAGTATGAGACATTGCAGCTTTTGCACCTTCTGGACTTCGACCAGATTTTAGAACTAAGACTGGTTTCTTTAATTTTCGAGTAATGTTTTTACAAACTTTAAGAAATTCTTGTCCATTACCCATATCTTCTAGATACATGACAATAACTTTGGTCTGTTTATGATTAGCTAGCATATTGAGAATATCAATTTCGCTCATTGCGGCCTTATTACCCATACTTACCACAGCTGAAAATCCAATTCCTTGTGCACTTGCATCTTCACAAAGTGCAGCACATATAGCTCCACTTTGAGATACTAAAGCTATTTCGCCAGACTTCGGTGTGATTTTTAGAAATGTGGAATTCATCATAGTCTTTGGATCAAGATTCATCACTCCAAGACAATTAGGTCCTATGACTTGGATTTTGTATTTTTTTGCTATATCCTTGAGATGCTGCTCTAATTTTGCACCTTCTTCATCTACTTCTTTGAAACCAGCAGTGATTATAATTACACCTTTTACTTTTTTCTTACCACATTCTTCTAGAACTATTGGAACGATAGTATTTTTTGTAACAATTACTGCAAGATCAATTGGTTTTTGGACATCGAGAACAGATTTGTATGCTTTTTTGTAGAAGACCGTGGATCTGGTAGGACTGATGGGAAAAACTGTTCCTTTAAAACCGTTCATGATATTTGATGTAATGGTACGTCCTACACTACCTCTCTTATCAGATGCACCAATAATTGCAATGGATTTTGGAGAAAGGAAAACTGATTCTGGCATGGATAACAAACTTGGATCAGAATATTTTACATAATAAAGTTAACCATGACAAGTGCGATCAGGGATCTAGCTTCCAAGCATTTTGCCAGCTAGATTTTCATTTCTTGGTATCCATTTAATTTTGAGATTAGAAAATTTGGAAATTATTGGCCATGCCTCTCTTGCTAGCTCTTTTAATTGTTCACTGTTTATGGCATATTCGTGATTTAATTGTGAAACAGTATTTTTTGAATCACTAAATATTGTAATTTCTTCATCAGAATCTACAAATTTTTTTAATGCTGCAATGATTGCCAGATATTCTGCTTGATTATTTGTAATATCTGGTTTTTTTTCATAAAACGATTCTCCAGTTTCTTTTACAAAAAAGCCGTAACCAGGATCTGGACCACCAGAACCATCAACATATACACTAATTACCATTTTTGTATAACCTCATCATGATAACACCCAGATTTACTACAATCATGTATACAATGATGGATATACCTTGTGATGTCATTATGCAATGTAAAGAACATAATCTATTGTTAGTAGGTAAAACTTTAGGCATACTTGAGTGGTTTAAAACAATTGCCAAATGGGGATAGATGGTGAAATTTTTGATGACGATTTTACCAAAAATGTTAATTTTCTTAGAAATGAAAGCCTACTGGGACTAAGATAATTGAATTCAGAATACAAAGAATACTTGAAATTAAACAAAAATCTACTCATTGCAGCTGGTATAGATTTTATAATATCAGCTCTTGTAGCCCAGCAATTATCAGATCTTGAACCTTATCTTAATACCTCTATTACACTTGTTGCTGACTTTGTAACTTATTTTTCTGTTTTTATATCACTTTTTTTGTTTGATAATAGGAAAAAATACAAATCAATTTCTGATAAAATTGATTGGTTTTCTATAAAATCTGATTTAAAAAAAATTCTATCTTCAGTAGGAATAGGTGAAGGCGTATATCTTACTAGTAGATGGTTTTTTCAATTCCATTTCCTAAATATAGGATTTGAAGCTTATCAGGCAGCTGTTATAGCACAAATTATTGCTTTTGTGTTATTTATGATTGTGACAAATATTTTTATAAAACTTACAAAACTTTACAAGTAGATAGCCGTGAAGAGTTTGGTGTGGAAAAATAAAACCACCATATCTTCTGTTTCATTTTTTATAAATCCTAAATAAGGAAATGAACTAAATGGTAAACTCATTTAATTTTGTTTTACGCTAACTCTACCCAAAAAAACTTCCACTTGTTACAATATTGTATAAAATGTAAACACCAATTATGATGCTAATTGATCCAACCAAATAACGTAAAATCTTGTTAATTCGTTCAGAATAAAGTGTAAGTGAGAATGGCAGTCCTATGGCACTACTTATCAACATCATCCCACCAATTGATCCTAGTCCAAAAACTAGGACGAATGATAAAATAGTTTGCAAGTCATGCAACGTTGAAAGCGCCAAAACTACAAGACTTCCACTTCCAGCTAATCCATGTATACAACCAATAATGTATGATTTGTGCCCATGGCTATGGGCTTTATCATGTGCATGAGGGTGTGTGTGAATTACACCATCATCATGAGTGTGATGGTGAATGTGTTTTTCTCCAACTAATTTTCTGTTAAAATATGTAAAAAATCCAAGAGCCACAAGCATTACACCTACTCCAAACTCAAAATTATCTAACATTTCAATTGGAATATTCATTGAGAGTACAAAAATTAACAGACTTACAAGAACTAGTGATGAGGTGTGTCCAGCCCCCCATAACGCACCTAGAATTGAACTTTTAATAGCACCTGATCTAATTCGTTGAAAAAGTGATAAAGAAGTTTTTTGTAAAGATTTTGAATTTTGTGTAGCTATGGCAACAACATGATCAGGCTCAAAAGCATGCAAAAGACCTATCAAAAATCCAGCAACAAGCACAAAGAAAGGAGTTGCCGTTGGAAGTTGTTTGATTAGTTCTTCTATCATAGTTTTGACCTTTAATTCAAGTAGATTTTAGAAAATAATCCAAAATTCGGATTGGAGTGTTTAAAACAATAAGCTTCATAGAGTCATCATCAAGTGTGACCTCAAAAGATATTTTTCTCAAGGTCTCAGGAACTCCGATCATTACCTGTTCTGGATTTAAGAGACAAGATGCGTTTTTTTGAATTTGTTCGATTGATTTACCGTTACGAAGTTCAGAAACGATTAACGCAGAGTAAACAACAATAGCTTCATTGATATTGATTTTAAGATTTCTATTTAGTCTGTCTTTTATCATAATTGCTGAGTTAATAAAAATTTCTTCATCCGTTTTTGTGGAATATTGAAAAATCCTTGTATAGGGAGAAACATCAGGTTCCCCTTGTACCGTTATCTTGATGTGGATCAATCTCGCTTTGGAATTTGTGCACGTGGACCGTCACTAAAGTGATATGTGTTTCCAGTTCCACGGTAATTGTGTGGTCGTACAGGATCACCATTTTGTAAACCTCTCTTTGTAAGTGACAAACCAGCTAATAGTTCTATAATGAGTCTTTGTCCAAGTCCAGAGGTGATACCTCCATTGTATGAACTATTATCACTTACATCATAGGCGGGAGCTACCTCTACAAGATCCATTGCAAATCTATTAGGATCGAATGATTTTGATAATAATCTCACCATTCTCATTCCTTCTCTTGAGGTAAGGCCATTTGGTTCTGGCTCGCCTGTGCCTGGTGCATAAGAAGGATCAAAAGAGTCTATATCCCAACTAAGGTAAACCGCATCTGTTCCATCATTTGCTCTATCTGCTATCTCCTTTGCAATCATGTCAATTCCCAATTCTTCAACATCTAACATTGTAAACCATTGAAAATCTTGGTCTGCCATCCATTTATACAAATCACGTCCTGGCCAATATCCTCTTGGTCCTACCAAAGTATAATTTTTTCCTTTTAAACAACCCATTTCCATTATTCTTCTAATATGTGCTCCATGATCATACTTGTAACCTGTAAGGCCTTGCGGTGCACAATCGGCGTGAGTGTCAAAATGAATCATACCAATATTTTTATATTTTTTAGCAAATGCCCGAACATTTGCGAATGTAATTGAGTGATCGCCACCTAACATGACAGGGATTCCTTCTTCATCAAGAACCTCCTTTACTTTTTTTGTCATTCTTTTGTGTGATTCTATTACATCTCCAGGTGAAACTTGTACATCGCCATAATCAACGGTTCTAAAAGTTCCAAATGGATCTGCTCCTGTCTCAATATTAAATCGCTCATATGGGGGTGATGGAATTGTAGACGCTGCACGAATTGCACGTGGACCATAACGCGCACCAGGACGAATCGTGGTTCCAAAATCAAAAGGTTCACCTATAATGGCAACGTCGGGTTTTGAATTAATTAATTCTTGATGCGATCTTATCCAAGGTAAATGTAAGAATGTGTTGATGCCAACAAACGGTGCAACATCAGCTCCATTGTAATCATCACCATAAAATTCCATTCCCATTTTGTATCTACTTAATTATCAAAATTGAATTATTAAACATTTTACGTAAACTACGTATTTTATTTGATCATGTGAGAAAATTGACATTGAAATATATAAATAAATCAAAAACAAATATGAGTACTTTACTTCTTTCTAATTCCATTTTATTTATCTTAAAAAAATATCTTGTTAAAAAGAAATACTGGTCATATAGGAATGTAATTACACAACTTCAATATTAAAACTAAAATCGATTTATGTTAGAAATAATTTTATAAAATTTTTATAGCTGAAGTGCCCTACAAAGGTGTATGACGAAGGTCAGTTCAAAAGAAGATATCGAAAGAGAATCTAAAAGAGTAATTTCTGCCCTGTATGGAAATGTGAGTGATTTTCGAGTCAATGAAACCTTTGCAATGCCTGAAAAAGGACAAAGAGAAGCATGGGATGTTCAAGTTAATTTCATGTTAAATGATCTTAAGTATACAGTTGATCTTGAAATACAGGAAAAAGATGGTCAAGTCACTAATGCAAGATTACTAGATACAAAGACTCCCCTTTAATTTTTGTATCTTTAAAAGAAAATACAATAATTGCCAAAAAATCGCATCTCTATCAAAAATACACTTTCTATCTCTTTTGTACTCTCATAGTAGATCTTGTAACTCCAAGAAATGAATAGGTAAAGAAAGACATACTGAATGACCATTTTCCTCTAGAAAAAGAGGTTACTTTCGAAGATCTTAACCATTTTAAGAAGAGCAAGAATTGATGCAGAAGGAAAGGATCAAATACATCTGATCATAATAAATACTCTAATGTTAAACATTATTAAATGAAGATTTTTTGAAATTTAGTTTTTTGAAAAATGTTTTCTGATTCTAATGTAATATAGACATTAATGTATTTTCTAATTTTTATTAATTTGATTTTTTTGCAGATACGCTTTAATATTTTAAGCAATATCTTAATTGGATGAAATATCCTGGTATTCTTAATCATAACGTGGCACGAGTTGGAATAGAAGAGTCTAGAAAATTAAATTTAATTGTAGGTGGAATGATTACAGATGCAATTAAGACTTCTCTTGGTCCACGTGGAATGGAAAAAGTTTTCATTGATATTCTTGGAGAAGATACTATCACAAAACATGGTGGTACATTTTTGAGAAAGATTGATGTTACACATCCAGTTGCAAAAGCTATCATCGAGGGAGTTAATACAGTTGATACTCATGTGGGTGATGGAACTATTTCTGCAGCTATTTTAATTGGAATGTTACTAAAGAAATCACAAGAATTATTGAAAATTGGAATATCACCAACAATAATTATCAGAGGTTATGAAAAAAGTTTAGAATTTGCATTAGACATACTTGATAAAATCAAGAAGGAAGAAAGCATTACAGACAAAAAAATCATGCATCATCTTGCCACTTCATGTATAGCAGGAAAAATAATGACTAGTTTGGTATCTGAGGATATATCGATTACCAATCTAATTGTAGATGCAGTTTGCAGTGTCGCAAATTTTCAAAAAAAAGAGATAGATGTAGATGATATAAAGATTGAAGAAAAAGCAGGAAATGCAAATAGTATTCAATTAGTACGGGGAACAGTAATTGATAAAACAATTGATAATTCTGATATGCCAAGAAGTATTGAAAACGCAAAAATTCTTCTATTAAATGAGCCACTGGAAATAATGCGTACCAAAACAGATGACCAAATTGAAATAAATTCGCCTGAGCAAATGACACTTTTTTTGAATCAAGAAACGCTAGACATACGTGCAAAGATAAAAAAAATTGTTAATTCTGGGGCTAATGTTGTAATATCCAGAAAAGGAATTAATTCCATCGCACAGGAATATCTCTCAAAAGAAGGAATAATTTCAATACGAAGAGTAAAAATGAATGATCTTTTGTGGCTTGAAAAATCCACAGGAGCTAGAACATGTAAGAATTTGGAAGATATTTCCAATAATGAATTAGGATTTGCAACAAAAGTATATGAAAAAAATGTAGGAGGTGATAAAATGGTGTTTATAGAAGGGTGTAGTAATCCTAAATCTGTAACTATTTTATTGAGATGTAATTCCAAGCGTTATCTTGATGAATTTCATAGGGACACATTGAATATAATTTATGTTCTACGAAACTTTATTGAGAATCCGTTCATTGTTCGTGGTGGAGGTTCTACTGAGGCAATTATTGCAAATAAAATCCGAGATCGAAGTGCAACAGTTGAAGGGAGGGAACAGATCGTGATTGAGAAATTTGCAGATGCAATAGAAGAGATCCCAATAACTCTAGCAAGAAATGTAGGTATGGATCCAATAGATACGTTAACTCAATTGAGATCAAAATATGCAAATTGTCCCCATGGTGTACTCAAATGGTATGGCATAGATTCTGAAAAAAGAAAAGTTTTAGAAATATTTCCAAATGATGTTATTGAGACACTAGTAGTAAAACAACAAATTATTAAAACTGGAGTTGAAGTAACAAATATGATAATGAAAGTCAATGATATATTTATGAAAGACATTATTGATAATACTCATTGCCATATTGACGGTACTGTTCATGCACATCATGATGGCGGAAAAGCACATAACCACTTTGAACAAGAAGGGCTAGAACAACGACAGATGCATCATTATTACTAGAAAATTAAATAAGAACAAAAGAAAAACTATTAGAACAAAGGTTTAAGATTCAAATCAATATAAGAAATTAGATGGATACTGAAAATAATAATTTGATTAACTATGATGATATTTTTAATTTCATAAATGAATACAAGCCGGATTGGGAGAGATTAATAGATGGCAATAAAGTCAAAATCAAAACTAACGAACACATTGTAAAATTTGAATTTCTAGAACAACTAAAGAAAAAATATAATTTCAGAATCACCGAAGTATCATTTTCTGATTATTATGGAATAGTATTTTCAATAGAAAGACAGTAAAGAAATTAATTGTTTACTTGAGAAAGAAAGATGTTTTAGTAGAAATCAGAGCTGATGATATGATCATTTCAAGAAAAATCAGTTCATCATTACCTTTGTATGAATTTCCGTAAATTCTATTCCCATTTTATTTCAGTCTAACTATAGTAGTTTGATAATTAAATATGTCAAGGTAAAGTATGTTTTGTTTGATCGATATTAAAAACTTCTTTAGAAAAATTTACATATATTTCTGATCGCAATATGATGTACGATTTAATTAAAACCTAAGATAAAAATTATGGAGGGATATGGTCTTAGATAAATCAAAAAATTCTTGGTATTTTATTAACAAAGGAATTTCATGGATTAATTACAATGATTTGAAAAAAGCATTATCGAGTTTTGATAAAGCACTCCGTCTCGAACCAGATAATCTAGTAGCACAATTTCATAAAGGTACTACATTATACAAACTCGAAAGAACCCTAGAATCCATAGAATGTTTTGATAAAGTTATTGAAAGCGATCCAAAAAATATAGATACTCTTCTCAACAAAGGCCTTGCTTTAGACAAGGAAGGAAGAAACGAAGAGGCAATAAGATGTTTTAACAAGATTCTTGAAATTGATTCAAAATACGCAGATGCTCTAACTTACAAGGGTTCAAATCTTAGCCAACTAGGAAAACATGAAGAGGCAATAGCTCTCTTTGATAAAGTTCTAGAGGTTAATCAAAAAAATTCTAATGCACTTTACAATAAAAGCATAGTTTTAGGAAGATTAGGGAAAAATAAAGATGTAATATTTTATTTGGATAAAGCCTTAGAAGAGGATTCAAGAATATCTCAGGAACTTTATGTAGAAGGGGCAAAACTAGCAAAACAAAAAAAATACGAAGAAGCGATAGAGTTTTACACTAAAGCACTTGAAATAAATCCTAAAAATCTTAATGCATTAGTAGCAAAAGGATGGACGCTTGATTATGCCGGTTTTTCAAGTAAAGACATCTTTGCTCTCCTAGATAAGGCTCTTGAAATTGATCCTAATTATGTAGAAGCATTAATGACAAAAGGACTCATTCTTGATCGTTCAGGATTATTCAAAAAAGCTATCGAATGTTTTGATAAAATTTTAGAAAAAGATCTAAAAAATGTTAGAGCCACTTATAGCAAAGGAGTTGCCCTCTTTTCGTTAAAAAAATACGCAGAAGCTAGGTTTTACTGTCAAAAAGGTATAGAATTAGAGCCTAAAAATGTAAAGGCATTATGCACTATGGTTTGGGTGTTAGCACATATGAAAAAATACAAAGATGCTCTTCCGTATTGTGACGAAGCTATCAAAATCGATCCTAGTTATGCGTATGCACTAAGTTACAAAGGAAAATTGTTTCTTGAACTAGGAAGATATGATGAATCATTGAATTATTATAATAAAGCATTAGAAATTGAACCTTATAATCAAACCACAATTTATCATAGAAGTAAAGTTCTAAGGAAAATTGAGAAAAACAAAAAGAGTTCCTTCTTTAAAAAATTGAAAAAATAATAAAATTTTTGGATGTAAACTTTTAAAATCTTAGTTTACTTGCCCATTGCAGTTCTGCTTGAATCATTATCGCCAGAAACTTGGAAGTGTTTCAAATCTTCACCTGTGACTATATCTTCTTCTGGAGGAACGTAATCATTGATACCGTGTCTTTGTTTGCCTGGATATTTCTTCTGCGTAGCAAGAGCCACTATTATAAAAAGTGCAAAGGATATTGGAGGAGGTATCATTGTGTCTAATCCTGCCCACTCTACCGGAATGACGAAGAACATTACTAATCGTAGGGCAGAACCAACGATAAGGGATGTGACAGCAGCAGGCATGTTTGATTTTTTCCAAAACAAACCTAGCGTTAGTGGTGCAAATGCACCAGCAAATACAATATCAAATGCTAAGATCAAATAAATTCCTGGTTGGGGTAAGAAATAACCAAGAGCTAAAGCAGCTACCATCATTGGGATAGTAAACATTCTTGTAGTCAAAAGCAATTTTTTATCACCCATAGGAGGTTTCTTAAGCCATCTTCGCAAGATATCCCGTTGAATCAGATTTCTTGAAATTACGCTAGATATTGCAAGCAAGCCTCCATTTGCTGTTGACATTGCAGCTCCAAGTACTCCCATGAGAAGGGCTGCTCCTATAGCAAGTGGCATGTGATTAATAGCTAGCTGAGGTAAAGCAGTGAATGGATCTTCTAGTCCAGGAAGATAGTATAACGCAACTATCCCTAGCATACTAGTTGGAATAACTGTTAATAGAGTTAAGCCACCTCCCCAAAATGCACCTCTTTGTGCAGTTTTTGGATCTTTGGCTGCAAAGACTCTTTCCATAAAGTCTAATGCTACAATATCTCCTAATCCTAATGCCATTATTCCAGCCCAATTAATCAAAGCACCGCCGGCCATGTCTGTAAGACCAGATAGATCCAAGTACCCAGGCGGTGCGGCTCCAAGAATTGTAGCAAAGTCAACTCCAGCATAGCCTCCTACAAAAAAGATTAATGCAGCCCAAAATGCTCCTATAGCAAGATAAATCTGGAAAATATCTGTGTATGCAGAAGAAAAAAGACCTCCTGCATATGTATAAGCTAAAACAATTAGAGCTGCAAAAAGTACGCCCCAGAAAAAGTCAATACCAAAAACTGTCTGTAGAATAAAACCACTTGCAGCAAAATTTCCTGCGACTAGTACTGTGAAACTTATTATCAATAAAACACCTGAGATTCCTTCTGAGGCATTTCCAAATCTTCTGTAGTAATAGTCAGGTAGAGTAAACATTGCTAAATTGTTAAGTCTTTTTGCGTAAAACAAGCCTGTAAGAATTAAACATAGTCCAAGTCCAATAGGAATAACTGCTCCTGCCCAAAATCCAAATTGATAAACAAGAGAAACATTGCCAAGTGATGAATTACCGTCAATTGATTGAGCTGCAAGCATTGTTCCTACAAAGAATAAAGGCAAGCTCTTTCCTGCAACCATGTATCTTCTACTGCTTTTTTTAACTAGTCTATTGGTTAGCATTCCTACAGTAAGAGTAAGAGCCAAAAATCCTATAATTGCAATACCATACCCATCAAGCCCTACCATCCTAAAGTCTTATAATATGAATTTATTTAAGTATTCGTGAAAATGTGTATTTTACACTTTAAGTGATAAAAAGAAATACGTATAGTACACTTTTTTGAAATTCTTATTAATTCAAAAAATAACTTTCGTTTGTGGATATACAATATGCATTAGCAGTTATTGTGATTCTATTAGGGTTAGGATTGACTCAAATTGAAGGTGGAGAAAGTGGATTTTTCTTAGGAGCAGCTTGGGGCACAATTGGAATGGGATGTCTTTGGGTTGCTATTAGGGCTTACAAATCATTCAAAAAACGTTCATAGATGCTCATTTTTAAGTATGGAAAATTATAAACATCTAAAATATCCTTCAATATTATTGCCTGGCCAAGGATATTCTACTATAGGATTAAAACCAGTGATTTTAGAAAAATTGCATTCTATTACAGATGAATATTTTCCTGGAATGTTTCTTCCAAGTACCCTAATTATCATGATGAACGAGATTAAGAGAGACTATTATAATGTAAATGTCCATAATTTGAAGCTAAATTTAGAAGGACGTTATAGTTCGATTACTATTCGTTTAGATGTTAAAGAATGGCTTGAGGAAAGTTATAATATTTTTAGAGAAGAGTATGAGAAAAAATATCGAATTAAGAGTTTTGCTCAGTTCTTAAGTTATTTTTTAGTGAATGTGTTTCAGTCAAAAGCAGAAGCACAAAATCATATCATTAAATTGAATGCTTCCGATTTTAAGTGGTTAATTAAAGAATACAAAAAACGACAAGAAATCCAAAAAAATATAACTGATAGCCAAACATTTGATCAATTTGCTGATGATTTTCTAAAAGAATTGTTAAACAGAGTTAATGAAGCAAAAAAAATTCTAACAACATGATCTATTTTTTTTGTAGAATTTACAAACAGAATAGTTAGTAGGTTTTACAGTTCTAAAATAATTGGTACAGTCTTGCTAATGCTACTGTTTTTGCAGGATCTACAGAGACTAGTTCGCCATTAACTTTTACCTTAAAAGTTTCAGGATCAATGTCAATTTTTGGAGTTAGATTATTGAAAACCATATCTTCTTTGCTAATTTTTCTACAGTTCTTTACTGGCAACAATTTCTTTTTTATATTTAGCTTTGTTGCTAGACCATTATCTATTGCAGCTTTTGACGTGAATGTGACAGATGTATTTTGTTTGGCCGTTCCCATTGCACCAAACATAGGACGGTAATATACCGGTTCAGGTGTTGGAATAGATGCATTAGGATCTCCCATAAGCGAATATGCAATAAATCCACCTTTGATAATGAGTTTTGGTTTTATTCCAAAAAATTGTGGTATCCATAAAACAATATCTGCAATCTTCCCAGGCTCTAAGGAACCAACATACTCTGAAATTCCATGAGTAATAGCAGGATTAATAGTCAACTTGGCTAGATATCGCTTTACTCTTAGATTGTCATTTTCACCATTTTCCTCTTCTAGTCTGCCTGTCATCTTTTTCATTTTATCAGCGGTTTGCCATGCTCTTGTAGTAACCTCGCCAACCCTTCCCATTGCCTGGCTATCTGAGGAATACATGCTCAAAATGCCCTTATCATGAAATACGTCTTCAGCAGCTATAGTTTCAGCCCTAATTCTTGATTCAGCAAAAGCCACGTCCTCAGGAACTGATGAATTAAGATGGTGGCAAACCATCATCATATCCAAATGTTCATCAATTGTGTTAACAGTAAATGGTCTTGTTGGATTTGTAGATGATGGTAGAACATTTTTTTCTCCAGCTATTTTCATAATGTCAGGGGCATGTCCTCCTCCTGCTCCTTCAGTATGATATGTATGAATTGTTCTTCCAGCTATAGCATCTATTGTATCATCAACAAAACCACATTCGTTTAATGTATCTGTGTGAATTGCAACTTGAGTATCTGTTTTGTCTGCAACTCGTAAAGCAGCGTCAATTGTTGCTGGAGTAGTTCCCCAATCTTCATGTAATTTTAGTCCAAGTGCACCTTCTTGAATTTGTTCCATCAAAGCTGGTTCTTGTGAATCATTTCCTTTGGCAAGAAATCCAAAGTTTAAAGGTAATTCTTCGACTGCTTCAATCATTCTATGTATGTTCCATGGTCCAGGAGTACAGGAGGTAGCTTTGGTACCTTCTGCAGGTCCTGTACCACCTCCTATCATAGTTGTTGTTCCGTTGCAAATTGCTTCTATAGCTTGTTGTGGAGAAACAAAATGAATGTGTGTATCAATTGTTCCCGGAGTACAAATACAATGTTCGCCAGAAATTATTTCAGTATTTGATGAAATTACCATGTCAATGTCATCCATAACGTTTGGATTTCCAGCGTTGCCAACAGCAACAATTAATCCATCTTTAATACCAATGTCAGCTTTAATAATTCCCAAAATTGGATCTAAAACAATTGCATTAGTAATTACAAGATCAGGTGAATCTTTGCTTAATACACCACTTGCCTGGCCACATCCGTCTCGTGCACTTTTTCCACCACCAAATACAACTTCATCACCATATTTGAGTAAGTCTTTTTCAATTTCAATTATTAATTCAGTATCTGCAAGTCTAATTTTATCGCCAATTGTGGGGCCAAAAAGTGCTACGTATCGTTTTCTAGGAATGGTTAATGTCATTCAAGCACCTCGAAATCCTTTTTCTTTTGCTTTTTTCATCGCATCTTGCTTTTTAGCCACTAATTCACCATTTACAAGGCCACTAAACCCAAAAACAATTTTTTTCCCACCATATTCTGTAATTTCTACATCCTTAGAATCTCCAGGTTCAAATCTTATTGAAGTACCTGCAGGAATATTGAGATGAAATCCATAAGCCTGTTCACGTAGAAAATCTAACGCTTTGTTTACTTCGAAAAAGTGTGTATGAGACCCAACTTGAATTGGTCTATCACCAGAATTACTTACTTTAATTTTTCTTGTCGCTCGATTTTTGTTAGCTATTATCGGATCATCTGCAATAATGTATTCACCTGGTATCATTTTTACAACACTATCGGATCATGAATTGTAACAAGCTTTGTTCCATCGTCAAAAGTAGCTTCGACTTGAACTGTATGTATTAATTCTGACACACCAGGTAAGACATCATTTTTTGATAATACTTTTCTCCCTGAACTCATTAGCTCTGAAACAGTTTTTCCATCACGAGCTCCCTCAATCACAAAATCAGCTATTAATGCCATAGATTCAGGATAATTTAGTTTCAATCCTCGATCTTTTCTTCTACGTGCAATTTGAGCTGCTAAAAAAATGTACATCTTGTCAATTTCACGTGGAGTAAGCATCATTTTGATAATCTAAATAAAGTGGCAGAAGTAGCGCCTAAAAAGTATTAACCTGATCGTGTTTATCTAATAACATGATAGCGATCTCATCTGTTATTGGCAACATTTTTCAAGATAAAGAATTAGCCGTTAAATTTGAGAACCTACAAAAAGCTATGGCATGTGAAGTTTTAAGATTTACTCGATCAGAATTAGATAAAACGAGATTTCGAAAACAAACTGAAAAAGGAACTGACGTAGGTTGTATTCTTGATTCAGATCATAAACTGCGTAACGGAGATGTATTGTATTCAAATCCTGAAAAATTCATCGTAATTGAACAGATTCCTGAAAAAGTTATTTCAATTAAAATTAAGAAAATTACGGCAAATTCTGAGGAAATTCTAGTTAAATTAGGTCATATTATTGGCAATAGACATAGGCCCATTCAAATTGATAAAAATGGCCAAATATTCTTCCCTATACTCTCAGATTCAGAATTAGATACTTTCAAAAAATTGTTTTCAGAAATAATAGACCATTTAGAGATGAAAGTTGAGAAACAAATTTTCGAACCAAAATATGGAATGGATGTACATGATCACTGATAAGGAATTTCAAATAATGCAACTTTCTGATTCTTTTTTTCCATCAGGAATGTTTAGCATGTCTGGGGGTTTAGAATCTCTATTCCAGCACAATATTGTCACCAATGGGGGTCAAATCCATGAATTTATCATTGAACAGATTGAGTTTCAATTGATTCCTTGTGATTGTAGTGTTCTTTCAAAAACCATGGACGCCGTTAAAAATAATGATCTATCCGAAATCTTGAGGATTGACAACAAATTCTATTCAATGAAGCTTACAAAGGACATAAGAAATTCTCTGGTAAGATCTGGTAAACAAGTTTTTAATTGTTTAATGCATATAGTTAATGATACTAATCATAAAAATCAGTTATTAAAACAATTTAAAAGTAAAATTGAAAAAAATGAAACACCTTGTACCTATCCTGTTGCTATGGGAATTTATTCACAATGTTTAGACATATCGTTGCAAAGTGCGATGAAGATATTATTATACACTTTTTGTTCAAGTATAGTTAGTGCTGCAATACGTTTAGGGATAATTCAACATTTAGATGCTCAAAAAATTTTAGTGTTACTTGCAGAACCAGTTAATACTTTTGTAACAAATAAAATTAGCGAAAAAACTTCAACAGATATTTGGCAGCTAACTCCTTTCACCGAAATTCATCAGATGTACCATGAACATAATGAATCTAAAATGTTTATTACTTGATTGATTAGGTTTTTGAATAATGTGCTCAAATAAATTAAAAATTCCAAAGTTGGGGATTGGAGGACCAGTGGGATCTGGTAAGACTAAGCTCATCGAAATGCTTGTACCAATTTTAAAAAGAAAAAATATCAGATGTTGTATTATTTCTAACGACGTTATCTCAAAAGAAGATGCACAACGTATGCAACGAACTCTTTCAACAGAGTTAAAACTAATGCCAGAAGATATGATTATTGGGGTTGCTACTGGAGGGTGCCCTCACACTGCAATACGAGAAGATCCCTCAATGAATTTGGCAGTAATTGAGGAAATAGAGAAAAAAGATCCTACTTTAGATCTTATCATTATAGAGAGTGGAGGAGATAATATCATGACCACTTTTAGTCCAGCTCTTGCTGATTATTTCATTTACATAGTTGATGTCTCGGGCGGAGACAAATACCCTCGAAAAGGAGGTTTAGGAATAGAAAATTGCGATCTCTTAGTAATTAACAAGATTGATCTTGCTTCTCATGTTGGAGCAGATCTGAACATTATGGAAAATGATGCGAGAAAAATCAGAAAAAATAAACCGTTCCTTTTTGTGAATTGTAAAAATGGTAACGGAGTAGAAAAAATAGCAGAACAAGTTGTTAATGATTTGTTATTTGATAAAGAATATCTCAAGAATCAGATTGATCAAGTGATTAAAGAAAAGGTGAAGGTATAATTCAGATCGATAAAGAAATGCAAAAACAAGTTTTTGGGATGGAAGGGTTAGTCCAATTAGAGATAGAAGGAGGAAAAGATTGTAAAACTGTTATCAAAAATTTAATTGTTAAACCCCCTTTATTGATTCAAAAAGCAATGTATCCTGATGTAAACAATCCAAATACTGCACATATTTACATAATGTCATCTGCATGTGGAATACTTCAGGGAGATAGATTAAAGATTGACATTAAAGCATCACAGAATTCTAAAGGATATATAACAACTCAATCTGCAACAAAAATTTACAAAACTGAAAACCAGACACCGTCTCAATTAATCAATATTTTAGTAGAAAAAGATAGTTATTTAGAATTCATCCCAAAACAAATTATTCCTCATAAATCAGCTGAATTTTATCAAAAAGTAAATATCAAAATTGATCAAAGTTCAACATTAGTTTATTCTGAAAATATTTCTTGTGGTAGAATTGCTCATGGAGAAGAATTTGATTTTAATTCATTAATTTTTAGAACCAATGCATTTAATGAAAAAAACGAAATTCTTTTTTCTGATGCAATGAATATAGAACCTAAAAAAAGAAAGACTGTCTTTGAAAATCTTTATGGTAAAAAGAAAATTTTCTCTACCATCTACATTGTTTCAAAAGTACTTGATAATGAGGATTTAGATAATGAGATTAATTCACTTCTTCAAAGTATTCAGATTACTGGAGGGGTATCCCAACTACCAAATAAGGCAGGCATTTTGATTAGAATGCTTTCAGACTCTATTGAGGAGATTGAAAAAACTACTGAAACGATAACAAATATCATAAAATCGAAAAAATCAAACATCATTGAAGTTACAAAATAACATGATCCTAATCAGAATACGATAACGAAATACAAATAATCATCTATTCTTTACCTAATTTACTCTAAAGTTATCTTCAAAAGTATCAATATACCAGCAAGTTCTGCAATAGTAACACCTAACATGTATGGGAACACTTCATGAGAAAATATCTGATCCATTGAGAAATATGCAAATGAGCCAATGATGTTATGCAAAAACAACATTCCTGCAAAAATAATCATTCCTAATGGAAGCTGTGCTTTTGTTTTGAGATACATTTTTCCAAAACACCACATTAAGATTCCAAGAACAATCATGTTAGCAATTGAGACACCTGATAAGATAGCACTAGTTGATTCCAATTAGATGAAAGCACCATCACTATACTTATTTACTTTTTTCCAATTTTTGACCAAGTTCATTAAAAGTCTCCATATTTACTTCTAGGAATGTTTCTTTCCAGTTCACTAATAATTATGATGAATGAAACAAAAAGAGGGTTTTACAAAGTTGAACACATGAAAGGAGGATTGATTTGAGTGGAGGATGCAGTTCTGTTACAGTGAGTTCAGATGTAAAGGAATGGCTTAAAAAAGTTCAAGAATCTAAAAAGATTCTGTCAAGCTGAAACATCAAAATTTTAAAATATTTTAGGATCTATTACTCACAAATTTAGTGATTTTACTCTAGCAAGAAGCGCAGAGTAAAGAAATGGTAAGATAGTAGTTATTTCTGCGTGTATAGTAGTTTGTTTTGCATTCTTGGTAACCTTACCCCATGAGATTGCTTCTCTAACAAGAGCTCCACTCAAACTTCCGTCAAATTCCTGCGCGGTAGTAATGTATACAGCATAGTCAAGGCCATCTCGATATTGATTCCACCACAAGGTATGATGTTTTGATATTCCACCACCCAGCATAAGAGAGCCAGATTTTTTTGCTTTAAAAATAAGTGAGGATAAGAGATCACTGTCAGCTACTACATTAAGTTTGAAATCACTGTGTTTTTGCGTAAATAACCAGATTTGACTACCTACTGCACCATCTACTATTCCTGGCACTATTACTGGGATATTGTTCTTGTATGCCCAATACAAGAATGAGCCCTCTCCAAGATTTTCACCAATCATTCTTGTAATATCTGCTGTAGACATTTCTTTTCTACCAGATTTGTAAGCTGCCTCTAAGAACATCTGCATCTTTTCTTCAATTATTGGCCCGTAGCTTTCCATAGGAACAAGCACGTTACCTAATCTGTGAATGTGTTTTTCTAAAAGTTCCGCATCATCTAGAGTAAATGAACCCTCCAGATAATTTGAAAAATATCTTGCTATATCATGATCTAGAGCCCCGCATGTAGTAATGACAACATCAAACATTTTGTTCCTAAGCATATCAGCAATTATTCCTCGAAGGCCAGTAGATGTAATTGCTGCAACAAATGAGAGAAACTTTAGACAGTCTTTATCGTTTATCATTGTTGAGAGAATTTCAAGGCCGTCTGCAAGATTCCTTGATTCAAAACCTCCTGATGTTGATAGCTGTTTAAAGATATTTTGAAGGTCATCACCATTTTTTATTGAAATATCTTTTACTACTCTGTGATCTTCCATCCTGTTCTAATTTGATTAGTAGTATAAATTTCTTGAAATTTCATTTTTGCCCTAGAAAGATTTTATATACTGTTCAGACTGCTCGGTGTCATGCTTGACCTAGTTCCAAAAAAAATGTTCTTCACAAAAGGCAAAGGAGTGCATCAAGATCAGCTTACAAGTTTTGAATATGCATTACGAGATGCTGGAATTCCAAACACGAACTTAGTGCTAGTGTCAAGTATACTTCCACCCGGTGCAGAAATAATTTCGCGGAAGGAAGGGTTGGAGCTGATACGTCCAGGTAGCGTTCAATTCGTAATCTATGCACGTCAACAATCCAATGAACCACACAGATTGATGGCGGCCTCAGTAGGATTGGCAGAACCAACAAGCAGGAAAAGGTGGGGATATCTATCGGAATATCACTCGTTTGGAGAAACCGAAAAAGAAGCTGGAGATTATGCCGAAGACATTGCAGCTCAGATGTTAGCCTCATCTCTAGGAATACCGTTTGATTTAGACAAGAATTGGGATGAAAAAAGACACCAGTGGAAAGTGTCTAAGCAGATATACAGGACTAGAAACATAACTCAGAGCGCAATTGGAGATCTAAAAAAAAGATGGACCACTGTTTTTGCTGCCGCAGTCTTGATTCTTTGAATTATGTCAAGATACAGTAAGATATAGAATATTCTATGGTTGAGCTAGTTTCTTTTTGTTAAAATAAGTTTCAGATAGATCCGTATAATATTGTCCTAATTTCTTGTACAGTCGTTTTGGCTTTCGTGAGCTTTCCATACTCAGCACATACAAGCACAGAACTGGAAATGCTATAGTAGCATCTGCATAAACGACAATAACATCTTCATGAGAATCCTTTACCTTGCCCCAACTCTTTCCTTCTTGGAGTGTAGCGCCAGATAAACCTCCAGTATCTGGTCTAGCATCAGTAATCTGGATAATGTAATTTTGTCCTCCATGACCAAGATGTAAGATCTGGTCTAATAGTGGACCAGTCTGTTGTGCAGTGTTTTTGGGAACGCCGCCACCTATCTCTATGATTCCGGCCTTTTTTGAATTGTATAAAATTGCGGCCTGTTCAATTATCTCTCTTACAAAGTCCAGCGCAAATGGCTTGTTGGCAAGTCTAAGTGGAGCTAGATCAAGTGCAAGTGAAGAGTCTTTCAGTGTTGAAATGTAAAGTGGTACGTCATAATCATATGCTGAAACAACAAAACTCCTTTCTGGATGTTTTGAATGTTCTTTTGAATATTTTCCCATCCAATTTGCAAATTCTGCAGTAGTAAATGGTTTTTCAAAGAAATTATTTTTAAACATTTTTTGCACAATCGTATCTTGTTTTTTTAGTGTTTCCTCACCTTTGATATAGACATCTCTTATTCTGACAATGTCTTTCTGATACAGAATCATGTCATCAACTTCAAAATGCCCTTGTTTTACAGGTAGATTCCATGCAAAATGATCTTCATGGTACAGATTAGAGCCTGTAGATATTATCCAATCAACAAACCCTTTTTCGATAAGAGCTTTGAACAGGCCTCCAAACCCAACTGGGGTCATAGCGCCAGCAATAGTAAGACAAATTGTTGCATCGTCTTCAATCATCTTACGGTACAGTTTTGCAGCTTCTCCAAGTTGTCTTGCGTTGTAACCTGAGCTTGCATAAATTTCTACAAGATCAGCAATTTTCATGTCAGGATTAACTTCTATGTGAGGAATGTTTTTTCCATGAAAATGGTGATAGTCCATATCCCATAACCAAGATTCTTCTAGATAATATATCTAATGCTGTTAATTATTTTAATAAAATTTTGTTAAACAAAGATTACAAAAAGTGTAGATTAGAACCACTAATGTGAAATTCTAATCGAATTTTATTTCTTCTTGTTGTGTGGATGTATTACAGTGTGCACATCTTTCTGATGAAGTTTTAAAATATACCATGTGACATGTCTTACAGGCCCTTAGATCACTTAGTTTAACCATACCAATCTAACTTCAAATACTCATACAAAAATCTTATTTTATATTTTCTCATTATCAATAGTCGATAGGAATAGAATGGTATTATTTGAACATTCCATTTAGGAAAGATCTCTTCATAGATTATTTACTTTTTTCCAATTTTTGAACAAGTTCATTAAAAGTCTCCATATTTACTTCTAAGAATGTTGAAATAAAATAAGTTACACCGTATTTTTCTCCAATCTTAGTAATGATATTGTTTTTCTCAAGCACTCTAATATGGTGCTGGATTGCTTTATAGTCTAAATCTAATTCTTTTGCAAGTTGATTAGCATTAAGTGGATTTTTTTTAAGAACAGATACAATTTTCAGTCTGTTTAATCCCCCCCGTGAACCTACAAATAAAAACCAAAAAAGTCGTTTTGCATGGGGATCGTTTGCCATATGAAGATGATTTTTGTGTAATTAATCTCCTAAAATGTATTTCAAAATCAACACCTACTAGTTGTATTATTTAAGTGAGCGAACTCCATTAGGAAATAGTGCAAAAAGACCGTCTCTCAGAATGGTTTGTACCAAAATTTGGGACAAGAAATTTTAGATTGGGAATTGGAATTCTCTTTTTACCCTATACTGGCATGGTAGTAGCGTTTGCAGCGTGGGGTTCTCTTGTTGTTGACTATTCCTTAGAGAGACTAGCAGCAATTTGTATACTTTATTTTTTAGCACTTGGAATATCAGCTCATTGTCTTGATGCTCTTGGCAGCAAAACAAAACCTTGGGGATTCTTATCAAAAAAGAAATTGTGGATAATTTCTTTAATTGCCTTATCTGGTGCAATAATTATTGGATTTCATTATGCATTTTTAGATTCTCCACTTTTAATTCCAATTGGAATTGTTGAAATATTTTTTCTTGTTTCATACAATTTAGAATTATTTAATGGAAAATTTCATAACAACTCCTCCTTTGTACTTTCATGGGGAGTATTACCAGTTCTTGCCGGAACTATCATTCAAATTAATTCAATAACCTTAGAATCCTTGGCATTATCTGTGCTAGCTGGTATCTTGAGTTATATTTTGATCAAGACATCACGCATATACAAAAACCTTAAGAAACAAGCAGTAGAGATATCTCTTATCTATAGAAAAGAAATTACTCTGAAATTAATCAGCTCAGGTGTGATTTTAAGCACAATATTATTCTTTTTTATAAGACATCTTTAATTGAATAAATTTTGTAATAATGTTATGGCAATAATTTTGAATCCCCTGTTTCAGAGTATTTTAGATGCACCAGTAGGACAGGTTGAAAGTACTCTAAAAGAAATCTTTGATTGTAATATTCACCTTAACATTATAGAACAAAATCAAATATCTGGAACTAATTTTGTGAGAAAAGTAACAATTGCTGTAAATGAAATACCAATTATTCTTGCAATAGTTAATTTTGATTCAGAAATTCTTCCTAGTAATGTAATATCAGATCTTTTACGAAAAAGGGATGGAATAGGCACCATACTTACACGTAACCACGTCAAAGCCAAAAGAAGAATTATTTCAGTTGATTATGACGATAAACTGGAAAAGGTTACTAGAAAATATCAAATCATTATAGATAATTCTATTTGGTTTGAGATAATTGAAGAAATAAGATTAGACTATATTACTTCCTGTAAGAATGGCTGAGCATCCCCATGTCATCGGTTGTAATTCTACTTTCAAGCCATGGTTTTTCATGATTATTTCATATTCCCCAACCCATCTAGTTGACTTGATTAATTTTGGAAGCTCGACAAAAACGTCCTTCCAGTTTGGGATGAAATATCCCAGAACATTCAACATGACAAAATAAAGATTCCATAAAATTCTAACTCCTTTATTTTCTGGATATGTAAAATCATGTAGAATAATTTTCCCGCCTAGTTTTAGATGCTTCATGCATACATCTACTAGAATTTCTGGGTTACAGTACTTTGGAATATAAGAGGAGGTAATACAATCAAATTTTTCTTCCAGATCTAATTTTTCTGCATCTTGTTGCAAAAATGAGATGTTTTTTTTTGAAGCAAATTTCTTTTTTGCAATATCAAGATAGCTTTTGGTAATATCCACACCAACTATTTTTGCATCTGGAACCTTTTCAAAAATTTTTCCAGTTAACAATCCTGTTCCACATGCAAGATCTAATATTGATTTACATTGTGGAATTTTTTTAAGAATTTCTTTTTTCCAATATTTGTCTTTGGCAAAAGTTGTTTGGTTTACAATTTTATCATAAGTTAAAGCTGTTCTATCAAAGAATCTAGGAACGAGATTCTTAGTATACTCACTCATAATTATTAGATTATTGGATTATCCTTAAAGGAGTTTACGAGTAGAAGCATATCACGTATACTAAAACGATAAATTGGATTTGATGGTACAGAAACGTATGATGTTAAACTACGATTATCCAATGTATAGACCTCCTTCTGAAGCTAAATCTGTAATATTCCAAGTAACTCTAGGATGCTCATTTAACCAATGTTCTTTTTGTGATATGTATAGATCAAAAGAATATTCTGAAAGGCCATGGGAGGAAATTAAGATGGAAATAGACATGATGGCTAAACAGATACCTGATACACCAAGAATTTTTCTTGCAGATGGTGATGCATTGAATCTTCAAACTGATTATATGATAAAGATTGTAGATTATCTTTACAAAAAATTTCCTAATTTAGAACGAGTGTCATGTTATGCAATGCCAATGAATTTACTCAAAAAAACTCCGGAAGAACTAAAAAAAATGTATGAATCTGGACTTAAAATGATGTACATAGGAATTGAGAGTGGCTCCGATATTGTGTTAAAAAAAGTAACAAAAGGTGCTACATCTCAGACAATTATTAGAGCTTGTCGTAAGGCGATTGATGCAGGTTTCACTATTTCATGTATGGTTATACTTGGATTAGGAGGTAAGACCTACACTAAAGAGCACATAAGAGGAACTGCTGAGGTACTAAGTGCTGTATCTCCTCAATACTCTGCGGCACTTACCTTAATCATCGAACCTGGTGTGAAAGATGAATTCATGACAAAGTTTGGTGAACCCTTTATCCCAATTTCAGATTCAGAAGCTCTAGATGAGCTAGAAGATTTAGTTAGTAAAATTGAAACAATGAAAGAGATTATTTTTAGAGCAAATCATGGTTCCAATGCATACACCATCAAAGGAACCTTCCCACAAGATAAGCAATTAATGTTAGAAAAGATTTCATGGATGAAACAGCATCCAGAAGCTGTTAGACCTGAGGGTCTTCGAGGATTTTAGAAAAATTATTTTTATAATTGAGCTAAAAGTAGTTTTAGATTTTCTGGTAATTCAGTATGGCTTTCGTTGTTTTCCAAAACTTCATGGTCAATTCCCCTTCCTTGTATGACATTTAATAATTGGATTTTATAAACTACAGTTTAGTTTTTGTGATAGAGTTTGTTAATCAATTCCTTTTTTGTAGGAATTCCCATAAACTCCAATTTGTCATCTATTACAATTCCAGGAGCAGTAAAGATTGGATATTTTTGAAGGTATTCTGGTTTTTCTGTAACATCTATAGTTGTATACAAGACCCCAAGTTCATCAAACATCTTTTCAACCATATTACAAGTTGAACATGCAGGAGTTGTTAGAATTTCAACCTTCATGATTTCTCAAATTGGTCTGGATTTCTTTCAAAGGCCCATTTACAGCTTGCACAACAAAAATAGAATTTCCTACCATTATAGTCTAAAGAATCATGATTTTCATCAACTTCGATGCCACAAACAGGATCTTTCATACAGTAACCTTTGCCCTCCTTTTATTTACAAAATACCATGCTATTGGAAAGACAATTAATCCAGAAAATATTATCGGGACGATCTCAGGAGATATAACAAAATTAAACATTTTTTGATGAATGTGTTCTCCTATATGAAATTCAACTGGAAGGCCGATCATGGATACTAGATTATTCCAACCGATATGGACTATTGTACTTTCATACCAAACATGTCCTCCAGGAAGACCATTAATTATCAAAAATGAGCCAATGAAAATTAACATCCATCCGGTAATTTTCTCAATTTTGATTCTGTTAGTGATCAAGCCCTTTGTTGCATTAATTCCTAAGATTGCAAGTAAGGAAAATAAAATTAATGGTATTGCTCTCCCAATTCCATGTACTAGGCCAAGCGAGGAACCAATCTCTAAACTTCCACTTCCAGCAATGTATATCAAAAGCCAATAAAACATTGGATTAGGACATCCAACACCTGCATTGCCAAGCAAAACCCCCATTAGATAAGATTTTGAATATTCGCCTCTGTTCTGGATAAACTTTGGAGTCCTTGAATAAGATGGCATCTTTAGTGTGATTAATTTTAGTTGTGATAGTCCAAAAATGAATCCAGAGATTCCAGCTATGAGAAACATAATGGTAGAGAATTGATCAAGGGAAGTAGTTTTTCCCAATGTTGCCACTGCAAAACCATACAAAGTTATTGTTGTTGTGAGTCCTGCACCAAAAAGCAAGGCCATAGTTAAACCCTTTTTGTAACCTTTTCCCATACTTAGTGGAATTATAATGAAAACAAGTGGTAGAGTACAAGGAAGAACTATCATTGAAAGGCCAGCAACGTAAGATATTATCAACCAAGAGGGATAGGAAAAATCGCTTCCAGCTTTTACAGAAATATCGTTAGTTAATGAAAAGATGACGCCAAGAAATATGAAAGAAAATAAAATAAATGCTATTAAGATCCCAGATTTTTTAACAAGTACTGATTGTGACATGATTTGAGATATTATTCCCAGATACTTAATGATTAGACTTTACAAATGTAAAAATTTAGGAAGGAGAGATGGGCCCACGGGGATTTGAACCCCGGACCTTCGCCGTGTAAGGGCGACGTCATAACCGAACTGGACCATGAGCCCAGCAAAGTACCTTGTTAAAATCCATTTAAACTTTGAGAATCGATAAAACAAAAAATTAGAAATGGGATAGTTTTCAGATCATGTCATGGTTAACATGACATTTTTTTGCAGTCCAATTGGTCTGGGTCATGCCACAAGAGATTCAGCAATTGTTCAATATCTTAAAGAGATTCCAACAAAATTTGTTACAGGCGATGCTGCAGCAAAATTTCTAAAACAATTAGAATTTACCGTTGAAGACGTATACATTCCACCACAATTCGTAATTAAAAATGGTTTGTTACAAAATTCCCTAAAATGGCTCTGGAAATATTATAAATATTACAAAGAGTGTAAGGATATTTCCTCAAGCATAATTAAAAAGGAAAGACCTCAAGTAATTGTAAGCGATGAGGATTTTGCGTCTCTTACAGTTGCACAGGAACAAAATCTATCTTCAGTACTAATTACAGATATTTTAGAAACCAGATTTACAAAAGGACTTGGGTCTATAATCGAGAGAAAAATGAATCGATCTATGAAAGACATTATGAAAAAATGTGATGTTGTTATTTTGCCTGAAGAGGGAATAGATGAAGATAACATTAGACGTGTAGGTCCAATTGTAAGAACAACTAATTATACTAGAGAAGAGTTAAGAAAGAAATTTTCTTTTACCAAAAAAATAATTGTAGTTAGTGTTGGTGGTACAGATGCAGGAAAATTTTTAATTGAAAAAACAATTGAATCTTATACCAAAATAAAAGATGATGTTGAATTGGTAATAGTTTCAGGACCATCATTGAAAAAAGACTATCAAAAAAATATCCGAAATTTAGGGTTTGTAAACAATTTACATGAAATAATATTTGCTTCGGATCTAATTGTATCTCTTGGAGGAAAATCTACAATTGATGAATCAAAATCATATGGAACGCCTGGGATTTTCATCCCGATAAAAAATCACTTTGAACAAGAAAACAATGCTATGAGAGAGGGATTCTCACATGAAGATGTAAATAAATTGGATTCTTTGATTCCTGAAAAACTTGGAGAAAAACGAAGGCCCAAAAGTTATGATGGAGCCAAAAAAGCGGCTGAAATAATAAAATATATCTTTCCAAAATGAAATTTAGATTTTATCATTTAATACCAAAACAATGATTAATACAGGATTATAATTTTTTATTATAATGAATTGACTAGACTGATAGTAGCAAAATTCGGTGGTAGTGCTATTGGCGCCGATGGACTTTCAATACCAATTATTATACAAAGAATCAATTCTTTAAAAAAAGATGCCAAGGTAATTGCAGTTTTTTCTGCACCACTCACAATACAAAATGGAATAGTCAGATCTTTGACTGACATAATTCTAGATCTTGGAAGAAATGCGGAAAAGGGAGAAGTGCCAAAACTTGATAATCTGAAAAATGCTTATGAAAAAATTCTTGAATTAGTTAGCTCAGATTATCAAGAAGAATGCAAAAATGTAATTGATTCATTTTTAGAAAAATCAAGAATAGCCTTAGAAGATGCAAGACAAAAAGGAGTATTTGCTGATGAGATTCGTTCTAATGCACTAGCAAATTCAGGAGAACTGCTCATGTCTCAGGTAATGAATTATATTTTCAAGAGCCAGGGAATTAGTTCAGAAGCAGTAGATTTTGAATCATGGCCTATTATTACAGATCATAACATAGAATCAACAAATTTTCTTTTATCGAAATCAATTGAAAAATTGGATGTACTAGAAAGATTACTAAAAGAAAATGATGTTGTAACTATGGGAGGTTTTATTGGAAAAACAACTGATGGAATAATTACTACATATGAGAGAGGTGGATCTGATAGAACTGCAGCAGATTTAGGAATACTTCTACACAAAAAATTTGAAACCACTATTGATTTTGAAAAAGATAATTCAGTATTTTCAGCAGATCCTAAAATTGTGACTGAGGAGCTTAGTGAAATAGAACAGATCTCATACAACGAAGCCAGATTAGCAGGTATGTTTGGTATGAAGATTTTGGATCCTATTGCTATCAAGGAAATTGTTGAACATGGAGTTGATATGCCGATCATAATTACTAATATGAAAAATCCATCAAAAATTACTACTATAAAACGAACTCCCGATAACAAAAATGGTCATCCATTAAAAATAGTTACAGGGAAGAAAAACTGTGCAATTTTAAGAATAGAAACAGAATATGTACAAAGATTATTTGCATCACTAAATAATGAAAAACGGTATAATGAATTTGTTATCTTATCTCCTTTCATAAAAGATGGAATTGAATTTACAAGAATATTATTTCTTGATGGAGATTATGTTAAACGTAATGAAAAATACATACTAGGATTTGATTCACTTGCTACAATTACATACAATCGAGGAGTAATTACTCTCATTGGTGACGAAATGTGGAGAGTTCAGCAGATTGCTTCAAAATCAAGTGCAAGAATAGGAGAAGCTGGATTGAACATATTGAATATGGATGCACAAGAAGAAACTTCAAGAATTATTATAGTGATTGAAGATTCTGGTGACAATATTGAAAAAGCAATCAAAGCAGTACACAAAGAAAGAACAAAAATTCAGTTTGTTTAAACAAAAATTCAGTTTGTTTAAACAATAACTAGTTTGGCGCTACGGGTTTTCACCAGTAGTGCCAAAATGGGTTTGTTCTTGGACCGTCATCTAGAATCAGTCCGGCGTTACCCAAAACACGCTTACTTAGTATTAGAAATCCTAGTATTTAGAGCTGATCTATATAGTCTATCAAGGAAGGCCACCAGCTAAGTACCAGAGAACAAAACCTACCCCTATGAGAATATACCATTTGAGATTTCTTTTGTCCGTGAATATTCTAGTAGAGCCAAGTTCTTCATCATGTTTTGTAGAGATACGAATCTTTCTCATCTCAAAACCTTGACCAATTAATCCAAACGTAACCAATCCAATAGCAAGAATTGGCATTATCCACTCTTCCACGTAATTAAGAAATAGATTAGATATTTAGTTGTAATGAAACTTTCATTGTGAAAAATATCATTTAAATAACTTGTTTATTGTTAACGTTCAGACTCATCTAGATTACAATTGAATTTTTAATTATATCAGTGACTAAAAGCTCATTCCCATTAGAGCAACAAAAAAACATGAGAAGAAAGCCTTGAAGATAAAAAGATAATTAAGTATAAAGGGAAACTTGCCAATTCTTTAAATTACTAGAATAGATTCATTTTCATATGAAGGAAGTAGGTAAGATTTGGATGAATGGAAATCTTGTACCATTCAAAAATGCCAAAGTGCATGTCTTAACTCATGCATTACACTATTCAACAGCAATTTTTGAGGGTATAAGATGCTATAATACACCTAGAGGTTCGGCAATTTTTCGCTTATCAGAACATGTTGATAGATTATTCAATTCTGCTAAAATGTATTCAATGAAAATGCAATATAACAAAAAACAAATTACAGATGCAATTATCATGACGGTAAAAAATAGTACTTTAAAGGAATGTTACATTCGACCCATAGCTTACTATGGTTATGGTGAAATGGGTCTCACACCTACACAGAACAAGGTAGATGTTGCAATTGCCTGCTGGCCATGGAAAATGGGTGAATCAAAAGCTGGAAAATTCGTGGGAGCTAGATGTAAAATTTCAAGTTGGATAAGAATTGATTCTGCTGCACAACCAATGAAAGCAAAGGCTGCATCAAACTATGCAAATGCTGCTCTGGCTCGTGTAGAAGCACTAAATGAAGGGTATGACGAAGCTATAATGCTAAACAATCAAGGAAACATTGCAGAAGGAAGTGCAGAAAATATTTTTGTTTTAAAAAACGATCAAATAATTACGCCTCCATTAACTGCAGGTGTTTTAGAAGGCATAACCAGAGATAGCGTTATTCAGATCATTAAGGAAAATGGTGGACAAGTAATTGAAGCGGATTTGGACAGAGAGGACCTATACGTAGCTGATGAAGTTTTTATGACAGGAACTGCAGCAGAGGTAAAATCCGTTACCACAATAGATCAGGCCATAATAGGGAATGGTAAACCTGGCAAGGTTACAATGGCACTACAGAAATCATTCATAGATGTAACGATGGGACGAGATGAACGATTCCTCCCTTGGCTCAAATATATCTAGAACTAGGTTTTTTACTGAAAAAAACAATAGACAAACGTTAATGGAATCTTGTTCTACAGGTGATTCAACTCTGGAAATATGCTGGTTTTGTAAGAAAGGAAGACATGAGGAATGTATGAGGCAAATACCAGTGGATGGAAAATCAGAAGGTCCACATGATTGCACCTTTGATACAAAACTAGTTCCTTGCAAATGTCCTCATTAGTAACAAATACGAGAAGAATGAGATTGTTTTAATGGAATATGACATCAATTATTGGAACAAGTACACAGACAAGAATGAATCTAACTATAATGAAGTGTTTGCTAAATTCATCCGTGATTTAGCTACTTCTCTAAGAGCTATTAATGTTTTGGAGGTTGGATGTAATACTGGAAATGATTTACAAGGATTTTCCGAAAATTTTGAGGTGCATGGTCTAGATATGAATGAGCGTGCATTAGATATCGCTATACAAAGATTTCCTTCATTCAAATTCAAAAATGGTTCTATTACTGAGATGCCATATGAGGATTCCTCAATAGATTTTGTTTTTACACATAATGTCCTAAATTACATACCTGAGAAAGAAATGGATAAAACAATAAATGAATTGTATAGAGTTTCAAGAAAATATATACTAAATTGTGAATTATTTGATGAAAATGAAAGTCCAATAGATGATAATGAAGTATCTTCATGGAACAGAAACGTATGCAAAAGATGGGTGAATTTTAAAGTGAAAATAATCAGCGATGTTGATATGCATGAAGATATAGAATCTCAGAAACCACGATTCACTTTAATACGAAAGGTTTCATAAAAGTGGGTCTAGAGGTAATCGTGCTGTTAGCGGTTCTTTTTTGGTTTCTGTATTTAATACCAATCATTATAATTTTAAAGTTTGCAATACATCAAATCCGCTAGGACTTGAACCAAAGTTGGGAAAAACTAAATTCTAATCATTACTAGATATTTTATGTTCCTATGTTATTTTATTTTAGGGATTTCATTTTATCTATAGAATCAGTAAAAAGACTCATAGGAACTATTTTTATTGTACTTATAGAGGAAATTCCGACACTAATGCAAAGTTGTTCAATATCGTGGGCGTTTTCGGCATCAAAAATAATTATCCATTCATGTTCAAGAACAGACAAGTAAAATCCTATAACTTTGTTAATATGGAATTTTTTCATACTAGAGTCCATTTTTGTTTTAATATTTAGAAAAATTTTCCTACTGGTTTTGTTATTTAATGGACATGATTCAGGACTATGAACTGCAAAGACCCCAAATAACATTAGTTCGAATGTATCAGTTATATTATTAAACTTTCAATTAATTAAAAATATTTGAGAGTAAAAGTGAATTAAGGATTAGAGCATCACGCCATTTTGTTCCAAAGCCTATGCTCATTTACCCAAAAATCCATTTGGTAACCTTACAAGAATTTAATCATCGGTTTTTATCGTGATTCCAATGCTGATCCCACAATTAGGGCAAAGCCAGTAAATTGTATTGTCGGTAGTTTGTTCCATAAATTTATGACATTTGGTACACGTAACAATCAATTCGGTCATACTATTTACTAGGTCTTCTGACATGTAATTTTTTCGTAATATCCATTCTAATTTATGCCTGGTAATCCTATATAGATTATAAAATAAATTGGTACAATGCTAATTTCGCTAAATTACTTTAAACACTTTCTGAAGTAATATAGTCAGTTAATTTTTCCTTATCGCCTATTTTTGAAAGGTTTTCCCACTCTGTTTTTGTTGGAAGTCTTATCAAAAATGTAGCCCCCTTTCCTCTAGCACTTGAAACATCAATCGAGCCACCATGTGTTTCGATTATATTTTTACAGCTTGGCAAACCCAGTCCTGTCCCAATCTGTCGAGTAGTAAATAATGGATCAAAGATTTTTGGAATTAGACTATGGGGAATTCCTGGACCTGTATCTTTGACAGTAATTAAAAGAATATCATCAGACTCTTCAATAAGATTAATGTTAATAATGCCAGTTTTATCACCCATTGCTTGAATTGAATTCATGATAAGATTCACAAAAACTGTTTCAAGCTTATCATGGTCACACGGAATAGTAATGTCAGTTTTTGGGAGATTAATCTTAATTTTGTCAGGAATTGTTATTCTTTCGTATACACCACTTAGGATGACAGATATTTTTGTAGGTTTTTTCTTGATAGGTGAAGGTCTGACAAAATCTAAAACATCATCTACTTGATGTGATATTCTATAGATGCCGCGGTCAAGTCGTTCCCAATGAGATTTGGTTTTTGAATCCATATTTTTTTGACTCATTTTAATAAGTTCAGCAGAATTTTTGATGATGCATAAAGGATTTCTTAGATCATGGGCAATACGTGCTGAAAGCTCTCCTATTACAGATAATTTTTCTTTTTTTAGTAATTCATTGGTTTTTTGTTTTACTTCTAGTTTCAGGTTATCACGTTCTTTTCTTAGTGCCTCTTCAGTTTCTTCTAATTTGGCAGTTGTTTCTTCTAGCTGTGCAAGATTTTCTTGTAATGCCTCGTTGAGCTCTTGTGATTGTAATTTTTCTGCTTTTAGTTCCTTAATCTTGTTAATTAGTAAATTTGCCAATTCTTCATGAGAAAATTCCCTCATAAAAAAATATGGACTATCATTTGGTGGCAATTAGCCTCAAAAATAATAAGAACTTTAGTGTTTGAGACTATGTCTGTATAAATCATACAAACATCTGAGTTTCTAATAACTTATCCTCAAATACTAATACTAGTCGAGATACCTACATGAAATTAGAGATTTATCTTCAAAGTACACATTAAATTTTTTACAATAATGGCTATCTTTTCGACTTTGTTAATCACTTTAGCTTAAAGAACGCAGATAAGCTTGATCCATCAATAGTGACCACTTTAACTTTCCAGCAAGTGTTTGGGGATTTTGGAGTTTTCCAGTTTGCGTGGAATTGCCCCCCAGTATATTTTAGTCCCGTTAAATCATTTGTAGTTATTTCTATAGCATCCTCTGGATTTCCTACCAAAGCACTACATGAAATGGTATTTTGAGTAAAAGATGAAATGTCACTAGTACTAGTCTTTTCTATAGAGCCGCTAAAGACTTGAAATTTCAATGGTACTGTAGAGCCCCCTTTTACTGTATTTACTATTCCATTCATGTCTACTGGAGGATAAAATCCCAGCATTGACCATGGCAATATTTGATAATGTATTGTAATCGTATTTGTGTTTCCTGCAAGATCTGATGCACTAAATTGTATTTGATGTGTTCCAACGCCAGTCTGATAACCAGTAACAGAGCAATTTCCATTTATGCCAGAGAGTACATCCTGTGCAGTACAGGTTGGTGCTGGTGGAATAGTACCAAAGTAAAAGGAATTTCCATCATTGATTAGTGAGTTTATTGTTATTTGAGGTGGGGTAATATCGGTATAGTCCGATGAGCCTGGAGATATTGGAATGAGTGTGTTTCCACTCATAATTATGATGGTGTCTGTGTTATCAGGATTGGCAGTTATGATTGAGGTTTGTGGTTCAAATGTAATTTCATTTCCACTTGGAATGGAAGTTGATGCCTGTGTTCCATCAGAGGCAATAAAAACTACCTCTACTTCGCCACTAATTGTTTTAATAATCACACTTCCACACGTTACAACAATTTCATTTCCAGGATTGAAATTAGATGTTGCTATTCCTCCACATAGGCTAACTGTTGCCTGTGTTACTCCTCCGGAGATATCTGCATTAATTCTTACACCAGCTGGGTTTGGTTCCTCAGTTATGGTTAGTATTTGGGTTCCTCGTGTGGTTATTGTTCCAGATGATGTACCACCTAAAGCTATATCACTAAAGTCATCAGAGGGTGTGTTTGGTAATGTATCAACGTCATTGGATATTCCATCGCTATCATTATCATTAGTTGGAACCACAGATGTATTCTCAAAGATACATTCAATGTTATTATCAGGGCCAATTAGTATACCTGAAACTGTATCTACACTAAATGATGAGGAACCGTCATTGCAGGTAGCAGTAGTCAGGTTCCATCCTGCTGGAATTGATTCCTGGATGGAGTACATTCCTGGAATGACTGGAGTTGGACCGACCATGCCAGTGCCAGTTGATGATTCAATCTTCATTAGTATATCATGAGCCGGACCAAACCCACAAATTTCAGCAGTTGTAAAGCTAGGATTATCCTCTACATCTCTTTGAATACATTTTCCTTCATTACCTAATCCTACATCAAAATTGACTTCTTCAATAGAAAAATGTGAGTTTGGAAGAGTACCCAAACCAACTTGGTGTATTCCTACAAAAATATCTGAACCACTAACAGTAACAGGAGGATTAAATGTGAAAACTAAATTGTGATCAGCATTTCCAGCAATACTTCCACCTGCACCGTCATTCTCCCAAGGAGCCTGATAGGTTTCAACGGAAGTTCCTAAAACAGTGAAATCGGGTGATCCATCTGCAACACCTGAATAAATTACTGCATTTACTGTACCAGGTGAACCATCAGTAATATCTAACGAATTAACACTTGGGAATGTAAGTCTTGAGATACTTTGTCCACTAAAACTCATAAGTTGCCCAAGATCGTGTTCTCCGACTCTTTCAATGGCAACATCTTGATCAATTGCAAAAGAAGTTGAATCAACCAAAGTTGTAAAGCTACCTTCTCCTACTGTGTTAATAATTGGATTATATGATGTGGGACCAGCTACAGTAAAGTCAAATGTGCCATCACCACCTGTTGTCAGTTTTGTAATCTTGAGCGTACCAGGTTGTAATGCTTGGTTGAAAAAGGTACACTTTATGTTATTATCTGGATCAATGGAAATGTCAGATATAGTATCTCCATTAAATGATGACGAAAAATCATCACATGAACCATCAGTCAAGCTCCATCCTGCTGGAATGGTTTCCTGGATGGAGTACATTCCTGGAATGACTGGAGTTGGACCGACCATGCCAAAACTACCACTATGTGCAAAACTTACTCCATCTATCTCTCTATTGTTGATTCCTACACCGTTTGTAGTTCCGGTACCTTCTATGTTTACTTCGTACATTAGGTTTTGAGCGAAGAAATTTTGAGGTAGATAAGTATCATTGCAATTGCTATATGATGATGTAGGATTGGTTAGATCTATACAAAGCGATTCTCCACTACTGCCCACGTTTCCATTATACGCATTAAATACAAGAGCGGAGCCGCCCCCAATACTTGTACCTTTAATTCCAACTAACACGTCACCATTACTCAGATCTACGTTTGCACCTGTAAAATTAAAAGTAACAAAAAAGTTAGGGGCCTGATATTTTGGATCAGAGAGATCTATTGAATCTGATACTGCTTCTATTGTTTCAGCTCCTGCTGTCGTAACTCCTTCGACTATATTTGACAGAATAACTGCTTGTAATATTCCTGAATTTTGATCTGAAGCTTCAATATATAATCTTAATTTTGTTACTGTTACGTCTGTAGGAAGATTAATTATGTTTCCAATTACAAAGTCACTTGAAATTTGTTGCGGTAGAGTAATTGAGTTTATCCCATTTAGTAAATCAAAATGTGATAGTAGGGGAATGTCAGTAGTTGATGTGCCAGTTCCTGTAATGTCTGCACATGGATTTCCATCTCCATTAGAGTAAAGAGTATTTACATCTGCTTGTGTGAAATCGTAATCTTTTATTATACAGAGATCATCGATAGAAAAATCAACTGTTTTTGCATTATAATCATTTCTATTAGATGGTGCATTTGAATCGCCAATCAATAATGGCTGAGCAATATAAGTTCCGGTTATAGGAGAAAATGTACCAGAAATATTCGTTGATACAGGGTTAGTTGCATTTATCCAGATAGTTGCTGTATTAACTCCATTTTTTTTATCAATGATTAATGTGACCATCTGCCAATTGTCATCTTGTATGTTGGTACCTTGAAGACTGATTATTGGACTTTGGTTACTCCAAATGTTAACCCTTGGTTGCCTATTTTCATCAAACCATAAATCAAATCCAAAGTTTGTTGGATTTTGTGGAGCTTGCATAGACACTGCAGAAAGAATAGGAGCACCATCACCTACACCTAGTGAATTAAAATTACCTTTCATCCAAAAATTAATAGAATATTTTTTAGTTGTATCATCTATAAGAAAATTCCATTGTTTCAGATTTATCCAGTTCCCTAAGATGACGTCTTGATTTTGAGAATTTGCAACAAATAAAGAAGAATCTCCAATGATGCCAACGTCACTTCCTAGAGAAGAGTGGATTCTGTTACTTAATCCGTGTGCATCTGCATTGTGCCCAAAAGTTCCAGAGTTTACATATAGATTTTGTAACGTACTGCTTTGGTCCATCTCTGCAGTGTCAAATGTGTGGTAAACGGCCATCTCACCAGTAAAGGTCCCGAAATTGGTTGTTGAAACACTTGGATTGTATGATGTGGGACCAGCTACAGTATAGTCAAATGTGTCACTTCCATCTATAGCAACTGATGTTATTTCGAGTGTAGTTGATGGCGCTTCAACTGATGGAAGAATGTTTTTTTCAAACACAGAACCAAAAACAAGTATAGAAAGAACTATTACAGTACATAAAATATCGCGCCTATCCCCCATTAAGATATTAATCTCTAAGATAGATCAATAAGAGTTAGGTGGCATGTTGCGTCAAGTTGTGTCATTTTTTCACAAATTCAAAAACTAAAACTGAACCTTCGATTTTTACATCGATGTTACTTATTCTAAGAGAATTAAGAATTAATGTTATGTATAATCTCAAAAACTGTGTCCAATCTGGTCCAAGTTCAGACTCAAAAACTAGACGGTAATTATTTCCCTTTACATCGGAATGAAATACATACCATCCACAAAACTTGTCCATTATTACAAAGTGATTTTCTATAATATTTGTAAGATCATATTTCAAATTTAAAATGGCAAAAAGCTGTTTTACAGATTTAGGTACATATAGTACAATTTCTCTTTGATTCTTTTCGTCTAATTTACTCATAATTTTGGAAAATAATGCTTGTGACATTGTAATTGTAGGAAAAACATTAAATTTCATATCAAAAATGACATTTTTGCTCAGTATCCTAGTGATAATTGCATTTAATGGTAAATCGTGTTTTTCAGATTCTTTCGTTAAACTGTGTAAAATATTATTTGGTAACCGTAAAGTGATTCTATTCGTAATTTCTAATTTAGGCATTGTTAGATATAACACCTTGCCCATTGAAATTAATAAAATATTCTGAAAGATTCAATGTTGGTAAGGATTGGTACTTGTTTCCAACTGACTTGTTTATCCAAGTTATTATTTTGATTTCTTCAATCATTTTAGTATCACAGAAGAAAATAGAGGAATCAATATCAGATCTACTTACAAATTGAGCTAACTAATCATCAAATTAGCTTACTGCAATCTCTGGTTGGTTGAACTATCAGGCCCAGACTGTTTCTGATTATTTTGTGGATTCGTTAGAACCCGTACCAAGTATTACGAATTAAGAATTTTCAGTTTTTCTTTGAGGTAATGTATAATGCGCCAAATGCTATACTGCCAATTACTGCCAATGTGGACATAATCCAGACAGCATTAGTTTGAGTTCCTGCAAGTAATAGAGCAGTTTTGTCTATTGGAATTGATGTTCCGCCTACTGCGGTACATACCTCGTTAGGCTGATTACCTTCTATTTCATTTCCAGTAGTCTTAGCACCGCATATATTGTTGATGATGCCATTGTTGGTGATCCTTCCGAAGTTGTTTATGGTGTTGCCGCCGTTGTTTATGGTGCCATCTGTATTAACGAATATGGTGCCATAGTTGTTTATGGTTCCTGGGTTGTTGATGATGCCGTCTTCATCGACGATGATACCGCCGTCGTTGTCGATGGTACCCAAGTTGTTGAGGATACCACCCCTGACTTTTATTTTGAAGGCGTCGGAGTTGTACAATATAATACCCGGATTAATTGTCAGAGTATCTCCAACTCCCATTGAGGAATCCCTTCCTAAATTACATGTGTCAACGCCATCCCACGTAGCAGTAGATTCTATTGCTAAACATGATGGTCCATCCGAAATGGTTCCACTTGAAGCATGTGCATCTTGATTAGAACCTAGTAAAACTGAGAATGATACTGCAAATAGTACTAAGAATATTGCTTTATTCAACCAAATAATTTTGTAATTGTTACTTAAGCCTATTATGAACTTGGTAGTCTAGATCTCATCTTAAATTGTACAGTGATTTAGCGAAATTGGCATAGACTCGTTTGATTCATGATTAATTGCAGATAAAGTTCATCAACCCGTTATTAATGACAAACCAGGCTGGTGTTTTTACAGGTTGATTATTTTTTTATGGGTTTCAAGAAGGATGTATTTTTTTGAATATAAATTTTGGATTTCTGACATTATGAAAATAATTTCATGTATTATGGTAAGACAACTAACTTGCCAACCATACTTGGCAAATCATATGTACAATAATAAGTAAAGGTACCTACAGTATCGACTTTAAAACTAAAGGTAGTACTTTCGCCTCCTGCAAGATCATAATTCATTTCGTATGGAGCCTGCATAGTGAATGTATGTCTGTCCTCCTTCTCTTCAGCTGGGTTAATGAAATGAATAGTTACTGCATCTCCTTTGTGTACGACAATCTGAGTTAGTGAAAAAACTGCAACTGGAACTCCTACTGCGGTCTCATTAGCATTTAGCTCCTGTGTAAAAATGTAAAATTCATTTTTACCTATATCTGGGGCTCCAACTTCTAGGTTTTTTTCTTGTTGATGTGTTAATAATTGGGTAGCTTTGCTGTTCAAATCAGAAAGCATTACTAACGAAATAGAAGACATGATAATTGCAATGCCAACTCCAACTATCAATCCAATTATTATGCCATTTTTTGAATCGCTCAAGATTAATGTATTAACTAGTTTTCCCTATAAATAGGATCTAATTATTAAAAATACAATCAATTGTTACTTGATAACAACTATTATAATTACTCCAGCTGTTTATGTTTGAGATTTTCTTATTGTAAAGTGATTTAGTCTAAACAAGTTATGAATTAAGAATTTTTAGATTAACTACAAACGAGTTTATTGACATAAAAAAAAAGATGGGTTAGTTCTTTAGAAACTTGGATCTTTAAGGCTATTTGCTTTGAAACTAAAATGTTCAAAAACCTCACCCAAATCAGTATAACTCAGAAAGTTGATATTTATTCATGGAAAAACCCATGCGCAAAGCTAGCGACCACTTGGATAGTAAAACAAAACAGGCTATCAATAACTCAATATCGTTATTACGAAAATCCGGTTTGTATACTGATGACCAAATATTTGATAATATAAGACGAGACTTTAATGTCTCAATAACAGCGTTCAATGAAATATCAGGCAAACAATCTTTGTACTCTAATTTCGATTTAGAACTTTCTCATTCATCCAACATTGCAGCATTTGCATATGTGCTAATCAAATGTGATATGGGTCATGAAAATGAAATAATTTCAAAATTAATCAAGTTGGATACCGTGTCAGAAGCTAAAGGTGTTCTCGGAGACTCTGATATTTTTGTAAAACTGGTTGCAAAATCCGAAGAACAAATCGAAGATGCAGTACGTAAGATCAGAAAAATTCCACACATTACTTCTACAAATACCCTAACTTCAATTCCTTCTCAAGGTGGTAAGTAAATAACACCTTTTCGTTACAGAATTAGCGAATTAAGAATTTTTAGAAATCTTGTGCGAGAACGTTAAGTTGTAGAGGGAACTAGGACTGACAAACATGGATAGTCTGACGTTCTCGCCAATAGTATTACGTGGAAGTATTACTTAAAGACTAAAAGCTAAGGAAGTATAACCAATCAGACACGAGTCTAGGACTTAAGAATTTTTCAGATTTGGCACTCTAATTTCTATCTCCCTAATTTTTTCTTTGATTATTAGATATTAAATATACAAGTTATGGATTTGCTTCAAGTACCATGTTGAATGGATTTGTTGTAGCAATTCGAAATTTTGTAAATCCACCACTTTTGATAACTTGCTCTAACTTTTTGGGGCCAGCTTGTGCTCCAAGAGCTGGCCCACTAGTAGCAATAGAACAAGGAACACAAACAAATGATGATGCACCGTAAAATATTCGCCCGATTGGATTATGATTTTCTTCTATTTTGTCACTAGAAAATGGTTCTACAACCATCCAAGTGCCATCTGATTTCAAAGATTTGAAAGTGTGTGATGCCGCACCTATAGGATTACCCATATCATGTAACGCATCAAAAACAGTAACTAAATCATAGTTTTTTCCTGGAAAATTTGTGGATTCGGCTAATTCAAATTTTACATTATCACTTACTCCTGCTTCTTTTGCGCGTTTGCGGGCAACATTAATCGAGGGTTTGTGATAATCAAATCCGATGAACTCGGATTCTGGAAAAGCTTGCGCCATTATTATTGTAGATGCACCATGACCGCATCCAATGTCTGCCACTTTGGCTCCCGATTTTAGTTTTTCAGAAACGCCAACAAGGGAGGGAATCCATATGTTTACAAGATTTGCAGAATAGCCTGTCCGAAAAAATCTTTCAGTTCCCTCATATAATCCACAATCATGATCTCCCCATGGTATTCCTTTTCCTCGTTTGAAAGCATCAATTATTTTTGAATCGTCTTTAGCTAGCGAGGTAAAAATCTGAAATGCTCCGAGCAAAAAATTTGGGCTGTTTTCATCTGCAAGGCATGAAGCATGCTCATCAGGAAGTGTAAATGTTTGTGCTACTGGATCATATGTCAGATATCCTCCTGCGGCCTGATTATTTAGCCATTCACGAACATAACGTTCAATGACTCCGGTCTTTTTTGATAGTTGTTCTGAAGTAAGTGGTCCTGCTCCAGCCATTGCTTTGTAAAAGCCAAGTTTTTCGCCAACAATTACCATAGATGAACTAATTGCTCCCCCAAGGTCAGAGAGTGCTTTGTTTAAGAAATCTCCTAATTTTTTATCATTAATTGGCATAATGTAAAATTAATTTAGAAATAATTAAATTTGCCTTACCTTTGTTATGTCTGAACTGAATTTCATTATTCAAGAAATAGAGTTATGGTTAATTGGGCCAAGTTTTTAACATAGTTTTTAATAGTTAATTTTATTGCTGTAACAAAAACTGAATGGCAAAATATTGCAAAAATTGGTTATAAAGAAAAATTAACTGATTATATTGCTTCTTCAAGTATTAAAAAGTAAATTGATTTAATAGAATTGGAATTAAGAATTTTCAGACTTCCTAGAAACTACAAACAATCCAATTGCTATTCCAGATAGTACTAGAGGAATCATCCAAGAAAATGATTGAATGTTAGCTAGTAAGAGTGCAGTTGTATCAATTGGAATTATTGTTCCTCCAACTGGATTAGACGGTGGTTCTTGAGCAGGAATAACAGGATGCATTCCTTGATGTGGTATGGGACCGGGGAAAAAATCACCGCTCGGATAACTAGGATCCATAGGATAATTTGGAGGTGCAGTGTGCGACCAAGGTGCTCCTGTGTTAGTTAAGTGAAGTGGTCCAAGATCCATGTGCTGAGCTATTTGATGGGGATCATTGGGATCACCACCAGTGGGGACAAGAGTAACGTCAAAAAAGACATCAAAAAAGCTATCAAATGTGCCGCCACCAGAAACATCATCGTGACCGGTAATCATAATTTGACCAGTGCTAGGAAGCAACACATCGGGTTGAGGCAGTCCAGGTAAACCCACCTTATTTATTGTAACAAAAACGTCAAAAAAACTGCCACCAATATTGATAGGATTAACACTGTGAAGAGATAGCGCAACGATCTCAATTGGAATAGGGTCAGTCGGAATAACAGGTAACATGCGTTTAACTATAGTATCAGTGTTACCAGGTCCAATCGGCTTTCCTTCTAGTTGAACAACGCCAATTGGACCACCAAAGTCATGAGAGAAAGGAACGGTCTGAAATAAATCAAAGCCAGGGCCTATTGGAGCTGCATATACAGGATGACTCACTGGAACCGATAAGATAAGGATTGATGCAAAAACAAATACCCAAATGCTTCTACTACCAGACACCAAACATATGCAATAGATTGTTGCAGTTAAAAATTGTGCATCTGTTAGTATAGACTTGAAGCTCCACCAATCTTCGTACAAACACAATTAAGATTCCTAGGTTGAGAATTAAGAATTTTCAGATTGTAAAGTGATTTAGCGAAATTAGTTAGGAATTATCTTTCATTAATGCTAACTGATTTACAAGATCTGTTGACGTAATAATTCCAATTACTTTTTCATCTTCAACAACCGCAAGCTTTCGAATTTTTTTAGAGGACATTAATTTTGCTGCAACTAAAATGGATTCATTTGAGTTAATTGTTACCAAAGGGTAAGATGCGACTTTATCGATTGGTGTGTCTAGAGGAAGTTTTTGGGTAGCGATTCTTATCGCAAAATCTCTATCGGTAATTATACCTGAAGGGATGTTATCTTTTTTCACCAGTATTGCACCAATTCCTCCTTTTTCCATCAGGTTTGCAATTTGAAAAACGGTGGTAGAAGGATCTGCCGATACTAGGGATTTATTCATGATATCTTTCACCAAGGTTTGTGATAGTGATTTTGTTAAATCCCAACACCCATACATGATAAAGTGAGTTCTTTTAGATAAATACGATCATCTTGGTGAGTTATTTAGCGGAATACGAAATAAGGAATACTTTTTTTTTTCCAGATTTGAAATAATAATAGTCAATTATTGGTTCGAATCTAAATAGTTCCGCTATGACAGTGTATCTTAAAACTAGTTTACTTGTATAAACAACTGTAAACAAATGTCTCGAACTGTTTCAGCACGTATACCAACTGATTTGCATGAGGAATTAAGGGAGCGCTGTAATCTTATTGGAGAGTCAATTAATGATTTTGTAGAGGCAGCAATTGAATTTGTACTTCACAACTCGTGTGACTTTGATTTTGGAGACGAAATAATGGAACAATTAGAAGAAAAAAGGTCTGCCGTAAATGAAAATAAAAACCCAACTGTGCATATTAAGATCTAATCATCTACAAGTCTAATTTTGGCTTTAGCAAAACTTTCCTTAAGACCATTGATATTTCCATCATGTTCTTTTAACATATGTTCTACCATTTCATCTAGGCCCTTTGAATTTCTCAAATCAGTTTTTGCGATATGTGAGAGATTAGCAATATAGTGATTTTCTTCAGACCATTCAGCAATTCCTTGCTTAAGGGCCTCGGCAACTTCACTTTTTAGCTTAATTCTCCTTATTTCCTCTTTCAAATTTTCAATTTCTGAGCTATGTGTACTTAATTTTTCAGCGTTGTTTCTCATTCGGTGTTCTTTAGAAATTGTAAGTTGAGGTATTGCATTTAGGTAATCTTTGAGTAACTCATTTTCATTTGGTCGATAGTAGCTATCTGAAATTCCAGTTGAATGGCCCATCAAAATTTCTATGTTGATTGGTTTCATATCTTGCTCAGCACGAGTTTTGAAGAATTTTCTAAAACCATGGTCTGTCTGAAATTCATGTCTCTTTTGTCCATGAGGAAGATTTTTCCTAATACCTTGGGCCTTTAATGCTCTCTCAACCAAGCTCTTTACTCCTAGAGATCTTAATTTCTTTGGAACTGTAATCAGCCCCCTTGAAAATTTTTCAACATTCCATAAATCTCTCATTAGCCAAGAATTATCATTAATTTTCTCTCCAGCTTCTGCTCTAAGGTCAATCCAATTTTTTAATTCATTATACGCTTCAGGAGAAATAAAAGTAAAATATTGTTCTTCATCTCCTGCATAAACTAGGAGTTTGGCTGCAACAACTTTGCCATCTTGTTCTATTGGAGTAACATGAGACCATTTTAGGTCATCCCATGCACCGACTCTAATTCCACCTGAACACATTGTAAAAATAATTGCCTTTATTCTTCTATCAGGATACTCAATTAATTTTTGAATTTCTTGAATTGTAGGTGCTCTATCTGCTGCATGTTTTCTTCCCTTAGGCAGTCCTCTAGCAATTTTTTTCCATGATAGCTCAATTTCATTCATCTCTAGGAATAATTTAATAGGTTTGTAGTAATTTCGAACAGTTCCATATGTAATTTCACCTCGTTCTACTCTTTCTTTCTGATATGTTAGAAAATTCATTAGATTGGCAGAAATCCAGCTATTTCCTTTTTTGTTTGCCTGTCCAATAAATAATTTAGATTGATCTTTAAGATCTCCTAGGATTTCTAGATAATCAAAGAAATTTTGTAATCTTCTTTTGTATTTTGATTTAGTAGCATCGCTCTTCATTCCATATAAGAAGGATTCCAATGGGTCTGATTCCGATACTGACATTTTTTCTCTATTTCTATTACGGCGGGAACCAATTTAAGAACCGCTAAAGGAGCGGGTCTAGAGGGATTCGAACCCTCGACAACCGGATTAAGAGTCCGGTGCGCTACCTGGCTGCGCCATAGACCCTAGGATAAACAAACGCCAGAGTCGTTATTAATCTTGAGATGAAATAAAATAATTTAATTTTGAATTTTTGTCTCGATTTCGTTGTACTTTTCAAGAATTGCATTAAGTACTGTAGAAACTGGAACGTTGTTCATTTTTTTCTTTTCAGCAAGAAGTTTTTGATAAGCATCAAGTGTAATGTAGACTGGGATAGAACCATTTCCTTCCAATAAACCTCGAACCTTGTATAATGCAGTTTCCATTCCTCTTGTAGCAGATTTTGCAAACTTTGCCTTGTTGATAATTGCTCCCAATGGTCCAAATGGCATTTCATAATCTACTGTCATTGTAACTTTGGTCAAGTTATCTGATAGAGATTTAAATTCATTTTTAATTTCCCATTTCTTAAATGGTCCTTTAATCATTTTTGCAGAAATTCTCTCTTCTCGCTCAAATTCAGTTGTTTCACAATCCCACTCTAATCTTTTACCACTAAAGTCAGCAATAACTCTGAAGGTTGTTCCTACTCCCATTCCTTCTTTAATGTCCATTGGGATAACAGTCATGCCAACCCCTTTGTCAGTCATCTGATCAGAAACATGCTCGGGTCGTGCAAAATAGGTAAATACGGTATTAACTGGGACTTTGATATCAATAGATTTACTAATAACAGTCAACGTTTGGTTGTTTTGTCGGTCTGAATTTAAAGCTTTTGTAAGTTTTCAGTTAAAAATTCTTTTTACAATATATTAGCTAATAATATCTGAAGGATGAAAATGATACATGGACGACTAATTTTTGCTTTTATTTTTTTGAGTTTATTTTCAATTCCTATAATTAATGAGGCTCATGCACATTCCATGTTTAATTCTGCAGAAGAAACCATAGGAGATTATAGAGTTCAGATCGCTACTCTTCCAGAGATTCCTAGTACTGGAGAACCAATGAAGATTCTTTTTAGAGTTACTGATCGTGATTTAGTGGAAGTAGATAGATTCACTATGGGTATTAGAATTTTTTATAACGATATTCAGATTGATGCAATACCTCCCCAATCCCACCAGGGAGGTCACTGGGAGACGGATTATGTCCTAGAAAAGTCAGGCAATCATATTTTTAGAGTTGATTTGTATGATGTTGCAAAAGATGGTGGGGTTTTAACTTATATTTTTAATATTAGTACTCAAAATCCATTTGGGTATATCTTCATATTTTCAATAGCTACAGGTTCCATTGGCATTGCAATAATTTTTTGTTATATTTACATACCAAAAATGTTAAAATCTCGAATTAAATCTTAGTTTGAATTGTTGTCTTACTTAATCTAAATGCAAACAACGTAGTTAAAAGTACCATGGCAAATAGAAGTATCCCAATTCCTAAGTGAATTGCAACTACGAGAGCATGTAATTTTAGATCTATAACTAAAGCACCTAAGGTGATTTGAGTTACTACAAAAATACCAGCCAGAGTTCCAGTAAGTTTAATGTGTTTATTGGAATTTTTTGTAACCCAACAACTCACTGCTGTTGCAATAATTAATGCGCCAGCTGTAGCTGCAATTGACCTATGTGACCATTCAATTAGATATTTTTCACTAGGAAACAGACCGCTTGGGCATAATGGCCAATCAGGGCAGATAAGACCTAACCCAGCTGAAGAGACGTATCCTCCAATAAACATTAGCGAATACAAAACAATTAGTGATGTTAATGCCAGATATTTTAAAATCAAAATAATCTCTAGAACCTAATTCACTTGAATTTTTCCTGTCATCCATGGGTGAACCATGCAAAAGTAGTTGTATTCACCGGCTTTGTCAAAAGTGTGAGAAAATGTTGTACCTGCCATAAACAAACTACTGTCAAATGTTCCATCTGGTCCATCAGTTGGATTACCACTTGTAACAGTATGAGCTGCTGTATCATCGTTGCTCCATATCACAGTCTCACCAACTTTTATTGTAACTTCAGAAGGCATAAAACATTCCTTTGTTTTATCACATCCAGGTGTTGAAGCACCAGATGGGATTGAAATTGTTCCGGTAAATGGTGTCATTGTTTTGGGTTCCTCTTTCATGGTTTGTTCAGGTTTTTCTTTTACTATCATTTCTGGCTCTTCTTTTAATTCTGGGGCTGGCATTGTAGAACCGATAACAGGTTCTGTCTCCTTATTCTCAGTTTCAGCAGATACGTTACCTACAATGATTTGTCCTTGCATTCCTTGCTCTCTATGGCCAGGAACTGTACAAATGTAGTAGTAGATTCCTTCCTTACCAGGAATAAATTCTGATTTACCTCCCTGTCCAGGTTTTATTGGGTTGCTTGCACTTTGAATAGCAGAGTCAGGAATAATTCCACCAAATCCCTCTGCCTCTTGTGTTACTCCAAATGCATGAAATGATTTACCAGCATTTTTTACATTGAAGATAATTTTATCTCCTACAGCTGCAGTGATTGTAGGATTGTGATCAGGCTCCCCAGGCAAGGCGTTAAAGGCTAGTGTTCTAAAATCAGAAGACTCTATGAAATTCAGAGTAACTGGAATTTCTTTTCCTGTTGCAACAACTGGGGCTGTAACTTCAACTTTTCCTGCACGTGCAATGGATGCAGGTGATACTCCAGATATCCAATAGTCCCACATACCAAAGAAGATAGTGCCACCAACTAAGCAAATACCTAACATAATTGCCATCATCTTTGCAACTCTTTTCGAAGATGTTCTGTTAATTGGTTCTACGTGTTCTATATGACTCATTTTAAACCTCTAATCATGATGTGGAGTCTTTGCTTGATAGGGATAGTAGTATTTGCCTCCTAGTCCAAATGGATCTTCCATGTTGGCTTCTTTTCCTTTTGCAGAACTGTAAATAATATTAACCAAAAATATCGTCATTCCTACACCAAGCAATACAGCACCAACGAATTGAATCTGGTTCATTTCAATCCAGGCAGGGAATGGTGGATAATCGAAAACTCTTCTAGGCATACCATACAATCCCAAAATATGTTGTGTAAAGAAAACTAATACAGCCCCAATTAATACTAGAATAAAATGTACCTTACCCCATAATTCGTTATACATTCTGCCCGTGATAAAGGGGAACATGTAATACAAGAAACCAAAGGAGCCAAATGCTATAGTTCCAAACACAAACAAGTGGAAATGACCTACTACCCAGTAAGAGTCATGTGTGATAAAGTCTAATGGCATAGCAGTATTTACTACTCCTCCCGCACCTGCTGAGAAGAATAACGCAATGCCACCAACTGCCCACATCATGGGTGTGCTGTACTTGGCTCTTCCACCCCACATTGTGGCAAGGAAGTTGAAAGTATGCATTGCTGATGCGGGTACTGCTGCAAGAGTACCTACCATAAAGACTGTTTTTTCGGTAAATGACATTCCTGTTGCAAACATGTGATGAGCCCAAGACGCAAAACTAACTATTGATAGCAAGACAAAAGCAAACACGCCAGAACTATGACTGAAAATTGGCTTTCTTGAAAACCTTGGAATAATTTCATACATCATTCCTATTGCAGGTATAACCAAGACATAGACTTCTGGGTGGAATGTAAACCAGAACAGATGTGAATATGCAATAGGATCTCCACCCAGAGCAGGATTGAAAAATCCTGTAACACCCAATCTATCTGTCAATAACATTAAGAGAGCTGCTGCAAATGTTGGAATTGCAACTAGTACAATAAGGCTTGAACTAAGAAATGACCATCCAAGTAAGGGAACCTTGCTAAGTGGTAAATCAGGGTGTTTACACTTCAATATAGTAACTATGAAGTTAATTGCACCGAGAACTGAAGAGACTCCAAGAATTTTAAGACCAAATATCCACATCTCTGCAGCAGGACTTGGTGCACTTATCATAGAGTATGGAGGCTGTCCATACCAACCAAAGTCTGCAAATCCAAGCCAAATGAGGGCAGCAGCTGGTGGGATCATCCAAAATGCAATTGCATTAAGTTTTGGATATGCCATGTCTTTGTATCTGACCATAATTGGTACAAAGTAATTTCCAACTGCAGATGCAAATGGAAGTATGAAAAGGAAAATCATATTGGTTCCATGAACCGTAAATATTCTGTTATATGTCATAGAATCGGCAATAAATTGAGGACCTGGAGCAAACATCTCAGCTCTAATTGCAAGAGCTAAAGCACCACCCATGAAAAGAAACGTAATTGACATTATTGTATAAAGTAATGCAATATCAGTATGATGTGTTGAAAACATTATTTGCCAAATGGGGCGAGGTTTTTGAAGTTCTAATACCATGTTAGAGTCTCCTTTTTTAATTTACAATAATGTATCCTCAAAAGTTTATCTATCAAGCCCCGTCCTGCACATACAAAGTTCCTCGCATGTTATAGTGAAGTAAACCACAAAATTCCCTGCATTGTATTGGAAATTCTCCTTTATCAACAGGAACAAACCATACTGTGTTTATTCTACCAGGTACCGCGTCCATTAGTACAACATAGTCTGGAATATTAAATGAATGAATGACATCTTTTGAAGTAACCTCAAATTTGTATGGTACGCCTTTTTTCACATGAAGTTCTCCTTTTTCTATTGTTCCATCCTCATGTTCAAAAGTCCAAAACCATTGTTGTCCTGTAACTTTGATGACTTCGGCATTCTCTGGTACATGATCAATCATTCTTTCAATATTCCATGATTCTGCACCAACCCAAACAAGTAATGCCACAACAACTCCAATGTAAATCCATTCTGGCCAGTTAGAATGTCCACTCATCTATCTAATTCACTAGTTCCTTCATATTTAGTAGGAGTTGCTTTTGGATTTGATTCTCTAAATCTCCATATTAGCCAAATCAAAGTTCCAGAAACTACTGCTCCCACTACAAATGCTACAGTCATCAATCTAAAAAAGAGATTCCAAATCTCTACCCTTCTATCAACATATTGTCCAGGTTCATCACCTGCGGCAAATACAATTTGAATAGTTGGTAAAATTATTAAAATTGACAATACCATGAATAGCCCAATTATATTCTTCATGACCAGTTGTTCTGTCGTGACTATAATTTTCTATTTAAGGGTTTTGTAGGTTATCAGAGGGTAAGATCGAATCTATCTGCGTCCATTACATTAATTGCAGATACCGAAAGTTTTCCTTGGTGTTCTTTAAAGATAGTAAGAGATGCATTTTCAATTATCAATTCAAACATAGAGTTTGCATCCAAATTCATAATTGTAGATATCATTGCCTTTATTGGATCCATGTGAGTTACTAACAAAACATTCTCATCATTATGTTCTTTTAATATATGATCAACAATTGATAAAACTCTATTCTTAACTTGAACAAAAGTCTCAACTCCATTATGAGCAATTTCAAGTTCTCCGTCATAGAATTTGAAAAATACATTTCCGTGTTTTTCAAAGATCGCATCATATTCCATGCCTGTAAATTTTCCCATATCAAGTTCAATTAGTCGTTCATCAATTTTGTATTCCAGAGAGTTATGTTTTGCAACAATTGCTGCAGTTTTTTCAGCTCGCTCGATTGGACTAGAATAAATTGCTGAAATGTTAAATGGTTTAAGAAATTTTGCTATTCTTTCTGCTTGATCTATTCCTTTTGGAGTTAAGCTAACACCTGGAGTACGACCAGATAATAGTCGTTTAGTGTTGTTAATTGCCTGCCCATGACGTAAGAAAATAATAAATCTCAATGCGTTTTCCAATTTCAAATAAAGATAATAATAACATTGCCAGACTTTAGTCATTGAAAATAGGAATAATTGGTGGAACCGGAGGAATGGGAAAAGGATTTGCGATTCGTTGGTGCATTAATCATGACATTCTTGTTGGTTCAAGAGATGCAGAAAGAGCTTCAAAATCTGCTGAAGAATATACTAATACTGCAAAAGAGGCTTATGGTAAGATAAACGGTTCAATTTCTGGTAATGATAATGTATCAATTGCCAAAGAAAGTGATGTTCTTGTCTTGTCAATACCATATGAAAACATAGAGTCAACCTGTTCTCAAATTTTACCACTGATTAAGAATAGTTGCGTTGTGATTTCTCCTATAGTTCCTATGACAAAGACTGAATTAGGATTTGAATTCATACCGATAAAAGAAAACAAACCATTTTCATATCAACTAGTCGTAAAACATATGAAAGATAAATCAAAACTTGTGTCTGCATTTCATGTTATATCAGAAAAAAAACTTGTTAATCCAACTTTGACCTTAGATTACGATATCTTCGTTTGTGGTGATGATCAAAATTCCGTCAATGTTGTCAATGGTTTAATTAATGAAATCAAAGGGTTGCGTCCTATTTATTTGGGACCTGGTTCATTATCTTATTTTGCAGAAGTTTCAACGCCATTGTTGCTCAACGCAATGATAAAAAACAAATTAAAAAATCCCGGAATTAAGATAATTTAATCTTCGTTAATAATATAGATCATGAGCCACGAGTATCTTCGTAGAGGGAAAAATTGGTTTACGGCTATGGGAGTATTGTTTATCGTCATGGCATTAATTGTACTAACAAGAAATCTTCTCATCTGGGGACCTGAATTTGTACTTGATTTTTTCCTAAGTGCGGAAGTAACAAATGAGAAAATATCTGCTGGAATGCTTGTGGTTGGAATATTGATGATATTTTTAGGATTTAGGAAAACAAAATAGAAAAAATTCTAAAAAAACAATACAATTTTCTATTAGTTATTGGCTTACAAATTCCTCAATTTTATCTAGTGCTGAATCTAACACATTCAAGTTAGGAAGAAAAACTAATCTAAAATGTCCACTACCATACTGTTTTCCAAATCCAGAACCATGTACAGTCAATACTCCTTTGGAGTTTAACAGTTCCATAACAAATTCCTTATCTGAATCAAATTTATTTTGTTCAATTTTTGGAAATGCATAAAATGCACCTTTTGGGTTTGTACACGAAAGCCCTGGCATTGAATTTAGTCGTTTTACTACTAAATCTCTTCTGATTTTTAGCTCAGAAACAAATTTTGAAATATACTCTTGTGAACCCCTTAGGGATTCTAAGGCTGCGTGCTGGACAGGTAAATTTGTTGATATTCTAACTCTAGCAAGTTTTGGTAAGTTTTCCCTTAATTGTTCTAGGGCTGGTGAGTTGTTAAATGCAATATATCCAATTCTCCAACCTGACATCAAATGCACCTTTGAGAATCCATTTAGTAGGATAACAGGAGAAGTACCTGCTACTTTACCAATACCTACAAATTTTTCATCAAATACAATTTGATCATAAATTTCATCACAGATTATGTAGAGATTATTCTCATTAGCAACATCAACCAAGTCCTTGAGAGCTTTTTCGTTGAATACAACTCCAGTGGGATTATTTGGGCTAATAAGACATATTGCAATAGTTTTTGATGTAATTTTAGAACGAATGTCATTAATGTCAGGTGTTGAGTTATCTAAATCAACTGCAAATTCTATAGGTACACCACCATGTAATCGAATATAGGATGCATATGGAGGATAATATGGTCCAGGAAGTAAAACTTCGTCTCCTTCTTCCACAATTGATGACATTATCATGTCAAGACCTTCAGAAACTCCATTTGTTACAAGTATATCATCGCTAGAAACAGAAAGACCTTTTTTGTGTTCTTTTTGTGATATTAAATCTCGTAACTCTGGCAATCCCTCCGAAGGCGCGTAATAGTTTTCGCCTTTTTGTATTGCTTTTATCAATGCATCTTTGACATAATCTGGAGGTTGAAAACCATACAATACAGGATCTCCAATGTTTAGATATTGAATTTTTTTTCCTTGCTTTTCTAATTTTGTTGCTGCAGAAACAATATCCCGTATTGCATATTCAACACCAGCAACTTTTTTTGAGACCTTCAAAGTATCTAGACAGATATTTAGGCCTGTTAAATTCTTATTTTTTTGGACTCGTTGCACAGTCTGGACAGTGCGGGCGGCTTCGGACCGCCAGGTCGAGGGATCGAAGCCCTCCGAGCCCTTTTATCAAAATGAATTTAGTGTATGCATATTTAAGGTGAAAATAAGTAACAATTCCTGAATTGAAGAGACTGTCTCTGTTTAAGATTGGTTTGATTTTATCAATAGTTGGAGCAGTGTGGATTGGGGTAGTGTTTTTGAAAGCAGAAAAAGTCTTTGAGAGTTACGATTTGAATCCCTCTCAAACCATTACTCTGAATGTACAGCTTCAAGATTCTGGTGTTGGATTTTATAGAACTTTAATTCCAGATTTTGCACGAGATGTCTTATTTATACAGATTCTTGATTCAAATGGAAATATTTTAGCTGATAAAAGAATTGAAACAAAAATGGCTGTTAACTATTTTGATTTTAAATATAATGGAAAATATATTTTAAAAGCTACAAATCTTTCAGAGAATTCAAAAATTGTGGAAATTGAATTTGGAGATACGAATAGTTCTGAGATGAAAATCCCAGGAATTTCTCTTGGAATAGGATTGATGTTGATTATTATTTCCACTTTTAAAAAGTTACAAAATTATAGAACCGCACAGCCAGAAGAAAAAATTTTGTAAACCAGAGTACATAAAACTGGACTTGCAAATATAAGACTCAGATTAAATCCTAACCAACTTATAGAAAAAATCAAAGTTAAGATTGATACTGGCAATAGTTTTTTGAATTTCTGGTTTTTCATAAGTGTCATGATTAGAAATCCTCCAAGGGCACTTAGAAGTAAACCAATCTCTAGTGGTTGATGGGACCATGAAACTAAACCATCTATGCCAAACAAGTCATGGGAAAGAGAATCAGCATACCCAGCTGAAACTTGAAGAGCAGATCCTATTATGATAATTTGAAATCCTCTTTTCAGATTTCCAGTAACTTTTTTTGTAATTAAAAATATGGCACCGAGTATTCCAGAACTTGCTATTATTGCAACCCCCGTGTAAACTGCTACATGTTGAATTGTCCAAAATAATTCTGGTTCTCGTAAAATATGAGAAGTTGCATCCCAGATACCTCCAGTAATTTCTAAAAGCGAACCAAACACTGCAAGAAGCGGAATTATTTCTAATAGGGACTGTCTTCTTAATAGAATCGAACTTGAAAGCATTTGAATTAAACTCATTTTAATTTTCTCCGTGTGATTGTATTTACTCTATTTGTAGATTTTCAAGTTTGGTAACTAGAACGTTTTACCTTTAGCTTGTATTATAATTAACTATATTAGACAAGTCAGTTATTCGAGTTTTATGAGTCCAGGCATAGGTCTGATGAAGCGAAGACTTGAAAAAGAAAAAGACGCTATTGCTTTGGCAATTTCTGGTATTATGAAAAATTACAAAGTTGCTGAAGAGCAAATTAGTACACTTGAAACAAAATATGATGATAATGCAGGGGATTGGTACGTTGCTCTGGGTTGGAATGAAAAAAAAGCTATAGTCAAAATGGATTCAGTTCAGGGAACAATTGCTGAAATTAGAGAAATCTAAATAAATTTTATAGTTACGTTAACAGAATCTGAAGTGTTCTACATCTACCTAATTTTGAGTTTTAGAGGAAAGTTCTTGTTCTAGTTGATATAATTTTTCTATTCTTTTGTAGGTTAATGGGTGAGTCCTAAAAATTTCACCAAACTTGCTAAAACTGTTTTTTCTTTCCCAATCCATAGCCTTTTGCACTTCTTCTTCTGAAATATGTTGATCCTTATAATATGAAGCAAATTTTGAAACTTCATAACTTGAAGCAACAGGATCCACCGCATAAAACGACCGTAATGCAGAACTTTTCACTTCTCGTTTTTGTAAACTCAATCCATAAGTTATCTTTGCCAAAGCATTGGCAAGTATAGATGGTTTTACTTGTCTTCCTGAAAAATTATCTGCATAAAATTCTCTGAGACGTGAAAAATATAGGATAAGAAGATTAGTAATGAAATACACTGCAAAAGCCCCAACGCCAATTAGAACTGAAGCACTACCTTGGTTTCTTGATCTACCACCAAACATAGTTGACATTGCGATAAAATATGCAATTGTGGGAATAACAGAAATTATAGTCATAACAACCATATCATTATGTTTTATGTGTCCTATTTCATGTGCAATTACTCCTCTTACTTCATCTTGTGACAAAGTGTTTAGCAGGCCACGAGTTATGGTTAGAGTTGCAGATTTGTTTGATCTTCCAAATACAAAGGAATTTGGCATACTAGTATTTGCAATTGTTATTTTTGGGATCTTCACTTTATTTTTGATACATATTTCATAGATGGTTTCTTCAATCCATGGAAATTCATCTTTATTTAACGGACTCATGTTAGTACTCCACCGTACTATTATAGGTCCAATTGCCCATTGGAATAAACCAAAAACAACTGCTAATCCAACTATTGTATATATTCCAAGGTCAAAGTAGATACCCAAGCCAGCAAGCAATGCAAAGAGTAATCCAAATACCACAACCATTGTCAAACTCATTGAAGCCACAAGTCCTCTGATCATGAGGATGCCTTTTTCTATGCGTGGGATATAATTGTTCGAATCTGAAGGCTTTCCACCTATAGAAATTTAATTGGAGTTTTTTCTATTTCTACATATGAATAAGGCAATAGTCATTGGGGGCTCTCGTGGAATGGGAAAGACTATTTCGAGTTCCTTGAGCTCAATTGGGTATAATGTTATAGCCACCTCAAAAAAGGAATTAGATACTTCAAACCTCAATAGTGTAAAAGACTTTGTCCAAAATCATAATGAAACTGATGTTTTGGTTTTGAATACTGGTGGTCCTCCTGCAAAAGAATTTTTTTCAGTTACAGAAGAAGAATGGCAACAATATCACAATCAACTATTTTTGGGATTTTGTATAATATTACAAAAAATTAAGATCAATGAAGGAGGATATGTATTTCTCATTACTTCAAGTGTAATAAAAGAACCTCAGCCAAAATTGGTAATCTCAAGTGCATACCGTTCCGCCTTTGCAAGTGTATTCAAAATACTAAGCAAGTCTTTTGCTGAAAAAAATATCAGTTGTATCAACATAGCACCTGGTCCAATTAAAACAGATAGAACAAAGGAGTTAATTGATGATATCGAAGAGTATCAAAAATCACTTCCTATGAAAAGACTTGGTGAGCCAAGAGAGATAGGTGATTTTGTTAGAGCAATTATTGAAAATAAGATAAAGTATCTGTCAGGTGTGGTAATTAATTTTGATGGGGCTGCATCAAATTATATTTATTAAATAAATTAGTTTTAGCGTTTCTTAAATTCTACATTAGGAGCTTCTGGCTGATTTGGGATTAGAATTAATCCGCCATCGCTTAATTGTTTGATCAGCTGCATTACTTCTTTTTCAACTTGGTTTCTTTGTAGGCCTGTTTGTTGAGCAAAAATTTCAACTAGTTCTGTAATCTTTCGTTTTCCATTACATGATTTCCAAAATTCAACAATAGCTTGATTTACCATAAATCCCTGATCATGTTCATTAGCTAAAACCAAAGAGCCATCCTCTTGTTTTACCAACTTTCCAATTCCCTGTGGCAATGCAGTTTCATAATCAATTGGTGCTGGAGTCGACATACCTGCTCCCATATTTTTTAAGGTGGCTTTTGCTTCATTAGACATTTTATCCATCGACCAAGGAGGATTCCAAACAATATCGACTTTAACGTTATTTACACCTGGAACTTTTTTGACGTATCTTGTAACATCTTGAACTAGTGTTTCATGTAATGGACATCCTTGAGTAGTCATAGTCATTTTGATATTTACATCGTTATTTTCTAGTACATCAATTCCGTAGATTAGACCCATATCAACAATATTGAGTGGAACCTCAGGGTCCATACATTGTTTCAAGGAATCCCTTATTGCTTGAGATGTAACTGTACTCATCTTCTTATCACCTCCAAAAAACAATAAAAACTTTCTATTAATTAGCTTCAAATAATTTTTTGATAGATTCCTCAAATGGGGCCTTGGCTATACCCATTTCAGTAATTATGCCTGTAATTAATTCCGGCGGAGTCATATCAAATGCAGGATTTATCACATTGATTCCATCTGGAGCAGTTTTTTTATCACCAATTCCTGTTACCTCACTACCGTTTCTCTGTTCTATCACTACATCTTCAGGGTTACTCTGCAAGTCAAATGTTGAAAGTGGGGCTGCTACATAAAATGGAATCCCATGCTGCTTTGCCATTGTTGCAACTTGGTAGGTTCCAATTTTGTTGTATACATGTCCTGTCCGTAAAATTCTATCTGCCCCCACTATTACTTTGTTAACTAAACCTTGAGCCATGGAATATCCAACTGCGGTATCTGGAATTAGACTAACATCTATTCCATCATGTTTTAATTCAAAAGCGGTTAGACGTGAACCTTGCTGAACAGGTCGTGTTTCTGTAGCTATAACTTTGATTTTTTTTCCACTTTCTTGTGTTGCCCGTATCACACCTAACGCAGTACCATAAGCTACTGTTGCTAATGCTCCAGCATTACAATGAGTCATTATGGTATCATTGTCGTTAAATAATTCTGACCCATGTTTTCCCATAGCCATATTAGTTTGCACATCTTCTTCTGCCATCTTTTTGGCAGTTTTAACTACAGTGTCTTTTATTTCAGTTACATTATCTCCTTCATTTGCAACTTTCATGATCTTTTCTAATCCCCACTTCAAATTTACAGCAGTAGGTCTTGTTTCAAAAAGAATTTTTTTTGCTTTTTCTAAATCTTCTATTAGTTCTTCTTTGGTCATTCCATTACTTTGTAATGCCGCAAGTGCTAAACCAAATGCCCCTGAGACACCTATCGCTGGTGCACCACGAACAACTAAGGTTTTGATAGCATTTGCAATCTCTTGGAAATCAGAATATTCCACAAATATAAGTTTGTTAGGTAATTTGGTCTGATCAATCATTATGACTCTATTATTTTTCCATTCCACGGTCCTTAAAGAGGAGTAAATTTTTGTAGATTGTTCCACCAATTTAGTCTATAATTTTCTTTGTCTATTTTAAATGAATCCCAAAGTAATGTAATTCATCAGACATATATTTTCAAGATTAATTCAAACTAGTACTTGCTTGATATTGAAACTCTTCAAAAATTTGATAAAAATAAAATGTATGAGGTTTATGATGAATGGCCACTTATTGCCAGAGAACAGTATGAATCAGATTTAAAGCCAATTGATTTTGGAAAAATCTCGCATATTGTTTTTGCTGGGATGGGAGGATCAGGAGCTATAGGTGATATTTTATCCTCAATATTATCTAAAACTAACATTCATGCTGAAGTGGTAAAGGGGTATCTCTTACCAAAAACAGTTGATTCTGAAAGTATAGTTATTACCACCAGTATTTCTGGAAATACTGAAGAAACTCTCAGTGTTTTGAAATCTGCTACAAAGTTAAGAAGTAAAATAATTGCATTTTCTAATGGAGGTAAAATGCAGAAATTCTGTCAAGAAAATAGTATAAACTATAGAAATATTCCAATGAGACATTCTCCACGTGCTTCATTTACAACATTTTTATTTTCTATGTTAAAGATCTTAGAACCTGTTTTACAAATTAGGAAAGGAGATATTATAGATTCTATAGAAAAACTAGAAAAGCTAAAAAAAGAAATTTCTTCCTCGAATTTAACCGAAGAAAATCCTTCCTTATCATTAGCAAATTGGATTTTAGATATTCCTTTAATTTATTATCCTTGGGGATTACAAGCAGCAGCAATTAGGTTTAAGAATTCCCTTCAAGAAAATGCAAAAATTCATGCAATCACTGAAGATGTAATTGAAGCAAGTCATAATGGAATTGTTTCATGGACTAAACCATCTTCAGTGAAGCCAATTTTAATCCAAGGTCAAGAAGATTATATCAAAACTAAAGAGAGATGGATGATTTTAAAACAATTCTTCAACGAAAACAAGATAGAATATTATGAAATTAAATCAGTAAATGGAAATATTTTATCAAAACTCATCCATCTAATCTATTTGTTAGACTATTCAACAATTTATCGTGCAGTTATGTCCCAAATAGATCCTACACCTGTCAAAGCCATTGATTATGTAAAGGATAGACTGGGTTAATTATATATTGTAAGATTTTTTTTTAGATTTATCATATTTTTTATTAATTGACTTTACATCTTTGACCTTTTTTGAATAAATATTATTAATTCTATCAATTTGCCACAAAGATTCTTCATTAATTAAATTCAAGTTTGGGATAACACAATGTCCTCCAATAAACCCTGGAAACATCTTAGGTCGATTTCCTAGAAATTTGTGAATTTCATCAGCAAAGGACCACATTTCATTATAATCCACCTTGTTTTGTATAGCAATCATATTACTGAGCTGGGCATAATTGATAAGCCATCCGTAGTATGAGGTATCAACTACTATTTTTGCTAATTCAAGGGTAATAGGATTTGACATTTTCTTAGATTTTAATCCAGCCTTTTTCATTCTATTTGAAAATAATTGACTAGCCCATTTTGATTTGGGAGCCCAATTATAAACTGCAAAAAATTTAGTATATCTCTTCATATCATCAATCATTCTTTTATGAATTCCTCTTGTAGCACTGTAAATAACTGGAATATCTAATTCCCTTTGGAGTTTTTCTGTTGTACCTGGACTAATAGTACTATGTATTACAATTGCTTTTGGGTTGAATTTTTTTACAGTATTTGTTACAATGGAATTAAATTTTTCTGAAAAAGGAATACAAATGTGTACAAAAATTGTTTGTTTATTTTTTAGTTTATCAAATTTTTTTTGATTCATTAATTTTGGATTAATGTCATAGCCCGCTGTGGGAAAAGTTTTTGATAATAGTTTATAGATAGGATTTCCTATTTCGCCTAAACCAATTACTATATCTTTAGACAACTCGGATACCATTCTAATACCTATTAATTAAAACTGGTAAAATTAAGTGAATAAAAAGTATAGTTTTTCATTTTGATATGATTATGTAGAATTTGTCATTTCTTATATCCAAAAATTTTTTCTGCTAATTTGTTTAATCTGGCAGCATTTTTCAAGGATGGAAGATCAAGGTGGTCTGGTTTATCCTTAGAAAGCATTAAGGCTATTTCTTCAGCAAGTCCAGGTTTTGCTTCTGGAAAGGATCTTTGAAAATGAACTTGTTCCCACTTTACACTTCCCTTTTTACAAACAAAAAGATCTTCTAAAGGTATCAATCTGTAAGCGTTTTTACGAGTCATTACTTCTATCCCCCATCTTCCAGATGAAGTCCAATCCCCATGGTATGAAAAAGGTATGTTTTGATTGCTAATTCCGCTACCAACAAAGATTGATCCAGAAGGATGCCAATCCAAACTGCCTCTTTGGAAGGATGATATTTTTTTAGGAAATCCTATTAATTCTGTTACCATAGAGATTACATGTAGGGTATTTGCAATTCCCCAAAATTTATAAGCATCAAGCAAATCTTTTTTAAAATTTATTGTATGAATCCATTCGGTAAAGGTAAAAGTACAAGATGTAATACCACCATCATCTTTTACTAGTTGTTTCAGGAGATGGAGATTGGGATATAGTAATCTGTTATAAGCAACTCGAATTTTTTCTCTCTTGATTTTTTTGGAAAAGGAAATTAATTTATGTGCATACAAAGATGCAGGTTTTTCGATTAAAATATTTTGTTGGTTGTTATTAATGGCCATTTTAGCTGCAGGTAAAAGAAGATGAATAGGTGTTGCAATAATTACGAGATCCATCTTTTTGAAATATTGCAAATTTTTATCATATCCACCAATCACTGAGATGAAATTAAATTCTTTATTTAATTTGGTTATTCGTTCTTTTGTATTTGAAACAACAGTAATATTCTTAATTCCCATTTTCAATAGAGCATTTAGATACTCTCGAGTAATTGTTCCCGCACCAAGAATTAAGATTGATTTATTTTTGAAATTTTTTTCCTTTAGGTTTACTAGATATCGATATGACATTTTTTATCAACTATGTAATAGGACATTTGATTAGATTTTTATTTTTTATTTTTTTTAAATGTTTTAAGAATATTCTAAAAATTTCTTTATGTAAAAAATAAGAGTCTTCTAGAGATGGAAGTTTACATTTATCAAATTTTAGAATATCTGTTACTATTTTGTTTGTTAAATTACTTTGAAAATCAATATTAAATTTTGATTTTCTATTATTGTGATAATCATAAATATTACAATTAGTTTCATCAATTAAAATACATTGATTTTTGGTACAAATTTCTACAGTTAATGGGATGTTTTGCCATGGTAGAAAAGTGATATTCATAGTAGAACCAGAGTTTGTTGTACCTAAAATTGTTCCTGCAAATTCAATAAGATCATTACCTCGTTTGTTTTTATATAATTTGTCTGATAAAGAATCACCATTTAGAAAAATCTGTTTTTCATTTGAAAACCATTCAAATAAATCCAAATAATGAATGGCATTTGAACCTAAGCCTAAATTTCCTCCTATAATTGAGAAATGTAATTTTTCTTGTTTTGGAAATCTGTTTCTGATATTTTGATATGAACTAAAATAACGTCGGCTTGTGTTGACCCATCCTTTTGCATTATGATTTTTGAATTCCCTCAATAATTGTTGATAGTCTTTAGAAGATTGACATACAACTTTTTCAATAAAAAATTTTTTATGATTCCTTTGAAGAAGTTTGTTTATTAATGTAGTTCTATTAGTTGCCTGAGTTGCAATTATTGCTAAATCACTACTATCTTTTATCATTTCAAGATTTTCAAACCAATTAATTTTGTGATTGTCACTAGACTTTATTTCCCTCAATCTTATTTTTCCTATTTTTTGTGAGAGTTTATTTGGTTCTACAATTTCAATTTCTAATTTTTTATTCAGTTTTGCTAATCCTTGAAGATGTCTACTTCCAATATTACCACAGCCAACTAGGAGAACACGAGTCATGTCAATAAGTAATTAGAAAGCATTATTTTTTGAGTTTCTTTATTCTTTTCGCTGGAATTCCTGCCCATACTTCGTTTTTTGGAATATTTTTTGTGACGAATGAGTAAGCAGCTATTACAGAATTTTCTCCAATAGTTACATTTGGCATTACGGTAGAATGTGTTCCAATTCTACAATTTTTTTTTAAAATTATTGGTCCATTTTTATCATCTATTGTTGAATGTGAATATATAGAACAATGTGAACCAATTTGAACATCATCTTCTATTTGAACCCCAAATCTGGAATTAATGTAAGTAAATGTTCCAATGTCGAAATTTTTTCCAACTTTCAATTTTTGAGGATATTGTACGATGTAATTATATTTGGTTAGCTTTCCATGCCGAATGATAGGTTTTTTCCAGGTTTTGTGCATTGTCTACTCATTAATAACTAATCTGTTTTTTTATTAATTCTTTATTCAAACTAATTTTTTCGAGATGTTCTATAATTTTTTGAGATGCATTCCCATCACCGTAAATATTTTTATTATTCATACTTTGCATGCGCCCTCTTAATAGAGCCTTTCTTATAGCATTTCTAATGGTTCTAGGATCGTCTGAAGAAACATCAATTACGTTTTTTCCTCGCTCCCTGTCTTTTTGCCTTATTCCAATATTTACGACTGGAATTCCGAAATAACTTGCTTCTATCATTCCACTACTAGAATTACCAACTAAAACTCCACAATATTTCAATAATCCAAGGAAATCCGAACGTGGTAGAGTTCTATATAGATAAATGTAAGGAAATCTTTTTTTAAATTTTTTTAATTGGTTAAAAATTTTCCGGCCTCCGGGATCAGAGTTTGGGGCAATTGCAATTGTATTCAGATTTAGGGACGAAATTGCTTTTAATGTGTTAAGAATTTCTTTACCACTTTGGTTTGATTGTGTTGTTACAGAATGTTGTAATAGAATTATTTCTTTACCGGTTATTGTTAATTTATAACGTTTTTCTAGATTTTCTTTACTAGTAATTCTATAGTTTTTTATTTCATCTATGCTAGGAGAACCTGTTAAAAAGATAAATTTTGGGTTTTCCCCCATTTTGATTATACGCTGCTTACTTTTTTGTGTAGCAGCAAAATGAATATTAGACATCTTTGTAATGGCGTGACGATTATATTCATCAATTCCACCTTGAGTTTTATCACCACCGTGAATATGGGCATTAGGGATATTCATATGGTAAGCTGCAATTGCAGATGCAAGCATTTCATCTCTATCTCCAAGTATTACATTAATGTCTGGTTTTATCTTATTGAAAGTTTTAGCAAAATTTTTAATTCCGTCACCTAGGGAAATGGTCATAGAGTAATTGGTATCCTTTTTAGGAATCATTTTAATTTTTGAATGAATTTTAAAACCATCGTGTTTGATCTCTTCTATGGTTTTTCCATACATATCAGATAGATGCATACCAGCAACAATAAGGTAAAGTTCTAATTTATGATTTTTTGATATTTTTTTAATCAATGGTCTCAAGATTCCATATTCAGAACGTGAACCTGTTGTTACAGAAATTTTTCTTTTCATAAGCTTAATTCAATCGATATTAAATAAAGGGATTATTATGGTATTTACATTATGGTTCTGATTATTGCTGAAATTGGAGTAAATTGGGACGGAAGATTTGAACTTCTTGAAGAAATGATGACAGAATCAAAAAATTGCGACATTGATGCTGTAAAATTACAAGCATTTAATGATGAGATAATAAAAGAACATCCCCAATTTCCACGACTAAAGAAATCTTCAGTTACGCGTGAAAATGTAGAGAAAATTGATAATTTAGCAAAAAAAATCGGAATTGAGTGGTTCTGTACTCCTATGTTTCCTGAGGCAATAGATTTTTTGAATCCTTACATTAAGAGATTTAAGATACGAAACACAGACAGTAAAATTCTACTTAATAATCAAATTTCAGAATTATTAGAAAAAGCCCTTGAAACTAAAAAGGAAATATTTGTAAGTTCTGATTCAGATCCCTCTAATTGTAAATTCTATGATAATTCGAAAATTAAATGGCTTTATGTTATTCCAAAGTACCCATGTAAATTGGAAGACATTGATTTTTCTAATTTAAACAAATTTGATGGATATTCAAATCACTGTCCAAATTTAATAGCCCCATTAACTGCAGCAATTTTGGGTTCGAAAATAATTGAAATTCATATTACTTCTAACAAGAGAGGAGATTTTATAGATAATAATGTCAGCTTTGATTATTCCGAATTAAAAGAATTAGTTAGATTAATTCGCCTATCTGAAAAAATAAAAAATAAAAAATTTTTATTCTAAATTTTCTAACTCTGTAAATTCTTTTACCGAATCAATGATATAATCAAGATTTTCTTTTTCCAATCCAGGATACATTGGCAAGGTCAAAATTTCTTTCGAAATTGCTTTAGTTTGTTCTAAATTCTTAGTATTTGCAAATCCCAGTTTTTTATAATAGCTCGATTGATGAATTGGGTAAAAAAAGACTTTAGACATTATTCCCTTTGAAGATAAAAAGTTCATTAATTTATCTCGTTTTTTGGAATTTGTTAATCTAATAGAATATAGTTGATAGACATGTCTGTAATTTGGAGGTTCGTGAGGAACAATGATTTGTTTAAATTTTCCTAATCTTTCAGAAAGATATTTTGCTTTTTTACGTCTTAAATTAATCAGTTTTTCAATTTTATTTAATTGTGTAAGTGCCAAAGCAGCTGTTATGCTTGACATACGCCAATTGAATCCTAATGTTACATATTCAGGTTGTAAATTAGTTGAAAAATAATTTTGTATATCCATTCTCCCATGAGACCTTATAAGCTTAAGTTTTTCGTAAATTTTTCTAGAATTAGTTGTTATTGCTCCCCCTTCGCCAGTAGTAATAACTTTATTACTTGCAAAGCTAAAAACTGCAAGGTCACCAAAGGTACCTACCATTCTATTTTTTATTTTAGAACCTAGTGATTCTGCAGCATCTTCAATTAATGTGATTTTATTTTCTTGTGCTATTTGTTTTATTTTGATAATTTTACATGGCAAACCTGCGTAGTGTATTGGTAAGATAACTTTAGTTTTTTTAGATATTGAAGTTGTAATGGTTTTTGGATCAATACCTAAGGTATCTTCCTCTATATCTACAAACGAGGGTTTTGCGTTAACCATAAGGACTGAATTTGCTGTAGCAATGAAAGAAAAAGATGGGACTATCACGTGGTGTCCCTGACGTACTCCAGTAACCAGTAGTGCAGAATGTAAAGCTGAGGTTCCAGAGTTAAACGATAGACAATATCTGGTCCCTACATAATCGGCAAGCATTTTTTCAAAGTTTTCAATTTCGGGGCCTAAAGCCCAATCAGAACCCCTACGAATAACTCTTGAAACAGAATTAATGTCTTCTTTATCATTATGAATTTTATAAAGGGGGATTTTCCATTTTTCAATTTTCGATTTCTTATACAATATAATCTAATCCTAGAAATTCTTGTAAAATCATCATATACATACCTATAAAATTGGTGGTAGGAAAATCATTCGTACGTTATGTATTGCCCCATTTTTGTAGTGGTCAGAACTGGTTCTTCACGACTTCCAGGAAAAGCTTTATTGAAAATAGGTGGAAAACCTTTGATTAAAATCCTTATTGACAGAGTAAATAGTTCAAAAATTCCTAACTTAATTGTAGTATGTACCACCAACAAAAAATCTGATGATGAACTATCAAAATTCCTAAGATCTGTAAACATTGAGGTGTTTAGAGGAAGCGAAAAAGATGTATTAAGAAGACTCTATCAGGCCGGAAAAAAATACAAAACAAAATGGTTTGTTGTAGTTGAAGGAGACGATATTTTTTGTGACCCAGAATTAATTGACAAGACATGCAAAAAATTAGAAAGTACTTCCTTTGACTTTATTTTTTGGAAAAATTTACCTTTAGGTGTTTCTCCAATAGGAATAAAAACAAAGTCTCTCCAAAAATTAATAGAAAAAAAAATCAATAAAAATACCGATACTGGTTGGGGACAACTAATAATTGAGAGTAATTTGTTCAAAGTAGGTAAACTTAACCCTCCTAGCAAGAAACTTGCGAGGCCTCAAATTCGATTAACAATAGATTACAAGGAGGATTTTGAGCTTGCCAAAAAATTACTTGAAAAATTACCCAAAAAATTTTCATTACTTAATTTAATAAATATTTTAGATAAAAACAAAGAATGGAAGAAAATTAATGAAAAGGTTAAGGAAAAATACTGGGATAATTTTTCAGAAAAAAGGATTAAGATTAAACTAAAAAAGGAGAAAGAAAAATAAATGAAATTTCTAGTTGTTGGTCTTGGGTCTATGGGAAAACGTAGAATACGTAATCTAAAACAACTAAACCAAAAAGAAATACTGGGTTTTGATTTGAAAGCTGAAAGATGTTCAGAATCTGAGAGGGAATATGGAATTAAAACATATAATGACATTCAAAATGCCCTTGCTGAAAAGCCTGATGCGATGATTATTTCTACACCCCCAGACCTACATATGAAATATGCTAAAATCGCAATAGATGAAGGAATACATTTCTTTACTGAAGCTAGTGTTGTGCAAGATGAGATGAAAGAAGTGATTGATAAGTTAAAGAATTCTAGAATTATTGGGTTACCTTCATGTACTATGCGTTATCATCCTATAACTCTTAAAGTTCATGATTTTTTGAAAAATAATTTTATTGGTAAACCTTTGGCCTTCCTTTATCATTCTGGTCAATATTTACCTGATTGGCATCCTTGGGAGGATTACAGGAAATTTTATGCGTCTAAACGAAAAACTGGTGCCTGTAGAGAAATAGTTCCATTTGAATTAATTTGGTTGTTAGATATCTTCGGTGATTTAGAAAGCATAATGGCTTTAAAATCAAAAATTTCAAATTTAGAAGCTGATATTGATGATATCTATAATATTTTATTAAATTTCAAAAACGGTATACAGGGAACCTTAACGGTAGATGTTATTGCAAGGTTTCCTTATAGACAATTAAAGATACTGGGTGAGGAAGGTGTGATTTTTGCAGATTGGTCTGAAAGAACTGTTAATTACTTTACAAAAGAATCTGGATGGAATAACAACAAAATTGATGACGGAAAAATTGAAAAAGACTACATTCATGGAGAAGGGCCATACGTGCAAGAAATGAGCAGTTTTATCAGAACAATCAAAGGGGAAATCAATCAACCATATACTTTCAAAGAGGATTATGAAATTTTGAATATTTTAAATTACATTGAAGAAAGTTCCGATTCAGGAATACGCCAAATTATAAATGTTAAAGAATGAAGGGAGAAAAAGAAGAGAAAACTTATGATGATTTACGGAGCAAAAAATGAAGTTAACAAATGAAGTGGCAAATGAATTCAAAGGTAAAAATATTCTAATTACTGGTGGAACGGGATCAATAGGAACTGGTCTAGTAAGACAATTGATCAAATGTAAACCAAAAGCAATTAGAATTTTTACAAACGATGAAAACTCAATCTTTGAAGCTAGGAGAACTCTTGGAGACAATCCTATTTTCACTTTTATGGTTGGAGATGTCAGAGATAGAGCTAGAATGAAACTGGCCATCAGAAATGTAGATATAGTTTTTCATGCTGCAGCAATGAAACATATTGATGTATGTGAGCAAAATCCATTTGATGCGGTCAATACAAATGTTATAGGTACGAGTAATGTAATTGAAGCAGCTCTAATTGAAAATATTTCAAAATTTATTTTTATAAGTACAGACAAGGCAACAAACCCCACAAGTACTTTGGGAGCAAGTAAATTACTTGCTGAGAGATTAACTCTAACTGCTAGTGCATATAGAGGTAGAGGAAAAACCATTTTTACAATTGCCAGATTTGGCAATGTTATAGGTTCTAGAGGATCAGTATTTCAGATATTTCTTCACCAAGTAAGAAGGGGAATGCCACTAACTGTAACAGATCCTAATATGACTCGATTTATAATGTCAATTTCTGAAGCAGCACTCATGATTTTAAAAATTACTCACATTGCAAAAGGTAATGATATCTTTATTCTTAAAATGCCATCTGTTAGAATTGGTGATCTGGCTAGAGGAATGATTGATGTTTTTGCTACCAAATTTTCCAATAAAAACAAATCGCTAAAAATAAAAACTTCCAAAGCAAGAGAAGGAGAAAAATTTCACGAAATCTTGATTACTGGAGAGGAAATCTCATATTGTCATGATGTTGGAGACATGTATCGAATTTCCAAAGTCAAAGCTAAAAGAAAGATCCCTTATTCAAATTTTAGTTCTGAAACTGCAGTTAAGATCTCTCAAAAAGATTTAAGGAAAATTTTAAATGAACTTCTTGACGAGTATATTTCATTTTGAAACTAATTTAATTAGAAAATCATAGAATCGCTTTAAGTTTCAAAAAATATTTTTTAAAATATTACAAAATTAATCTTTAATTACCTTATAAACGGGTTTTGCTGGTTTGCCATTCAAATAATATTCAATATTATTTTCAGTGATAGCTTTTTTAATTAAAGGGACAACTTCGGTGAAAGCAGTAATTGTTTTTTGTATGTCTTCTTTTTCATGTGAAAAGGAAATATATCCGACAGATGGGTGCATAAAAATTCCCTTTTTAATCATTTCTTGTATAAGGAGACTTTTTATCAATAGTGAATCTTGTCCGTTTGAGTCTTTACAAGTCAATAATCTTCTAACTGGAAAACCACTCATATGAATATCTAGTTCTTGTTCTTTTGCAATCTTGTTAAATTCTTCCATAATTAATAAACCATTATTCCATGACTTTTGGATAACTGGTTTTTTATTAAACTCGTTAATCGTAGCTTTTGAAGCAGCTAAAGAGAGGATATCGCTCGCATATGTAGTAGAAAAGAAAACATCATCAAAAATCTTCATGTATTCTGTTTTTCCCACTACAGCTGATAATGGCATTCCATTTGCAATTCCTTTTCCTAGTACAGATATATCAGGCTCTACACCAAAGTATTTTTGCCCTCCCCCATTTGAAAATCTAAATCCTGTAACTATTTCATCAAAAATCAAAACAGAACCGTTTTCTCTTGTTAATTTCTTGACATCTTTAAGAAATGAGTTTTTTGGTTCTTCAAACATTGTGGGTTCCATAAAAACACATGCTATTTCATTTTTGTTTTTTTCAAAAATTGATTCAAGACTTTCTATGTTATTATATTTAAACGGATGAATTAGTTCATAATTGAATTTAGGAATTCCTTGATTTCTACTTATTATCGTAGCATACCAATCATGCCAAACCCCTCCAGAACCACAATAGGCAATTTTGTCACGTTTTGTTATTGCTCTAGCTCCTCTTACTGCCCCAGTAGCAGATCCTGAACCAGTTTTGGAAAATTTTACCATTTCTGCACTAGGAATCATTTTACACAAAAGTTCTGAAACCTCAATTTCCAACCTATGGGGTAATGAAAAAAGTATTCCGCTTGTTATTGCATCGCGTATTGCATTATCTACTTCTGGATACCCATAACCAAGAACTATTGGACCTAATCCACACAAATAATCTATGTATTCATTTCCATCTACATCAAAAAGATGAGAACCCTTCCCACTCTCGGCATAAACCGGAAATGCACCTTCAACAAAGGTGTAAGCTCCTCGACTGAAGGTTTGTGTTAATGATGGAATTAATTTTCTTGATTTTTCAAGTAAATTAAATGATTTTTTTAAATTCATAATGAGAATGTGAGTACAATTGATAATTAAGATTATTAGGTTAATCTAGACGAGCAGATGGTAAATGTTATAGGTGTTAATTAATCAAAAGGAGATAAGTTGGTTATTTGGTTAAAGAAATGAACAGAAAAAGAATATGGACAAAAAGTTATGGGGATTTACTCTTAAAAAGAGCACAGGGAAAGATTCCAGAAATGGAATCAAGTAAAAGTACTGCAGAAAAAATTAAAAAAATAGTAAAAAAGAATGATAAAATTCTTGATGTAGGATGTGGAATGGGTAATTACTATATTTCAATGAAAAAGAGAATTAACTTTAATTTTGAATATGTAGGAATTGATGTAATAGAGGATTATATTCGAAAAGCTAAACTTGTTTTTAAAAATGAAAAGAATGTTTATTTTAAAAAAGGCGATATTTTCCAAATACCTTTTAATAAAAATTCTTTTGATGTGGTAATGTGTAATAATTTCTTACATAATTTACCATCAATTGAAAAACCATTAAGAGAATTACTTAGGGTTACCAAGAGATACTTGTTAATTCGCACACTTGTAGGTACGCGTTCATTTAGAATTCAAGAGGTTAGAAATTCAAGCTGGTCTGATTCTGCACTAATACCTGTTGAAAAAGAGTTCAAAAGTAATGGAGAACCTGTTGAATTTAATTTTTTTAATATTTATTCACAATCTTACCTTGATGGTCTAATTAAGAAATTAAGCCCAAATTCAAAATGCCGATTTTCAGCAGATACAAGTTTTGATCCAAAAGCTATTATAAAATCAGCCAAAAAAGATGGAAAACTTGCCAATTATACCTCTATAATCGGGGATTATCAAGTAAATGGGTATATTCTAATGCCATGGACTTTCATTGAAATAATTAAATAAGAATATGTTTTCTAGAAGAAGTTTTTTGAAACTAATTTTTTAAAAAAGATTCTGCCATCTTAAAATCTATTTCTGTGTCAATATCAAAGGAATGAATTGGATCCATTTCTAGACCAATTGTACTTTTAAGATCTAATATGTATCGTTTCCCTGAAAAGGTTTGAAAAAAATTTGCTCTAGTTATTGCTAAGGAACCGTTAATATGATATAATTTTATCAAGTCTTGACTTCTCTCTGGTCTTTTTTTTATTTTAAGGAAAGGATCAATTTTTCCATGCTTGTTTTTTTTGAACATCCAATACGGATGCTGATTTATTTCAGATAATCCTACAAGTGAATTATACTTTGAATTCAAAATTTTCTTCAGACCTCGATTGATGTCATAAAAAGATCGAAATGGGGATGTTGGTTGAAGATAAACGACATAATCTGGAGCATAGTTTTCTTTTTCTTTAAGAAACTTTAAACAATGTAAAACAACAGCTGTGCTAGAAGACTTTGTTGTAGCGAATTTTTTGGGTCTAAGAAAAGGCACCTCAGCTCCAAACTTTCTAGCAATTTTTGCAATATTCTTGTCATCAGTGCTTACAATAGTTTTTGTTACGTTACTTTTCAAAGATGCTTTTATTGTATAATAAATTAGAGGAAGTCCACCTAATTTTCTTAGGTTTTTATTTTTAACACGAGTTGATCCTGAACGAGCAGGTATTATTGATAAAATTTTTGAAGTTTTATGCATTTAGATTTACTTTTTGTAGGAAGGTGATTACATTTCTGTATCTTTTTGAGCATGAGGAACATAACATTGACGGCAAATTTCAATATCAATATACCTTCCTCCAATGTGTGCCTCTCTTAGTTTGCTAAATCTTTCCCCCTGCCAAATTTCCTTCACAGTATTTTTCTTAATATCACCTATTATGTATCCTCTTCCAACATCAGTGCAACAGGGAGTACAAATACCATCATACATTATAAACATCCTTTGATAAGGCTGGGCACAAACAAAATCTGGATTGTAATTATCATAAGAATATACTTCTCCGCTCTTTTTTGTACCTGAGATTTGAATTGTACCTTTACCTCTTGCATCAACCCATTCACCGAATCCAACTTGTCCAACTTTTGGTAACCAGAATTTAGTATAATCTTCTGCTTCTTTTTCCATTCCAGGAAGAACAGTCATAGATGTTCTTGTTTGAACGTGTTTGTAATTCCCTTCATTTTTTATCTTCAGAAAATTGAGGATATTATTAACTACGGTATCATAATCGGTTCCAATTCTTATTTTATTAAAGGTATCAGGATTAATTCCATCAACAGAAAAATATATGCTGTCAAGGCCTACTTCTAAAAGTTTGTGTGACATTTCCTCAGTTAATATACTTGCATTGGTGTTAAACATAACTTCTATAATTCCATGACTCTTCGCATACTGAATACGTTCTATAATATATTTATCTAACAATGGTTCTCCCAGATAATTTAATTTTATTGCGCATAGATTGTTTTTTGAACCTTCATCAATTATTTTTGTATACATTTCCATTGGCATTGTACCAATATCAACATAGGTTCCATCCTCAATTTGTATAGTACGAGAACACATAGTACATTTCAAGTTACAAACGTTAGTGGTTTCAATGTCTAAATGAAGTGGAAAATCGCTTACATACATTTTTTTTGGATATTCATTCCATTTTTTTCTATATTCCCAGTATTCTTTACCTCTATGTTTAGGCCATTCTAGATTTTCTAAACGTGCCTCAGAATAGGTAGCATTTGGTTTGATATCTTTAGTCGCCTCCATCATATGATATTTTTGTAAAAATACTCTTATTAATAGTAGCTCAGAAATTATTCACACTTTAATGCTATTTTTATTCAGTGTAATAAAAAATGAACAGAATATACTCCAAATTTTTTACGTATCTAATTATTGTCCAGACGATAATAAATTAAAGATTCTTTTTGAGGCCTTTCCATCATTATATATATTATAGTTTTTTATTGCTTCAACTCTTCCTTCTTTCATTTTGTCAAAGTGTTTACCTTCTTTCAAAATTTCAAGAGTAGTTATTTCTAAAGTATCATAATTCTCTGTATAGACAGATGCGTTGTATGGAAAAAATTTCTGAATTATTTCTAAAGGCTCTTTTGTAAAATTAACTGTAATTAGAGGTTTTTCTAACAAAACAGATTCTATACCCAAATTAGAGTGATCGGTAATTACTAAATCAGCTGCTGGAAGTAATATTGAAGGATCAATATCATATGTTATCAAATATTTATTATTCTTGCATCTTTTTTCAATTTCTTTTACTTTTTGTTTGTGTTCATCTTGCATTGTAATTTTATAAAAAGGATGAACTTTGATAATAATTTCCAAGTTATTTGTATTACAAAATTTAATAAAATCTGATATCCAGATTTCATCATTTTTGTACCAACGTGAGAGACCAACAACTATAATCTTCTGATTTTCTTTTATACTTAATTTATCATCTAACAATTTTCGTTGCAATTTAAAATTAATATTTTTTAGATAATCATATCGAGGATTTCCAGTCATAATTATTTTTTCATCAGGATACCCTATGCTTCTCAAGGATTCAAAACCTTGCAGCCCATAAACACATAATTTGTTAGCATGATAAACTGCATGGATAGATTCTGGAGTTATTCCAAAAGAGATAATTGAAAAGCTGGTGAGGTTCATTTTATTTGCCGCTAAAACTACAGCATTTCCATACTTATTCCCGTCAGTGACTACAATTGAATTTAAATTCATTTTTTTGAAGATATTTTCACAGATTATTAGTATAGCAAGAGGGTAGAAGATTTGATTCAAAAGTGGATTCCAAAAGTTGTTTATATGAAGAAGAGATTGTTCTTTAATGATTATTTCTTCTTTTATTTTATTTAATAATTCTATTCCAATTTTACTTCGAGCTATTGATTTAGATAGCAAATATGCTTCATTAGAAAAACTAACATATGAAATTCCATTACTAGCTAATAATGATTCTGTAACTAAATCAAAAACAAAAACATGAATTGGAAATTTATTTTTATTAAATTCATCAATAACATTGTAATTAGCCAGTAATTCATCATCCCTTGCAGGTGACAAAAAGAACGCATTTTTTACAGTATATCCAAATCTTGATTTATTAATTTTTTTATCTACGCATTTCAGTAATGATTTTTTCAAATTAATATTCAAATAAATGAGAAATCGGTAAAAAATGAGTTTTATAGAGGTAAAATTCCTTGGGGTGTTATTTTTATTTAACTCAGAATTAATTTTGAAATTGGTAAAAGTTTTGGTTTCATTTTCAAACTTGGTGCTTATTTTTTGATATCTTGTATCGTATTGTGATTTATGTTTGTTTGTCTTTAAAACAGATTCTAAAAATTTTATTTTATTTTTAATCTTAAAAATATAATCGTAATAATCAGGTTTGACTTTTTTAATATTTCTTCCTTGCAAAAGATTAATGGTTAATTGAGATATCTCATAACCCATATCAAATGATATTTGTTGTATTGAAAAATATGAAAACGAATAACCCTTAAAAATAAAGATGATATTTTTTTTCTGTTCTAGTATTTTCCGTGCTTTTTCGATCAATACAATCTCGGTCAAAAGCTGTCGTTCTATAGTGCTAAAGATCTTATAATCATGAAATTTTATTTCTGAAAAATATTTACGAATTTTTTCAAGAAAATTTTTTGCAATAATATTTACTTCGTATGTGATTTGAGCTTCAAAAGGAAAAATTTCTAAAAGAGTCTTTGAAGAATATCCATTTTTTTTTAGGTATTCATCAAGTATGGGATCTGAAGATACAATTTCATAGTTTTGCTTATGTTTATCTAAATGATTTTGAATATCCTTCCAATCATCATTAGAATTATAAAAAAATATTTTACAAATCATAACGTGACATTTAGATCATCATGTATTAAATGATATACATCTTAAATTCACATACTATTTTTATAAATAATTAATTTAATTAGTTAATCTTGATAACTCTAATGAATCTTATAATAGATTCTAATTAAGTATAACGTCAAAAATTGGAAAAGTATGACTGATGTAAGATTACGATTTGCTGGCATCGTTGGTTTCCTAGCTAAAATCCTAAGTTTGTTTACAGGCCTTGCCTTTACAATACTAATTACTAGAAATCTTTCTATTATAGAATTTGCCCAATGGGGGCTTATCAATTCAATTTTAATTTATGGGGCACTTCCTGCATCAATTTTGGGGTATTGGTTTTCTAGATATACCGCAAGGGGAATAGCGATTGCAAAGTACGGTATCTTAATTTCATTCTTTTTTATAATAGCTGGTGTAGTTCTTTTCTTTTTTTCAGGATATTTATTTTTAAAAGATTTTGAAATTCTATTACCTGTTCTTTTATTTGCGTCTTTACAAGTTCCCACATCTTCTCTAGTAGGAATACTTTCATCTATTGCAAATGGAAAAAAGCCAGAATATTCCTCTTATGGGTTTTTAACTTTTGAAATAATCAAAGTTCTTATTGCATTTATTGTTGTTTTTTCCAAAGGAATTTCATTATTAGATGCAATCATTATAGTCATCATAGCAGAAGGCATTCAAGCTATAATACTAATTATATTATTACGGGATGAAATAAAAAAGAAAGTAAATTTTGAAAACTTGAAGAAAATGTTTCGAGCTATATGGATACCACTTTTTCATCAAATACCTGGCACTATTTTTTCATCTGATGTGTTAATTGTGAGTTTAATTACAGCATCACTTACACACATTGCATTTTTTAAAATTGGAATTGTTTTTTCAGGAATTATTTCTTTTGGAGGATATTTAGTTTATCCTCTTTACATAAAATTACTTGATGGCGGAAAAAGTGATGATATAGTAATTTCCATTAAATTGATGTTGACCTTTACTATACCTCTGGCTGTAGGAATTTTTATTTTAGCAAAGCCATTACTGTTCCTTCTAAACCCAAAATATGTCTCTTCCGAATTTATTTTACAAATACTTGTTTTAACGTATCTAACAATAGCAATAAGATCTATTTTTACTAATATTATATTAGGAAAAGAAAAAATTGACATAATAGAATCAAAATCAGATTTTAAAAAGATGTTTTTTTCAAGTCATATGCGAATTCCAGTATTAGGAATCATTGAAATAGGAATGTATGTAGGAACTCTAAGTGTATTTGCTTTAATTTCATTAAATTATAACTTAACATCAGAAATTTTTGGCCAGATATGGGCCTCTATATTATTTGCAACTAGTATTCCACAAAGTATAATTTTGTTTAAGATGGCTAAAAAAAGAATAATATTTTCCTGGCCATGGAAAAATATTGGAAAATATATAATTTCTTCAGCAGTAATGTCCTTAGTATTATTATCTTTGATTCAATTTTTATCCTACAACTCTAAAGTGATAATATTTCTTCCAGAGTTATTATTAATAATTTTTGTTGCAATAGTTGCTTATTTTGGATTTTTGTTAAGCATTGATAAAGAAACTCGAATGATTGCTAATAGTGCTATCTCAAAAATAAAAAAATAGATGATTTTTAGAATAAAAATTTAAAATAAAGAAAGTCATCTTTGTTATCTGGATAAAATCCTGAGAAAGAAATTTACAAGAAATGGTTAATTTATTATTTAGAGATTAACTTCATTAAATTAATGGAATTTTTATAATTAAAATAATATTTCAAAAATTCATTTCTATTTGACATATCCACTTTTGATGAATCATTAAGGATGGATAAAATCAAGTTAGGCAGATCTTCTAAAGTTACTGGTAATGCTAGTTTGGAATGTATCATATCTGAAAAGAGTTCACTATAATTCGCTTTATTTCCAGAAATAGATACCAAAATTACTGGTTTTGAAAAAAAGGCCGACTCAGCACCAACTGATGAATGAATCGTAACTACAATATCGCTAATAAGAAGTTCTTCAAAAAGAGGAGCGTTGCTTAATTTGAAATTTTGTGCTGAATATCGCTTTTGTAAAATTTTATTTGTTTTTGTTAAATCATCACCAGGATGGGGTCTTAGTAATATACAAATTTTGGAATTATCCTTAAATGTTTCATATAGTTTATCCAGTATTTTATAATCACCACTATCATCTATTCTACTCATATAGCTAGAAATTCCAATCAAAATGATTTTTTCTTTTTCCAAATGATATTTTTGCAATATCAGATTTTTATTCAGAGAATTAATAGTTTCATCAATATTGTAAAATTGAGGATGGCCAATTATTGCAATTTTATCATTAGGATAACCTACTTTTAGTAATGCTTCTTTATCATGTTGACCAAAAACTAGCGTTAATTCAGGGATATTTGAACCCCATATGCTTTCATTAGTTTGAATATCTTGCATTGTATAGTTAGCATTATCTTTTGAAATTATTGCATGTGCCAATCCAATTGTTTTAACCCCAAATTTCTTTGCAGTAACTTGAAAAGCTTTTGCATAAGGTCCAGTTTCATAAACTTGAATTATTACATTTGGTTTACTTTTTGTGAAAAAGATTTCAAGGGCAGATATCAATCTAAAATAGGTAGGTAAGTATGGTTCATAGAAAACTTCCTGGAAAATATGTTCCATAAAACTACTCAAGTTAATTCCATCATATGTGAAGATTTTCGCTATGTCTTTTCTATGTTTAGAAATTCTTTTTTCTAATTTTTCCAGAGATTTTGATTTACTTGTTTTATAATTTTCTTGTAAAAATTCAAGTGGAATCCAATTAAAGTGAGTTTTTAACCTTTCATCTAAAATTTCTGTAGTTCCTTTGAATGTGTAATCTAAATCAATGCATAGTGAGTTTATGTTATTTTCAGAAATTAAATTCAAGATTGGTTCCAATACGCTTTCTTGTCTGATCATTTTGCCTTCAGGATTTTGAGTTGTAAATCTTCGATTAATGCCAGTAATAAGGATATAATCGTTGATTGGAAATTTTTGTCGTTTTGATTTTTGTTTTAAATAATATTGATATCGATTTTGGTATTTTTTTTCTGTAATTTGTTTATAATATTTTTGTTTAAAAATTCTACGAAATGAATTGTTTAGTCTGTACTTGTAATAATTTGAATTAGATACTCTAAGTGTAATTTTATACATATTGCAAATTTGTTTTATTAAATCGATTTTATCAAAACAGCCGTTTAAATGTAATATTGAGACAGAATTTTTTTGAAAAAATGAGGTTAGTCGTTTGATAAAGAGTACAGCTTCATTAAATTTTGGATAAATGGTTGGTTGGATAAACCACCAATAAGATATTTGATCTTCTACAAATAATTCTAGAATTGTGTTTCCCGCTATTCTCATTTTTGTAAATTTCAAAATATCAGCATTTTCTTCATAATCATGATATTTTTCTAGATCATTTAGATCGATTTCCTTGAATTGTTTAGAATCTATTTTTTTGTCTTTTTTATCAAATAAAGCTACTACTAATTGTTCATGATTTTTAGTCATAATAGTATTATCAAAAAGACGTGTTAAAAAATTGATGACTGAATTATTTTATATCTACAAATTATTAGAAACAAGGTAATAGAAAATTATGAAAAAACTATGCGTATTTCCTTCAGATCCAATTGAAGAATATTTAAAAAAAGGAGAGATAAAAAATCGATATTACAATCCTTTAGATTTTTTTGATGAAATTCATGTGATAAATCCCTCTTACAAAAAAGTGGATGTTAGATCTGTACAAATTATGGGGGGGAATGCTAGAATGATAATTCATTCAATAGGAAAAGTCAGTTTAGCGAATATGTATTTTAAAAAAAATAAAGTTTTAGATATAATCCGTAGAATTAAACCCGATTTGATTAGAACGTATAATCCTCTAGTACAAGGCTGGTTGGCATTTTATTGCAGTAAAAAACTTCATCTACCTTATATCGTTTCACTTCATGGACAATATGATAAAGATATTCCAAATGAGTATTTACAAAAAAAGAAATATTTGAAATTTCTGAAATTATTCTTAACCAAATCTATAACACAAAAATTGGTTATATCAAATGCAAATTTTGTAATATGTGTTTACAATCATTTAATTTCTTATGCTAAAGAAAATGGTGCAAAAAATGTTGAAGTAATAATAAATCAAATTGATCTAGAACAATTTAACAAAAACATCAATCCAGCGATTAAAAAAGATAAGCCAATTATAATGAATGTTGGTGTTTTAAGAAAAATAAAAAATCAAGAATGTCTAATTCATGCTATAAAAAATTTAGAAGTATATCTTGTTTTAATTGGAGATGGGGAAATGTATTTAGAATTAAAAAATCTCACAAAAAAATTAGGTATAGAAAATAAAGTGATTTTTATAAAATCAGTACCACACTTTCAAATACAAAATTATTATGCATCAGCAAAAATTTTTGCTATTCCAAGTACGGCGATGGGTTTTCCCATTACAGCACTTGAAGCATTAGCATCAAGATGTATAACTGTTATTGCTGAAAGATTAGGAAGAAAAAGTGAGCCAATTGATTCAGCTGTAGTATATGTAAAAAATGATCCAAAAAATTTTGAACAGGTTTTTAATGATATTCTTGAAAATCCAAAAAAATATGAGAGTTATGTAGAAACTGCTCAAGAAATTCTAAAAACAATTGACAAAAAGACAATGGAAGAAAAAGAAATTTCTTTTTATAAACAATATTGTAATTTTTAATCTAATTTTAAAATCTATCATACATAATTTTTTATGTATTCGCTTAAAACAAGTATTCTATAGACTTATCAAAAGAAATTGATTCATAATTATCAATCCAATTTAAGGCTTGTAAAGCAAACATTGAACTCCATGAATTAATTCTACTTCGTTTTTTCCAGCCAAAGATTGATTTGTAAAGCTCTTCATAAAATCCACCATCCATTTTAGAATCTACATTATTGGATTGTAAAGTTAAAATAAAATTAGTTAATTTAGTAGCTGCATTTTTGTATTTTAGATTTCTTTCTATTTTAGAAATAAGAATTAAAATCCTAATTAATTGGGCTGCAGGATAACAAGCTTTTGAAACATAATTGAAATTAATCCATGATGGAATACTTCCATCATTATTTATGATACTTATAGCCCAATCAAGTGCTTTTTTACAACTTTCAAGATATTTTGGTTCATTGAGGATATGATAGGCGTAAATCAAACCTTCTAAAGCATAACAATGAGTATGAAGGTTAACTGAATTTCCACCCATATGTACTGCAAAGCTACCGTTTGGATTTTGAAATTTTATAAAAGTATCACAAATATTGATGGCTGTCTCTCTAAATTTCGAATTTTTTGAATTTTCATATTGTAAAAAAGGCATTGCTATTTTAATTCCAAAACACCCTTTTTTCATAAACCACGTAGAAGTTTCAATAAATTTTTTTGATTTTAAATCCATGACTGGCTTTACTGTACCGTCAGACTCTACACAATCTGAATCAATCCAATCAAGAAGCTTTTTTGCATATGCCAAATATTTTTGATCATCTGTTATTTCATATAAGTCAAGAAATCCTTTTGCACATATACTTGTGTCAAAAGAATAAACAATTTCATTGTTTCCTTTATTTGTATTAACACCTTGAATTACGTATCGATATTTATCGATAAGATCAATTAACCAACTTCCAGATTTTTTTGCAATTTCTAGATAATTTTGTAAATTTTCATTTTTGTACAAAAATTTCATTGTACTTATGTAATAACCTGTAATTTCAGGATAAAGAAATCCATATTCCTTTTTCTTTGTTTCATAAAAAGAATGAACTGCACCCACATTAACATCTGATTTATCTAGAATGCACAAACCTGATGAAACAAGCCAGTCCTTTGCTTTTTCGTAGGCGCTCAAGACATCATAAGATTTTTGTGCACCATTAAAAGTCTATATTCATGCGTATTCTAGCATTCTTTTTTCATTTTCCTCCTATTAGTGGTGGTGGAGTTGTAGTTATAGCAGATATCATGAATACTTTAGCTGAGATGGGACATGATGTAACTGTTCTCACACCAAATCTAAAATGGGCAGGACCTATCTATGAACCTAAAATTAATTCAAAAGTGGAGGTGATTAGAGTTGAAACGCCGTCAAGTTCGAACATGAAAATTGCTGCTAGACGTTGTCAAGGAAGTTTAAAAAAAATGGGAGAAAAAATTGGTTTAGAAAAAAAATTTGATTTAATATTTACTATTTTTCATCCCTTTCATCTAGCACCTAATGCTGCAGTATTTTGTGCAAAAAAACTTGGAATACCGTCAATCATTAAAATTGATGATGCCGTATATGCTAAATCGTCTGGATTAAAATCACTTCAAAGACGGATTGAAAAGAGATTTAGTTCAAAATCATTAGAAGGGGCAACCGAGATTTTAGTTTTAAATGAATATATGAAAAAAACTGTTATTAGATCCTATAATATTCCAGAGAAAAAGATATCAATAATGCCTAATGGTATTGATGAAACATTTTTTCAAGTGAAGGATGTAAAACGAGAAGAAAAGATAGTGTTTTCTGGAGTAATGTATTATCATAGAGGGCTTGACATACTTTTAGAAGCTGTAGAAAAAGTTATAAAAAAAATCCCTAATGCTAGATTTGTTTTTTTAGGCAGTGGTCCTGAGGAACAGAAACTACGAGAAGTTGTTTCAAAAAAAAATCTTGGTTCAAATGTAGAATTTAAGGGATGGGTAGATAGGAATGACATCCCAATGCATCTTGCCAGTGCTTCAGTTGGTATAGGACCACTAAGATTATCTTCCATAACTGAAAATTCCATTCCTATAAAAGTTCTAGAATATATGGCATCTTCCCTTCCAATAATTGCAAAGAGAGGAACTCTTTCTAAAGATGTTTTAGAGCATGGTAAAAATGGTTTTTTTATTGAGGATGCAGATGAACTTGCTAACAGAATTATAGAGTTACTAGAAAATCAAAAAGCTGTAAAAGAATTTGGCTTAGAATCGTTTAATATGGTCAAGAAGTTTTCATGGCAAAATTTGATTAAATCTATGTTAGAAAAATATCAATAATATCAGAAATATTTTTTCATAATTTTGATTATTTGTCTTCCTGAATTGCCATTACCATACGGTGTTTTTCTTGTTTGAAGTTTTGGATTTATACTCGTTTCTTTGATTGCAGCAGAGATTTTCGATGAATTAATTCCAACTACTTTGGCAATACCAGCTTGTACAGCTTCAGGACTATCTGTAGTTTTTCTAGTAACTAAAACTCTTTTTCGTATTTTTGGAGAAGTTGCTTCTTGTTGTATACCACCAGAATCTGTAATAATAAATGAACATTTTTTCATTAATTCTAACATATCAAAATAACCAACGGGTGGAATGATATGTACATTATTGGAATCTTTTAATTTTGAATATAATTTAAAATCATGTAATTTTTTTAGTGTATGAGGATGAATAGGAAATATGATATTTTCTTTAGAATGAGATATTGCTTTTATAATGCTTGATAATATATTTTTATCATCAACATTTTCTGTACGATGCAATGTCATCAATATAAAATTCTCAAAATCTATTTTAATTTGTGATTTTTTATGAGCCAAGTCTGCATATTTGTTTATTGCATCAATTACTGTATTGCCTGTTACGAATATTCTTCCATGAACATTTTCTTTAACTAAGTTTTTCCGTGCTAATTGAGTTGGTGCAAAAAGAAGTTCTGATATATGATCAACTTGAATTCTATTATGTTCTTCTGGCATTCTCCAATCAAAACTTCTTGGTCCTGCTTCTACATGACTTATTGGGATACCAGATTTCAGAGATGCAATACTAGCTCCTAACACCGTATTTGTATCTCCAACCACTATTACTGTATCAGGATTAACCTTTGGAAGAATTTTGCCTAGTTTTTTTATTATTTCCCCAACTTGAATTGCAGAATTGGATTTAGATAATCTCAGAGATATGTTGGGTTTAGGTAGTTCTAATTCTTCTAAAAATTGTGTACTAAGATTGTAATCATAATGTTGTCCGGTGAAAATTATGAAAGGATCTTTAAGTTGATGAATTATCGAAGAAACCTTGATTATTTCTGGCCTGGTACCCATAATTACGGTTGTTTTCAAATCTAATTCACCTTTTTTCTAAATACTTTCTATTACTGTTTAAATCATAACCTTTCAAATTATTATATCATAAAGTCTTAAGAAGTCTCACTTATTCTACCTAAGTTTCATTAATAGATACCAACTAGAGTATTATAATGATAAAAATTCTCTTTATTGCACCTAGATATGAGGGAGGTATTGGAGGGCATGCTGCCAGAGTGGCTGAGAAACTTAGGGAAAATGGATTTGAGGTAAAACTAATGAATGTTCCAAAAATTCAGATTAAAAAACTGAAAAACCCTAGTTTTGCATTGATAAGTTCTTTAAAATCTCTATTTAGTAGAGAATCGTTTGATATAGTTCATGCATTTAATGTTCCTTCAGCATTTGCTATGAAATATGCAAAAGCCAAAAAAAAAGTACTCTCAGTTCACGGTGTGTATTCTGAACAAGTAGGTGCATTACATTCAGATATTACTGCTGCTGTTGTAACCTGGGCTGAATCAAGAGTTCTAAAATGGGCTGATAAGCTTACGACAGATTCAAAAAAGGTGCAACAACAATACAAAGAAAAATTGGGTTTAGATTTTGATTGTTTATTGGCTCCCCTAGATACTGCTAAATTTAAGGAAATTCCTAATATTTCAAAGATTGAAAATCAAGTTGTTTTTATTGGAAGAGATAGTTATGAAAAAGGAATAGATGTTTTAAAAGAAATAGAACCAAAAATTAATGGTAAGGTTGTTTATTGTACAAATGTAACTTGGAAGGAAGCTATGATGACTCTAAAGGCATCAAGCATTCTTGCGATTCCTTCACGAATGGAAAGTATCCCCCAAGTCATTAAGGAATCATTTTACATGCGAGTTCCAGTAGTTGCTACAAATGTGGGTGGAATTCCAGAACTTATAACAAATGAGGTAACGGGATTGTTAGTTCCTCCAAATGATCCAAAGAAACTACTTGATGCAATTAACCAGTTATTAGAAAACAAAAATAAGGCAAAAAAATTAGCCGAGGGTGGTTTTGATTTTGTAATAAAAAATTTAACTTGGGAGGTGTTGTTACCAAAGTATCTCAATTTTTACAAATCTTTAATAAAATCCTAAAAATAAAACATAATCTAAAAAATTTGGATTCTTAATTATTAAAGAATTTACTTAAACCCTCTTCAAGAGTTATTTTGGGGTCCCATGAAAAAAATTTTTTTGCCAAACTAATATCTGCCTGACTTAATTTTACATCACCGTCTGGAAGTTTGTCGTAAACAGGTTTTAGTGATTTGCCAGAAAGTCTAATGATTAAATCTGCAAGATTTTTGATTGAAGTAGCAATTCCTGTCCCAATATTAAAGAATCCAGTTTTTACATCACTTTTCATAGCAGATAAATTTGCACTACAGACATCATCAATGAATATAAAATCACGTAGCTGAGAACCATCTCCAAAGATTATTGGTGGTTTTTCATTCTTAATATTTTCTAAGAATTTGGTGATTACTCCAGCATAAGATGGGGTTTGCCCTTTTCCATACACGTTAAAATATCGTAATCCAATTATTTGAGTTCCCAATCTAGAAAATTTTTCTGAAAGATATTCATCTTCTAACTTTGTAATACCATATGGATTGATTGGTTTTCTTTCAAAATCCTCTGAAATAGGGATTTTAGTTGTGTTCCCATAAACACTAGAACTACTTGCATATACTATTTTAAAACCAAATTCCTTCCCAAGTTTGAAGATATTCATGGTTCCATCAATATTTACACGATTATATTCGTCAACTTTGGTAAAAGATTCTGGTACAGATGTTAATGCGGCTTCATGAAAAACCCCCTCGGTTTGCTTGAGTATATTTCTAATATCTTCCAAATTCGTAATATCAAGTTTATAAAAATTAATTTCTTTTTCAATCTCCTCTAAATTTTCCAGTTTACCCCGTGAAAGGTTATCTATAACGGAAATGTCATGACCTTCTTTTACCAAATATTTTACAAGATGGCTACCAATAAAACCTGCACCACCTGTAACGATTAATTTCATGTCAACCGGAAGTAAATCTACACCTTTAAGGTTTAGTTGATTTTAAGATCAAATACAAATGTATTAAAATTAAGTCTAACCAAGAACATGAGAATGTCATTAAATAAAACATTAGAAGAATTAAAGAAAAATTCCGTTTTAGTTGAAATATTTGGCCTAGGATATGTTGGTTTTCCACTTGCGATTAGATTAGCTAGTGCAGGATTAACGGTCATTGGAATAGATGTAAATAAAAAAAGAATTGAAAGATTACAAAATAATGATCTAATGGATTCTGAACTAAATTTAAAAAATGAATTTTTTAAATGCAAACAAGATAAGGTCTTAATTTTAGCCAATTCTCCATCAAATTCGAATTTAAGTAAAATTGGGATTGTTTGTGTTCCTACTCCTATTCCTGATCAAAAAACTAATTCAGATGTTTTTGTTAAAGCAGCAGTAGAAAATTTTTTAACATATTCTAAACCTGGGGATGTCATCATTTTGGAAAGTAGTATACAGGTTGGTACTACTGATCAGATTAAAAATATTATAGAAACTAAGAGTTTTAAAATTGGTCAGAATTACGGATTGTGTTTTTGTCCTGAGAGAATTGATCCAAAAAACAAGGAATGGGGAATAGAAAATATTCCTCGAATAATTTATTGCTCAGATGATATTACATTTAAAATTGCTAAAGAAGTTTATCATTATGTAAATGATGCAAATCTGATAAGAGTTAACTCTGCAAATATTGCTGAAGTTGTGAAATCGTTTGAAAATGCATTTAGACTTGTAAATATTTCGCTTGTTAATGAATTAGCTATGCTTTGTGATAAATTGAAGATTAATGTAAAAGATGTTATAGATGCAGCTGCAACAAAACCATTTGGGTTCATGCCACATTATCCTGGAGCTGGAGCAGGAGGACACTGTATTCCTAAAGATCCCAGGTTTTTAGTAGAATCTGCAAAAAAGTTCGATTTAAAATTTTCAACTATTGAAAATGCTCTGAGCATAAATTCTCAAATGCCAATTTACATCTGTAATTCAGTTGAAAAGATTCTTGATGAATTGAATCTTGAAAAAATTATAGTGGTTTGTGGATTGACGTATAAATCTAATGTGGAAGATATGAGAGATTCCCCAAGTTTCAAAATCATAAATGAAATGAAATCTAGAAACTTTAAAGTATTTGGATATGATCCATTTTTTAAAACTGAAGTAATTGAAAAATATCTTAAAGAGAATAATTTGACCGAGTTAAATTTTGAAAGAATAAGTGATCTCAAAGATGACTCGATTAAAAATATGAGTTGTATTTGTGTAGTTCAACATCATGAACAAGTTGAAAGAAGATTGATTGAAATTTACGAGAGGTCACTAGTACCATTCATTTATGATTGTCAAAATAAAATAATGAAAAATCCTAAATCTACTACAGTATTAGATTTTCTAGGTAACTAATATTCAATAAGTGTTCAGAGGAAAGGTTAGGATAAAATCAGAATTATTTTTTTTGTAAAAGAAAAGATGTATCATTCATTTTTTTATTGGAATAATTATAGGCAAATCTTTTGATAATGTTTTGAATTGGTCTTGGAAGTTTGTAAAATTTGTATTTCCCTAATTTTCCCTTTAAGGCCATCATCTCATGTGGACTGAATTTTGTAACATAAAATTGATTCCTTTCAAATATCTTTTTCCAGTCCTCAAATTTATTATTGAAAACATCATGAACATTTCTAACTTCTTCACCAACATTTGGAGTAAGAAACCAAGCTGTTGCATCATTCTTCATGGTTCTATGTAGTTCTTTTGCAAAAAAATCAATGTTATGTATATGTTCAACGGAGTAAAAACTTCCAACAAAATCAAATTTTTTGTCTGGAAATGGAAATGGATCTAAATTTAGATTTACTTTAAAGACGTTATTTTTTATGGATGAATCAACTTTATCAAGAGCATAATTTGAACCATCAATTCCATAAGCCTCTACATTCAGATCATTAAAGGCTTTTACCAATTCACCATAAGCACAACCAATATCAAGAAAAGTTTTTGGGTTAAATTTCTCAATAATAAATTCTGCTCTACGTTTCCACATTGTTGGACGTGAACGAGTCTCAAAGTAACTTTTATCATATAGACGCTGAAGATCTTTATCATCATACATATTTCTAATAGAAAACCTTATGATTTATTTATATTTTGAATGAATTATTCTAGTTTAATGAGGATATAATTTGAGTAATGATAAATTAGTGAATTCTGAAATGATAAAAAATATTCTTACGTTAAGATATAATCCTTCATTAGAAATTGGTAATGGAAAAATTGGATGGCAGAGTTTTGAAGTAAAGGAATATCCAAATTATTTAGAGTATATTGAAAATGCCATTACAAGTAATATCAAAAATGAATTGAGCTCAGAAAAACGCATTTCTGTTGCTCTAAGCGGAGGAGTTGATTCAACTCTTGTGATCGCTCTTCTTAGAAAGACATTACCAGATGTTGATATTGAAGCGATTTCAGTAAGATTTGCAGATAGTGTTGATGAAACCAGATTAGCATCAAAAATAGCTAACAAATTCGACACAAATCTTCGAATAATTCCTATTGAAAATTTCCTAGAAAAATTGCCTAAAGCAATTTCTATAATCAAGATGCCATTCTGGGACACTCACTGGTATCATGTAGCAGAAACTGCTAAGAGATTTTCTAATTCATTAGTTTCAGGTGACGGCGGTGATGAATTATTTGGAGGTTATACTTTTCGTTATGAAAAATTTTTATCAAAAATGAAAGCTCAGATGACTCCAAAAGAAAAAACCAAGTTGTATTTAGAATGTCATGAACGTGATTGGGTTCCAGATCAGGAAAATTTGTTTGGAAAAAAAGCTAAATTTTCATGGGATGAAATATACTCGTTTATAATTCCATATTTTGAGAATACGTTGCCTACAATTAATCAGATATTTTTAGCTGACATTAATGGAAAGTTACTTTTTAATTGGATTCCTTTGAATAGGAGTTTTCATGAATACTTTGATCTAAAAGCTGTTAGTCCTATTTTATCAAAAGAATTATTGGGCTTTGCTCCGCATCTTAATTTCGAGTTAAAATATGATCAAAAAAATAATGTAGGTAAATTACCTTTAAGATCTATCTTAAAAAAATATGTTAGTCCAGATCTCATAAATCCAAAAAAACAAGGATTTTCGGTAAATACAGTAAATCTTTGGAAATCACATGGCAAGAAATTATGCGAACATTATCTATCTGACGCAAGAATTGTGAAAGATGGATGGATAAACAAGGATTGGATTCAAAAACATTTCAAAAATCTCGCTAGTAATCTTAATGTTAGATATGTTAACAAATTTCATGGTTTACTTGCATTTGAGATTTGGTATAGACTTTTTATTACAAAAGAAATGGACCCGAATACAGAACTATCCGCTTAGATAATTTTCATGCAGTGATCCAAAATTAGTTACTACTTATTTTTATTTACTATAAATTTCAATTTTTTTAGATGAAATCAGAAATCGTAAGTCAAATCATATGTCCAGAATGTCATAATGATTTTTCTATTAAGATTAAGAAAAAGCAGAAAAATGAAATTATTGAAGGACGACTCATTTGTACAAAAAAACATCGTTTTCCAATAACAAGAGGAATTCCTCGTCTGGTATCAGATAAGCAAAGGGATTTCATTAAAACCGAAGATGCGTTTTCTTCAAAATGGAGGCATTTCAATAAAACATATCATAACAAGAAATGGGCAGATGGTCAGAGAAAATGGTTTTTGGAAAGATTTGGTTGGAAATCATTATCAAAATTTAAGAATTTTTTAAATACACGAACAAGAGTGCTTGACGCAGGAACTGGTGTAGGTAATAGTGCAAAATTATTTTCTTTAAATCCTAACGCTCAAGTTTTTGCTATTGATGCAAGTGAAAGTATAGAATTTGCTTATAGAAAATTTGGTAAATCACAAAATATTCATTTTTTACAAGCAGATATTAGGAAATTACCTTTTAAGAAAAATTTCTTTGATTTTATTTGTTCGGATCAAGTGTTACATCATACTAGGGATACAGAATCATCATTTAAAATACTCACTAGATTATTGAAAAAAAGTGGACTAATCTCAATCTACGTATACAGAAAAAAAGGACCAATGCGGGAGTTTGCTGATGATTTTATTCGACAGTCAACTGTTAAAATGACTGAAAAACAATGCATGGAATTTTCAAAAGATATGACATTGTTAGGAAAAAGCCTGTCACAATTAAAAAAGAAAATCACAATTCCAAAAGATATTCCGTTGCTAGAAATAAAAGCTGGAACATATGATATTCAGAGATTTTTCTACTGGAATTTTTTAAAGTGTTGGTGGTCACCAGAGGTTCCTTTTGAACAAAGTGTTGCAACTAATTATGATTGGTACTTTCCTAAATTCGCATATAGACATACAGAAAAACAAGTGCGAAAATGGTTCAAAGATGTTAAATTGAAAATTGTTCATTTTAATGAAATTGAAAGTGGATATAGTGTTAATGGAAAAAAGTAATAATATAAAGTAGAAAATTGAAAATAAATTTTCGTTTTACGTCAATGCTTGTGATGCTTCATGGAACATTTGGCTTTTTGCACATCCCGCTGCAAGCTCATCTCCTGCTCCACGTCTCATTAGACCTCGGTAAAGACCATCTTCTAGTTTAACGCCTTCTCGTTGTTCCCATTCTTCTACTGTTATAGAATATTTCTTTTGAATTCTATCTCTGTACCATTCTGGGATTACATTAAAGGCACAAAATGGAACTATTCTAAGATCTGGAGTAACATAGTGTATATCACATCTTTGCAGTCTTTCTAGGTCTTCATTATATTTGTCTTGAA
>Ga0334722_10000117_pt1 | contig 116332 bp, 113 predicted proteins | sample C3_bottom_MG_FD_207210 | JGI IMG/M metagenome (GOLD analysis project Ga0334722, IMG submission 207210) | Sediment microbial communities from Yellowstone Lake, YNP, Wyoming, USA - C3_bottom | ecosystem: Environmental > Aquatic > Freshwater > Lake > Sediment | place: USA: Wyoming | collected...
AGAATGCCCGCGAGGGCTACCTGCAAGTCTTCGCCAAGGGCTCTGTCACCGACTACCCCCTCACCATCCGCCACCGTGACGGCCGGGCGACCGATGTCCTCTACAACGCGTCGGTCTACAAGGATGTGCGGGGGAGCGTGCTCGGGGTCTTCGCCGCCGCCCGCGATGTCACCGCCCAGAAGCAGGCGGAAGCGGAAGTTACCGAACAGCGGCGGAAGGAACTCGAAAGACTGGCGGAACTCGAACGATTCCAGAAACTCACCGTCGGGCGTGAACTGAAGATGATCGAGCTCAAGAAAGAGATCGAGGAACTCAAAGGGGCCACAAACACGGTCGCATGAATGCGATGCACGCCACGCATCACGCATTGGACGACCCATCGGGCGACGCGCAGAGCGTCGCCAGGGCCGTCCTCAATATCCTCGACGACTTCGGCGACGAACGCTCGCGAGGTGCCGACACGCAGCGAGCAGTCCTCAACATCCTCGACGACTTCGGCGACGAGCGCACGCGAAGTGCCGACACGCAGCGAGCGGTCCTCAACATCCTCGACGACTTTGGCATCGAAATGATTCGGCTAGCGGCCACCCAGCGGGCCATCCTCAATGTGCTCGACGATTCAGCCGGCGAACTCTCCGAACGCGTAAAGGCGGAACAGGCCCTTCGGCACGCCAAGAACGCGGCCGAGTCCGCAAGCCGCGAACTTGAGGCCTTCAGCTATTCGGTTGCGCATGACCTCCGCGCGCCACTGCGTGGGATCGACGGCTTCAGCCAGGCCCTGGTCAAGGAGTACCGCGAGCGCCTCGACGACACCGGCATCGACTACCTACACCGCATTCGCAACGCCGCCCAACGGATGTCGCAACTGATAGATGACCTGCTCAGACTCTCGCAGGTCGGTCGCACCGCCATCGCCCGGGAGTCTGTCGACTTATCGACGATGGCGAACGCTCTGCTGGCGGATCTGCAACAACAGGAACCGGCCCGCCAAGTGGGTGTTGTGATTGCGCCCGGACTGCGCGTTCACGCCGACCCACACCTAATGCAGGTGGTCCTAACGAACCTGCTATCCAATGCCTGGAAGTTCACTGCGCCACAATCAGAGGCCCGTATCGAAGTCGGCCTGGACGCGCAGCGCGGCGAGGCCGCCATGTTCGTCCGCGATAACGGCGTCGGTTTCGACATGGAGTACGCGGGCAAACTCTTCGGCGCTTTCCAGCGCCTCCACGCCATGCACGAGTTCGCCGGCACCGGCGTCGGACTGGCCACCGTCAAGCGCATCATCGAACGGCACGGCGGCCGCATTTGGGCCGACGCCGCGCCCGACCGCGGCGCCACCTTCTACTTCACTCTCGGAGGCGATTCCCATGATGACCAAGCGAATGATCCTGCTGGTTGAAGACAATCCCGACGACGAGGAACTGACACTCCGGGCGCTCAGAACGAGCAATGTGCTCAATGAGGTCGTCGTCGCCCGCGATGGCGCGCAAGCCCTGGAGTACTTGCACAGGCACCCGAGCGCGGACAGCGATCCGGCGCCTCCTCTGCCCGACCTGGTCCTCCTCGACCTGAAACTGCCAAAGGTGGACGGCCTCCAGGTCCTCGAGGCCATCCGTGCCGACGCCCGCACCCGGCTGCTGCCGGTGGTCATCCTCACCTCGTCCGATGAGGAGAAGGACCGCCTCAAGGCCTACCTCAACGGCGCCAATAGTTATGTCCGCAAGCCGGTGGATTTCGACCAGTTCGCTGAAGCCGTCCGCCTGCTGGGGCTGTACTGGCTGGTGCTGAATGTCACCCCCTCACGCAGTGAACTGAAGGCCACCCCCGTGACCTAGTCCCACGGCGTCGTACAATGACGCGGTGGATGCCGTCACACTCGCCGCCGCGCCGACCGGCCTGACCGACACCATCCTCCACGGCGACTGCCTGGAGGTGATGCGCGGCTTGCCCGGCGAGATCGCCGACTGCGTCTTCTTCGACCCGCCCTACTTCCTGCAACTCCCCAAGAAGCGGCTCGTCCGCTGGAATGTGAAAACCGCCGTCAACGGCGTGGACGAACCCTGGGACCGCTTCGAGAGTTTCGCGCACTACGACACCTTCATCCGTGACTGCCTGCGTGAAGTGCAGCGGCTACTGAAGCCCTCCGGCACCATCTGGTGCATCGGCACCTACCACAACATCCATCGCGTCGGCGCCGCCTTGCAGGACCTCGGCTATTGGATTCTCAACGATGTCATCTGGTTCAAGACAAACGCCATGCCCAATTGGCTGCAAGTGCGCCTGACCAACGCCACCGAAACGCTCATTTGGGCCGTGAAAGACCGCACTGCCAAGGGGTATACCTTCGATAAAGTGGCGGCGCGGGAATTCTCGATGGACAAGATTGCCACCAATGTCTGGCGCCTTCCCATCTGCTCGGGACATGAGCGCCTGCGGGACGTCGAGGGCCGCAAAGTGCACCCGACGCAGAAGCCCGAAGCACTACTCGAGCGCATCATTCGGCTCTCGACAAAACCCGGCGACTTCGTTCTCGACCCCATGGCCGGCGTCGGCACCACCGGCGCTGTCGCCGCCCGCCTCGGCCGCCGCCACTTGCTCATCGAAGCCAATGCCAACTACGCCGCGGCCGCTCGGCAGCGCATCGAGGCCGTTGTGCCGGAACCGGTAACCCCATGATTCGTAACACGCGCATGGCCGCGGCGCTCTTTGCAACGCTCGCCGTCGCCGGTTGTCAGCCCAAGCCGGCGCAACAAGTGCCCACGCTGCCCGAGACGAACGCCGCCGCAAATCAGAAGCTCACACCAGCGAGCAACGAGGCGCTACGCCGCGAACTCCTCCGATTGGCCCAAGACGAGGAAGCCGCGCGCACCGCCCTGGCGCAGACTGCCACGCCCGACCCGGGGCTGATTCTCAATCGCCGCGACCAGATCACCGCCTACTCAGCCCGAGTCGATGCCATCGTCAGCCAGCATGGCTGGCCCGGCAAGACGCTCGTCGGCGACGACGGCGCCCGCGCCGCTTGGGCGCTCGCCCAATACGCCACCGAGAACCCGGCGTTCCAGAAACGCTGCCTCGAGGCGATGCAGAAAGCGCCGAAAGGCGAAGTGCTCGGGCTGTTCCTCGCGTACTTGGAAGACCGCGTGCGTGTCAACGACGGTCGGAAACAGTGGTATGGCACGCTCCTCGTAGTCGTGAACGGCCATGTCAAGGCGCTGCCCATCGAAGACGAGAAGAATGTGGACGCGCGCCGCAAAGAGGTCGGCCTCGAGCCGCTCGCCCACTTCATCGCCTACGAACAGGTCGCCTACAACAATCGCGTGCGCGCGCAGCGCCGGCAAGGCGGCGCCGGCCCCCGTTAGCGCATCATCACAGCGTCCGAACTATCCACACTCCCCATCCCCAACTTTCTCAGTTGTGCACAGGGCAGCCCCTTCCGCCTGCTGTATCTTGGCTATGGCGATCTGGTGGGAGCCCGCTCGAAAGGGCGGGACGCCGATCCGACCCGTGAGGGATGGATCTGGAGCGAACCCCAGCCGCAAGGCAAGGGATTGCAGCGGTACCCACCCGCGAGGGTGAGCGCCGCAGGAGCCCCCGACTTCGGTCGGAGGCTCCAGGGGGTGCTCCCGAGTCGGTGTCTGAGCAAGTTGCCGCAAGGTGACCCAAGTCAGTCGCTGACGATGACGGAGCCCGGTTCCTGGAAGCCCTTCGGGGCGACCAGGATAGGCTGGAAGGGTCCCGCGGACCCCATCGGCTGATAAGGACCCCAACCTCCGGGTCGCCATAAGCACTTATTCGACGAGGGAGCCCGGTTCCACCGGCTCCCTCGTACCTTTTGGGCACCGGGAACGCGGGAAGGCGGGGAGGCAGGAACTGCCGGCCTTGGGAGGGCAGGCACTTTGCCTGCCAGAATCGACCTCGACCAACAGAAACTCACTGTACTTCCAAGTCTCTCACGCCCCGTTCATGGGGCGGTTTTTGTTAGCCCGGCCACCCGCCCTGAGCGAAGTCGAAGGGATTCATTGCCGAGCGTGAACGCAGCCTCACCCCCTGCCCCCTCTCCTGTGAGGAGAGGGGGAAACCCGAGAGCGTCTTGATTCAGTCCCCTCTCCTTACAGGAGAGGGGTGCCGAAGGCGGGGTGAGGCCGGGAGACACGCGAGACGCCTGCGGTGACTAGCGCGTTCCCATGTCCCACACCCTACACCCTACTTGCCGCCCTTCAGCATCTCCCCAATCAACGCCTCCATCTCCCGATACGCCTGATGGCAGGCGTGGTGCTGCCGGTCACCGTCCGGCGCCGGATACGGTGGGTCGGGCGGGCCATGGAACTCGCCGCCCGGGTGCACATAGCGGATGCGCCCCTGCTGGTCGATGAGAAAACTGACCGAGGTGAACGCCCGGTCGTGACCGTCGAGCCAGTAGCGGCGCAGCAGCGCCCAGTCGGCGTCTATCGCCACCGGACACCGGATGCCGACGCGGTCCGCCCAGTCGCGCACTTCCTTCGCCGTCACCGCCCGCGGCGGCTTCGGGTGAAACATGCCGACCACCACCAGCCCCTTGCTCCCGTACTTCTGCTGCAATTCATCCAGCGCCGGCGCTGAGGCGAGGCACATCGAACAGCCCACCGTCCACCATCGCACCAGCACCACCTTGCCGTGCAGCCCGGCCAGCGTGTACGGCCCGCCCCGCGCCCACACAACGCCGCGCCATTCGGGCGCCGCAGTGCCAAGTAGTTCGTCGCCCTCCTTGGCGCTCCCTGGGAGCGACACGAGCAACAGCACGGCGATGACGGCGATCCGTCGCACTTACAGTCTCACTTTCGGCTTCTCTCGCGCCGGCACCCAGAGCGGCGACGCCTTCTGTGTCCATTCGCTGTCGGGGTGCTCCTCGCGCAGGCGCCCCCATTCCTCTTGCCAGGCGACCTTGTCGCCCCCGCCCGCCCGGAACCGGGCCACGCCCAGCCAGTAACGCCCCTCGGCGCGCTGGTCGCCAACACCTCCCTCCGCCGCCAGGCGAAACCACATCGCCGCCTCGTCATTGCGCTTTTCGCCCAGATGCACGGCGCCCAGGCCCAGCCGGATGCGGTTCACCATCGTCGCTTCCGGCAAGTAGCCGACACTGCGCATCCGCTCGATGCCGTCCGCGCTGTAGAAGATGACCGTCGGCGTCCAGAGGTAGCCGAGCGCCTGCGCCTCGTCCGTCGTGCGGTGCACTTTCACCATCACGAAATGCTCATTCAGCAGACTGGCGACGGCCTCCACCGGATAGACCTCGGCATCCAGCCGAGCACAGTGGCTTCATTGCGGCGCGCCGGTCAGGTCCACGAACAGCGGCTTGCCTTCGCCCTGCGCCCGCTCCCGCGCCGTCGTTAAATCCGTTTCCCAGTTCACTTGCGCCATCGCTGCCTCCCAATCTCCTACACGCTACCCGCCACCCGCTACACGCTCTTGTCGATGTCCGGCCCCGGCTCGTTCGGCCGGTCGCGGGTGTAGAGCACCATCAACAAGCCAGTCGCTTGGAGCAGGCCGACCGCCCCCATCGTCAGCATCCACACCGGCGGCGCCATGTTCAGCGTCTGGCGGACGAAGACGACATAACCGACCACCGACCCGACCACAAAGAGCAAAACCCCCGCCAGCCGCAGCCAGATCATTCGCCGCTCCTGCGGACGCCGCTCAGCGCTGCCCGCAACTCCGCCAACAGCACCTCCGGCTTCACCCGGTGGCTGCCGGCGAAGAACTCCAGCGTCACCCCCGCCGGGATCGGCCCGCCGGAGCCGTGCAGCCAGTACTTCTCCAGGATGGGCCGGGCCGCGGGATGGCGGCGGAGCAACTCCTCCACCAGCATCCCTTCGTGGATGTCACCGGCTGCGGGCACGGAGGTCATCATCGCGTCTCAGGATAACAGGAAGCGTGTAAACTGAGACATCGTTTCGCGGAGGAGGGCGGCATGGGTCTGGCGTGGTTCGCGCTGACCGCCGGGGCGGCCGGTGTCCTGTGCGGCGCAGGGGTTTTGCTCTTGGCGAGCGGTCGGCCCGTTGAACGCACACCGGAGAGCATCGAATTCGACCGCGCGATTCGCCGGTGGATGTTCTCCGGCGCCGCGGTCATCCTCGTCGGCGCTGCACTGGCGTGGTTCATTCCGAAGAGTCCCTTCTCACACACTTGGATCTACGGCTGGCTGCTCGGCGGTCTCGCCGGCGCCGGCGGGTTTTGGCTGCTTACGCAAACCGTCCTGCTCGCTCGCGCGCCGGACCCGTCCCCGACGACGCGCGCCCTGGCGCCGACGATGGTCGGCGCCGTCATCGGCGGCCTGGCGGTCGCCACCGCCGCGGTGTTGGTGCTCCTCTTCCCCGCCGGCGGGCCCGATGCCGCCCTCGGCCTGGCGCTCGGCTGCGCCGCGTTCGGCCTGGCCACGCTTGCCGGCCATTCCCGCAGCGGCGCGCTGCAATGGGAGTTCACCGGCATTTATCTGCTGCTCGTGATCGGCCTCGCCATCGCTACTATTCTCAGCGCCGCGCACTTCACCAATCTCTCACCCGCCTGGCGCGCGCTGCCCGCCGCGCTCGGCGGCGTTGCGGTCTTGGCGGCGCTGGTGGGCGGCATCGCCACCATGCGCCTCGAGTCGGTATCGGGCGCCCGCCTCGTTGCCACCGCCGCCGCGACGGCGCTGCTCTCGGCGGGGCTGTCGCTGCTCCTGTTCCGGCAGGGCGGCGAAACGCTGCCCGCATTCATCGCCTTCGCCGTCGGCGCCGCCGTCGGCGTGTTGGTGGTGTGGGCGCGGGTGTCGCAACTGTCGAGCGCGGGCAGCGCCCTCTTCGGTCTCGCCGCGTTGGTGGCGCTGCTCATCGGGTTCCGGCTGCTCGCCGGTTACGGCGCCGCGCTGACCGGCATCGGCCTCTGGGCTGCACTCCTGCCGGTCGCCGGCACGCTGCTCGAGCGCCGCGGCAACACCGCCGCGCCGGGCGCCTACACGCTCCTCCTCGCCTTCGGGATGATGACCGCGTTCCTCGTCTTCCGATTGCTGCTCGAGCGCGTCGGCGGACGCGTCCCCGGCCTCGACCTCGGCTATCACTACGAATTCACCGGCCTGCTCGTCGGCGCGCTGCTGCCGGTGACCTTGAGCCGCGCCCTCTATGGCCAGCGCAGCGTCCTCGGCTCGCGCCTGGCGCTGGCCGTAACGCTGGGCATCGTGCTGGCGCCGCCGTCGCTGATGATTCTGTGGGGCGCGCGGACGGGCGTCGGCCTGGCGGCCGGGCTGGTCATCGGCGTCGCCGCGCTGGTGGCGGCGCTGCCCGAGGACGAAGGCGTGCAGACCGCGCCGCTGGTGTTCACCGCCGTCGTCACCGGGCTGGTGACGCTGTCCGTCAGCGACCTGCTGCAGCCGCTCTATGACTTGCCGCGCGTGGACAAGGTGTACATCGCCGTCGGGCTGGGGCTGCTATTCGTCCTTTGGCTGGCGCTGCTTTCCTCGCGCCGGCGCGCGCCCGAGGTCTTCTGATGGACCGCCTGCGCCCCGCGCCCGCCGCGCCGCTGCTCGGCGTCGCCGTCTGGCTGGTGGCGACCGCCGCCTTGCTCGCCGCGCTGGAGACGCCGTCGGGCAGCGTCACCGCCACGGTCGTCTCCCGCGAGACCGGCCGCGCCATCCCGGAAGCGCGACTGGTGTTGCGCCCGCTGGGTGATTCGGTCTTCACCACGCGCGAGTTGCGCAGCGACAAGAACGGTCAGGTGGCGCTCGACCGGCTGCCCGCGGGCGAGTACGAAATCTCCGGCTCCGCCGCCATTCACACGCTGGCGCCCGCGCGCCTGGTGGTGCGTGAAGGCGAGCGCCTCACCGTCACGCTCGAAATGGAGCCGCGCGACCCGTTCCTCGAAGTGAATGTCCACCAGAATGTTTTCGCGCCGACGGAACCGGTGCAAGTCGTCGCCCACGGTTATCTGCGCGCCAACGACCTCGACCTCACCGTCTTCCGGATGCCGATCGAGCACGGCCTGCCGCCGCGGCTGCCCTGGGGCGAGGCCTTCCCCTGGGGCGACCAGCCGCAACGCGGCCCAAAGGGCCAGGAGTGGTACACCCTCGAGAGCGAGCGCACGCAAAAACTGCCCATCACCGAGAAAGATGCTGAGGGCGTCTTCACGCAGCGCCTGACCCTCTCCGACCTGCGCCCGGGCCTGTATGTCGGCGAGGTGTCCTCCGAAGGCATCCAACAACAATTCTGGTTTCTGGTCACGGAGATTGCGCTCATCGCCAAGCGCTGGCCGGGCGGCGTCTTCGCCTCGGTCAGCGACTTCCGCACCGGCGGCCCGCGGGCGGGCGTGCAGTTGCTCTTCTACGCCAACGGGCAGCGCGTCGGCGAACAGCACACCGACGCGAGCGGGATGTTCCGCAACGACGCGCTGCGTCTGCCCTCGCAATCGACCATCGTGGCGCGCGACGGCGACTCGCTCGCCTTCACCGAGATGTCGTATTGGAGTGAGGACGAGCAGCCCGGCCGGGCGCTCGCCGCCCATTTTTACACCGACCGGCCCGTCTACCGCCCCGGCGACACGGTGCAGTACAAGGGCATCTTCCGCACCCGCACGCCCGACAATGCCTATCAGGTCCCCGAAAACACTGCCGTCTTGATGGAAATCCGCGACCCGCGCGACACGCTCCTGCAACGCACCGACTTGCAGACGAACGCATTCGGCTCCATCCAGGGCACGCTCGCGCTGCCCGGCGCTGCGATGCCCGGCGAATACGGCGTGACGCTGCGCATGGGCAAGAGCGTCGCCTATGACAGTTTCGCCGTCGCCGCCTATCGCAAGCCGGAGTTCACCGCAGTCGTGCAAGCCGAGCTCCCGCGCTATGTCGCCGGCGATGTCGTGCGCGTCACACTGACCGCCACTTATTACTTCGGCGCGCCGGTGGCGAATGCCGAAGTGAACTACACCGTGACGCGCACCGACATCTGGGGCGGCTTCGAGGAGGAAGGCGACTGGCAATGGTACGGCAGCGAGTGGGAAGGTGAATACGGCGGTGAGGGCGGCTACGGCGAGCCGGTCTTTACCGGCCAAGTGACCACCGACGCCGCCGGCCGCGCCGTCCTCACCGTCCCCACCGAGAAGACCAAGACCGGCGAGTCGGACTCGCAGTACCAGATTTACGCCGATGTCACCGACACCAGCGGCCGATCTGTCTCGGGCCAGGCCACGGTGGAGGTGTCGCGCGGCGAATTTAATCTGTTAGTGTCGCTCGACCGCTACGCGGTACTGCCGAACGAGACAGTGGCCGTGTTGATCCGCGCCCAGGATTATGAGAAGCAGCCGAAGTCAGGTGTCGCCGTGCGCCTGGAACTCGAGCGCGAGGAATGGCGCAACGACAAGGAAGCGAACGAGGTCGTCACGCGCACGCAGGCGACCACAGATGTCCAAGGCCGCGCCCAAGTGGAGATCAAGCCGCCCACGGCAGGCTATTACAACCTGCGCGCGATCACGACGGACGCCCGCGGCAACCGCATCGCCGCGTCGCAGTGGCTGTGGGTGACCACCTCGACTTATGCCGACCTCGGCTTCCGCTACCCGTCGCTCGAAGTCGTGGCCGACCGCAAGGAATATGCGCCCGGAGACACCGCCCGCCTGGTCATCAACTGCGCGCACCCGGGCACGGTGGCGCTGCTAGCCATCGAGGGCGATCGGCTGTACGACGCGCGCCGGCTGGTGCTGCAGGGCAAGACCACCGTCGTCGAAGTGCCGCTGCGCAGCGAATACATCCCCAATGTCTTCGCCAATGTCCGGCTGCTCGGCGCCGGGCGCGACGAAGACGCCACCGTGCGCCTGCCGGTTTCGCCGAAAGAGAAGACGCTGGCGATCACGGTGACGCCCGACAAGAAGGAATACCTGCCGGGCGACACCGCCACCGTCGCCGTCCAAGTGACCGACTCCCTGGGGCATCCGGCGCAGGCGGAACTCTCGCTCGGCGTCGTGGACGAGGCGATTTACGCCATTCGCGCCGAGCCGCCGCCCGACATCGTGGCGGCGTTCTATCCGATTCGCAATCCCGAAGTGCGCACCGTCACCTCGTATCCGCGCGTGTACCTCGATGCCGCCGCCAAGGGCGAAGAAGCGAATGTCGCGTTGCGCCGGCGCTTCGAGGACACCGCCTTCTGGCGCGCCGAGGTCGTGACCGACGAGTCCGGCCGCGCCACCGCCTCATTCCAGATGCCCGACAACCTGACCACCTGGCGATTCACCGCCGTCGGCCAGACGCGCACGACGCTGGTCGGAGACGCCCGAGCCGCCAGCCGCACCACCAAGCCGCTGCTCGTCCGCCTCATCACCCCGCGGTTCTCGACCGCGGGCGACCGCTTCACGGTGGCGACCGTCGTCCACAACGACACCGCCGCCGAGAAGCGCGTCGAAGTGCGCCTCAACGCGCAAGGCGCCACGCTCGCCGACGCCACCCCGCAGACGGTCACCGTCAAAGCCGGCGGCGCGGAGCGCCTCGACTGGACGGTCGAGACCACTGCCATCGGCACCGCGACTTTCCAGGCCACCGCCCGTGAGCCCGGCGGCCTCAATGACGGCATTGAACTCAAAATGCCGGTGCAGAGCCGCGGGTTCCAATACGCCGAGCATCGCGGCGGCCAAGTCAACGGCGCCGTCACCGAGACCTTCCTCGGCAACGCTCGCGCCGACCCGGGCACGCAGGCACTCGAAATCCGCCTGGCGCCGTCGCTCGAGACGCAGTTCTTCGGCAGTCTCGAGTCGCTGGCGCATTTCCCCTGGGGCTGCATCGAACAGATTATGAGCGGCGTGCTACCCGACCTGGTCGTGCAGCGCCTGTTGAAGGAGCAAGGCACGACCAGTTCCTGGCTGCAAGAGCGGTTGCCCGAAATGGTCGCCGACGGACTGGCAAAGATTTACGCCCGGCAGAGCGACAACGGCTCGTGGGGCTGGGGCCGCTACGACGCGGGCGACCCCTGGATGACCGCGTATGTGGTCGTCGGCCTGACCGAAGCGCAGGCGCTCGGCTACGAAGTGAACACCGAGGTGCTCAACGCCGCCATCCGATCGCTCAAGGCGGCACTGGAGGGCACTCGGTTCGAGCGCGGCGCCGCCGGCGAGACGCGGGCCTTGGTCGTGTATGCGCTGGCGCGCGCCGGTTCCGGGGAGTTCGTCAGCGATTGGGTCCATGACTCCTTGAAGCGCCGCGCCGAACTTTCGCTGACCGAACGAGCACTGCTCATCGTCACCCTCGACACGCTCGGTCGCCCGAAGGATGTGCAAGCCGTGACGCCGTTCCTGTGGGAGGGCCTTCAGGAGACCCGCACCTTCGCCAACTGGGGTTCCAGCGGGTACTACCGCGACGCCGAAACAACCGCCTGGGGGCTGCGCGCCGCCGTCGCCGCCGCGCCCGACGACCCGCGCGTGGCGAAGATCGCCAACTGGTTCGTCGTCCAGCGCGCCGGCGGGATGTGGTTCTCGACCCGCGCCACTTCCCTCGCGCTCCTGGCATTGGCGGACTATGTCCGCCACACCGGCGAACTGCGGCCCGACCTGACCGTGCAAGTGCGCGTCAACGGGCAGCCGGTCAAAGATCTGCACTTCGGAGTTGCCGACCTCGGCCAGCCCGAAGTCGTCTTCACCGTTCCGGCCGCCGGCCTCGACCCGGCGCGTACTGTCGTCGACATCGCCGCGACCGGCGCCGGCCGCGCCTACTACAACCTCACCTGGTCGCAAATGGTCGGCGGCGGGAGCCACGAGGTCATCATCACCGGTGCGGGCTTGACCATCCGCCGCGAGTACCGCCCGCTGCGCCCGCGCCTCGACCCCGAGACCGGCAAGATGCGCCTGATGCCGGCAGCGCCGGCGACGCGGTTCAGCGTCGGCGACTTCGTCAGCGTCCGGCTCATCATCGACGCGCGGCAGAACTTTGATTTCCTGCTCCTCGAAGACCTGTTGCCCGCCGGCTTTGAGGTGACTGAGCGGGGCGACCTGCCCACCTGGGAATGGAGCGATTGGTGGGCGGATGTCACTTACCGCGATGACCGCGCCGGTTTCTACATCACGCACCTGCCCCAAGGACAGCACGAACTGAGTTACCTGGTGCGCGTCGAAACACCGGGCGAACTCCAGGCCCGCGCGCCCGAGGCCTGGGCGATGTATGACCCGGCGGTGCGCGCTCGCGGGCGCCGCGCCGACCTGACGGTGCAGCCGTGAAGCCACGCGGCCGCTGGGGGCAGGCCTTGATCGCCGGCAGCATCCTCGCCTGCCTGGCCGCCGTGGTGGCGTTGGCCGCGATGCAGCGACCGGCGCTCTACGAAATCGGCGCCTACACCACCAGTTTCCGCTATCGCGATCCCGAACAGCGCGAGAACGCGCTGCGCGCCGCCGCGGCGCTGGACGGCCTGGTGTTGCCGCCCGGCGCAGAGTTCTCCTACAACCGCAGCGTCGGCCCCTGGACAGCGGACCGCGGATTCCGCAAGGCGCCGGTCAGTTTCGACGGCCATCTGCTGCCCAGTTTCGGCGGCGGCGTCTGCCAGACTTCGACGACGCTCTACAACGCCGCGCTCCTCGCCGGCCTGACCGTCGTCGAGCGCCACCGCCACGCCTGGTGCCCGAAGTACATCGCGCCCGGCCTCGACGCCGCCGTGGCGCAGCCCGACATTGACCTGCGCCTGCGCAACCCCTACCCCTTTCCGCTCACCCTCCGCGCCGCCGGCGACGCCGACACGCTGCGTGTCCGCATCCTGGCGCCCGAGCGCGTCGCGCCGGCGCGCATCGCCACCGTCGTGCGCGCCGTCGATCCCGAGGACAGCGTCGTGCGCACCGGTTACAAGCGCCCGCACCTGCAAGTGCCCGGCCAGCCGGGCGTGCGCGTCGAAGTGCAGCGCATCACCGCCGGCCGGGCTGGCGAGCGGCGTGAACTCATTTCCCGCGACACCTATCCGCCGGTCACGCGCGTGGTGGCGCTGCCCGATTAATCGCTGTCCACAGAAGTGCGTGTGGACATCCGCCCGACTTGTCCCCAAGAATCTGCGCGCGCCTCTAGGTGTGCGCCTCGGCGTCCCGTACTCTTGCCAATGGCGACCTGGTGGGAGCCCCCTCGTAAGAGAGGGACACGGGAACGCCCCGCAAGGGACGAACCCGGACGCGACCCCCGCCGCAAGGCAGGGATCGCAGCGGAGCCGAGCCGCAAGGCCCGACACCGTAGGAGCCCCCGACTTCGGTCGGAGGTTCTAGGGGGTGCTCCCGAGCCGGTGACTGAGCAAGTTGCCGCAAGGTGACCCAAGTCGGTGGCTGGCGATGACGGAGCCCGGTTCCCGGACGCTCCTCGGAGCGACCGAGATAGGCTGGAAGGGTCCCTCGGGACCCCATCGGCTGAAAAGACCCCAACCAACGGGTCGCCATAGCACTCATTCGACGAGGGCTGGTCTCCGGACCCGCCCTCGTTTTGTCGTGGAGTGCAAGCAACGAAGCAGCAAGGCTCTGATTCCGCGCAGGGGATGAAGGTTGTCCCTCTCCGCTTCAGGGAGAGGGTGCCCCGACGCGCAGCGAGGGGCGGGAGAGGGCTTCCCGCGGCCTCACCCCCTGACCCCCTCTCCTGTGAGGAGAGGGGGAACACATCCTCCCCTTTGCATCCAGGCCCCTCTCCTCACAGGAGAGGGGTGCCCTGTGCGAAGCCTTGGCGAAGCAGGGCGGGTGAGGCCGGAAATAACTCCCAACTCATTACTAACCCAATTATGAAAAAACTATGAACTGACCGTCGGTTGATTTATCGTTTTGGCGATTTGCCAGGCCCTAAAAGAGCAGTTCCCCGTCCAGAGGACGGGGAACTGCCGGGTGTGGGGCTTGGGGGTTGGGTGGCGCAGTTAGGGTACGGCAGAATCTCCGTGTGTTTCCGCTTCCTCCATTTGTCTTAGACGAGCGCTGGGCGCTCGCGTTGCACTTCCCGCGACTTTTTTCTACCCCGTCCGGGGCATCGCTACACCTTGAACGAGTGGCCGCATCCGCAGGAGCCGGTGACATTCGGGTTCTCCACCTTGAACCCGGCGCCCATCATCGTCTCCACAAAGTCCACCTGCGAGCCGGCGACAAAGAGCAGCGAGCGGGGATCCACCACCACCCGGACGCCGTAGGACTCGAACACCTGGTCGGTCGGCTGCTGGGCGTCGAAGGACATCTCATACTGGTAGCCGGAGCAGCCCCCACCCGCCACCTTCAGCCGCAGCGCGGCTTCCGCCGGCGAGGCGCCTTCCTTCACGAGCAATTCGCGCACCTTCTGCGCCGCCAGTTCGGTCAGGGTGACGGCGGCGCCCTGTGAAGTTCGTTCCTGCGGTTCGGTTCCGGTTGCCATCGCAGTTCAATCCTCCGTAAGTTTCGCCCGTCTGTCAAGCCGCGCCGTCGCGCTGTTTGACGGCGTCCCGGAGCGTTTCCCACGCCAGGAGCGCGCATTTGATGCGGACGGGGAACTTCCGCACCCCGGCGAGCGCCGCCAGGTCGCCCAGCGCCGCCAAGTCGCCCTCGGTCTCGCCGTGCATCATCGCCCGCACCTGCTCGTACACGGCTTCCGCTTCCTGCAGAGTTTTTCCCCGAATCCGCTCCGTCATCATCGAGGCCGCCGCCTGGCTGATCGAACAGCCCTTCGCCAGGAACTTGGCCTCGGTCACACGGCCGGCTTCGTCCAGCGTCGCGAAGATCGTCACTTCGTCGCCGCACAACGGGTTCGCCCCCTCGTTTTCCAGGGTGGCGTGCTCCAGCCGCCCGCGGTTGCGCGGGCTGCGGTAGTGGTCGAGGATGACTTCCCTATACAGGTCCTGCAACGACATCGCCGAAGAACTCCCGCACTTTCCGTACGCCCGCCAGCAGCCGCCCCACTTCCTCCTGCGTGTTGTAACACGCGAAACTCGCCCGCGCCGTCGCTTCGACGCCCAACCGCTGGTGCAGCGGCTGCGCGCAGTGATGCCCGGCGCGGACGCACACGCCATCGGCATCGAGCACCTGCGCCACATCGTGCGGGTGAATGCCCGCCATCGAGAACGCCACCGCGCCCGACCGGTGGTCGAGGTCGGGGCCGTACACCGTCACGCCCGGCTCGGCACGCAATCCATCAATGCAGGCGCCCACCAACTCGCGCTCGTGTGCGTGCACGGCATCGAGCGGCAGCGACGCCATAAAGTCCACCGCCGCGCCCAGCCCGATGGCCTGCGCGATGTTGGGCGTGCCCGCTTCGAACTTGGCGGGCGGGTCCTTGAAAGTTGAGCGCTCCAGAGTCACCTCGCGGATCATCTCGCCGCCGCCGTGGAACGGCGGCATCGCGTCGAGCAGGTCGCGCCGCCCCCACAGCACGCCCGAGCCAGTCGGCCCGAACATCTTGTGTCCCGAGAACGCGTAGAAATCGCAGCCGAGCGCCCGCACATCGAGGTGCAGGTGTGGCGCCGCCTGGGCGCCGTCCACGACCAGCACCGCCCCGCGGCTGTGCGCCAGGTCGGCAATGTCCGCGATCGGGTTTACCGTGCCGAGCACATTCGAGACATGCGCGACGGCCACCAGTTTGGTGCGGTCGGTGAGCGCGGCGTCCAACGACTCCCAGTCCAGCCGCCCGTCGTCCGTGATGTCCACGAAGCGCAGCCGGGCGCCGGTCTCTTCGGCGAGCAGTTGCCACGGCACCAGGTTGCTGTGGTGTTCCATCACCGAGAACACCAATTCATCGCCGGGTCGCAGGTTGGCGCGCCCCCACGAAAACCGCACGAGATTGATCGCCTCAGTGCAGTTGCGAGTGAAGATGACTTCACCGGCATCGGCGCCGATCCAGCGCGCCACTTTCTCGCGGGCGCCTTCGTACGCCGCGGTTGCCTCTTCGGCGATGGCATAAATGCCGCGGTGCACATTGGCGTTGTAGCGCGTGTAGAAATCTTGCAGGGCATCCAAGACGCGCTGCGGCTTCTGCGCGGTGGCGGCGCTGTCGAGATAGGCCAGCGGTCGCCCGTCGGCGCCCCGCCGCTGCAACAGCGGAAATTGCGCCCGGATCGCCTGAACATCCAACATTGCGGTCACCAATCTCGCCGTCACGCGACGGCCGCTGCCTTCTCCGCGGCGCCGTTGGGGAAGGCCTCGTAGCCCTCCGCTTCCAATTTCAGCGCCAGTTCCTTCCCGCCCGAGTCGACGATGCGCCCGCCCTTGATGACATGCACGAAATCCGGCACCACATAGTTGAGCATCCGCTGGTAATGCGTGATGAGCAGGACGCCCATCTTCGGGCCGCGCAGCCGATTGATCGCCTCCGCTACCGCGCGCAGCGCATCGATGTCGAGCCCGGTGTCGGTCTCGTCGAGCACCGCCATCGACGGTTCCAGCACCGCCAGTTGCAGCACCTCGTTGCGCTTGCGCTCGCCGCCGGAAAAGCCCTCGTTCACATACCGCTCCACGAATGACGGGTCCACGCCCAGCAGTTTGCACTTCTCCAGCAGCAGCACGCGGAACTCGAGTGCGCTCAAGTCCTTGCCCTTCACCGCGTTGTAGGCGGCGCGCAGGAAGTTCTGCACCGAGACCCCCGAAATCTCGATCGGCTGCTGGAACGCCATGAACAGGCCGCGCCGGGCGCGCTCTTCCGGCTCCAGGTCGAGGATGTTCTCGCCGTTGAAGAGAATGCGCCCGCTCGTCACTTCGTAGCCCGGCTTGCCCATAATCACATAGGAGAGCGTGCTCTTGCCGGAGCCGTTCGGGCCCATCAGCGCGTGCGTCTCGCCGGCGCGCACCGTCAGCGACAGGTCTTTCAAGATGGTCTTGTCCTCGACGCCCGCCGACAGGTTCTCGATGATGAGCTCTGCGCGCTTGCCGTTCGTCGTCATTTCGTCACTCCCACTTGCGGGCGCAGCCAAATGCTGTCGCCCTCGACTTTCACTTCGTAGACCGGCACCGGCCGCGTCGCGGGCAGTGTCTGCGGCACGCCGGTCGCCAAATCGAACATCGCCCCGTGCCGGGGGCACTCCACTTCGATGTCGATCACTTCGCCCTCGGACAGTGACGCCTCTTCGTGGCTGCAAGTGTCGCCGATGGCGAACAGCCGGCCCTCCACATTGAACACCGCCACCGGCGTGCCGTTCACTTCCACTTTCAGCGCCGTGCCCGCCGGGATGTCCGCGGCGGCCGCCACTTTCACAAATCCATTCGCGCCGTTCATCGTCAGATGCCCAGTTTCTCAGTCACCGCGGTCAGCAGCACGCCGCGCAGCCGCTCGTCGGGAATGCGTTCCAGCACCTGTTGGTAGAACCCCATCACCAGCAGCCGCTCCGCCAGCAGGCGCGGCAGCCCGCGGCTCCGCAGGAAGAAGAGTTGCTCCGGGTCCACCTTGCCGACGGTGGCGCCGTGCGTGCAGCGGACATCGTTCGCCTCGATTTCGAGTTTCGGCATCGAGTCGGCGCGCGCCGTGCCGCCCAACACCAGGTTGCGGTTCGCCTGATACGCATCCGTCTTCTGCGCGCCCGGATGAACCTTGATCAGTCCCGCGTACACCGACCGCGAGGCGTCCTTCAGCGCGCCTTTGTACAGCAGGTCGCTGGTCGTGTGCGGCGCCAGGTGACTCTGCAGGGTGCGGAAGTCGAGGTGCTGCTCGGCGGTGGCGAAATACAGCCCGAGCATTTCGCTCAGCGAATGTTCGCCTTCGAGTAGACTCTCTACCTCGCTGCGACTCAGCGTCCCGCCGAGCGCCGCCACCAGCGAGCGCAACTCGGACTTCTCCGCGCAGTAGGCGCGGTAGTGCGCGAAATGCCGCATCGCCCCGCCCCACTGCTGCATACTAGTGAAGCGCAGTTTCGCACCCGGCTCCAGCGCCAATTCCGCCTGCGACACGCACAACCCCACCGTCTCGGCGGGCGAATCGTAGTGCAGGATGACCGTCGCCCGGCTCCCCGCCTCGGCGTGAATGACGATGCGCGGCAACACCGCGGCGCCGTTCTCGTGCGCCTGCACCGCGATGTGCAGCGGCAACTCGATCTGCGCGTCCGGGGGCAGGTGCAGGAACACGCCCGCCGGCCAGAACGCCGCATGGAACGCCTGAAACTTGCCCGTGCTCGGCGGCACGCTGCGCGCCGTCAGCAAGTCGCGCAGGTCCCCGCTCGTGCGCGTCAGCGCGTCGTGGATGCTGCCGAGGTATACGCCCTGTTTCTGCTGCGCCGGGGCGAGCTCGCTGTGTGTCACGCGGTCGCCCGACAGCACGGCCAACCCCGCGCGCTCGCCCAGTTCGGCCATCGCCGAGTCGGCGCCGGTCGCGGCGCGCGGCCCGGCGCTCAAATGGTAATCGTCAAACGCAAACCCCAGCGCGCGCAGGTCAGTGTGGCGCCACAGTTCGTCACGCTCGATGGGCAGCGGCGACGCCTCGAAGCGGTCGAACGCGGCGCGCCGATGTTCGGTCAGCCAATCCGGTTCGGCGCGGCCCGCCAGGAATTGCTCGAACGCCGCCCGGTCAAAACCGGCGGCACGCATCCCCGTCTCGGGTTGGAGGGTTGTGGCCATCGTCGCGGCGCAGGAGCCGGCGGCTACCCGACCGAGCCTTCCATCTGCAGCTCGATCAGGCGGTTCAACTCGACCGCATACTCCATCGGCAGTTCGCGGGCGATCGGCTCGATGAACCCGAGCACGATCATGCTCGCCGCCTGCTCTTTGGAGAGGCCGCGGCTCTGCAGGTAGAAAATCTGGTCGTCGCTCACCTTCGAGACGGTCGCCTCGTGGCCGGTCGTCACATCCTGCTCGTCGATTTCCATGTACGGGTAGGTGTCGGACCGGCTGCGCTCGTCGAGCAGCAGCGCGTCGCACACCACGCTCGACTTCGAGCCGTGGGCGCCTTCTTCGATCTTGATGTGCCCGCGGTAGGCGGTGCGCCCGCCGTCCATGCTCACCGACTTCGAGGTGATGACCGAGGTGGTGTCCGGCGCGGCGTGAATGGCTTTGCCGCCGGCGTCCTGCGTCTGCCCCTTGCCGGCGAACGCCACCGACAGCACTTCGCCCCGCGCCTTCGGCCCGAGCAGGTAAATGGACGGGTACTTCATCGTAATCTTCGAGCCGATGTTGCCGTCCACCCACTCCATAATGGCGTGGTCGTAAGCGGCGGCGCGCTTGGTGACCAGGTTGTACACATTCGACGACCAGTTCTGAATGGTCGTGTAGCGACAGCGCGCGCCCGGCTTGACGATGATTTCCACCACCGCCGAGTGCAGCGAGTCGGTCGTGTAAATCGGCGCCGAGCAGCCCTCGACATAGTGCACATACGCGCCTTCGTCCACGATGATCAGCGTCCGCTCGAACTGCCCCATGTTCTCCTGGTTGATGCGGAAGTACGCTTGCAGCGGGATGTCCACCGACACGCCCTTCGGCACATAAATGAACGACCCGCCCGACCACACCGCGCTGTTCAGCGCCGCCAGTTTGTTGTCCGCCGGCGGAATTAGTTTGCCGAAGTATTCCTTCACCAGGTCCGGGTGTTCCTTGAGCGCCGTGTCGGTGCTCGCGAAAATGACACCCTTCTCCTCCAACTCGTGCTGGACGCTGTGGTAGACCACTTCGGACTCATACTGCGCCGTGACGCCCGCCAGGAACTTGCGCTCCGCCTCCGGAATGCCCAGTTTCTCGAAGGTGTTCTTGATCGAGTCCGGTACCTCGTCCCAGGTCTTGCCCTGCTCATTCATCGGCTTCAGGTAGTAGTAGATGTTGTCGAAATCAATCTCGGACAGATCGGTGCCCCACTTCGGCATCGGCTTCTTCAGGAAGATGTCGAGCGCCCGCAGCCGGAACTTGCGCATCCACTCCGGCTCGTTCTTCATCCACGAGATTTCCTCAACGACCTTGTGAGATAGCCCCTTCTTGGGCCTGAAGACATACTGCGAGGGGTCGCTCCAGCCGAAGCGGTACCGGCTCAGATCGGTCAGGTCGGGCTGCTGGATTGTGCTCATCGTGCCTCTACCTTACCGCGGATTTTGGCCAAGTCAAGCGAAAGTTAGGCGCGCCTATGATTATTCTTCCGTGCGCGGCAGAAAACCTCTCACCCCCATTTTCCGCCTGGCGATACGGTTGATACCAGACCTTGTAGTCCGTTTCCGTGAGGGATAGAATCTTAGGTGCCGGCTGGTCCGGACGGCTGCAATGTTAGAACCCCTCGACTTGCTGAGTATTGGCGATCTCGCCCGCGCGGCGCAGACCACCCCCCGCGCCATCCGCTACTACGAGGAACTCGGCCTGCTCTCCCCCGCCCGGCGCACGCCCCGCGGGATGCGGCGCTACACGCCGCACGAAGTCGCCCGCCTGCAGGCCATCAAGGCGCTGCAAGAGTGCGACTGCTCGCTCGCCGAGATTACCGAACTCGTTACCGCTCGCTATCAGTCGTCCGCCGGCTCCGACGCCGGCGACCGCATCCGCCGCCTCTTCGTCCGCAAACTCGGCGAAATCAATACCAAAGTGGAACGCTATCAAGCCCTCAAGCAGGACCTGGCGCACAGCATCGAGGCGCTCACCGACTGCTGCGTCTGCGCGCTCGTCCCCACCGCCGACACCTGCCAGACCTGCCAACTCGACGACCGCAAGAAGCGCACCCCGCTCCCCAAGACCTTCGAAGCGACGCTTTAGCGACTACTCCGTGACCGTCACCGCCATCGGCGGCGATTGCAAACTCCCGCGCCAGGCACACAATCCGAACTCTGCCCCGGGATGCACGCTCTCTACCTTCAATGTGAGTGAATACCGGCCCGGCGGCAGGTCACAATCCAGGCTGTAGTCCTTTGTGACCGACCCACCTTCTGGGATTTGGACGAATTCGCTTCGTTTCGGATTCATCAACTTAACTGCCACTTGCGGACATGAGACTTCCTTCTCCGCGGCGTCGTGCACTACAATAGAACGATAGGCAAGTCGACCATCAATCCACACTGGCGCGGCTCCGATATTCCGCCAGGTTGCGGTGACGGTAATGACTTCACCCGTCTGCCACAGAGACTTCTTTGGACTCGCGTCCAGAACGAGCGGGTCTCGCAGCTTGATTGGAAATCGCGGCGAGATGATGCCCTCTGTCCACGCGGCCAGCCCGTCTCGTGTTCCCGGTTCATGCCCGTCGCACGCCAATGCGACTTCGGCGGTTCCTGCTTCCACATACCACCTGGTCAGTGAGAACTGCACCGTCCGCGTCAGTTGCTCGCCCGGCTGCAGGGTTACAAAGTCTTCAGGAGCGGCCATCGGAAGGTCTGCGATGAGCTGATGGCCGGAAACCCTTTGGCCGCGTGCGTCGTGGATGTCGAGCAGCCAATGCGGGAGCCGCTTGTCGATCACAATGGGTTGAGTCCCGGAATTGACGAGTTGCGCATCAAAGACCAGCGTGTCAGTCAGCAATAGGTCGCTCTGCCGCAGCGTTGTGACCAACTGCAAGACCTCTCTCGGTCCCCGTCGCGCCTCGGTCGTTTTGGTGACCGGCTGTAACTTGCTGTCCGAAGCGCCCGCCGTGGTTGGCGTCAACGCCGCGGGTGTCTTGGGTGACTGCGTGGCGCATCCTCCCAGCGCAACCAGGCACAACGCAGTGATTGTCGTAAGCGTCACCGCGTCCGCCCCTCCAGCCGCCAGACTTGATCGCCCTTTTTGCCGCTGAATTGGTCGCGCGGTTGCAGCGCGATGCGGCCGCCCTGGTCGGTGAAGTCGTCGCCGATGCTCCAAATGACGAAGGCGTCCGGCTCGCGGCGCACCTTCATCGGCTGTCCGTCGTAGGGGTCGAGCGGAGCGGCCTTCAGGTATCTCGGCACCAGCGCCGCCAAGTCGGGCGGATACTCGCCATGCTCGAGCCGATACCGCGCCGCCGCGATGCCGATGGCAATCGCTCGCCGCTGCGCGTTCAATTGGGCTTCCTTCTCCGCCAGGCGCCATCCCCACCTCGCAAATTGCTGGGACAGCATGCCTGTCATCTGAGTTCCTGCGCCGTGGCGGCTGGCGATTTCTGCGTGAATGGCGGCAACAGGATCCGCTTCCAGTCCACGCACTTGGACTTGATACTGTTCCGTCAGCGCTCGCAACGACCGGGGATAGCTCAGGTGCAATTCCCACCACGCCGACAGCGTGACGACCGTCTGATCGGCGTCCGAACTTTCCGAGGAGACCAGACTTTGAATGGCCTCGTGAACCCCGTCGCCGCCGCGCCGCGCCCACTGTTCGATCGTCCGATGCGCGTTGTCATACTCGACCCGAACCGTCTGGGCGAGGGATGCCCGCCTCCGCTCCAGTGACTCGAGTTCCTCGGCGAGCCGGTGGAGCGCCGACGCGGAGTGGAGCGCGCCGCTGTTCAGCGCATCGAGGATGCACCAGAAAGCAACGGATTCGACCGCACCCGCTGTCAGCCGGCCGATCACCGGGCCGTATTGAGTGAGATGCGCGGCGGCCCGCAACGGGGGAATGAACGCGTCAACCGCCGCCGACTCGTCGCCTCGCCGCAGAGCCAGGATGGCCGCAGTCGTCGAGGCGTACGAGAGGTCGCGGACTGTTGACAGGTAGGACAGCAACAAAGCCGCGTCGCCCTGCCGCTCCATAAAATACGGTTTGGCCGTCGCCTCGCGAAACGCTTGGAGCGCGGGGGCGTAACCGGTTGTCCATTCTTCGGCCAGCCGGACATCCTCGGCACTCCATTGCGCCGCGGGAGCGCCGTACCATTTCAAGTCTGCTGTCGTCCACTGTTCGAGGTGCAAAGTGTTCCGGGCTCGCTCGGTGATGTCCGGCAGTTGCCAATACAGATGGAACGCATTGTCGTCGCTGTCGAAGCGCGCCTGGTCATAGGCGAGCGCCAGGTCGGGCGGGATCGGGAACGGCGCCGGCGGCGTCGTGACCTTGATGGCCAGCGCCCCGAGCGCCAGCAGCAGGAGCGCGGCGACGGTCAGCAGCCCGATCCGCCACGGGCCCAGCCGCCTGCGTCGCCGCCCCGCTGCCATCAGCGTTTGCCCTTCTTGACTGGCGGCGCTTCCAGGCGCCAGACTTGGTCGCCCTTCTTGCCACTTATGTAGTCGCGCGGTTGCAGCGCGATGTGGCCGCCCTGGTCGGTGAAGTCCTCGCCGATGCTCCAAATGACGAAGGCGTCCGGCTCGCGCCGCACCTTCATCGGCTGTCCGTCGTAGGGGTCGAGCGGCATTGCCTTCAGATACTTCGGCGCCAGCGCCGCCAAGTCGGGCGGATAGTCGTCGTGCTCGAGCCGATACCGCGCCGCGGCGATGCCGATGGCAATGGCTCGCCGTTGCGCATCCCCCCATGCCTCCCGTTCGACCGCCTTCCAGCGCGACAACACCGAGTCAGACAGCACATCGTCGCGATGACGCGGGGAGTGACGCGCGGCCATCTCGTTTCGTAGTGCCTGTAGCGGATCGGCTTTGAGCACACGCACTTGTTTTTGGTAAACCGCCGTCACCCGCTCCAGTGCCCGCGGATAGAAGACCTGCAGTTCCGCCCAGTATTGCAGTGTTTGGAACCGAAGTGACGCCTCGTCCTGCCCCTGCTGAGAGATAAGCGGCTCCATCGCCTCGCGCACGCCCTGCGGCCCGTTGCGCGCCCAGCGCTCCAGGTCGTCGTGCGCCTGGCGATACTCCGCGCGCAGCGAATCGGCCAGTGTGCCTCGTTGCGACTCAAGGAACTCAATGCCCTCCGCCAAGCGCTCTAACGACTTGGCATTGTGGAATTGACCGGAGGAGACGGCATCCCAAATGCCTCGCAGGGCGATGAATTCGACCGTGCCCGCGATCATGCGCAACATCAGCGGCCCGGACTGGGTCAAGTGGGCGGCGACGCGCAGCGGGGGAATGAACGCGTCCACTGCCGCCTGTTCATCACCATCTCGCAACGACAGCCCGGCCTGACAAACCGCCGTATGCGCCAGAACGCGCACCGCCGAAAGAAATGACGGCATCGGTTCGGTCGCGCTTTCAGGCGCGACAAAGTACGGCTTCTCCGCCGCCTCGCGGAATGCTTTCAGCCCCCCGCCGGCGCTCGCGATCCCGACGCGTGCGTCCGCCACATCATCGTCATTCCATTGGGAGGGCAACTTGTACTGCCAGGAGTCTCGCGTCGGGGGCCGCCCGCTCGATACCGCCACCTGGGTGTTTTGCATCAGCACGCCCAGCGATTCATACAGAGGGAGGGCGTTGTCGTCGCTGTCGAAGCGCGCCTGGTCATAGGCGAGCGCCAGGTCGGGCGGGATCGGGAACGGCGCCGGCGGCGTCGTGACCTTGATGGCCAGCGCCCCGAGCGCCAGCAGCAGGAGCGCGGCGACGGTCAGCAGCCCGATCCGCCACGGGCCCAGCCGCCTGCGCTTGCGCGTTGTCTCCACGGCAGGCATCAGTGCCCGGTCCTCCGGGCGGTTGTCTTCGCCGGCGACGCGGTGAGACGCCACACCAGGTCGCCGTTCACAGTCCCGTCCAACCAGTCCTTTCGGGGAATTGCGACGGCGCCGCCGCCGTCCTTGAAGTCCATTCCAATGCACCAAATCACAAACGCGTCGCCATCGCGCTTCGTGCGGATGGATTGACCGTCGAAGGGATCGATCGGCAGCGCGGGAAGGAACTCGGGCACCAATGCTGCGCCGCTGTCCGGGAATGTTCCATGCGCCAGCCGATACCGGGCTGCCGCCACCGCCGACATCACCGCCCGCCGTTCGGCGTTAGTCGTCGCCTCCTTTTCGACGGTTCTCCTAGTCACAGGAAGCAAGATCTGCGTGATAATGTCCATATGTCTCGGAATGCCCGAAAAATCATCGGTCTCACTCTGAAGAGCAGTCGAGAGGCCACCTTCCACACTATGAACCCTGTAGCGAAAGTATTGCTGCAAATTCCGAAGCGGCCGCGGATAGAACAAGCGGAGTTCCAGCCAGACCTGCACGTCGCGTTCCCATTCGCCTTCACTGGAGGACAACTCGGTCATCATCTCCGATTGCCCCTTGCCCCGCGCCCACTTTTCCAGCGAACGGTGATTGATTGCATAGTCCACGCGAAAGGTGTCAGCAATCAGGAAGCGATCTCGTCCTAGCGCGTCGAGGGCAACCGCAATTCGCTTCAAGGATTCGAACTTCTGCAACCTGCCGTCGTTCAAGTGTAGCCAGATGCACCGTAGTGCAATCGATTCCAATGCATCGCCGATGAGGCGGGAGATGGTGGGTCCGTATTGTGTCACTTGCGCGGCGGCAACAAACACCGGTAGCACCGCATCCACTGCGCGGGCTTCATCCCCATCCCGGAATGCCAGTTCCGCCTCGTACACGGACGCCTTGCCGAGATCGGTTGCCGGACCGATGTGCGGCAAGAGCAGCGTGAGGTCACCCTGGGCTTCTACAAAATAGGGCTTGCGCGTCGCCTCTCGAAAGAGCGCTAGCGCCGGCTGATATGCCTCCACCCAGCGCCGAGCCGACTCACAGTCTGCCGAGCTCCACCGATTCGGTTCGGTCCCTTGCCACTCGAATTCCTTCGAATCCGTAAACCCTATGCGGAGCGAACGCGACGCGGCGCGCGTCAAGTCGTAGAACTGTTCGTACAAATGCCGCGCATTGTCGGGGCTGTCGAACTTCTCTTGCGGGTAATCGAGCGCCAAATCGGGCGGGATGGGGAACGGCGCCGGCGGCGTCGTGACCTTGATGGCGAGCGCGGCGAGCGCCAGCAGCAGGAGCGCGGCGACCGCCAGCAGCCCGTTCCGCCACGGGCCCAGCCGCCTGCGTCGCCGCTCAGATGCCCCTTCGGACATTGGAAACCCCAGGGAATGGTAGCAGGAAGAGGGATTCAGGGAGGCAGGGAGGTGGGGAGGCCGTGGCTGCCTTCCTGCGTTCCCGCCCCCCCAGGAACACCGGCCAACCGAGCCGAAATCAGAGATGCACCCCTCGGGGAGGCTGACCATGACGCGAAAACGGTTTGCTGCGCGCTTCCTGCAAGTCTCGACTTCCGCACTTCTTGCCCTGGCGCTGCTGTCGCGCGCCGCGCTGGCGAGCCAGCCCGAAGTTGCCCGCCTGTTGGCGCAGGCGGAGTCGGAGCGCCACCAGTTCCACTTCCCCGAAGCGCACTGGGCGCTCGCCGATGCGTCGGCGCGCGACCCGCGTGACCCGGTGGTCGCCCTCGCCTGGGGCGACTTCTGGACGGTCTTGCGCGAGTTCGACCGCGCCGAGGCCGCCTATGCGCAGGCACGCGACCTCGGCGCCCAGGCCGACGGCCTCGCCGGCATGGGCGAGGCCGCCCTGGCCCGCAACGAGCGCGACAAAGCAGCCGAGCGCTTCACCGCCGCCTTGGCGCTGGAACCGGAGAACGCCCGCGCCCTCTCCGGCCTGGCGGGCCTGCGCTCCGTCCAGGGCCAGTGGGCAGATGCGATCGCCCTCGCCCGCCGCTCGTTCGAACGCAATCCCGACAGCGCCGACACGCGCTATCGCCTCGGCTACAACTATTTCCAATACGGCGATGCGCTGCGGGCGACCGACTGGTTCTTCAAGACCTTCGATGTCGACCCGAATTACATCTTTGCGCACATGCACCTCGGCGCCGGCCGCCACGCCGTCTTCCCCGACGACCGCGTCCCCGACCCAGCGCTGGCGCGGCCCTTCATCGTGCAGGGCGCCCGCGCCTGGGAGCGCGGCGACCTCTACGGCGCCAAGAAGGACTTCGAGCAGGCGCTGGCGCTCGACCCGCACTCCTATGAAGCGCGCACCGGGATGTACGCCTCGCTCACCGGCATCGTCCTCGACTATTCGCCGGTCGGCCACTCGTACCGCCCGGAATACCTCTCTGAAGAGCACGCGCCCGAAGTCGCCGAGGCCGCGCAGTTCGTCCCCGAGTATTCGCAACTCTCCGAGGAGCGCCGCGAGGTCATCCGCCGGGCGCTGAACCCGTTTCAGCGTTACCTCCCCGGCATGCTGGCGAAGGGCGCTAAACAATACATCTTGCCGCTCGACAAGGGCCTGCCCGACATCTTCGGCGGGCGGTCCGGCGGCCGCGGCGGCGACCTGCGCGACTGGGCGGGCATCCGCGGCGTCGGCGGCCTGCAGGCGGCGTCGAGCATCGAGGACCTGGAAGAGGCGGTGAACCTCGGCTTCTCGACTTTCGCCCACGAGTTCGCGCACCAGTTGCACTTCAACGGCGTCTCCGACGACCAGCGCAAGCGCATCGAGGAACTCTATGCCGGCGCCGGGCAGCGCAAGAAGTACCTGGACTACTACGCGGCGAGCAATTCGGGCGAGTACTTCGCGCAGGGCGTCGAGGCCTATGTCTCGTTCGCCAAGCGGCCCGGCCTGCGCGATGTGCACAGTCACACCCGCGACGAACTGCGCGCCACCGACCCCGACTTGTACGCGTTCATCGAGCAGGTGATCGCCGCTGACCCGCCCCTGCTGCCCGCGCAGTCTGCGGGCCCGGCGCCCGCCGCCGGCGGCGGGCGACCCGGCTCAGCCCCAGCCGCTGCGACGAGCGGCGCCGCGCTGCTGCAAGCGGGCGACCTCAAAGGGGCGGCGCGTGCGTTTCAGAAGACCCTGGACGCGAAACCGGACGACTTGGATGCGCACCGCGGGATGGCGCGCGTCGAATTCCTGCGCGGCGACTTGCCGAAGGCGCAAGAGCACCTGGAATTCATCCTCGGCAAACAGAAGGAGGATGCGCAGGCGCTGGCCATGCTCGCCGACCTGCGGTCGCGCACTTCGGATTGGGACGGAGCCCGTCAAGCGCTGGGGCAGGTGAAAGAGCTGCCTCCAACGATGCGCGCTCTGCGAGCGCAAGTCCTCGAACGACTCGGCGAGCATGCTGCCGCCGAGTCGGAGTGCGCTCGCTTGCTCGCCAGTAACAAGAATCAGCCGATCCTGCACGCCATCCGGTCGCGCTGCCTGCTGCAGATGTTGAATCTCGAAGAGGCGCTGGCGTCGGCGCGAATGGCGGTTCTGCTCGCCCCGGAGTCGGCGGAAGCGCGGAGCGCGTACGGTGATGCCCTGCGGCTGGCCAGTCAATTCCCCGCCGCACGTGCGCAGTTTCAGCGGGCCCTGAAACTCAATGGGGACTTTGCCCCCGCCTGGCTGGGTCTGGCCGAAGTGGCGCAGGACACCGGCAACGCCTCCGCCGCGCGCAGCGCCGCCAAACAGGCCGCGCGGCTCAGCGCGCCCGCGGCGCGCACGGTAGTACGCACACTGACGGGCGGACGGCGGGTGGAAGAGGGCGGAGCGGATGCGGCAGTACACGCCGCCGCGCAGGCGCTGCTCAAACTCCTGGAATAACTGGCGCTAGCCGCCGCCCGCAGTCGCGTTCTTCGGCGCCGCGTTCCAATCAGCAGGTGCCATCAGCACCGGGCCGGAATTGCTCGCACTGCTTGTTCCGAGGACGCGCCGCGCCACTACCAGACGCTTCAGGTGCACGCCCGCCAGTTCACTAACGACAACGCCGTGCGCGCTCGATGAGGCATGGATGAACCGCCCGTCGCCAAGGTAGATGCCCGCGTGGTCCACCGCACCGCCGCCGTAGGCGAAAAAGAGCAGGTCGCCCGCCACCAGATCGGCAAACGGCACCGGCATCCCAACCAGCGCTTGCTCCCGTGAGACCCGCGGCAGCGCGACCCCGTGGTTGCCCATCACCGTGAACACCAGCCCGGAGCAATCGAAGCCGCCGTCGCCCGTCCCACCCCACCGATACGGCTGTCCGAGATGCGAGAGCGCGTCTGCAATCACTGCCGACGAATCCGCACTCGGGGGCGCGACCGGAACCGCCTTTGCAGAAGCACCGACGGTGGGCGGCGCTCCACGCAGCGCCGCCGGATGCACGGCGGCGCGCAAGGGGTCGGCGGGGAAGCCGTTGTGCTCGATGAGCGATTGCCGCTGCAGCGCCATCAGTTGCGCGCCGAGGGCGCGCACTGTGTCATCCGTCGGCGCGCCCGCCGGTCCCGTCAGGGCCAGCACGGCCGCCAGTGCTGCGCTCGTCATCGGTGCGATCATGCGTTAGGCCGTCGCCGCTCGCCGCTGCGCCAATCGCCTCACCAGTGGAATCTTCCACAAGTAGTAGATGGCGGGGATGAAGATGAGCGTGTCCACCGCCGAAGTCAGCAGCCCGCCCACCATCGGCGCCGCAATCGGCTTGGCGACATCGGAGCCGATGCCCGTCGACCACATCAGCGGCAGCAGGCCCAAGATGAGGCAGAGCACCGTCATCATCTTCGGCCGCACCCGTTGCACCGCGCCTTCCACAATCGCCTCGCGCAGCGCCTCCGGCCCCGTCATCCGGCCGGCGGCAACCGAGTGGTCGAACGCCTCGTCGAGATACACCAACATTACGATCCCGGTTTCGACCGCCACCCCGGTCATCGCAATCAGTCCGACGATCGTGGCGACGCTCAAATCGTAGCCCATCAGCGCCAGGAACCAGAAACTCCCCACCAGGCCGAACGGAATGGAGAGCAGTCGGATAAACACCTGGCCGACGCCGCGGAAGTTGAGATAGAGCAGGAAAAAAATGAGCAGCAGCGTCAGCGGCACCACCACCAGCATCCGGCTCCGCACGCGGGCGATGTTCTCGTAGAACCCGCTCCACACCACCGAATAGCCCGGCGGCAGGTGCATCTTGCTTGTCAAGAGCGCCTGCGCCTCTGTCACATACCCGCCCAGGTCGCGGTCGTTCACATCCACTTGCACATAGGCGGCGCGCTGGCCCTGCTCATTGCGGATGACCGGCGGGCCCGCCGTCTGTCGGATGGTGGCGAGTTGCCCGAGGGGCACCTGTGTACCGGCGGGCGTCGAAATCAGCGCGTTGCGCAGCGCCTTCGGGTCGGCTCGCAGGTCGCGCGGATAGCGGACGATGACGGTATAGCGCTCGGGGCCTTCGACGGTCGTGGTCAGCGTCTTCCCGCCGATGGCGGTCTCGATGACCTCGTTGATTTCACCGACCGTCAGCCCGTAGCGCGCCGCTTCGGCGCGGTTGGGGATGATGTCGAGGTAATAGCCCGCGTTCAGCGGGTCGGGCACGATCGAACCGGTGCCCGGCACGCTGCGCAGCAGCGACTCCGCTTGCGCCGCCAACCGCGCCAGTTGGTCAATGTCGCGCCCCAGAATCTTGATGGTGACATCGGTGCGCGCGCCGGTCGTGACCATGTCAATGCGCGTCTTGATGGGCATCAGCCACCAATTCGGCCAGCCCGGAATCTGGATGCGCCGCTGCAAGTCCAGGCGCAGTTTCTGCCAGTCGCCGTGCCGCCAGGGGCCGAAGCCGCTCTTCATCTCCTCGCGCCATTGGTCGTCGGGCTTCAGCATCACCGAAGTCTCAGTCATTTCGAGCGGCGCCATGTCGGTCGCCGTGTTCGAGCGGCCCATCTTGCCGAAGACCCGCTCCACTTCCGGCACTTGCTTGATCATGGCGTCCTGCAATTGCAGCGTCCGGCGCGCGGTTTCGATCGGGATGCCCGGGAACGCGGTCGGCATCGCCAGCAGGTCGCCTTCATACAAGTCCGGCATAAACACGACCCCGAGGGGCTGAATCACTTGTCGCCCGCCGATGCGCAGCCCGAACACCACCGGCGCCGTCACCATTACCGACAGCACCGCCAGCGCGACGGTGACGGCCGGATGGCGCAACACCCACCGCACCACCGGCTCATAGACGCGATGCAGGGCGCGGCTGATCGGATGCCGCGTCTCCGACAGCAGTCGCCCGCGGATCGACCACACCATCAACACCGGCACGATGGTGACGGACAGCATCGCCGCAAAAAACATGGCGAAAGTCTTGGTGAAGGCCAGCGGCTTGAACAGCCGCCCCTCCTGCGCCACGAGCGTGAATACCGGCAGGAACGAGATGGTAATGACCAGGAGCGCGAAGAAGATCGGCCGCCCGACCTGCTTCACCGCCGCCACGATGACGGCGGTGCGGTCGGCGGTCGGGCCGGCGCGTTCGAGTTGCTTGTGCGCGTTCTCGATCATCACCACCGCCGCGTCCACCATCGCCCCGACGGCGATGGCGATGCCCCCCAGCGACATGATGTTCGAAGTGATGCCCAGCCCGCTCATCGGAATGAACGCCAGCAGCACGCCGAGCGGGAGGAGCACAATCGCCGCCAGTGCGCTGCGGAAATGCCACAGGAACACGATGATGACGAGACTGACGATGACTAATTCTTCGATCAACACCCGCGTCAGCGTCTCGATGGAAGCGCCGATGACTTTCGAGCGGTCGTAAGTTGGGACGACCTTTACTCCTTCGGGGAAACCGCCCTTCACTTCCTCGATGCGATCTTTCACCCGCTGAATGACGCGATAGGCATTCTCGCCGTGCCGCATCACCACGATGCCGCCGACCGCTTCGCCCTGCCCATCGAGTTCCGCAATGCCCGTGCGGATTTGCGGGCCGAAAGTCACGCGCCCCAGGTCGCGCAACAGCACCGGCGTGCCGTCGGCCGACTTCACCACCACATTCTCCAGGTCGGCCAGTTGTTGGATGTACCCCTTGCCGATGACGAAGTACTGCCGTTCGCCCATCTCCACTGTGCGCCCGCTGACATCCATGTTGCTGCTCTTGATCGCGCCGACGACATCGCGCAGGCCGATGTTGTAGGCAATCAGCCGGTTCGGGTCCACCTCGACCTGATATTGCCGCTCAAACCCGCCGATCGAGGCGACCTCCGCCACGCCGTCCACCGATTGCAGCCAATAGCGCAAATACCAGTCCTGAAAACTGCGCAGGTCGGCGAGCGAGTGCTTCCCGCTGGTGTCCACCAGCGCGTATTGATACACCCAGCCGACGCCGGTTGCGTCCGGCCCGAGGCGCACCTGGGCATCGGACGGCAACTGTGGCGCCACCTGGCTCAGGTATTCGAGGACGCGGCTGCGCGCCCAATACAGGTCGGTGCCTTCTTTGAAAATGACGAACACGAACGAGTCGCCGAACATCGAGACGCCGCGCACCGCCTTCGTCCGCGGGGCCGCCAGCATCCGCGAGACCAGCGGATAGGTGATCTGGTCCTCGACGAGCACCGGGCTGCGCCCTTCCCAGTCGGTCCGGATGATGACCTGCGGGTCGGAGAGGTCGGGGATGGCGTCCAGCGGCGTGTTGCGCAAGGCGAACACGCCCGCCCCCACCGCCACCAGCGTGCCGGCGACGACGAGGAACTTGTTCTGCACGCACCAGTCAATCAGCCGATGCAACATGGCGGAGGCCTAGTGGTGGTGTCCGGGAGGCATGGCGCCCTGGTTGCCCGAGGGCGGCGTGCTCATATCCATGCCGGGCATCGAGCCGCCGCCTTGCGGGGTAGTGCTCGGGCCCATGTCCATCCCGGGCATTGAGCCGCCAATGCCGGCTCCGAGTGCGTTCCCGCGAATGCGGCTCTCGGAATCCACCATGTAGTTGCCTTCGCTCACCACTTCTTCGCCCGCCGTCAGGCCGGAGAGCACCTCAAAATAGGCGTCCATTTCGCGGCCGAGCGTAATGGCGCGCGGCTCGAAGCGGCCGGGCGCGACCTGGACGAACACCAGCGTCCGCGTCCCCGTGTCCACCACCGCTTCCTTCGGGATGGCGAGCAGCCGCTGCGCTTGCCCGACCAACAGGACATCGCTGTACATCCCCGCCTTCAAGATGTGTCCCGGGTTCTTCACCACCACGCGCACCGTGGTCGTGCGCGTCGCAGTTTCGACATGCGGCCAAACGAAATCCACGGTGCCGGTAAACTGCAGACCGGGCAGCGCGCGCAGGGTAATGTGGGCGGTCTGGCCCCCGTACAACTTACTCAGATCGTGTTCATAGACTTGAGCGTGTACCCAGACGGTGCTGAAGTCGGCGATGACATAGAGCGTCATGCTGGGGTCGACGCGGTCGCCGACCTTGATATTCAACTCGTGCACATGGCCGGAATAGGGCATCAGCAAAGTCACGGTGCGGCGCACCTGGTGCGTTGCCGCCAGCCGATCCACTTCCGCTTGCGGGATGTCCCACAGGTCGAGGCGCCGCCGGGCCGCCTGCACCAACGCATCGCTGTTCTGTCGGATGTCGGGATACGGACTGTCCGCCGTCTGCTTCGCCAGTTCGATGGCGTTCAGGTATTCCTCTTCGGCAGACAAGACTTCCGGGCTGTACACTTCGAGCATCGGCTGGCCCGCAGTCGCAGTCTGGTTCGTTTGGTTGACATACAGGCGCTCGACGAACCCTTCGATTTTCGTGCGCACCTGGAAGAGCCGCGACTCGTCCGGGACCACTTGCCCGACCGCGCGCACATCCTCGGTCAGCGTCCGCTCTTCGACGGGCGCCACAACGATGCCGAACCCCTGGAGGCGGTCTGCGGCGATGTTGACCGGCGCCCGCCCCTCGATGAGAGTGACCGGTTCGCCGACAACCCCCGTCCCGGTCGCGTTGGTCGGCACGGGCACCAAGTCCATCCCGCAAATGTCGCACTTGCCCGGATGGTCTTTGACGCCTGCCTGTGGATGCATCGGGCAGTAGTACTTGGTCGCCTGCGTTGTCGCCGACGCCGCGGAGTCGTTCTGCCGATGGCTCCACCACCAGCCCGCCGCGCCGCCGACCAGCACGACGAGCGCAATCACCACGGCGACGATGCCCGCCGCTGAATGCGATCGGCCTTTAGCCAGCGTGTCCATCGGCGTCCCCTTTCGGCCATTCGGCCACGGGCAGCCCCACCGCCGCCTCCAACATCGCCAGCGCCTGCGCCCGGTCACGCAGCAGGCGGTGCTGGTCACTCTGCAGATGAATGACATCCAATTCGCGGTCCATCAGCGTCAGAAAGTCGGCCTGGCCGACCTGATACGCCGACAGCGCGGCCTGCGCATTCGCCTGGGCCTGCGGCAGCAAGCCCGTGCGCAAAATGGTCAGTCGCTCATCCAATCCTCGCACCATCGCGGCTTGCGCGATTACCTCCTGCGCCGCCTGCAAGCGCGCCTGTTCGAGGGCGGCCTTCGCCGCCGTCAGCCGCGCCTTCGCCTCGATGACCGCCTGATGCTGCTTCCGCCCGGAGTAAATGGGCAAGTTCAGCCCGAAGGTCACTCCCACAATCGCCCGTTCGTTGGTGTCCATCGCCATCGCTCGAGCGCCCACTTGGAAGTCGGGCTTGCGATCGAGTTCCGCCAGGCGCACCTGCAACTCCCACCAACGCACCTGCTCGGCCCACAGTTCCACCGATGGGCGGTGCGCCGTCGCTGCGGTCAACGTCTCGTCCGACGGAATGGCGCTCTCGGCGCTGCCCATCTGGCCGGTGGCCATTGGCGTGGCCAAGGGCGTGGTGACAGGCCGCGCCAGCAGGGCGTTCAGCGCCGCCAGAGTCCCCGGCCGCTGCGCTCGCAGTTCGACGACTTGGTCGAGCAGCCGCGACACTTCCAACTGGGCGCGCAACACATCCGACTGCGACCCTTTGCCGACTTCGTACTGCGTGCGCGCGATGCGCTCGATCTGCTGCAGGATGGCGCGGTTGCCCTCCAGCAGCGCCGCGGCCCGGTCAAGAAACACCAACGCCGCGTACTGCGACTGCACCTGCTCGCGCACGCGCTGCTCGCCCTCGCGCACGCGGTGCCGCGCCAGCGCCAGCGCGCTGGACGCCTGCTGGGTGCGCGCCCCCCGCTTGCCCGCATAGGGGATCGGCTGCACCAGATCCACCATTTGCACCCCGCCCACCAGCCCGCCCATCGCCGGGAAATAGGCGACCATCAGCATCGGGTCGGGCAGCGCCCCCGCCTGCGGCACTGCGGCCTGTGCGGCGTCCGCCTCCGCCCGCAACATCAGCAACTCCGGGTTGCGCTGCAGCGCTTCAGCCACCAACTGCTCAACGGCTGGCGTTGGCGCGGCAGCAGCGGGCGCCGGGACCGCGGCGCGACCTGGCGCCGCCAGGGCCGGAATCGCCCCCGCCAGAAACGCCACCGCGGCGAGGAATCTCCTCTGCCGCGGTCGCCGGAAGCCACGCCGGTCGTCTTGCCGGTGTTTCATTCCAGGGACCCCCCGATCTCCCGCAGGGCGGGCTCGGACAGATTCCCCACCAGTGTAAACTCTAATCCGTGCCGGCGCAGCGTCAGAAACCGCACCCCGCCGCCGCTGATCACCCGCCCTTCCGGCGCATGGGCGCAGCAAATCGACGGGTCCACGCAGCGGTGCGGCGCGTCCACCCGCTCAAACAAGGACATACTGCGCTTCCCGTTCGAGTAGCGCAGGTGCACCAGGTGGATGCCGCAATGGTCGGGGCATTCGCAGACCGTGGCGCCGTGCAGGACAAACCCGCCCGGCAAGACCTGCGGCGCCACGACCGACGCCCCGCCCATCGCGCTGGCCAGCGTCGCCGACGCCAACACCGGCTGGTTGTCCACGACCGGCGTCGGAGCCGCGACCGGCATCGGAATCTTGGCGAAGGCATGCGGTGGCGCGAAGGAGACCGTGGTGAAATGCGTCTCGGCTACCGGCCGCCCGCTCCCGAGGTCATACTGCGCGGCGCCGAGGATGATGTAGCGCTCGGCATCGACGAAGAACTGGCGTTCCCGGCGGTCGAACCCGCGCGGGACGATGGTCACTTCGTAACTCGGTCGGCCGCCGATGCGCCGCCGCCCGGTCAGCAGCACCCAATACTTGCGCTCGACTCGCGGCAAGTCAATGCGCGACCAGTTGTCGAGCAGCTCGACGCTGTCGCCCACCCAGCCGTCCGGCCGCGTCCGCCAGAGCAGCCGCCCGTCGGTGGCCACGCCGCCGAGGGACTGCTCGCCGCTGCGGTATTCCATCCGGAACGCGGGGCCGGAGCGCTGATAGTCGAACGCCAGCGTGCCGCCGACCACAAAATTCGTCGCCTCGCCCTGGGCGTTGAAGGCGGTCTGGTCAAGGACATCCATCGAGCGCTGCATCACGGCCATGCCCGCCTCGTGTTGCCGCGCCCGGCGCCAAGCGCCGTAGTGATCGAGCGCAAAGGGGGCGCCGAGCACGGTCGCCGTGACGGCGACGAGCAGCGTGGCAATCAGCAGCCGGGGCGTGCGGTTCATTGCGCGCCTTGATCACCGGAAGTCAGGAGTAAGTAACCGGACCCGATGTGATCGGTGAGCGGCGCGTCGCGCTCCGACATAAAGTACTGTTGAGCAAACGGCCGGTATTCCGGCGGCACTTCCGCCAGGGCAGACGGCACGCTCGGACGCTGCACCCAAGCGAAGACCGTCAGCACCACCACCGCCGCCGCGGCGGCGAAGCCGACTGAGACGCGCCAGAGCAGCGGGACGCGCCGACTCGGCGCGACCGGCAGCCGCGCGGCGATGCCGCTCCACAAGTCGGGCGGCGGCTCATCGAGCGGCACCCGCTCCACCAGCATCGCCACCTGGCCGAGCAGCGCCAATTCCGCCCGGCAGGCGTCGCACACTTCGATGTGTTCGCCGATGGCCGAGGCCGCGTCGTGCGACAAATTGTCCAGCGCGTAGTCCGGCAACCGCGGGGCGATGTCGTCGCAGCGCATCATTGCGGCTCCTCCAGGTAGGGCCCGAGCAGGTCGCGCAGCACGCCGCGGGCCCGCGACAGGCGCGACTTGACCGTCCCGACAGGAATGCCGAGCACCTCTGCGATGTCTTTCACTTCCATGCCTTCCAAGTGGTGCAGTGTCACCACCAGCCGATGCTCTTCCGGCAGCCGGTCGATCGCACGGCGCACAGTAATCAGCAATTCGCTCTGCACGATAATGCGGTCCGGCGAGTCGCCCGGGTCTTCGAGCAGCCGCTCCTCGCCGGTCGGCAAGACCAGCGGCTCCACCGGTAGTCGCCGCCGCTTCAGGTGGTCGCGCCCGATGTTCATCGCGATGCGCCGCAGCCACACGCCCCACGCCTCCGGCGCGCGCAACCGGTGCAGCTGACGGTAGGCCCGCACGAATGCGTCCTGCGTCAGCCCGGCGGCTTCTTCCCGATCGCGCACCATTTGATTCATCAGATGGAAGATGGACCGTTGATAGCGGTGGAAGAGTTCGGCATAGGCCTGCTGGTCGCCAGCTTGCGCCCGGCGCACCAGCTCGACCACCACGCTCTCCGGTTCCTGATTCAAAAGACGACCCGGTCTGCTTTCGGTTCCCTGTGGATAGGCGGCAGGCCGCTTCGGGGCCTCATGGTCCCGCCCGCAGCCGCGCGAAAACCTCGGCATGGTGTGCGCACAAGTCCGGTGGCTGCAACTGCGCCCGCAGCATCTCCTCCTGCCAGTGGGCATTGTACAACCGGCATTCGGGCGCCCGGCAGAACGGTTCCCCGGTAACGGCGTAGGCCACCCCTTGCAGGCAGTAGCCCTGCAACACCTCCGTCAGCCGCGGGTCACCGTGTTCGAGGAAACGGCCCTGCAGTTTCTGCTTCGCCAGCGCCAGCGCCACTGGGTCGCCCCCGACCGCCTGTTTGATCAAATAGAACTCCCGCGGCTTCGCCGGCGCCTCGACCAACCCCGGCACGGAGATGACGACCGGATGCCCCAACACCACGGTGCGCAAATGGTAGCGCGCGTCGCCGTCGTCCCAGGTGGCCAGCAAGCGCGGCGTCATGAACAACATGATCGCGGCCGGGCTGCCCGGTACTCGTTCGCGCAGGAGCGATTGAAACCCCCACCCGTCATACGGGATGCCGCGCGGCGTCGGCGCCTGTCCCCGCAGCACCCGCCGCTCGTGATCGAGTTCGACGGGCATCGGGTCGTCTTGTTCCCGGACCTCCGGCTCGCTCACGCGCAAACGCGCCAAGCGCTCCGCCAGGGCGTCGGCGCTGCCGGCCAGCGGGTCATCACCAAAAGACACCGCGGCGCCACTGACCGCCCGCACATAGACCGCCAACGCATCCAATTCGACCCCCGCACCGCGCTCCCCGATGAAGCGGACCTCGAGCGACCGATGCAGCGGGGTCATGCCAGCGTGACGCGTAGCGTCAGAGCGCCCAGCGGCAGCGTCGCGCCGCGCTCATCGGCCCGCCAGCCGCCCTCCCCCGGCCCGCTGACATCGCCCGGATCCACGGCCACCTGATAGGCGTCACAGCCCGGAAACCCCCGCTCCATCCAGGCCGTGTGGTGCGTCCGCAGCTGGAGCAGCGCCAAGGGCGACTCGCCGTACGCCGCGGCCATTTGCTGTTCGGGGCTGTACAGCGCCAAGCTGCCGCCCGCGCGGTCCCACAGCCCGAACCGCAGCGCGCCCGCTTCGGTGTCGGGGCCCTGCACGAGCACACAGCGCGGGTCGTGCGTCGCGAGGAACAGGGCAAAAGTCTCCGCGTGCCCCCAGGGATCCGGCGCGGCGCTGTCGGGCAGCGCCAGTGCGGCCTCTCGTCCCGGCCGGGCAAAGAGTTCCGCCAACTCGGGCGTGTTGTCGGCGGTCAGCGGATCGATGTCATCGGGCGCCAGGGCGCCGTCGGCGGCGGGGAAGCGCGCCACTTGCGTCAGTCCGGCCGACCACCCGATCGCCGTCCGTTGCAGGCGCAGCACCACCCCCAGCCAGGCGAGGAAGACCGGCACCAACAGGGCCCCCCCCGGCGCCACTTGGTCGAGCCACGCCGGCGCCACTTCGCCGCAGCCGCGCAAGACCAGCAGCCGGTGATACGGCGCGTCCTCGACGATGCCGTCCACCAATGCCCGAGTGACCACCCGCATCCCCGGGTGCCGCATCCGATCCAGGGCGTGTTGAATGATGACCGCTTGGGCCGGCGACAGTTGCGAGACGCGGACCATGCCGTGTTCCCCGATGATCTGGCCGACCAGCGCCGCCACCCAGCCCGTCTGTTCGCCCAGGAGGGCAACCCGGTGGCCGGGGCGCAAGTCAGCCGCCGCCAGGAGACGGGCGACGACCCGCGGCTGCGGACTTTGCGCGAGGGGGTCGCGAGAAACTACGAGCGGGGCGTCCGCGTAGACCGTGCGCAGCAGCGGAGGGGACGGGTCGTCCGGGTCGACGACCAACCGCTGGCCCTCCGCCGGTTCCAGCGTCGGCGTGAACCAATGCCGCGGCACGATGCGCAGGGCGTCGCTGACGGCCGGGCTTTGGATCGCGCCGGCGCGCCGCAGCCCCTCAATCAGGTGGTCTGCGTAGGGCTGGGCCGTCGACGCGAGGTGCGACATACCCCCTACGCGGGGGTGGCTGCCATCGCCGCCAGTTTCTCCGCCGCGATCTCGGCCGCGCGTTGCCCGCTGAGCAGCATGGCGCCGAAAGTCGGGCCCATGCGCGGCAGGCCGTAGGTCTCGGCGACGGACATGCCCGCCAGGATCAGCCCGGGCGTGACTTCCCCGGTGTGCTCGACGACGAGGTCTTCCGACTGTTCCACCCACATGCCACCGAGGTTCTTCACCTTGACCAGCCCGCGCTTTTGCAGGCAACGGGCGACACAGGCCTCGTGGCCGGTCGAGTCAATGACCAGTTTGCACTCGAGCGCCACCGGGTCGACGCAGGTGATCTCGCGCGGCAGGGCGCGCACGGGCGTCCAGTTGACGACAACGCCCGCCACGCGGTTGCCCTCGCGCAGCACCACATCTTCGAAACAGGTGAGGTTGGCGAACTTGACGCCGGCGTCGCAGGCCGCGGCAATCAGTTTCGAACACGCGTGCGGGCCGTCGGCGACGAACAGACCCGGATACACTTCCTCATTCGGCACGCCCAGTTCGTCGAGGATCTCGTTGGCGGGCGCACGCACCGTCACTTTGTTCATCATCAGGCCGCCGAGCCAGAAGCCGCCGCCCAGGTAGTTGTTGCGTTCAATCAGGTACACCTTGTAGCCGCGCGCCGACAGTTCCCGGCCCGCCATCAATCCGGCGGGACCGGCGCCGATGATGATGACATCACTTTCGATACGGTCGGTGAATTGCCGGAGGTATTCCTCGACGATGGCGCGTGTAACTTCCCGCTCGCCGACCGGGCTGAAGTGCACACCGTTGTGCGACATGCCGTCTCCCTCTCTCTGTCGTCGTGTCCGGGCCGAGTGCCGTCCCGCCGGCGCGCGCGGCGACCTGCCGTGCGCGGAAAGGTCATCCGAGGGGTGCTGCGGCGGCCTCCCGAAGCCGTTGCGGGCAGTATAGCACGGGCTTCGCGCCGCCCCAAGAACTCGTGTGCGCGAACTCAGACGCTCCTACCGAGCCGTCGCGAGGGGCTGAACGGCACCCGACTGACGGAAGGGAGAGTGGCTCGCGCGCAGCCGGCTAGTGTCTGCTCGGGCCGGTGGGAGGCGGCGGATGCGTTTCACCCGCCTCCTGGCTCTTCGCGGGCGTGATGGTCTGGTGCGTCAACTGGACGGCCGGACCGGTCAGCCACCAGAGCGAGGCCGCGGCCAAGATCAACGCCAGGACAACAGCCAGCACAAACAGCCGCGGTTGGACTCCAGGCCGGCCTAGATGCTCAAGCGGGTCCGTCATCGGCGGGCGTCCGCCGTCGGCCAACACTTACCCGCCCGACGGGCCCCTCGGGCTCGGGGGCGTCGTGTTGCTACTCGTGTTGGTGATGGTCGCCCCGCCGCCACGCGCACCGGTGAAATACCACAGCGCGGCGGCTACGATGACAATCACCAGAATGATGGCCGCGGCCGCCACGCGCGGACTAATTTCCTTTTTCATCGACTAGCCCTCCGTGGGCCGTGCGTCACACTGCTGGACGGAGCCACCGTCTTACTGGCCTCCCCCCCCGCCGCCGGTGGGCCCGTTCGGGCCGCTGGCATGTGGGGGCGTCGTCGCGGCATTCGGATTCGGTTGTATCTTCATGTTGCCGCCGCGCGGGTTCGTGAAGATGATCAGCGCGACCAGCGCGACCACCACCACCAAGATGATGACCGCGGCCGCCAGTCCCGGACTGATTTCCTTCTTCATCGGTGCTGGATCGCTCCTTCCCCTCGGTGGGTTACTTCAGATCCTCGGCGGTATTGGTGCCGGCGGACTCCATCCGCCCGGTGGGCGTCGCCTTGGCGCCTGCGCCGAATGGTCCGATGTGGTTGAAGTAAAGGAACGCAAAGACGGCAATGCCCAGCAGCACGAGAATGGCAACGACCATTGCGCCCGGCGAAATCTCGCGCTTCATGTCGCGGCTACCCTCCAATCTTTCATTCGCCGTCTCGATGCCGCCGATCCCCAGCCGCCCGACAAGCGAAAAGCGACTGGCCCGGCCCCGAGTGGGCTCGGGGCCAGGCCAGTATACCATGTCGCGTTCTGACGAGTCGTCCGAGGACGACGCGCTTACTGTGCTTGGTACGGCAGGCGGAGGATGTCAAACCCCCACAGCCGGTCGGTCTGCAGCAACTGCTCGAAGCGCACCCACTTGCTGTGGCCGTCCACGAACGTGCAGTTCGTGCCGCCGAAGTGGCGGTCGGACACGAGAGTGCGGTCGCGCTGCACCTTCTGCTGAGCCGGGGTCCCGAAGGCCGGCGGCCCACCAGGGTAGACCGACTGAATGTCGGAGGCAGTCATCCCGGCGCCAGTCAGGGCGGCGAAGAGCGAGGTCGGCCGGTAGCCGACGATGCCCTTCGACGACGGCGGGGCGCTGAGGAAATAGCCCCAGCCGGCGCCATCGCCCCAGTCACCGGTGATGTTGGTGTGGTAGTGGACATCGGTCAACATCACGGTGTCCGACGGCCGCGGAATCGAGCCGATCGTCACCGGGACCGGTTGCTGGTTGTTCGTCAAGTTGCCGGGGCAGTTCCGACTGACATGGCCGCCACCCGCCCAGTCACCGGAGGTGAAGCCAGTGCAACCGCCGATGCGGTTCTGCGGGGGCCACCAGTTCGGCCGGGTGTCGCTGTCCCAGTCACACATACGGAAGTAGCCGAGGTAAGCGTAGTTGTACCCCGTGGAGGTGTACATGTAGAACTTCCAGAAGTCCTGGTCGCACGCGTACCACAGGTTCGCCGGGTCTTCCTCAATGTGGGGCTGACCCACCTTGGGGCACCAGAACACGGCGATGTTGCGCGTGTAGGCCTGGATCTTCTTCCCCCACATGTCCGACTTGTAGCGCAGGTCGGGGGCGCAGCCAACGCAGGTGGGGTTCGGGGACGAAGGACCCGAGAACGAGTTCTCGTCGACGCCCATCGGCAGTTGGTCGTCCCAGTCGCTCGCGTACATGATCAACGCGAGGCCGACCTGACGCGAGTTGGACAGACATGAGGTTTGCTTCGCCTTCTCGACAGCCTTCCCGAGCACGGGGAGCAGAATGGCCGCCAAGATCGCGATGATCGCGATCACCGTGAGGAGCTCAATGAGGGTGAACCCTCGGTTTCTGCGCATGCCGTTCTTGCCTCCTAGGTGCTCTGGATTGTTGGTAAACACAGCTCGTTGCATAGTCAGCATTGGGTCCTTACGGGCGGAACCGGCTGTTCCAGAACCAGAGGTCGGCGCCGAACGGGCCGTAGGCCTCGGGGTCGTTGCTGAACCGCAGTTCCATCACCACCGACTTCGCGTGCCCGTCCATGGCCACCGTGTTCACGCGACCGCGGAACGGTCCCGAGTAGACGGCTGCCGGCCAGACATGCGTGTAGAAGGACCAGAACAGAGTCCAACCGGGTGTGGCCGTCTCGAAGGTGCTCAGGTCCTTCACCACATCCTCGGCGAAGTGGCGACCGCCGCGGAAGAGTGGCATCTGCGAGTTGCTCGCCAGCCACCACGCGCTCTCCGTCGCCAGCAAGGTACTCGCCGGCTCCGGCACCGAGTCGATGTTCCAGGCCCACTTGCCCAGGGTGACGCCCCAGTTGATGCTCTGGGTGGTGAAGTAGGTGGGGTCAACCCAGTGGTGGTCCAACAGGTAGAAGTTCGCGCCGTAGGAGCAGGCGAACTGGTGGTCGCGGTACAGCGGCGGGTCCCATTGCGGGTCGTTCGAGGTGACCGGCGGGAACAGGTCCGGCGTCCCGCCTTCACTGGCGACGCCACCGCAGTTGCCGGTCGCGCAGTCACCCGCGACACTGGGCTTTTGTCCCATGTCCATGACGCGCAGGGCGCCACAGGGCACATTGGACGGCGGGCCAGATGCGGGCCCGCGGAAGGCCGACGGGTTAATGCCCTTCTTGATGTCCGTCGGGCACAGGAACACGCCCGCGTTTCGGACATACGGCTGAATCAAGTCCGCCCAGGGCGCGCCCCAACAGTCTTCCTCAAGGAAGACGGTGGCGGCTTCGGCGGTGCTGCCGTCGAAGGCTGGGTCGTCCGGGTGTGAGAACGCCGGGGGAAGGACGCGGTTCCAGTCGTCGGCATACATCAGGAAGCCGAGGCCGATCTGTCGCATGTTCGACAGACAGGTCGTCTGGTGCGCCTTCTCACGCGCCTTGCTCAACACCGGAAGAAGGATCGCGGCGAGGATTGCAATGATCGCGATCACGGTGAGCAGCTCGATGAGCGTAAAGCCTCTCCGCTGCCTCATCCAATCTCCTCCTTAATGAGTTTAATGCGTGCAGAAGTGCCAGCAGTTCCACAAACAACTCGACCTCTGGCCCCCACCGGGCCAGGTGTGCCAGCAATAGGCGGCGTCAGCCCCGAACCAAATCGGGGCTCTGCTGACCTCCTTACTCATGATTATTCTCTTCGAGGCCCGTGGATACCCTCGGCTGAATGTGAAATTTCTATGAATTTTCAGCCGCCACGGCCTTTGTTCTACCCACCCCCGACCCCCTCAAACTCGACGACCGTAACCCCTTCCCCGCCCTCGCCACGCCCCCCTGGCCGCACCGCCCCCACCCCTGGAAATGACGCAGCCACTCGCCGAACCATCCCCCGCAAGGCCCCAGTTCCCAGGCCGTGGACAACTCGGCAGCGGCCGAAACCGGCCGCCAGGGCTTGATCCAGGTAGCGTTCCAGGCGGTATTCGGCGTCCGCCAACGCCATTCCGCGCAGGTGCAGTTCGTCGGACAGGCCGGTCTCGGCCCGCGAGGCGATGTCCAGCCGCCCAGCGGCTTCCGCCACGATCTCGAGGTCTTTCGGGTGCGCCCGCACTCGTAGAATCCCGACTTGAACCTCGACTTCGCCCTCGTCGTCTGGGCCGGTCAGGAGCCGGCCGGTCTGGCCGACGGAGCGCAGCCGGACGGTCGTTCCCGGCAGAAGGTGGTCCGGTTCGCTTGCGCCCGGGGCTGGAATGGCGGGCTGCACGACGGGCGGCGGAGGCTCGGCCGCGCCCAACTGCCGTTCCAGCGCTCGTAGGTCGCCGGCGACTCGCCGAAGGTCTTGCCGCCCGCGCAGCGACCTCCGTGACACCTCGGCCTCTTGCAGCCAGGCCTGCACTTGCCGCTGCGCCTGTTCGAGCAACTCCCGCGCCTCATCGCGCGCCCGCTGGATGATGGCGCGGCGGCGGCCGGCCAGGTCGGCGGATTCCGCGGCGGCGACCCGGGCGTGCTCGGTCGCCTCTTTCGACGCGATCCGGGCGGTTTGGCGTTCGGTTTGTAGCGCTTGCTCGGCGGTGGCCAACTCCGACAGCAGCGCTTCCATTTCCTGCTCGTCGGCGGTCAGGTGTTGGCGCGCCGTCTCGATGATGGCCTGCGGCAAGCCGAGCCGCCGTGCGATGGTGAACGCGTGACTACCGCCGGCGCGTCCGATGCGCAGGGCGAATTTCGGTTCCAGCGTCTCCGGGTCGAACTCGACGCTGGCATTGACCATTCCCTCGTGGGCGGCGGCGAGGGACTTCAGGGCATCGAAGTGCGTCGTCACCGCCACCCACACCTGCGGCTGCTGCACATGGAGCAGCACCGCGCGGGCCAGCGCCGCGCCCTCGCCCGGCGCGGTGCCGGCGCCGATTTCGTCGAGCAACACCAGCGCCGGCGCCTGCAAATCGGCGAGCATCGCAATGATTTGGCGCAGGTGCGACGAGAAGGTGGAGAGACTCTGTTCGACGCTCTGCTCATCGCCGATGTCCGCCCACACTTGCTGGAACCTTGGCAATTCGCTGCCGACTTCCGCCGGGATTTGCAGTCCGCTCTGCGCCATCAGGGCGAGCACGCCGGCGGTCTTCAGCGCCACCGTCTTGCCGCCGGTATTGGGGCCGGTGATGACCATCGTGGTGACCGGCGCGCCGAGATGGAAGTCGATCGGCACGACTTCGCCGGTCAGGAGCGGATGGCGGGCGCCGCGCAGGGCGATGGCGGCGCCGTCTGCGATGCGCGGCTCGCTGGCGCGCATCTCCTCGGCGAGCCGAGCACGGGCGAAGATAGCGTCGAGCGCTCCGAGGGCGGCAATCGTTTCGTCCAGCGCCGGCGCGTGAAGGCCGACCTGCTCGGTGAGCGCGCGCAACACCTGCAAGACTTCCTCTTCCTCGCGGCGGTGGGCGGCACGCAACGCATTGCCCAGCGGGACAATGGCCTCCGGCTCAACGAATACGGTGGCGCCCGAGGCGGAAGTGTCGTGGACGATGCCGCGGATCTGCGCCTGCCGCTCGGCGGCGACAGGCAGGCAGAACCGCCCGTCGCGGATGGTGGCCAGCGGCTCGCGCAAGGCCTCGCGCACCGCGGTGCGGCGCAGAAATCGGTCGAGTTCCTCGTGGAGTTGCGCATCCAGCCGGCGGATCTCGGCGCGCACCGCGGCCAGTTTTGGAGTGGCTGAATCGCGCACCAGGCCCTCCGGGTCGATGGCGCTGCGAATGGCGCGCAACACATCCGGGCACTCATGCAGGCGCTTGCCATACCGCGCCACTTCGGTCCCTTTGCCCGCCTCCCGCAAGTACTGCCCGGTGTCGTGCGTGACTTGGAGAAGCGACCCGATGTCCAGCAGGTCGAGCGCCGACCGCGTGACGCCCTTGGCCGCCGAGGCGACGCTGGGGCGCAAGTCAGTGCGGAACGAAAGCGGCGGCAGGCCGTGCCCGGCGAGCATCTCGCGCGCCTCGCGCGTTTCGCGCTGCCAGAGCAGAATGGTGGACAGGTCGGCGCTCGGCTCCAACGCGCGCAGGTGTTCGCCACCGACCGGCGTCCGCGCCAGCCCGGCGAGCCGCATCACAATCCGGTCGAATTCGAGGGCGCGCCGCGTGCGCGCATTGCCGACGGGGTCAGCGGCCATCGGCGCGGGTTCGGGGCCTGGGCATCGTCACGCCGGCCGGCGCGCGACCGTCACCGTCGGCCCTTGGTGAAGCGTTCCATCGCGCGCAGGGTGTTCGTGCTGACATGGTGTTCAATGCCCTCGGCGTCCGTTTCGGCCGTCTGCCGGTTGAGTCCGAGCGCCTGCAGGAAAGCGACGACCCGCAAGTGCCGGGCCCGGCAGGCCTTCGCCAGGCGCTCGCCGGCGGCCGTCAACCCCACCCAGCGGTAAGGCCGCAGCGCCACCAGGCCCTCCACCTGCAAGCGCCGGAGCGCCTTGGAGACAGTCGGGTGGGCGACGCCGAGTCGGGCCGCAATCTCGGTCAGCCGGGCGTCGCCGTCCTCGTCGATCAGGTCGAGGATGGTCTCGACATAGTCTTCCGCGAGTTCGGTCCGGTGGGCGGCGCGGGTGCGCCGAAAGCGGCGCGCCGGCGGCGGCGGCTTGGGGCGGTGTGGAACCATAGTTAGCACAGACTACACTTCCCCCGCCGTTCGTGCTAGACTGGGCAAAGTTAGCAATGGCTACAGTTTGACGCCCTTCAGACTCTCTCGCCGGACGGACCTGCCGCGCGCCGCCGTCGGTTCGCGGTCGCTGCCGGAGGTGTTCCGGTCCATCGCCGTGCCGCGCACCGGTTCCTGGCTGCGCCGCTTCCTGGCGTTCGCCGGACCCGGCTACCTGATCAGCGTCGGCTATATGGACCCGGGCAATTGGGGGACGGACCTCGCCGGCGGCTCGCGCTTCGGGTATGGGCTGCTCTGGGTCATCCTGGTCTCGAACTTGATGGCGCAGTTCCTGCAGATTCTCGCCGCCCGCCTCGGCTTGGTGACGGGCAAAGATCTGGCGATGGCGTGCCGCGATTATTACCGCAAGCCCGCGGCGATGGCGATGTGGCTGCTGTGCGAGGTGGCCATCATCGCCTGCGATCTGGCCGAAGTGGTCGGCTCCGCGGTCGCCCTCAATCTGCTGTTCGGCCTGCGCCTGGAAGTCGGCGTGCTCCTCACCGGCGCCGATGTGCTGCTGCTGCTCGGGTTCATGCGGTTCGGGTTCCGCAAGATCGAAGCGATTGTGTTGACGCTGGTGCTGACCGTCTTTGGGTGCTTCGTGTACGAAATCATCCTGGCGGCGCCGCCCGCCGGGGCGATGCTGCGCGGCGCGCTCATCCCGTCGATGCCGAATGCGGAGGCACTGCTGATTTCGCTCGGCATCCTCGGCGCGACCGTGATGCCGCACAACCTCTATCTCCATTCCAGCATCGTGCAGACCCGCCACCACGGCGAGCACGACGGCGCGTTGCGCCACGCCATTCACTCCAACACCATTGACACCGTCGTGGCCCTGAGTCTGGCCTTCTTCGTCAACGCCGCGATTCTGGTGCTGGCGGCGGCCGTCTTCTCCACCTCGGGCACGATCGTGACGGAACTGCAGCAAGGCCATGTGCTGCTCCGCACCGCCCTGGGCGGTGCGTCGGCGACCGTGTTCGCCGTGGCGCTGCTGGCTTCGGGGCAGGCGTCCACCATCACCGGCACGCTGGCCGGGCAAATTGTGATGGAGGGCTTTCTCCGGTTACGCGTCACGCCCTGGCTGCGCCGGATGATCACGCGCGGACTTGCCATCGTCCCGGCCATCTTCATCATCCACGCCACCGGCGGCAAGGACACCGTGCAGTTGCTGGTGATTTCGCAAGTCGTCCTGTCGCTGCAACTGCCGTTCGCCATCTTCCCGTTGATCATGGTGACCAGCGACCGACGCCGGATGGGGGGGTACGCCAATCCCCGGTGGGCGTCCGTGCTCGGCTACGGCATTTGCACGCTGATCGCCGCCCTCAATGTGTTTTTGCTCTACACCGTCATAGGCCCGGTGTGGGTCGGTCTGGCGGTGGGGCTGGTCGCCGGCTTCGCGTTGTATCTGAAGTTCTTCTACAAAGGCGAGCGCCCAGACCCTATCTTGCAGTAAGGCCAGTCGCGCTGCGTTTACAGGCCGTGCACCGGAAAGATGTGTTCGCGTATCGCGATGACCACTTCTTCCGCCCAGACGCGGGCGTGCGCCCGCTGCTCGGCGGGCAGCGGCGGCGCGGCCGCATCGCGCAGCGTCGTCATCCCCAGCATCTCGGCGGCGGCCGGCGGCAGTTCGTCGTCCAGCATCCGCCCGGCGAGTGCGGCGAAGGCGAGCGTCCAGGCGCGCGGGACGGTCGTTGCCGCATAGCCGCCGCCGCCCAGCGCCACCAGCCGCGGCGCCAGGGCGACGATGCGCGCCACTGCGGCGGCGTAGCCCTGCACGGTCAGGTGCAGCATCGTCAGCGGGTCGTCGAAGTGCGTGTCGCACCCGAGTTGCGCCACCACCAAGTCGGGCCGGAACGCCCCCAAAATCGGCGGGACGACGGCGTCGAACGCGAAGTGATAGGTCTCGTCGTCCGTCCCCGGCCAGAGCGGCACATTCACCGCATAGCCGACGCCGGCGCCCTCACCGCAGTCGCGCACCTCGCCCGTCCCCGGGTACAGTGTCCGCCCGCTTTGATGCAGCGATACCGTGAGCACCTGCGCGGAATCGTAGAACATCTCCTGCACGCCGTCGCCATGATGGGCATCAATGTCAATGTAGGCGATGCGCCAGTCGGGGTGGCGGCGGCGAATGTGGGCGATGGCGAGGGCCGGGTCATCGAAGACGCAGAAGCCCGAGGCGCGGTCGCGGTGCGCGTGGTGCAGCCCGCCGCCGATGTTGAACGGGATGCAACATGGGTCGGCGAGCGCCAGGTCGGCCGCCAGCAGCGACCCGCCGGCGATGAGCGCCATCGCCTCATACATCCGCGGGAAGACCGGATTGTCGCCGACGACACCGGCGGGCGTGAACCCGAAGCGTTCCATACCCGGCACCGGCTGGCCGCCGCCGAGCGCCTTCACCACCGCGATATATTCGTCGCTGTGGCACAACCGCAGGTCCTCGTCGGTCGCGGGCTGCGGCGCGCGCAGATTGGCGTCGGAGACGAGGTCGTAGGCGCGCAGGCAATCGACGGTGCGCCGCAGCCGCTCGGGGCGCAGCGGATGCTGGGGCGACCAGTCGTAGTGGAGGAAGTCGTCCGTGTAGATGAGGACAGCGTTGCCGGGGGTCATCCGGCGGTGCCCCGGAACGCGTCGGTGTCGTCGGGGCCGAAGCCCGCCCGCGCCAGCGTGAGGGCGCCGACCGACGCCGCCCCCGCTCGGTGCAACACTTTGGCGCACTCGGCGACGGTCGCGCCGGTAGTGAGCAGGTCGTCTGCCAGCAACACCCGCGCGCCCTTCACCGACACCCCGGGCGCCACCGCGAACGCGCCGCGCAAATTGTCGACCCGTTGGTTCGCGGGCACAACACGCTGGAATTCAGTGGCGCGGGTGCGCAGCAACACCGGCTCGACCGGCACGCCGGTCGCGGCGCCGACGGTCTCGGCGAGCGCCTGCGCCTGATTGAAGCCGCGGCCCGCCAGGCGACTCGCGTGCAGCGGCACCGGCGCGATGACATCGACCGCCGCCAATTCGCGCGGGGTCGGCGGCGGGCCGTCGTCGCTCGTTACGAACTCGGCGAGCAGCGCGCTCAACGGCGGCCCCAGCGCCCGGCGGCCGCGGAACTTCAACGCTTTGACGGCCTCGCCGAGGATGCCGCGGTAGCGTCCATACGAGCGCACCGCCGTCACCACCCCCGTCCGGCAGATGAGTTCGGCGTGCGGGAATGCCGCCGGAATGCCGCACGACGCGCACCAGGGCGGCGCCAGGCGCTCGATGGCGTCGCGGCACTCGGCGCACAGCACTTCCGGGCCGAATGCCAGGCAGACGCCGCAGCGCGGTGGAAAGATGATGTTGAGCAGCCCGCGGGCCAGGGTTTGCATCACCAGATGATTCGGCGGTGCGCGCCCGCAGTCTTGCCGCCTGCCTATAATGCCCCCATGCCGCGCATCCAGATCGGGGTGATGGGCAGTTCCGGCGGGCGCTTCGCCCCCGGCGCCAAGGACAAGGCCTATCAACTTGGCCGCGAGATCGCCCGCGTCGGCGCGGCACTGCTGACGGGCGCCTGCCCGGGCTTGCCGCACGCCGCGGTGCTGGGCTGCAAAGACGAAGACGGCCTGGTCGTCGGCGTGTCGCCGGCGTTGAGTCTGAAAGAGCACATCGAGGTCTATCACTCGCCGAGCCAGGGCTACGATGTCCTGATGTTCACCGGCAGCGGCCTGATGGGGCGCGAAATCGAGGCCATCCGCTCCTGCGACATTGTGGTGCTGGTGGGCGGGCGCTCGGGCACGCTCGGCGAGTTTGCTATCGCCTACGACGAGGGGCGCACCATCGGCGTCCTGCAAGGCACCGGCGGCATCGCTGACCATGTGGACGAGCTCATCGCCATCGCCAACAAGGACACCGGCGCCACCATCATCTACGACGACGACCCGGAACGGCTGATCAAGAAGTGCCTCGAGGAGTACTACCGCCGCCACGACGAAGGCGAGCCCATCGGCTCCGAAGGCCACGAAGAGGGCTAGCGGTCGGAGCATCGGAATCCGCGCAGCAACCTCACCCCCAGCTCCGCTCCGTCTCACGGAGAGGGGTGGCGAAGCCGGGGTGAGGTGGATGGGCAACGACACATTGGGTGGGAACCGTGGGAGCACAAGGAGCAAACAGGAGTTCCCTCGGGGTTTGGTAAAGTAACGCCTTGTCACACATTTTGCATCCACGGAAGGACGAAACCGATGTCTATGCGCATGCCGTTGGTAGTCCTGTGCGTGCTGGCTGTGGCGCTCGTAGCCAGCGCCGAGCAGGGGGGCGGCGACCAGATGATGATGCCGACGCCGCCGAAAGAGATGGCGAAACTCGATGCGATGGTTGGGACCTGGAAGGGGACCGGCACTATTTACGCGATGGAGTCGCCGATGAAGTTCGACACGGTGATCAAGGGCGCCAAGCGCTTCCAGGGGCAGTACCTCGTGCAAGAGGAAACCCTTTCGACGGTCATGCCGCCGGCGACGACGCCGATGGTCGTGCACGAAGAGATGCGCGTGACCTGGTATGACACAACGGCCAAGACCTACCGCATCACCTCGTATGACGAGACGGGCACGCCGATGTCCGGCACCTGCCGGTTCGACGGTGACAAGTTCATCGTCGAGTACGAGTCCTTACCGTTCGACCCCGGCCAAAAGTACCGCGCCATCGGGACGGCTCAAGGAAAAGACAAGCTGGTGGTGGTCGGCGAGAGCTCAAGTGACAACTGGAAGACAACCACCAAGGTCTTCGACTGCACCTACCAGCGCGCCGGCGGGATGTAACCGCTCGCGAGCGCGGCTGCGCGCCCCGGCGGCGGTCGCCACGGCGCTGGCCTGCGGTCACGCTCGGCGAGTTCGCCATCGCCTATGACGAAGGGCGAATCCATCGGCTCCGAAGGCCACGAGGAGGGCTAAAACACGGCCGGACGGACAGGGTTTTTGCCCCTTCCGTAGAAGTCAGGGAGCAGCAGCAAAAACCGTCCACGGGAGGACGAGACTGATGCCTATGCGCATGCCGTTGGTAGTCCTGTGTGTACTGGCCGTGACGCTGGTGGCCAGCGCCGAGCAGGGGAGCGGCGGTGGTCAGATGATGATGCCGACCCCGCCGAAGGAGATGGCGAAACTCGATGCAATGGTCGGCACCTGGAAGGGGACCGGCACCTTCTATGGGATGGGCGCGCCGATTCAATATGATTCGGTGTGCAAGGCGAGCAAGAAGTTTATGGGAATGTATCTCGTTGAGGAAGAAACCGACACCGCGACGATGCCCGGGATGTCGGCGCCGATGGTGGTCCACGACGAAATGCGCGTAACCTGGTATGACGCGGCGGCCAAGACTTACAAAGTGGCAGCCTACGACGAGACCGGCACGCCCTCGGTGGGAACGGCGCATTTCGACGGCAACAAGTTCATCGCCGAGGTCGACATGCCCTCGATGGGCGCGAATCAAAAGTTCCGCGCAACGGGCACGCCGGATGGAAAAGACTCCGTGAAGATACTCGGGGAGATTTCGAGCGATAACTTCAAGACGACGACGAAGTTCTTCGAGATCGCTTACAAGCGCGCCGGCGGGATGTAACCGCTCGCGAGCGCGGCTGTGCGCCCCGGCGGCGGTCGCCGCTGCGCTGGCCTGCGGGTTGCTGCTCGGGCGGGGTTCCGCCGAGAGCGAAGCGCCCGCGCCCGCCGCGCCGCCGCCGGAACTGGCGCAACTCGACTTCCTGCTCGGCGACTGGACCGGCGCCGGCACCCTGACGCACGGCACCCGCGATGAGAAGTTCAACGCCACCCTGACGGTGCGCCGGGCGGTCGGCGGCTTTTTCGTCATCGCTGAGGAGACCTTGACCAACCGGCCGTCGCACGGCGCCGCGCCGGCGGTCCTGCAGTCCGCGGTGCTGCTGATGTCTTACGACGCCGTTGCCAAACAGATTCGCGTCGACTTCTATGCGGACGGACAGCCCGTCCGGACGGGTACCGGCCGCTTGCAGGGCGGCGTCTTCGCCCTGCAATTCCCAGCCGGGCCGGAGAAGTCGCCGGCATCCGACCTGCGGACTTTCTCGTCCGTCGGCCGCAGGGAACTCAAGACCCTGGGCGAACATTCTGAGGACGGCCGGAACTGGGGCATTGTGCTGAACGCCACCTACGCGCGCTCCGCCGCCCTCTGATCTGCGAGAAGGGAAACCTATGCGAATTCGCAGCGTCCTGACACTGTGCGCCTTGCTGTGCGCCGCGGCCGTCAGCGGCCAGGCGGAAATGGCGATCCCGACGGCGCCGGCCGAAATGAAACAGTGGGATTTCCTGGTGGGGACTTGGAAAGGCGCCGGCACTTTCCTGGGGATGGGGAGCGAACTGCCCTTCACCACCGCGATGACGGCGCGCCGCGCCGTGGAAGGACATTACCTGCTCATCGAAGAGAAGGTGTCCGCGGTGATGCCCGGCGCCACCGAGGCGAGCGTCGTGCACGAAGGGCTGGTCCTCGTCTCCTACGACGCCGCCGCCAAGGTGTTCCGCAGCAAGGCGTATGAAACCGGCGGCATCGTGCGCGAGGCCGAGGTCAAACCGGGCGAGGGCGGCAAACTCGTCGAGACCGACAAGCCCTCGCCGTTCTCGGGAATGGGGCAAGCGCGCTTCACTTTCGGCCCCACCGGGCCCGACTCGTGGGAAACCCTCGCCGAACAGAGCGATGACGGCGCCACTTGGACGAAGGTGTTTGACTGCAAGTACACGAGAGCGTCGGCGAAATGACGCGCCGCCGCCCCGCCGCCCGCTTCCTGATGACCGCCGCGGCGCTCATCGCCGTGACCCTGTCACTGCAAGCGGGCCGCGCGGCCGAAGCGCCGATGGCCCCGGCGGCGCCTCCCGCCGAGATGAAGCAACTCGACTTCCTCGTCGGCACCTGGAAGGTCAGCGGCACTTTCAGCGGCGAGATGGCCGGTGAATTGAGCGGCCAAGTCACCGTCCGCCCCATCGGTGGCGGGTTCTTCCTGCTGCGCGAATCGACTACGGAAATCCGCGCCCAGGGTGTGCCCGATCCGATCACGGGTGAGGACCTGACCGTCATCCGCTACGACACGGCGGCGAAGCAGTTTGCCCTCGACGCCTACGACTCCGGCCCCGGCTTCAAGGGCATCGGCACGATGGACAAGAGCGCCTTCGTGATGTCCTTCCCGCCCGAACCGGGCGCGCTGCCTGGCGGCTTCCGCGTGACCGTCAAGCCCGACGGGCGCAACGCGCTGCAAAGCACGGCGGAACTCTCCGACGACGGCGGCAAGACCTGGACCACCGTGCTCGAATTGAAGTACACGCGGGTGCCCGCGCCGAAGTAACCGCGCCGCGCTTTACTGGGAGGATTGCGATTCCGCCGCCGCTGCTCGGTATCCATCATGTCACGGCGATTGCCGGCGACCCGCAGCGCAACCTCGACTTCTACGCCGGCACGCTCGGGATGCGGCTCATCAAGGTAGCGGTCAACTTTGACGACCCGCTGACCTACCACCTCTACTACGGCGACACCGCCGGCTCGCCGGGCACGCTGCTCACCTTCTTCCCCTGGCCGCACGCGCGACGCGGCACACCGGGGGCCGGCGAAGTGGCCGAGACCGCGCTCGCCGTTCCGCCCGGCGCCCTCCGCTTCTGGGAGCCGCGCCTGCGCGCGGCCAAGATCGCGGTGGAGAGTCCAGAGACACGCTGGGGTCAGCGGACGCTGCCCTTCGCCGACCCCGATGGGATGGCGCTGCGCCTCGTCGAGGACGAGGCGGCGCCGGAGGCGCTCGCTTTCCGCAAAGGTCCCATCCCGCCCGACGCCGCCATTCGCGGCATCCACGGCGTGACCTTGCGCGTTTTCGACAGCGGCGACACCACCGCGTTCCTGACGGAGACGCTGGGCTGCGCGCCCGCCGGCGACGAAGGCGGCCGTGCGCGCTATCTGATGTTCGACGGCCCGTCTGCCCTCGTCGAAGTGAATGCGGCGCCGCATTTGGGCCCACCGGTGTTAGGCGCCGGGTCAGTGCACCATGTCGCCTGGCGGACACCCGATGCCAGTCAGCAGGGGGCCTGGCGGCTGGCTATCTTGGCGGCGGGGCGGCCGGTGACGCCGGTGCGGGAGCGGTTCTACTTCAAGTCCATCTATTTCCACGAGCCGGGCAATGTGCTGTTCGAAATCGCTACCGATGGGCCGGGATTCGCCACCGACGAGCCCGTTGAGGCGCTCGGCTCGGCGCTGCGCCTGCCGCCCTGGCTGGAACCGCAGCGGGCGCAGATCGAGCCCGCCCTCCCGCCGCTGAAACTGCCCGCCGCCCGCTAAAAGCGAAAGATCGCGGCGACCGGGTCGGGGTGGCCATCGGGAATCTGGTCGGCGGTAACGGCAAAGACACGGCCGCGATGGCGCAGCGTTTCGGCGGCGGCCAGGTCGAGCAAGTCCACATCGCCGGGCTGCGCGTCGGTGTGTGCGGTCACCGTGTTGCTGCCCGCGTCGAACGCACCCCAGCGCTGCCCGCCGACCGGCACGAACAGCGTCTCGATGCGCCCGCCCGCCGCGGCCGGTACGACTTCCGCCAGGTTGTTCGAAGTGCGGCCCGTCCCTGCCAACTGCCGGTAGGCCGCCGCGGCGGCCTGCTGCGCGGCCTGGAACTGCGGCTGCACGATGGCCCAGGCCCGCTGGTGCAGCACGCCGTCCTGCAAGTGTTCGGGATTGCCTTCGATGCCGTCGGTCACCAGGTGCGCGTAGCGGTTCGCCTCGCGGTAGATGGGCAGCAGGAAGCCGTCACCGGCGAGCACGAGCGGCGCGTGCTCGTCCTTGAACAATTCACGGAGGCCGCGGTCCACCTGCTGGAAGAACCGCAGGATGTTGTCTTTCGAGACATCCTTCTCCCCCCCATGCCCGTAAAACACCGCGGCCGAGCGGCGCGCCCCCTTGGCCGTCGGGACGGAGCGCACTTGCCGTTCCGCCTCGTCGTATTTCATCGCCTCGGCGAGACTGGTCGGGACGCCGTTGAGTTCGAGGTCGCCGACGCTGTGCTGCGTCCCGCGCAGCAGGCGCACCTGATTCTGGCTCAGCGCCAGCACATAGAACGCGCCATCGCCGACGAACAGTGACAGCAGCGGCTTGATGTGGAACCGGTCGGCGACCACCACCAATTCCTCAAACCGATACGGCACGCGGAAGACGCGCTGCAACTCCGGCGCCAGGAACACCGCCAGCCCGTCGCTCTGGTGCTGCCAGAACGGCCGGTCGTCGAGCAGCGGCCGAACCGGTTCGATAAGCGCTTTCGCCTCCGGCGAGCGCATCCCGAGCGCGACGAGGCGCTGTTCTGCCTGTGCCAAGAGGTTTTTGAGGCGAATCGGGTCCTGCTGAATGTCGGCGCCGGCGCGGTGCGTCGGGAGATAGACCGAGACACAGGGGTGCGCGGTCGCCGCGAGCAGTTCGCGCAGGTCGTCTCGTCCGAGTGCAATCATCGCCGGTCCCTCCTCGGTCGGGTTACCGATTGTAACGAACGCGGCTGCGTGTGGCGTCGGGTCAGGCGACCGCCGCGGCGACGCCGGCCGCCGCGGAACGACCGCGCGGGGCGGGCTGCGTGCGGCGGAGCAAGATGGGCACGCGGGCGTTGCGCAGGACCGACTCGGCGACGCTGCCCAGCACCCAGCGGCTCAACCCGCTGCGACCGTGCGTGGTCATGCAGATCAGGTCCACCGGATGATTCGCCAGGTAGTCGAGAATGGCGCCGACGGGCAGGCCGGTAACGAAGGTGGGTTCCACCGCGACGCCGGCTTTCTTCAGCCGGTCGGCCACCGCTCGCAGATAGCCCGCTTCCGCCTCGAGGTCGGGGAAAACCGGCATCGTCTCACTGAAAAAGGCGCCCGGCGGCACGACCGACCCGGCGCGGAACAGGTGCACCGTGGCGCCACGCACGCGGGCGATTTCGGTCGCGTCGTCGAGGGCGCGCTCGGCATCGGGCGAGCCGTCGAGCGGGACCAGGATGTGCTTCCAGGCCACCGGTTTGAGGGGCAGTTCTGTGTAGGGGTCCGCCGGCGTGTCGCCGGCGATGAACGATTTGACAACCAGCGTCGTGACCGGGCAGGCGCGCAGGATTTGCTCGGTGACGGAGCCGTGCATCAGGCGGGCGACGCCGCAGTAGCCGTGGGATGCCAGCGCCACCAAGTCGGCGCCGCACGCCTCGACCTCCTCGAGAATGTTGGGCGCCGGCACGCCGACGCGCACTTGTCCGCGTGCGCGCAGGCCTTGTTTTTCCAGGCGCTCGCAGACGCGCTCGACATACTCCCACGCGTCTTTCTCGGCGTCGGCGAGGAGCGCCTCAAACGCTTGGATTTGCCCGTGCGGATACTCGACCACCACAAGCACAGTGAGGTCGGCTTCCACCGCCGACAGGAACGGCCCCAGGTGCGTGAGCACCGCTTCCGATCGGGCCGAGCCGTCCAAGGGAACAAGAATGTGCTCGTACACGCCGCGTGTCCTCCCCACCGAGCGCCCCGATTTCAGAGCGCAAACTCCGAGATCCACGCTCAGTGTAACAGAAGCGACGACTTACCTGACGGGCAACGCGGCAGGGCAGTCACACCGGCCGCGAGTCGTGGTTCGGGGCAGCACATGGACCCAGCCGGTTGCCGCGGTGAAGGTGGTGCGGCCGCCGCGTGCGTCAACGCCCAGTGACGATCTCACCCTTGACCTTGGCGACGAGTGCCCGCAGCCCGTCTTGCTCCGCCTGGCCCACGCGGCGCTGCGCGAGCGCCGATCGAAGGTCGGCGAGCATGGCATCCCACTCCGCCTCGGAAACATGCACACGCGCGTGCGGCGCCAAGACGGGGTGCCGGATGTACTGTTCCGGGCCGCCGGTCGCCTGACACAACAGCGCGGTCAATTGATATTTCAGCCCGGGCTTCGGCACGCGCGTCGTAACCGCCGCGATGGCCGGATTGGTCATCACGGTCCTGTCGACCAGCAGCCGCTCAACCAGCACATCGACAATTCCGGCGATTGCTTCCCATCCTCCCAAATTGCCGTAGAGCGTGGGTTGGTATTCGATGCCGTCTGCTGAGTCGTCTCCCACCAAGACGGGGCCCCGACGGTGACCGGTCGCGATGGCGCGACTGCCCGACTCCGCCGGCAGCCTGAGGCGAGCAACTGCGTCGCGGACGGACTGTCGTGTGTCGGCCGCGACCGAGAATTTGTCCAGCGTCGCCTCCAAGTCAGTGGACATGGCCTGCCATTCATCGTCGGTGAATCGCACTCTGTCGCGCGCGGCGATCAAGATGTCGTCGAGGTTCGGCTCGGGACCGCCGGCCGCATGGCACACGGAGGCGGTGAAAATGAACTTCAGACCCGCCTTCTGCACTTGCTGACGGAATTCCACAAAACGGGGATTGGCGTTGAGGGTCTCGTTGACCAGCAGCCGATCAACCAGGTTGTCCACCAGCGGCGCAATGCCGTACACCCCGCCGAGCCGCTCGTAGAGCGTCGGAATCGACGGCGCGGGCGCCGGCACGGCGCCCGCAGCCACGACTGCAGACAAGCCTGTCGCACCAAGGAGAATGGCTGCAAGTCGAAATCCGGTCATCGTTCCGCCTCCCGAAATGAGCACTTCACCAGCCGCTGATTCGACGCTCATTGTACCCATTCCGGCGCGCTCGTCGGCGCCGAGACGGCACGGCGGGCCGGGGAACATTTCACTGCAGCCCGATGGGAACCATTCCGAACGCCCAAGCGTCTTATCGGGTGAGAGCAACTTATGACTTTCCTGGCGGCAGATAGCGGAGGCGAGAGGCAGCCCTCATTGATACGGAGTAGCACAAAGCCCTAACCCCCGCTACACCCTCCTCCCAGGGCGCGGTCCCTCCGGATCGCGCCCTCTTTTTTTGTGTTCCGTGCCGAGTTGTGGAGAAGTCAGTGGGGTGGTGCCGCTGCTCCTGCAGGTGGCTCACTCGTGTCGCCCTTGGCAGGGGAAGCGCCGGCGGACGCCACGGTCGGCCCCGCCGCCCGCGGCGATTCCCCGAGATACCACTGGGTCCATCGGAACGACAGCGAGGTCTCGTCGAGCCGCCAGGTGACCTCGAAAGCGCGCTCGACCGTCGGCAGCAGGCGCCACAAGGGAGCGCTCAAATCCATGGTCACCGTCCGGCGGTCGTAAGGACTCTTCTGCCACGGAGTCGCCGACGGCACGGCCCCGTGCCAATCGCTAACGACGAGCAGGCCGGTGTCGGCAGCGAGCCGCCGCACCACGGTCGTCCAGTCAGCCCCGCGCGTCAGCGCGAGCGCTTTGTCCAGCGCGGGATAGCGCTGGCGCAGACCTGCGTCGGGCGGTCGCGGCCCGTCGCCCGCGACCACTTCGGTTTCCTGTTCGGACGCGGCGGCCGAATTGACGCCGGGCGCCGTGCGCACCGGGTCGAGGAGGTCGAGTTGGCCAGCGAAGGAGCGGCGGTCACCGTAGTAGTCGAGGCTGACTTTCGCCATCATGACCGGGGTTGAGGAAGTGGCATCTAACCTAAGGAGTACTCCTGTGCCAAACATCGCTTCCGGCGTCACCGAAACCATCATCTGGTCGGGCGGCGTTTTGGCCCCCACAACCTGCGGAGGCATTTGCGCGTCGGGTCAGCCAAAGTCCTCAGGCACATCAACTTGCATGAAGACATGGGGCCGTCGCCGTTCCAGCCAGTGCATCAACGCTTCCTGCTGTGACCATGTCATATCGAGCCAACCGACGCTCTGTTCATCGCCCAGCCACAACACCGCGCCCGTGGGAGCCGGCAGTTGGCTGACAAACATGAGCCCGCCCATGGCCTCGTCAGAATTCACGATAGTCAATGCTTCATCGGGCGTGAACCCGCGGTCTACCAATCCTGCAATCAGAATTCCACGGGTGACCGCCCCGCGACCGCCGTGCACGGCGTCGAACAGGAACCGCCCGGCCTCCCGGGCACGCTGCCAACGCTCGGTAAATTTGGCCTCCTGCGCGCGGCGGCGCTGCTCGCGCAACGCCGCGCCTTGTTTTGCATCGGGGGCGCTCTGTTTCAGGACCCACCGCGGCCCCGCGTCGGGCTTCGCCGGCTCGCGGGCGTCGCTGGCGCCGGTCGTCGGCGGCTGCGGCGAAGTCGCGGCTGTGGCTTCGACATCCGTGAGGGGTTTCGCATTCGCCGGGTCTTCGTACACCCAGACGCCACCGACGACGAGCGCCAGGCGCTCCATTACGACTGCCGCGGGGACGGGGTCGCGGGCGACGACATACGCTTTGCGCGTCGCCAACTCCGGCGCGACTTCGATCCGCATCTCGAGCTGCCAGGCCAGGTCGCGCGCTATCTCAGTCAGGGTGTCGGGCGTGTGGTTGGCGCGCACGGGCGCCGTGGGAAGCGCCGGCGCATCGGTGGAGTCGTGAGGTCGAGATTCAGTGGCCGCCGCGTCCGGCTCGGCAATGGCCGGAGTCAGCGCCAGGAGCAGTAAGACAACCCCGCACAGGGGTCTCCGTACTCGCATCGCCCTCCTCCTCTGCCGTGGAGGATGTGTCGGCGGGATTATACCCCGCTAGCGGGCGACTGCTTCCGCCTCCTTGGCGAAGGCCTTGACCAGGTTGGCGCGGGTGACGATGCCGACGAGTTTCGTGCCCTCAACGACGACCACCCGGTTGATCTTGCGCTCGGTCATCACCGTGGCGATTTCATCGAGGCCGGCCTCGGGCGACACCGCGACCACCGGCGAACTCATAATGCTCGAGACGGGCTGATCGAGGATTTTGCCGAGTTCCGCGCTGGAACGCTGCGGGTCGGTCAGGAACAGGAACCCGTCGCGCATAGTGAAACTGATCGGCCGCGGGGCGCCCTGGCGGGCGACGCGCTTCACCAGATCGGCTTCGGTCACGATGCCTACGACCTTACCGTTGTCCACAATCGGGATGCCGCTGAAATTGCGCGACGCCAACTCTTTGGCAATGACTCCGACCGCCGTCGCGGGCGGCAGCGTCATCACTTGACTGGTCATGATGTCACGAGCGGTCACACGGTCACTCCTTGCGGATTAGGATGGCGAACTGGTTCGCATCGTACGGCGTGCGTCGGCGCGTCGCAAGGCCAGCACCAATGCGGCCACGCGCGTCGCCGCGTCGGGCGCGCCGGCGGCGCGGGCGCGAGCGGCGAGTTCGGCGCGTCGTTGTGCATTCTGGCACAGGGCGCGAATCTCCTCCGCCAGCCGCTCCGGCGTCAGTTCCGTTTCGCGGATCACGACGGCGGCCTCGCGCGATTCGAGGCGCCGGGCATTGCCTTCCTGATGGCCGGCCGGCGCGCCCGCCCAGGGAATGACGATGGCGGGCAGGCCGCGCGCCGTGATCTCCGCCAGCGCCGAGCCGCCGGCGCGGGTCACGACCAGATCGGCGGCAGCGAGCGGCTGCGCCATTTCGCGGCGGAACGGCTCGGCGCGGTAATTGAGGCCCAACTGACGCGCCCGGTCGGCGGGCAGCGCCACGGCGTTGCGCGGGCCGGTCAGGTGCAGCACCCAGAGGCGCGCGCACAACGCCTCGTCTGCGGCTAGCAACGACAACGCGCCGACCACCGCTTCGTTCACCGGCCGGGCGCCGAGACTGCCGCTCGTCACGACCAGCGCCAGCGCCGACGCGGGGACGCCGAGCGCCCGTCGCGCCGCGTCCCGGTCGGTCTCCAGGATTGCGCGGCGGACCGGCGTGCCGGTGATCTCGACTTGCGGGGGCCAGGTCGATCCGGGCAGGCGCCAGCGTGGCCGCGTCAAGTCGTCGGCGCAATCACTGCTCCCGAGCGCCACGACCGAAGCGAATCCCGCCGCCCAGCGCGTCGCCAGCCCGACGGGGCAGTTCATATCGAACAGGACGCTCGGGATGCCGAGGCGCTTGGCGGCCACCAACACCGGCCCCGCCACATAGCCGCCGGTGGCGAAGACCACTTCCGGTTGCTCGCGCCGCAACAGCCGCCGCGCCGCCCGCACCGGCGTGCCGACGGCGAGTTCGAGCGCGCTCTGCACCCGCCGATACCAGCGCGCCCCCGACGCCAGCCCGCGCACCCGCAGGGTCAGCACGCGGAAGCGATACGGCGCGATGGCGTCGTGGTCGGTGCGGCCCTCCGGGCCGAGAACGGTGATGACCGCGTCCGGATACTCGGCCAGGATCGCCTCCGCCACCGCCAGGCCGGGGTACAAGTGTCCCCCTGTGCCGCCGCTGACCAGCAGAATGCGCGGCGCCGTGCTCACGGCATTCCCTCGACGCGCCGCACCAGCATCCAGCGCTCGCGCTTCTCGCCGCGGTCGTGATACAACTCGAACACCCCCTGCGGCGTCTCCACCAGGTAATAGTCGCGGCGGCGCTTCAGCCACCAGCGGCGCGCCTTCGTCGGCAGTCCGCCCCAGCCGGTGTCGGTCCACGAGGACAGCACGCGCGTGATGGGAATTGTCTCGGCCCCGCGCACGAAGGCCGACGGGGGCCCGGGTTTCGCAGCGAATGTGACTTCGACCTCGACCCCCAGGAATGCGCCGCGGGGCGGTTCGCTCACGACCCCCACGGCACGAGCGAGCGCCACCATTCGTGCATGGCGTGCAGCGCAGTCTCAACGCCGTGGATGCGTGGAGCGCGGGCGCGGCCGTCCACTTCGTCGGCGAACGCCACTAGGCCCACCGCCGTCGCGTAGACGGGGCTGTCTACGACCGACCCGAAGGCGCCGGCGACCCGCGGCGTGCCCAGGCGCACCGGCAGGCCGAAGCGCTGTTCGGCCAACTCGAGAATGCCGGGCAGCAGGGCGGCGCCGCCGGTCACCACCAGCCCCGCCGGGATGCGCACCGGCGGCTTGGCGTCGCACAGCCGCTGGTAGACGAGGTCGAGGATTTCCTCGACTCGCGCCTCGATGATTTCGGCGACGCTGCGGCGTGCGACCACGCGCAAGTCGTCGGTGCCGGCGGTGCGGATGGGCAGTTCCTCGTCGGCGGCGACCTGCGCGGCCCGCGCCGTACCGTGTTCGACCTTGATGCGTTCCGCCTCGTCGACCGACACGCGCAAGCCCACCGCCAGGTCGCGCGTGATGTGTTGGCCGGCGACGGGCACCGCGGCGGTGAAGCACACGGACCCCTTCTCGAACACCGCCACATCGGTGGTGCCGCCGCCGATGTCGAGGACGGCGACTCCCAAGTCTTGCTCGTCGGGCGCCAGGATGGCGCGTCCGGTGGCGACGGGCTCGGCGACGATGTCGGCGATGGCCACTCCGGCCTGTTCGAGCGCGCGCTCGACATTCTGCAACGACGCAGTAGTCGCGGTGACGATGTGCGTCTCGACTTCCAGGTGTTGCCCCGCCATCCCGACTGGGTTGGCGACGCCCGGCAAACCGTCGAGCCGGAATGCACGCGGGAGACTGTGGACGATTTCGCGGTCGGGCGGCAATACCATTTCGCGGTCGGCTTTCGCCAACGCCCGCTGCACATCGTCGAAAGTTACGCCGCGCAGCGGTTTGGCGACGCACACTGCGCCGCGCACCGTCGCACTGGTCAGTTGCGCGCCGGTGATCCCAATCCACGCCGGGCCGAGCGCCACGCCCACGGAGCGTTGCAGGCGCGCGGTCACTTCGCGGATGCCCTGCGCCGTCTCGGCGATGTCCGCCACCATCCCTTGCTTCAGGCCGCGGTTGGGCACCATCGCCGCTGCCAGACACTCGCAGTAACGCCCGCTGACGCGGCCGACGACGCCCCCCACTTTCGTGGTGCCCAGGTCCAGCCCGAAGTAAGTGGCGCCGTGCATGGCCTTAGGGGTGTCCCACGTGGCCAAGCCAGTGACGCCGGATGACGCCCAGGTTGGTGAAGATGCGCAATCCGAACGCCACCACCGCCGCAATATAGAGGTTGATTTGCAGCACATCGCCCGCATAGACGAGCGCCACCGCAATTGACGCGTTCATCACCACGCCGGAGAGGAAGATCGCCTCATCGAACTTGCCTTCTTGGCGGGCGCGCCAGCCGCCGACGAGCGCGTCGAGCCCCGCCAGCGTCGCCAACGCCACATAATCCAGCGACTCTGCCGGCAATCCGAGGCCGAACGCCAATCCGATGAACACGCCGACGATCAGGGCGACGAGCGGGAAGATCATCGCCGAGATCCTGACACCGCGGGTTGGGCGAACTGCAGCGTCGGCGTCAGGCGCAGTGCCGGTACTTCGAGGTTCTTCCCCATTTCGATGGTCACTGTCTGCCCGAGACTGCGCAATTGCTCCAAGATGCCGCCGGGGAATTCGAGGTTGGTGCGGAGTTTCTCGCTGTCGCCGAGCGCCACAATCCGGAACGGCGAACTGATGGGCGCGTTGTTGCAATAGAGCATTGGCCCGCTCTGCCGAATGGACGGACGCGGGCCGACCGGCTCACCGTTGATGGCGATGGCCTCGGCGCCGGCCGTCCACAATTCGTTGATGATCATCACCAGGTCGGTCTGGTTGACCAGCAGCGGTGCCAGTTCGACGCCTTCCGGTCGGCTGCGGAGCGACGAGTCGTCGAGCGTGAGGATGATGCCCGGCCCATGCAGCGCAACCAGCCCCAGTTCGGCGCGGTGCTGCGCCAGTTCGTCGCTCATCACTTGGGTGAGGTTGGAGCGGGTGCCGGCGGCCGTCTCATAATCGGAGACATGCTTGCGCAGCGTTTCGATTTCTTTCTGCTGATCGGCGAGTTGCGCTTGTGCCTGGCCGTACAGGTTAGCCAGTTCGGTCGTGCGGCGATAGGCGCCGAGCGGTTGTTCCGCGTTGGCGGTGGAGCGGCGGCCGGCAGCCAAGAGCCCGGCCAATACGCCGAGCACCAGAGCAACTACGGTGAGGGAGACGAGGCCGTCGCCGAGCGTGCGACCGGCGATGCGGCGTGCCGTGCGGAGCGGGTTAGCGCGGAGGGGCCGCGCGGGGAGTCCACGCGGCGGCGTCGGGGAAGCGGAGGTCGACCAGTTGTGCCGCCTCGCCCCGGTGATGGAGCTCATCCAGCGTGACACGCGCGCGCACCGCCTTGGCTTCGAGTTCCGTGGCCCGCCCGAACGCGAGCATTGTCCCCGACTCCAATAGCACCGTCAAGTTTTCGCCGTCCACACGCAACTCCGCGACCGGCAACTGCGCGTGTCGCAGCGCGTCGGCGGCGCGCAAACACGCCTGGACTTGCGGCGTCGTCACCGGCCGTCCGGCGGCGTAACTGATGGAGAAAGTCCCATACACGCGGGGCGCGCGGTCCTGCGCCGCGACGCTCGCCGGCTCCGGGAACGCGCAGCCCTCCGCCGACACGCCGAGCAAGCCGTCCACCGTACTAATCACCAGCGCCGGCACGCGCTCGGTGAAGGTCACGGCCAGCGTATCGGGCATCCGGCGTGCCACCCGCGCAGCCGCCACCCAGGGCAGCGCCGCCAACCGGGCGCGCAGATCGTGAGTGTCAAACGCCCACAGGTTTTGCCCTCGCGCCGGGCGCGTCAGGCGCTGCACGGCGTCCGCGGGCGTGCGCAGCACGCCGCTGACGGCGACATCGGTGATAAGGAAGCGGTCGCTGTGCAGGAACGCGTAAGTCCCCCAGCCCGCCGCGACCAGCAACACGAGCACGGCCGCGGCGCCGATGCCGACGCGCCAGCCGATGCGCGCCCAGCGGCGGACGCGCCGGCGCCGCTGCGTGTAACGCGGCGGCGGCGCGGGCGGGGCGCTAGCGGGCGAGTGCGGCTCGCTGGGCATGGCGTTCCAAGGCCAGGTCGATGAGGCGGTCGAGCAGCGCGGGATAGGGCAGTCCGCTCGCCGCCCACATCCGCGCATACATGCTCATCGCGGTGAATCCGGGGATGGTGTTGATCTCGCACACCGACAGGCGGTCGCCGGGTTCGAGCAGGAAGTCGACACGCGCCATCCCGCGCCCTTCAAGGGCGGCGAAAGCGGCGACGGCGGTGCGCTGCACTTCCGCGATCATCGCGGGCGGCAGGTCGGCGGGCACAATCAGTTCCGTCGTCTCATCGTGATACTTCGCATCATAATCATAAAACTCGCGGTGCGCGATGATTTCCCCAGGCAGCGAGGCCTGCGGGTCGTCGTTGCCGAGCACCGAGCACTCGATCTCGCGGTGGTGCTCGGCGGCGTCTTCGATGAGCGCCTTCTCGTCCCAGCGCAGAGCCTCGTCCACGGCGGCGGGCAGGTCAGCGGCGCCGGTCACCTTCGAAATGCCGATGCTGGAGCCGAGGTTGGCGGGCTTCACGAAGCAGGGGCACCCGATGGCCTGCGCGGCGCGCAGGCAGACATCGCGGTCGCGCGCCCACTCGTGCCGGCGCACCGTCACCCAATCGGGCACCCGGATGCCGTGCGCCCGCAGCACCACCTTTTGCACATCTTTGTCCATCCCGAGCGCCGAACCGAGCACGCCGCAGCCGACATACGGCACATCGGCCATTTCGAGCAGGCCCTGCACCGTGCCGTCCTCGCCGTAGGGGCCGTGCAACACGGGGAAGACGACATCGAGCGCCTGGCCGTTGCGCCCGCTCACCTCTTGCACTAACGCGCCGCCACCCGGCGCCGGCAGGAGCGCGGTGGCGCCGTTGGCGGCATCGTCAGGGACGACGGGCGCCGCCAGCGCGGCGCGGGCCTTGCCCGGCGGCAGCCAGCGGCCATCCTTGGCGATGGCGAGGGGGACGACTTCGTACTTCGTTGGGTCAAGCGCCTCGATGACGCTGCGCGCCGAGAGAATGGAGATTGCGTGCTCGCCCGACCGCCCGCCGAACAGCACGCCGACGCGCAGGCGGCGCGGCGCCGCCATCACCACTCCCCGCTGAGTTCGATTTCGGGTTCGAGGTCGACGCCGTGCACGGTTTGCACGACATCGCGCATCCAGTCCATCAGCGCGCGCAGGTCTGCGGAAGTGGCGCCGCCGCCGTTGATGACCCAGTTGGCGTGCTTGCGCGAGACATAGGCGCCGCCGATGCGCTTACCCTTGGCGCCGGCGAGGTCGAGCAGTTTGCCCGCCGCCGGGCCGCCCTCGGGGTTCTTGAACACGGAGCCGGCCGTCGGACTGCCGAGCGGCTGGCGCGAGGCGCGCTTCTCGCCGAGACGGCGCATCTTCGAATAGATCTCTTCCTTGTCGCCGGGCACGAGGTGGAGTTTCACGCCGGTGATGACGACATCGGCGCCGCGCAGCGCGCAGGAGCGGTAGCCGTATTTCATTTCTTTCGATGGGCGCGTATACAATTCGTGATTGAAGCGGTCGAGCGTGTAGAGTTCCTCGACCAGTTCGCCGATGGAACCGACATCAGTGCCCGCGTTCATAATCAGCGCGCCGCCGACGGTGCCCGGCACACCGAGCACGGACTCGAGACCGGACAACTGGTGCTCGGCGGCGTCGTGAATCAGTTTCCCGAGTTTCACCCCCGCGCCCGCGGTGACGCCGCCCTCGAACCACTTCGTTTCACGGAAATTCGGCACCAATTTGATGACCGCGCCGCGGATGCCCTTGTCGCCGACGAGCAGGTTGCTGCCGTTACCGATGACCTTGATCGGGGTGTTGGTGCGCGCGCACCAGACAACAGCGGCGCGCAGTTCGGCTTCGGTGGAGGGCTCAATCAGGATGTCGCAGGGCCCGCCGACGCGCAGCGTCGTCAGTTCCTGCATCGGCACATTGACGCGGACGCGCCCGCCGATGGCGGCGCTGAGTTCCGCGACCGCTTCTGCGAGTGTCCGCGCAGTCGTCACACCGGCGCCCCACACGAGGGCCGTTGTCGTGCTGGTCATCCTACGCCCGTTCCCCAGCCAGCGCCCCGCGCAGCTCCCAGGCCACGGCGCCAATACTACCGGCTCCGAGTATCACTGCCCAGTCCCCGGCGCGCAATTCCGTTGCCAGCCGCCGCGCGATGGCTCGCTCGTCGGGGAGCAACTCGACCGGCTTGCCCGGACGCCGCGCTCGCAGGCGCTCGACGAGCAGGTCGCTGGTGACGCCGGGAATCGGTTCCTCACGCGCCGGGTAGATTGCGGCGACATAGACCACGTCGGCGTCGTCGAAGGCGACGGCGAAGTCGTCGAGCAGGTCCTGCGTGCGGGAGAAGAGGTGGGGCTGGAAGACCGCCACCACTCGCCCGCCGGAGCCGGCCTCATCGCGCAGCCCATGGGCGGTTGCCAGGGCGGCGCGCAACTCCGAGGGGTGGTGGGCATAGTCGTCCACGATGGTTATTCCATTCGCTTCGCCGACGCGCTCGAACCGGCGGGCGATGCCGGTGAAGCCGACGAGGGCGTCGCGGGCGGCTTCGAAGCCAGCGCCGAGTTCGAGGGCGGCGGCGAGCGCCGCCATGGAATTGAGCAAGTTGTGGCGACCGGGCATCGGCACCGTCACCTCGCCCAAGCGACGCCCGCCGGCGTAGACGGGCATCAGCCCCTGCCAGCCGGCGAGTGTCCACTCGCCACGGGCGGTGTAGTCGGCCTCGCCGTCGAGGGCGTACCAGACGACGCGCCGCTCCTCTGCGGAGGCGGCAACGGCCTGCAACTCGGGCCGTTCGGCGCAGAGAACGAGCGTCCCGCCGGGCTGCACATGGCCGGCAAAGCGGCGGAAACTCTCGTGCAGGTGCTCCGGCCCGCCGTGGTGGTCGAGATGGTCGGTTTCGATGTTGGTGATGACGGCGAGAGCAGGTCGCAGATCGAGATACGACTCGTAGGCCTCGCATGCTTCGACGACCCAGAGGTCGCCGCCGAGACCGGCGTTGCCGCCGAGGCCCGGCACTTCGCCGCCCAACAAAAAGGTGGGATTCAGGCCGGCGCTGCGCAAAATGTGTGTCAGCATTGCCGCGGTCGTCGTTTTGCCGTGCGTCCCCGCCACCGCGACGGTGCGCATCCCGGCGGTCAGTTGCCCGACGAACTCGCTGCGCCGCAGGACGGGCACGCCGTGCGCGAGCGCCCAGGCGACTTCGGGGTTGCGGTCGCGCTTCACCGCGTCGCTGACGACCACCAGTTCCGCGCCGGCGGCGTGCTCGGCGGCGTGGCCGGCGAAGACCCTCGCCCCGCGCCGCGCTAGCGCTTCGGTGATGTGCGAGGGGACTTTGTCGGACCCGCTGACTTGGGCGCCGGCGCTGAGGAGGATCTGCGCCAGCCCGCTCATCCCGATGCCCCCGACGCCGACGAAGTGGACGCGCTGGCGTCGCCGCTCCGGCAGGAGCGCGGCGGCCTCAGGCATACGCGGCGGCGAGCGCGCTCCGCCCCTGGCGGGCGACATTGAGCAGCAGCCCGACGCCCGTCATCGCCGCCACCAGCGCGGTGCCGCCGTAACTGATGAAGGGCAGCGGCAGGCCGGTCGTCGGCAGGATGCTAGTGGCGACGCCGATGTGCACCACCGCCTGGACCGCCAGCATCAGCGTGATGCCGCCCGCCAGCAGCGCTGAGAACGAATCGGTGGCGGCACGGGCGACATTGATGCCGCGCCACAGCAGAAAGACGAACGCAACCAGCACCAGCAGCGTGCCGATCAGGCCGAGTTCCTCGCCCAGCACCGCGAAGATGGAATCCGTCATCGGCATCGGCAAGTAGAAGAACTTCTGGCGGCTTTGCCCCAGCCCGAGCCCGAACGGCCCGCCCGACCCGAGCGCAATCAGCGAGTGCACCAGTTGATAGCCGGTGTCGCCGGCGTCGGCCCAGGGGTCGAGCCAGGCGGTGATGCGCTGCAAACGATAGGGCTCGTGCCAGATGAACAGCGCCGCCGCCGTCACGAACCCGGCGGCCACCGCGAGCAGGTGGCGCATCCGAGCGCCGGCGAGATGGAGCAGCAACCACCCGACCGCCACCAGGACCAGCGCGGTGCCGAGGTCGCGCCCGAGCAGCACCAGCCCAGCGCTCAGGCCGATCGCCGCCAACCCGGGGATGAGCGCCCGGAAGCGCGTCAGCGCAAACCCGCGGTCGGCATACAGCCACGCCAAAAACACAATCAAGCCCAGTTTCGCAATCTCCGACGGCTGCACCGATAACCCCATCACCTCGATCCAGCGGCGGGCGCCGTTGCGTTCGACGCCGACGAACAGCGTCGCCACCAACGCCAGGACACTCACCGCGAACAGGTAGGGCGCAATCCGCCGCACCGCGCGCATCGGCACGGCGGCGGCGACAAACATCGCCACGACACCGATGCACGCCCACAGCGCCTGCTTCTTCACAAAGAACGAACTGTCGCTGCCTTTGACTTCGTGCGCGGTGACATAACTGGCGCTGTACACCATCACCAGCCCGAACGCGGCGAGCGCCAGCGTGGTCAGCAGCAGCGGGTAGTCCCAGGTGCGGCGCCTCACCAGACCCGCTCCGCCCGGCCGGGCGAATCCGAGGGCAAATCGAGTTCAATTCTGAGATCCTTCACCAGCCGGCGGAAATGTTCGCCGCGGGCGCCGGCATTGGCGTATTGGTCGAAACTGGCGCAGGCCGGCGACAGGAGAATCACCTCGCCGCTCTCCGCCAGCCGATAGGCGGTGCGAAACGCCTCGTCCAAGTCCTTGCAGCGCTCGACGCGGCGGACACCCTGCTCACGGGCGGCCAACTCCAGTTTCCCGGCCCCCTCGCCGAAGAGGATGACATAACTGAACCGGTCGCGCAGGCCCCGGAACAGCGTTGCAAAATCATCCGTCTTCGCCCGCCCACCGGCGAGCAGGACGACGCGCTCGTCGAACGCCTCCACCGCGGCGCGCGCCGCGTCGGGCGTAGTGGCCTGCGTGTCATTGACGAACTGAATCCCGTTCAGCGACGCCACCCGCTCGAGGCGCCCGGGCAACGATGCCGCTTGCGCGAGGGCGCGCTCGATCGCGAACGGCGGGCAGCCCCAGACGGTGGCCGCCGCTGCGGCGGCGGCGGCGTTGGTGCGGTTGTGCGCCCCAATCAAGTGGTAGTCGGTCAGCGGCACCCGCACCGCCTCGGCCCCCGGCGCCCGCACCCACAGCACCTGGCCGGACACCCAGGCGCCGCGCTCCACCTCGCCCCGCGCGCTGAACCACACCGCCCGCGTCTTGATGGTGTCCTGCAGGCCGGCGATGCGCGCGTCGTCGTGATTGAGCACCGCCCAGTCATACGGCGTCTGGAATTCGAACAGGCGGCATTTCGCCGCCCAATACGCGTCGAGGCTCGGATAGCGGTCGAGGTGGTCGCCGTGGAAGTTGGTGAAGACGCTCACCTTCGGCCGGAACGAAGTGATGCCTTCGAGTTGGAAACTGCTGACCTCGGTGACGAGCACTTCACTTTCCTTGGCATCGAGCGCGTCGGCAATCGCGGGCGAGCCGATGTTGCCGGTGATGCGCACCGTCTGTCCGGCCGCCGCCAGCATCTCGCCGAGGAGACTGGTGGTGGTGGACTTCCCCTTCGTCCCCGTCACCGCCAGAAAGGGCGCCTGACTGATTTCGAACGCGACCTGCAATTCGCTGACGACGGGAACCCCCTGCGCCGCGGCCGCTTGTAGCGGCGGCAGCGACAGCGGCACCCCCGGGCTGACGATGACCAGGTCGGTGCTCTTAGCGCCCGCGTACGAGAAGGTCCCCAATTCCCACTTCACCGGCACGCCGCGCAGCGCCGCGCGCTCCGATTCCAGTGCCTCGGCCGGCTTCGCGTCGGCGACCGTCACCGTGGCGCCGAGCGAATGCATCGCCTTGGCGACTTCACGGCCGGTGCCGTACGAGCCCAGCCCGACGACATACACCGCCTTGCCGTGGAACCAGGCGCGGTCTCTCATCGCAGACCGACCAGCGCCGCGACCACTGCGGCCAGCGCCGCCACGCCGCCGACCAGCCAGAAGCCGCGCACGATGTTCGGCTCGTCGGCGCCGCCCAGTTCGAAGTGGTGGTGCAACGGCGTCATGCGAAAGATGCGTCGTCCGCCCGTCATTCGGAAATAGGTCACTTGCGCCATGACCGACACCGCTTCCACGATGAAGACCAATCCCGCGATCACGAGCACCAATTCGGCGCCCGACAGCACCGCGATCCCGCCCAGCCCCGCGCCCAGCGCCAGCGCGCCGGCATCGCCGAGGAACAACTGCGCCGGATACCGGTTATACCAGAGGAAGCCCGCGGTGGCGCCGACTATTGTAGCCGCCAGCGCCGACGGCGAGTCCAATCCCCAGTAAAACGCGACGATGGCGAGACTGAGCGCGGCGAGGACGGTCAGCCCGCCCGCCAGACCGTCCAGCCCGTCGCTCAAGTTCACCGCATTGGCGACGAAAACGAGGAACAGCGTGGCGACCGGGTAATACCACCAGCCGACATGGATGAGGAGCCCGGCGACCGGCAAGTGCAGCCACTCCGACACCAAGCCCAGCCGCGCCGCCAGCGCCACGAAGCCGGCCGCCACCGCCAACTCCATCAGCATCCGCCAGCGCGCCTTCAGGCCGCGCTGCCGCGGGTCGCGCTGCTTGGCGACATCTTCGAGCAGCCCGATGCCGCCGAAGGCGAGCAGCATCCCCATCCCCAGCCACAGGCGAGCGTCGGCGCCGTGGGCGACGGCATACACCAGCGTCGCCGCCGTGACCGCTACCAGGACAACGACCCCGCCGAGGACGGCCGTGCCCGTCTTGCCGGCGTGGCGCTCGGGGACATCTTCCCGCATCCCGCGCACCATGCCCAGGCGCGGCGCCAGCCGCATCGCCGCCGGCGCCAACGCGAACGAGACCGCCAAAGCCAGCGCGCCGACGAGCGTTTCACGCATCGCGCAACGCCTCCACTGCGCGCTCCAGCGCCAGCACCCGCGACCCTTTGACGAGCACCACATCGCCGCGCCGCAGCAGCGGCAGCAGGATGGGCGCCACTTCGGTCGCGTCGGCGACCGCCCGCCAGCGGTCTGCGCCGAGGCGTTCCGCGGCGGCGCGGCCGAGCGCGGCCGCGTCGGGGCCGACGGTGACGAGCAATTCGAGTGGTAGTTCGCCAGCAGCGCGGCCGGTCTCTTCGTGCAAGACACGCGTGCGCGCGCCGAGTTCTTTCATCTCGCCGAGCACCGCGAACTTGCGCCCGCCCTGCGCCGCCAGGACCGCCAGCGCCGCCGACACCGACGCCGGGCTAGCGTTGTAGGTATCGTCGAGAATGGTGAATCCGCGCGCCGCAGGCGTGAAAACTAATCTGCGTTTCATTGCCCGCGCATTCGACAGCGCCGCGGCGACCGCGCCGACCGACACGCCCACCGCGCCCGCCGCCGCGGCGGCGGCGAGCGCGTTCAGCACTTGGTGTCGCCCCGCCAGCGGCAGCGTCACCGGCGCCGACCCGTCCGGCGTCATCAAGCGCCAGACGCTCTGCGTCGGCGAGAGTTTCAGGTCGGCGGCGCGCACTTCGGCATCGTGCTCGATGCCGAACCGCACCACCGGCCCGCGCGCCAGCCCGCGCAGCAGCGCAAACCAGCGGTCGTCGGCGTTCAGCACCGCGACGCCGCCCGCCGCCATGCCAGCGAGCAATTCCCCCTTCGCCCGCGCAATCTCTTCTTCCGAGTGAAAGAATTCGGAGTGAGACGGGCCGATGTTCGTGATGACGCCGACGGTGGGCGCCGCAATTGCAGTGAGTTCCGCAATCTGGCCCGGCCCGCGCATCGCCAGTTCCAGCGCAGCGAATCGGTGCACGCGGCGCAGTTGCAGCAGCGCCAGCGGCACGCCGATTTCATTGTTGTAATTGGCGGGCGTCTTCAGCGTCGCGCCCTGCGTTTCGAGGATGGCGGCGAGGAGTTCCTTGGTGCTGGTCTTGCCGACGCTGCCGGTGACGGCGATGACCGGGATGGTAAACCGCCGCCGGTGCGCCGCCGCCAGTCGCCCGAGCGCGCGCCGCGTGTCGTCCACCTGCACCAGCGGCGCCGGCATCGTCAACCCGGCGGGCACGTGCTCCACCACCGCCGCCACCGCGCCGCGTTGCAATGCGTCGGCGACGAACTCGTGCCCATCGAAATTCGGCCCGCGCAGCGCGATGAAGAGATCGCCGGCGTGCATGGCGCGGCTGTCCGTCGCCACGCCGGCCACCGTCAGCGCGCCGTTCTTCGACGCGATGCGAGCGCCCATGGCGGCGGCGAGCGTGGTCAGGTCGCCAAGCGGCTCGCTCATCCGCGCCGTTCTCCCCGCGCCTCGGCCGCAATCAGGCGGTCGTCGAACGGGAACTTCTGTCCGTTGACCTCTTGGTAAGTCTCGTGCCCCTTCCCCGCGATCAGCACCACATCGCCGGCCCGCGCTTCGAACACCGCGGCGAAGATGGCGGACCGCCGGTCAGCGTCAATGCGGCACTTCGCGCGCGCCGCGGCGGGCACGCCCGCCACGATGGCCTCGATGATGTCGCCCGGCTCCTCGCCGCGCGGGTTGTCGGAGGTGATGAACACGCGGGCGGCGCCTTCCGCCGCGGCGCGGCCCATCAACGGGCGCTTGCCGCGGTCGCGGTCGCCCCCGCACCCGACAACGACGAGCACCCGGGCGCGGGCGAGCGCGCGGCAGGTGCGCAGCGCCTGCTCGAGACTGGCGGGCGTGTGCGAATAATCCACCAGCACCGCGTAGCGCCCGCGCCCCGGCACCGGCTCCATCCGCCCCGGCACCGGCGCGGCTTGCGCCAGCGCCGCGGCCACTTGTTCGAGCGGCCAGCCCAGCCCCTGCGCCAGCGCGCAGACCGCCAGCGCGTTCGCCACATTCCATTCGCCGAGCAGGCGCAGCGTCATCGGCCATTCGCCGTCGGGCGTGACGAGCGTGAAGCGGCTGCCCGACGCGGCGCACTTGATCTCCCGCGCATGCACTGTCGCCTCCGGCGTCAGACCGTAGGTGACGACACGCCCGCGCGCCCGCTGGGCGACGGTGCGCCCGGCGTCGTCATCGATGCAGACGGCGTTGATGCGCTGCTCGTTGGCGCCGTAGCGCGGCTCCTCGAACAGCCGCAGTTTCGCGGCGAGATAGGCCTCCAGGGATTCGTGGAAATCCAGATGATCACGTGAGAGGTTGGTGAAGACGGCGGCGGCGAATTCGCAGCCGACGACGCGGCCGAGCGCCAGCCCGTGCGAGGTCACTTCCATCGCCACCTCCGTGGCGCCGCGGGCGAGCATGTCGGCGAGTGTCGCCTGCACTTCGGTGGCCTCGGGAGTCGTCCGGTCGCCCGGCAGGTGCTCGTCGCCGACGCGCATCCCGAGCGTGCCGAGCGCGCCCGGCGTTCCGCCCAGCGCCGCGACGACTTCGGCGATCAGGTGGGTCACCGTCGTCTTGCCATTGGTGCCGGTGACGCCGATCAGGCGCAGTTGGCGCGACGGATGGCCGTGAAAGTTGGCGGCCAGGTCGCCGAGCGCCCAGCGCGTATCGGGCACCGTGACGATCGGACCGGTCCAGGTGGCGGGCACGCGGGCGGTGCGGTCGGCCTGGACGACCAGTGCCGATGCGCCGCGAGAAATGGCTTCGTTTAGAAAGTCGTGGCCGTCGCGCGTGAAGCCGACGATGGCGACGAACAAGTCGCCGGGCTGAACTTCCCGCGAATTGCAGGTGACGCCGCGGATGGACACCGCGTCATCGCCGCGCAACTGGTGCGCGACGCCGTCGAGCACCACCGAGAGGCGTTGTTCCCGGATTGCCGCCACGGCCATCGGCGTCACGCGTTACCGGTCGGCGGTCAGGTCGGCGCGCGTCAAGACCGCCTCGAATTGATACCCCGCCACCTGCAATGCTTGCGCGCCGCCCTCCTGTCGGTCAACGAGCGCCAGCGCCACCGCCACCTGCGCGCCCGCCTCTTCGACCGCGTCGATCGCCCGCAGCAGTGACTTTCCGCTCGTCACCACATCTTCGACAACAGCGACGCGGTCGCCGGCGCGCAGCGGGCCCTCGATGCGATGCTGCATGCCGTATTCCTTGGCCGCCGGTCGCACCATAAAGCCGCGTAACGACCGGCCGGCCTGGTGGCTCAGCAGCGCCACCGCGCCCGCGATCGGGTCGGCGCCGATGCTGGGCCCGCCGATGGCGACGACGCCGCGCGGCGCGACTGTTTGGAAAATCCAGGCGGCAAACCAGAAAGCGCCGTCGGGCGCCAGCGTGATCTGTTTCCCGTCGACATAGAAGTCGCTGACTTGGCCCGAGGACAGCGTGACCGCGCCGGTGCGACAGACCGCGCGCACGAGCGGCAAGAGCGCGGCGCGGCAGGCGTCACGAGACGGCAGCGGGCCTTCACCAGTGGGGACAACGACCGATTCCGACACGGCACGAGTCACGATATGGGCACTTCCCGAATGATTATAGCAGCCGGTTCCGCGCGGTCGCGCGTCAGCGCGGCGGAGCGGTCGCAGTCAGCGAGGCGGTTTGCCCCGTCCCTTGCGCGCGCAGCGCGAAAGCGCCCGGCGGCGCCACCCCGAGGTAGAGCAGCGCCCGCTGCGCGATCGCTTTGAACACCGGCGCCGCCACCTCGCCGCCGTACTGCTGCCCGTGCGGCTCGTCCACGACCACCAGCATCGACAGTTGCGGGTCGCCGGCGGGGACGAACCCGACGAACGACGCCCGCACCGCGCTCTTGCTGTAGCCACCGGTCGCCTCTTGCTTCTGCGCGGTGCCGGTCTTGCCGCCGACCAGGATGCCTTCCATCTTGGCGGCGTGGCCGGTCCCCTCGCTCACCACGGCGGTGAACACCGCGCGCAGTTGTTTGGCGATCTGCGGCGGCAGGACGCGCCGGCTCTCAATCGCGCCGTCAAGCATCGTGCCGTCCGGGCGCGTGGCGTGGTGCATCACCCGCGGCTGGACGAGCAGCCCGCCGTTGGCGACGACGCTGTAGGCGCGCACCAACTGCATCCCCGTCACCGCGATCCCTTGGCCGAAGCCGACATTGGCAGTGCGGACCGGGATCCATTTCGTCCAATCGTCCATCGGCGCGGTGCTCTCCCAGGGCAGGCCGCTGTGGGTGGATGCGCCGAAGCCGAGCAGCCGCGCCGCGCGCCACATCTTTTCGGGCCCGAGTCTCACCGCCAGTTGCGCGGCGGCGATGTTGCACGACTCCACCACCATCGAGCGCAGGTTGATGCGCCCGTGGCCGCCCTTGTGCTTCACCGGTCGGCACTGCACCCGCCGTCCGCCGACCATGGCTTCGGCGTGGCAGGTGGTGATGAAGGTGTCGAGCGACATCCCGTCGAGCAGCGCCGCCGTGAGGGTGACCAACTTGAAGGTCGAGCCGGGTTCGAAGGTGTTACTCACCGCCTGATTGACCATCACTTCGGGCGGCTCACCGGCGAGGCGATTGGGGTCGAAATCGGGCAGGCAGGCGAGGGCGAGGATGTCGCCGGTGCGCGGCTCGAGCATCACCACCATCCCGCCGCGGGCGTGGGTCTCTTCGACTTTCTTGCGCAATTCTTCTTCGGCGATGCCCTGGAGGACGGAATCGATGGTGAGCGCCAGCGTGCCGCCGGGGACGGCCTCTTCGGTCGTGCGCGCGGTGCCGGGGATCGGGCGCCGGCGCGCGTCCACCTCACCCTGCACGCGGCCCGCCGTCCCGTGGAGTAGGTCATCGAACGCCCGCTCGATGCCGCTGATGCCTCGCTGCCGCCAGTCCACCTTGCCGAGCAAATGCGCGGCGAGGCGGCCGTGCGGATAGACGCGCGCTTGCACCGGCAGCGTGCGGACGCCGATCAGATCGAGCGCACGAAAGCGCTGCGCCTCCGTCTCGGGGACGAAGCGCTTGAGGACCACGAACCGCCGGTCGCTCGCCAGGCGCGTCATCAATCGCGCGCGGTCGGTGTCGAGCAGCGGCGCTAAGCGCGCCGCGGCGGCCTGCGGATCGTCAATCAGCGCCGGGTCGGCGAAGACGGTCTGCAGTTCGCCGACGGTCGCCAGCAGCGAACCGTTCCGGTCATAGATGGCGCCGCGGGGGGGCGGGATTTCCTCATTGTGCCACTGATAGCGGACGGCGAGGCCTTCGTAAAAGCCGTGCCGGATGAGTTGCAGATACACAAGCCGGCCGGCGAGCAACACGAATGCCAGGGAGAAGAGCGCGCCCCACTGCGACAACCGAGCCCGGGTGGTGGCGACGCGCAGATACCGCATCGCCGCCGCTTAGTGCGCTTCCGCGGCCTGGGCACGCCCGATGGGCGCCACCACTTGCGCCAGCGAGCCGGCGACGCCGTGCACCGCTTGGCGGACGCGGGCGTCCCACGGCAGCGGCGGTTCGGGCGTCAGGGAGACTCCGGCAGGCAGGGCGACGACGAGCACCTGCCCCGGCTCCGCCAGTTCCATGCCGGCGCGCCGGGCTTCAGGGGTCAGGCGCTCGACGGACTGCAAGCGCGCCGAGCGCTCACGCAAGTCCTGGATCTGATGGGTCTGCTGTCTATTGAGCACGGCGACATCCTGTTGCGCGTAGCCGGTGGCGGTGACCGCGGCGCCCAGCGCCACGGTGCCGAGCATTAGCACAAAAAGGGACACGGCCGAGATGAAGAGCCCAAGGGAGAGAGTGAGAGCCCGAACCCGGGTCGCATCGGAACTGGGTAGGCCCCACAGATGGGTCGGCCCACCCCACTGAGAACTCCGCAAGGACCCGTGTCCGAGTCGGTGGTGGGAGTGGTGGGGTGTAGGCTGGATTCTCGGCTGGTTGTTGGGAGGCACTAGGGTTCTCATCCCAGGCCGTGTCCAATCTCCATTCGCGTTTTAGTTACAAGCGGACTGCCGCCCGCAAGCGGGCGCTGCGCGCGCGGGGGTTCGCTGCCACCTCCGCCTCGCTCGGCCGCACCACCCGCCGGGTGAGCACCCGAACAAGCGGGCCGCCGCACTGACATTGGGGGAGGGACGGCGGACAGCGACAGCCCGCCAAGTCCCGAAAAGTGCGCTTCACCGTCCGGTCCTCCAGACTGTGGTATGCAAGCACCACCATCCGGCCTCCGGACCGCAAGTGACGACAGCCGGCTGCGATGGCCGCATCGAGTCCCGTCAGTTCGTCATTCACCGCGATCCGAAGCGCTTGAAAGATCCGGGTCGCGGGGTGGCGACGCATTCGGTAGACGGGGGTGGGCGATGCGGCGGCAAGGACTGCCGCCAGGTCGGTGGTCGTTGCAAACGGTTTCGCCTGCCGTCTGCGCACGAGAGCGCGGGCAAATCGCCGCGCCCACCGCTCCTCCCCATACTCCCAGAACAGCCGGGCCAGGTCTCGTTCCGGGAGCGTGCGAATCAGGTCGGCCGCTGTGGTCGGTTGCCGTCGGTCGAACCGCATATCCAGCGGCCCCTCTCGCTGGAAACTGAACCCCCGCTCGGGGTCCTCGAGATGGTGGCTGGAGAGTCCGAGGTCGAGCAGCACCCCGTCCACAACGGGCAGCGCCAAGTTTTCAAGGATCGTCGCCAGGTCGCGGTAATCGGCCGCGACCAGGGTCACGGGCTCGCCCCGAAACTGCGGCTCGAGGCGGGTGATCATTTCGGGATCGCGGTCGAGGGCCACGATGCGCCCCCCCGGCAGCACCCGCGCCAGCAGCGCGCGGGTGTGTCCTCCCGCTCCGGCGGTGCCGTCCACGATTATGTGCCCCGGGAGCGGCGCCAGGTGCTCGAGCACCTCCGCCACCATCACCGGCGTGTGGGCTTCGCCCATCGCGCCGGCGCCCGGAGTCCCGTGACTTACGCTGTCAAGCTCCGTGGCGCGATTCGCGCCAATCAAATTCCCGTGCGTCTTCGAACACTTGCCCCAAAGTCAATTCTGCCTGCTCGTAGCGGCGCCACTCGTCAAGCGCCCACACCGCCAAATGCGTCCCCTCGCCGCGCAGCATCAACTCCCGCTCGCACCCCGCCCAGGCGCGCAACTCGGCCGGCAGCAGCACCCGGCCCTGCCGGTCCACCTGCGCCTCTTCCGAATAGCCCAAGAGGTATTCGCGCAGCCGCGCCCGCGGCCCCCCGAATTGAAACCCCCGTTCCCCACCCCGCAGACCTGCTTCCAACTCCGCCCAGGTGGCGCTTGGTACAATCCAGAGCGACTGGTGCTGGCGATGGATACCCCGCGTGCAGAAGACCCGGCCTCCCAAGGCGTCGCGCCACCGAGCAGGGACAGCGATGCGTCCCTTCTCGTCGAGACGAGATTCCTGGGTGCCATATAGCTCGCTGGCGGCCAAATCGCTCCACCTGATACCACCTTGTTCCACATTCTACCACTCGACTCCCCCGTTTTTCGTCCACAAGGCAACTTTTTTTTCGGGCCGCGGCCGTTCCGGTTTGGAACCGACGGCGTGACCCGCCCAGCGGCGGCGCCCGTCGCGCCCGATATCCTCACCCCTTCCGGGATCCAACAAGCCCTATCAGCGCTTGGAATCAGGCCAAACAAGCGACTCGGGCAGTCCTTCCTGGCGGACCGAGGGACCCGCGAGCGCATCCTGGCCGCCGCCGACCTGGCGCCGGCCGACCGGGTCCTGGAGATTGGCCCAGGCCTGGGCGCCCTGACCGGTGGCCTGGTGGAGCGCTGCGCCGAGGTGGTGGCGGTCGAAAAAGACCGCTTTCTGGCGGAGGCGCTGCGGGAGCGGTTTGCGGCGGCGGGGAACTTGCGAGTCATCGCGGCCGATATCCTACGGGTCAACCTGGTTGAGTTACTTGTGGCTCCGAAGTGGAAAGTGGTGAGCAACTTGCCTTTTTCCATCACCAGTCCGGTGTTGCTGTTTCTGATCGAGGCGCGGGCGCTATGGAGCACGGCGACCGTGACCGTGCAGCGCGAGGTCGCCGACCGCCTGACCGCGAAGCCGGGCGGTTCCGCCTATGGGTCGCTGACGATCGCGGTGCAATTTTGGTGCACCATTAAGCGGCACGGGACGGTGCACGCGTCGGTGTTCATCCCGACGCCGACGGTGGACGCGACGCTGCTGACGCTGACGCCGCGCCCGGGGCCGGCGGTGGAGACGGCCGACCGCGACCGCTACTTCCGCGTCGTGCGCGGGGTGTTCGTCCAGCGGCGCAAGACGCTGCAGAACGCGCTGGCCAACAGTACGCTCGGCCTCGACCGCGACCGCGCCGCGGCGCTCCTCGCCGCCGCGGGCATTGAAGTGAGCCGGCGCGCGCAGACGCTGTCGCTCGCCGACTTCGCGCGGCTGGCCGACGCGCTCCCGCAGTTTGTCGAGTCCGATGACCGCTAACGGCGAGACGCTGGCCGTCACGGCGCCGGCGAAGATCAATCTGTACCTCGCCGTGCTCGGCAAGCGGCCTGACGGCTTTCATGAACTGCTGACCGTCTTTCAATCGCTCGCCCTCGCCGACCGGCTGACCGTGCAGCCGGGCACCGCGCCGGGCGTCGTCGTCCGCTGCGACGACGAGCGCCTCCCCGAATCGGAAAACCTCTGCACCCGCGCCGCGCACTTGCTCGCCGCGGCGGCGGGCCATGCGCCTGACGACCTGCCCGCGGTGGAACTGCAACTCGAAAAGCGCATTCCCCTCGGCGCCGGGCTGGGCGGCGGCTCGAGTGACGCCGCCGCGACGCTGCGCGCGCTGAATGCGTGGTGGGGCCTGGGTGTCGGCGACGCCGACCTGCTGCGCCTCGCGGGGGCACTCGGCGCCGATGTCCCCTACTTCCTTTCTCTGGGGACCGCGCTGGCGACCGGCCGCGGCGATGTCATCGAGCCGCTCGAGCCGCTGCCGCCGCTGTGGGTGGTGCTGGCAATGCCCGAGGAGCCGGTGAGCACCGCCGACGCGTTCGCCTGGTGGGACGAGCAGCAAGGCGTGTCGCAGCCCGGCGCCGCCGGGCACGACCATTTCCGCACCTTCCAGGATTTCCGCGCCCGGCAGATGCTGCGCCTGCTGCGCGCCGGCGCGCTCGACGGCGCCGCGGAATGTTGCATCAATGATTTGGAAGTGCCGGTCACGCACTACCGCCCCGACATCGCCGTGCTCATCCGGCAGTTGCGCGCCGCCGGTTGTCCGCTGGTGCGCATGACCGGCGCCGGCGCCGCGGTCTTCGGCATCGCCGAGACGGAAGCCGATGCCCGCGCCATTGCGGCGCGCATCGACGCGCCGTGGGTCACGGTCACGCACACGGGAGCGCCCGATGGCTGACGCGCTCTCCGCGGTCGTGCTGGCGGGCGGACGCATCAAGCCCGACCTGGCCGCCGCCACCGGCGCCCGCCACCGGGCGCTGATCGCAGTCGGCGGCAGGCCGCTGCTGCGGACAGTGCTCGATGCGCTCGCCGGGGCCGGGATGGCGCAAGTGGTGGTGGTCGGCGCGCCGGAATTGCAGCCGACCGTCGGCGTCGACGCGCGCCTCGTGGCCGAAGCGGGCGACCTGGTCGAGAACCTCTTCGCCGGCCTGCGGGCGCTCGACAGCACCGACCCGTGCCTGGTCTGCACCGCCGACATCCCGTTCCTGCGCCCCGAGCACCTCGCCGATTTCGTCGGGCGCGCCCGCGCCACGCGGGCCGCGTTCGTCTATCCCATCATTCCAAAGCCCTCCTGCGAGGCGCGCTTCGCCGGCGCCCGCCGCACTTATGCGCGGTTGCGCGAGGGCACCTTCACCGGCGGCAACCTGGTGCTCGTCGACCCGGCGACGCTTTCCGGGCAGGCAGCGCGCATCCGGGCGCTGTACGCGGCGCGCAAGTCACCCCTGCGCCTGGCCGGGCTGCTCGGCCTCCCGCTCTTGTGGTCATTCCTCACCAAGACGGCGACGCTGCCACAATTGGAGTGGAAGTTCTCGCAACTGCTCGGCGCCCCCGCCCGTGCCGTCATCACGCCGCACGCCGAAATTGGGTTTGATGTGGACAAGGTCGCGGACTACGAAGTGGCGCGTCGGGCGACTTTCGGCCCGCGATAGTCGCCCGGGATGCAACCGCGGAGGAGTAGAATCTCCGACAGGGAGTCAAGGGCATGTTTGCGGCCGGCATCGTGATTGGCATCACTTCATTGATTTCCCGTGCGATTTACTGGATAGGCTTCGAGTACAAGTTCTGGAGGCATGGCGAATTGGGGGGTGCGTTTCTGCGCACCGATCATTTCCTCGGCATCTCCATACTAACTTTGCCGGTTGCAATCGCCCTGCTTTGGATCGACTCAGGATGGAAGTGGGGCATTGGTTGCCTTGGTGCATGGTTTTCGCTGTGGCTTGTCGGGCACGTTTCTCACTATCTGGTCTTGTCATTGGCTGGAAAGAATGAGCTTTCCTACTCAATTGAAAGGCAAGAGATGGAGCTGAAAGAGACACTCAAACGCACAGAGGAAAGTGAGCAGGATTACCAGGAATAGTCTCGGCGCGTAGATTCGAGTTTCACATCAATCGCTTCGCGATACGCAATGCGTCGGCTATCTTTGCTTCTTCGCTTCTCTTCTCTTCTTCGTTTCCCGCTGCCCCTGCAACGCGATGCCATTGTTCATCGTGACCATGCGCTCCTCGGCGGTCTTCAGGTAGCCCGCATCAATGTCCACGCCGAGCCAGCGGCGGCCGGCCTGCGCGGCGGCGAGGCAGGTGGTCCCGACGCCGCAGAACGGGTCGAGCACCAGGTCGCCTGGATAGGTGTAGAGGAGGATGAGGCGGCGCGGCAGTTCGACGGGGAACGGAGCCGGATGCCCGACGCGGTCCGCCGACTCGGTGGGGAACTGCCAGATGCTGCGCGTCCAGTTGACGAAGTCCTCGTTGGCGATGTCCGCCTTCTGCTCGGTCGCGTTGTCGAGTTTCAGCGGCGGCTTTGAGAAGATGAGAATGTATTCGTGCACATCGCGCAACACCGGATTGCTCGGGCTAGCGAATGACCCCCACGCCGTCGAGACGCCGACCGAGGCGCCTTTGTCCCAAATGATTTCGCCGCGCATCAGTAGGCCGAGGTCTTCGAGTTGGCGGGCGATGTACGCGTGCAGCGGCAGATACGGCTGCCGCCAGCAGCCGGCGACATTGACGCAGATGCGCCCGCCCGGCCGCAGCGTGCGCACGCACTCCGTCCACACCGCGTGCAGGTAATCGAGGTATTCGGGGAGCGGCAGGTCGTCGGTGTGTTCGGTGTAGGGCTTGCGGACATTGTAGGGCGGTGAGGTGACGACGAGCGTCACCGCGCCGTCGGGAATCATGGCGAGGCGCCGGCTGTCGGCGCGGAGGAACTGGTTGGCGGGAGGCGTCGGCATCACCGCCCTGATTCGACCCCTCCCCAGCCCCTCCCCGCAAACAGGGAGGGGCGAAAACAGAAACTCTGTCCCTCTTGCTCCCCTCTCCATGTCTGCGGGGAGAGGGGCCGGGGGAGAGGGGTTCTACCTGTAAGTGCGCGTCCGGTTGTTGCGGGAGTAATCCCCCTCACCCGGCCTGCGGCCATCCTACTTCGCCCTCGCGGTGCTCGGGCTTCGTAGGACAAGCCCTCTCCCGATTGGGAGAGGGACGACCGCGTCCACCAATCCTGTTTCCCCCCTCTCCCGAACTGGGAGAGGGAACGGAGAAAGCACTGACGCTTGTCAGCGGTAAGTGCGGGTGCGGTTATTGCGCGCCCGGGCGATGCGGCGGTAGCGGTCGTCGCCCCAGTAGCCCTCGAGCGGGGCGGAGGCCAGTTCCGCCTGCAGGCGCTCGGCGGGGGTGGGGCCGGCGGGCCCGGTCTTGGCCGGGGCGCGCTCTTTCACCAATTGGGTGTAGTGCTGTTGCGCCTGCTTGAGCGAACGGAAACCCTTCTGCACCTGCCCGTCGCACACCACATAGTACTTCCGGTCGTCGGGCACATTGCCCGTGCCCTGCTCCAGCGAAATGCCAGCCGAGTCAATCGCCTGCCGATACACGGTGCGGTTCCTCCCCAGGAGAGATGAGATGAGTGCGTGTGATCCGGCCGTTCACGCCACCGCTCCCGCCGCCACCGATTCGACATGGCGGCGCAGCCCCTCGAGCATCCGCACGGCGTTGGCGCGCGCCAATCGCTCGACAATACCGTGCACCATCGGGCCGACCAGCGGGATGCGGACTTCGGCTTTGAGGTGGAGCGTGAGGAGCGTGTGGCCGTTCTGCGCATCGAATTGCCACCAGCCCTGATAGGTGTCCCAATCACCCTTCGTGACATGAAACTCGGAGCGCCGCTGCGCGTCGTCCCAGACTTCCTCCTGTTCCCACTGCACGCTCATGCCGAGTTCGGGGACGCGGCCGATCCAACGCGTGACCGTGCGGGCGCCGTCGCGTTCGAGCACGACGACTTCCTTTACATCGGGGAGAAAGGTGGGATACTTCTCGACTTCCTTGGCGACGCTGTAAGCCAGTTCCGGCGGGGCGGCGATGGCTGTTTCCAGCGTCAGGTCGAGCATGCGTTAATTCTGTCGCAGGCGCGAGAGCATCTTGAGCCGCTTCTTGCGGGCTTTGCGCTCGCGGGTGCGCCGGGCTTCGAGGATGCGGCGCTTGCGGTCGCGGACTTCCTGGTCCACCGCGCCGAGCACTTCGACTTCGAACTGTTGGAACTTCTCGAAGTCGGCGGCAGTCCGAAGGCGCTGATAGTCGAGTTTCACGGGTTGTGTGTCAGTGCGGAAGTTCCCAACGCGGGGCGCAGTATAACAAGGCGCCCGCGGCCGGTCAAACCGGGGGCGAAGGGGTTAGTTTGAGAAGGCCGGCGCCGGCTGCGCCGCGGTGTGCGAGTTCCGGACCCGGGCCGCCGACTGCTCGATAACCAACTGGCAGGCCTCGGCCGCCACGCGGGACTGCAGGCGCACCATCTGGGCGGTGGCCTGGTAGTCGTACAGGGACAACAGGAGGCACTCGGTCCCCACCCGGCCGACATAGACATGCGTGCGGACGCCGTCGTGCGAGACCGCGGAGAAGTCCACTTCGCCCACCTGGCGGAGCAGTTCTTCCGCCGAGGCGTAGGTCCCCGCCGCCAGCGCGGCCAGTTCGATGACGCGGCCGTTGGTCTTGCCCGCCGAGCCGAGCACCGTGCCGCCGCGCGTCAACAGCACCGCGCAGTCGACGCCGGTGGTTTCGACCATCATTTCGAGGATGCTGCGCAACCGCAACCCCTCTTGCTGCGACAACACCATATCGTCCATCGCACGCTCACCGCTTCGGTGCAGGATTCCTGCCGCGGCCGCCCACACTGGCCGCTACCCGTCTATTCCACACCCGAAGCACCCGCCACCATGTGCGGAAATGGCCCTCCCCTGTGCGAAAAGGAGCCATGCGGGGATGAACCGTTGGGTTCAGGGGGAGGTCTTCTTCCCTGAATTGGGGCTCGGCAGTGCGTAACGAGCAGAAACCCTCGTTCCTAACTCTTCGCTTCTCGTGGGGCAGCGAGGGCCTTGAGGTTCTCCCAGCCGTGGAGTAATGCCAACACTGCAAGCAGCCCCACGCCCCACGAGAGCAAATGCGCAGTCCAGTACCACAACGGGGTCGCATCTTGGGATGGCCAACCAAAACCCCCTCGGAGCATTTCGGTGTAAACGAAGAAGGTGAAGAGCCACCCATACTGCACTGCACCGAGCGGCTTGCCCCAGCGCGTCTTGGCGCGAGCGGCGGAGGTCGTAGTGCGCCACAAGCGCACGTGTCGCACCAAGATCAAGACGCCCCCAATGAGCGTAACCAGCAGGGCCGGGATGACTAGCATGGGGTTAAGCAGCGCAAGCGCATTCGACCCGACAAACAGCAGAGAAGCATATAGCCCGTAAATCACCACCCAGTCCACACCCGAGTCGAGCAGGGCGCCGCGGTCGCTCGCCCGACCGGTCGCGCGCGCCACGCGGCCGTCCAGCAGGTCCGTTATCAGGATCGCCGCCATACACGCCAGCGTTATCCCCGGGAGGTCCTGGAGCCAGGCCCACACCACCGCCGCGGCGAGCGGGATGCGGCTCAGCGTCAGGACATTGGCAAGACTCATAGCGCCCCTCCCCCATTGGAGCGGCCGCGGGATGGCCGGTGCTAGTATCGGGAAGAATGAAGACGAACACAATGCGCCGACCGGCATTCCTGTTCCTCCTTGCGCTCCTGGCGCTGCTCGCCGCGCCGGCGGGCGCGCAACTGTCGCCGCAGGACCAGCGCGAGGAAGAGGTCGGCAAGCAGGTCCTCAAGCAGTTCGAGAAACAGTTGCGGAGCGATGCGCGGGTGGACCATGTCGCCGCCTTCCTGCTCCCGCAAGTGCAGCGCAAGACGCTCAATTGGGAGTTCTTCGTCCTCACCGGCATGGATGAACTGAACGCATTCGCGCTCCCCGGCGGCAAAGTCGTCATTACCGAGGCGTATCTGAACCTGCTCGGCGACGACGAACTCGCCTTCGTCCTCGGACACGAAATCAGCCATGTGGACCTGCGCCACTACGCCCGGATGGCGCGGCGCCAGCAGAACCAGACGCTGGCGCGCATCCTGCTCGGCATCGCCTTGAAGATGGGCACGCCCGAGATGGTGATGCTCGATGTTGCCGAGGCGTCGATCAACAGCGGCTACAGCCGCGACCTGGAGACCGAGGCCGACCAACGCGGATTCGAGTTCGCCGTCGGCGCCCATTACGACGCCGCCGGCGGCATCCGGGCGCTGGCGCGCCTGCAGGCGGTCTCGCAAGGCGACTGGCTGGGACGGCTGTTCGCCACGCACCCGAAACTCGAATCGCGCATGGCCGCCCTCGAAGCCGAGCAGCCGGCCGAACGCGGCCCGACAAGAATGCCCTTCGACCGCCCGGCCGGCGCGGCGACGACGCCGTGGGAGTATTGGGGCCGGGCCTTCCTGCCCGAAGTGGGCGTCACGGATTTGGCGCTGACGGTGGACGGCGCGCTGGTGAGCGACCCGGCGCCGGAGTTAGCGGTGCGCGCCGGACTGCAAGACGCGCGTGCGTTCCGCGTCATCAACGACGGCGAGGCGGCGGCGCTGCGGGTGCGGGCGATGGTGTCGGTGCGCGGGGCGCTGCCGGGCGAATGGCGCGGACGGCGAGTCGTGGTGCGCAGCGAAGTGCGCAACGCGAAGGACGGCACGCTCGTGTGGACGCCGCCCGACCAGGTGATCTCGGTAATGGAAACTCCGCTCGACGCCGCGCCTGGCAGCGCCGCTTCCGTGGTGAAGACCGACCCGGTCGGCGCTGCCGTCTACGACGGCGCGACGGCGCTCGCCCGCGACCTGACGAGCTACCTCATGAAGCGCCCGGCGCTGGCGCGGCCGCTGGAACTGCGCCCCGGTCCCCAGCCGCCGCGATAGAACATCGTGTGAAGGGGAGTGTGACGGGGATCAATTCCTTGTCGCTCCCCTCTCCCTGTGAACGGGGAGAGGGCTGCGCAGACTTGTGCAGCGAATGCAACTCCTGCCCCTTAGGGGCTGTTCAGTTTCTTGATCGCGTCGCCGAGGGCGGCGCGCACAGTCGTGGCGCTCGGCTCCTTCGTCAGCGGAGAATCGAGCACGAGTTCGCCGAGCGACGACTCGAACCGCACCCGCACTTTGGTCATGTCATCGTTCGGAAACCACACCGAACACCGGAACACATGGAACGGAATCGGCGACTTCGGCCATTGCTGACGCGCCAGCGTGACCGGTGCCTTCCAGGTAATTTGCAAGCCGTTCGGCTCCATCTGCACAATCTTCGGGTCCACCGGCAACCAGCGGATGGCGTACCAGCATGCCTCGATGACGACGCCGAGCGCGGCCGGGTCGGGCGGCGCGTCGCGGCTCCCTTTCGCCATAATCGACCGGGTGAGTTGCGAATTGGCCGGCGCGAACATCTGCGGCTCACCGGCCGGCGTGGAGGCATTCAGCGCGCTGACCACGGCCGCGTGCAGCGCCGGCCCGTAGTGCGCAACCGCCGCAGCGTCGACCGGCACAGTACGCCAAAGATCGCCGCCCCATGGCCCCACCGCCGCAATCAGACTCGATTCGGGCAGCGACGACTTGGCGTCGGCGAGCAACACGGTGTCCGCGGCGCCGTCGGCCTTCGGATCGGTCAGCGGCTGGTCATAGGTGACCGCGACGGTCACCGCGGTCGGGTTGACCATCCACGCCGGGGGCAGATTGCCGCCGGTGAAAGTGCTCTCGGTCGCCGCGGCCAGCGTGCGTTGGTTCAGCGGCGCCAATGCCTCGGACGCCGCGGCGATGGCACGGAACGGCTCGCTGTCGGGTGACACGAGGACGGGCCGCCCGTCCGGCCGCCAGAGCGTAATCTTCACTGGTTGCGGCGCTTCCGGGTTCGCCGGCAGCAGGCGCGTCAGGAGCGCCGACACTTGCGGTTCGAGCGCCACCGGCTGCCGGGTCAGGACTCGGCCCAAGTCCGTTTGCGCCCAGACGACGCCGCGCCCGCCCGGGATCGTCATACTGGGCACGCGCGCCAGAAACAACTCGCTCACCCGCATCGGGCGATTGGCGATGAATAACTGAATGGCATCGGGGTTGCGGGCGACATCGAACCCGCGCAGAAACCGCATCCGCAGTCCCACCGTTCCCGGCGGCGGCGGCGTGTTGGCCAGCCCCAGGTCCACCTTCTCCATCGGCGCCGCTTGCAGCGCGTCGATGCAGACCCGCAGCAGCGTTGCGCGTTCGGCAGCCGACAGCGCAGTGCCGACATCGGCCTCCGCCGGCCACATCACGCGGAAGGTGAACTGGTCGGCGGGAGGCACCTTGCTGGCCGGGGCTTGGGGAGTGAGTCGCGACAGCCCGTAGACGCCGCCGGCGACGACGATGAGGAACGCCACCACCACCAGCCAGGCGATGCGGGCGCGCCCGCGCGGGGACTGCCCGTCGCCGCGAATCATTCGCCTACTTGCCCGCGGCCAGCGCGGTCAGGAGGCGGCGTAACTTCTGCGCGCGTGTTCATCGGTCGCTCCTCCTGCATCAGTATAATGCCCGGCGTATGTCCGGTGGTTCCGACCGCGTCCTGACGCGCCCGTTCGTCTTCCTCTGGCTGGCGACCTTCTTCCACTTCGCCAGTTTCTTCCTGCTGATGCCCGTCATTCCGCTGTATGTGCAGGGGATGCGCGCCAGCGCCGCCGAGGTCGGCATCGCGGTCGCGGCCTTCACGGTGTCCTCGCTGTCACTGCGTCCGTTCATCGGAAAGTTGGTGGACCGCACCGGGCGCCGGCGCTTCCTGATTGCGGGCACCATCGTCTTCGCGGTGATGGCGCCGCTGTACGGACTGGCGCACAGCGTCCTCGCCGTCGTCCTGGTGCGCGTCATTCACGGGTCGGGGATGGCCCTGTTCACGACCGCATCGCTCACCGTCGCCACCGACCTGGCGCCGCCGCACCGCCGCGGCCAGGCGCTGGCGTGGTTTGCGATGGCGAACTCGTTGGCCATTGGCATCGGCCCGGCGCTGGGCGCCTTTCTCTGGGAGGCCGGCGGCACCTGGGCCGCCTTCGGCGCCGCCGCCGCGCTGTCGGCGCTGGGGTTCACGATGGCGATCAGTGTCGCGGTGCCCCCGCATCAGACGCACGCGGACGACGGCCCGCGCCGGCTGCGGCTTGTGCATCCCGCGGCCGTCGCACCGGCGTTGCTCATCTTCTCGCTGGCGCTCACCTACGGCTGCTCGACCGCGTTCGTTTCGCTCTTCGTGAAGGACCGCCACCTCGGCAACGCCGGGTGGTTCTTCATGGCCTACTCCGCGGCCATCCTGACGCTCCGGCCCTTCGCCGGCGCGCTCTCCGATCAGCGCGGGCGGCGCTATGTGCTGATGCCGGGGCTGGCGTGCGCGGGGTTGGCCGTCTGCGGCATCGGCTTCGCACAGACCGTGCCAGCGTTGCTCCTGCTGGCGGCGGCGTACGGGCTCGGCGTCGGCGCCGCGCAGTCCACCGTCATCGCGCTGACGATGGACCGCGTCGGCACGCACGGGCGCGGCCTCGGCGCCGCCACTTTCCTGTCAGCGCTGGAATTGGGGCTGGCCCTCGGCGCCAGCGGGTCGGGTCTGCTGCTCGACGCCACGAACACGAACTACACGGTGCTGTTCGCGGTCGTCGGCCTGGCGCCGTTGGTGGGCAGCGTGGCGACGCGGTGGGTTAAGGAGGGGGAATTGCTAGCCGCACCACCGGCACAGGAAGCCGATCAAATAGAAAGCGCAGTCGTGATTACCGGAGAATAGCGCCACACTCTCCCCTCTCCATTCATGGGGAGGGGCGGGGGGAGGTCAGGGCAGCGCGGCGACGCGGTATGTGAAGGAGGGGGAGCAGACACAAAGCGAAGCGCAAGCAGTCCCTCAGGGCTCAAACGGACCGGGGCACTCCCTTGTGAAGGGGGCTGACGGAAAGTGATTCAAGCGGTCCGGTTCTTGATTCCATCGAAATGCAAAGCCTTCAGACAAGATTCGCTTCGATTAGATTGCGGACGTGCTCAATCAGGACTCTTTCAAGCTCTTGATCGAAGTCACCATCGTAGGTTGGAGCTGCGGAACTCGTTCTGTAGATGAAGCCTTGTCCTTTATCATGAGAATAGGAAACAACAATCTCGCTTCCAACAAGCTCGGCAATGAATTCGATCTTCGTTGGCGACTTATGCGTCTTCCCAGGCCTTGAGAAGAAGATCTGCACAAGAGCCAGCTCGCTGTCGGGCTGGCGAGTCGGGCCAGCAGCGCCAGCCGAGAGTTGATGCTTCATCCTCTCAGAGATTCTATTTGCCGCCTTCGAAGCACGCCTGAGCGGATCGAGGAGTCTGCGCGTCACGTCAGCGTCTTCCTGAATGTGCGGCTGGCCAAAGTGATCTTGGATCTCCTTCCATTGTTCGTCCATTGTCGGCTCTTGTTGGGATGGAGCGAGAACGATGCCGCTCAGCTTAGACCGGAGTTCGCCTGCCGTCTGCCAGCGAAGATCAAGGTGTTCTTGGAAACCCCGGTCAAACAGACTCAGGAGACGCTTGAGGACTGGCTCTTCGACTCGAGTGTGAAGGATCATCCTCACGTCGTCCCTCTGGTGAGGCATTTGGCTCTTCTCGTTCCGCAAGGGCTCAGCGTGAATCCCCGTGAGCACGTAGAGGAGAATTCCAACACAAAACGTCACATCCGACCGACGATCGCGTTTGTTGTGGCTCCCCGGGGCGAACTCGGGCAGACGGAGTCTCCTATTCCCGAGCTCTTCGCCAATGCTTGTGACCTCGCTGTCCTCGTCCTCTTGGTTGAACGACAGGCCGAAGTCGACCAAGACAGGATCATTCTGCCGATCCGCCCGCAAGACGATGTTGTCGGCCTTGATGTCCCTGTGGAGGACATCATTCGCGTGGCAGTGCTCAATGATTTCGAGTAAGCCGAGTATCAGCTTGACAGCTGCGCGAGATTCAAGCGGGCCCTGGTCCGAGATGAGTTTCTGTAAGGTTGGGCCTTCAATCAACTCTGCCACGAGGTACAGCTCATAATCCATGAGATCCCACATTTCCGCGTTAGTATCTTCCAGTCGCGGAACTCCCCAATGATCGAGTGTGCGATATGCGGCAACCTCTCTGTACATACGCTTTCGTCGAACGGGGTCGCGTTGACTTTTCAGGATCTTGAGGAAGTAGCGCGGCTCCTGTGTTTCTTTGCTGCAGACAATCTTAGAAAACCCTTGGGCGCCACCCGGGCCGTCGGAGAGATGCACCCATCGCGCCTTCCAACTTTTCTCTGCTTGAGAGTGCTCAATCATATCGCCCGACGTCCTGCTTGAAATCATCAATCCAGTAAATCTTGTCGCTCAGGCTCTGTAGATCTGTGGCCACACCATACCTGAATACAACGAGTTCGAGTCTCTTGTCGAGCGTGTTCCTGACATACTCCATGCTGTCCATATAGTCGCCGTCACCAGAGGAGAGCATCAGAGTTTCGTAGCGGTCGACCAGCCTAAGTGCCATCGTCGCGATGCCTACGTCGACGCCCTTTTGAACCTGGCGATCAAACTCGTGAGAGCACGCAGGGCACTTAAGGTGCAGTTCTTTGAGCTTGTAGAGTCTAACTTGGAGATTTGGCCCGCTCGGGCGCGCGCACTTTAGCCATGTGTGGAAGCTGTCCTGAGCATCGCTCGGAGGATTTTGGGTTGCGTTGAAATAGTACGCCTGAAAAACCTTGCCATCCTCTTCGAGCTTGTCGCGCAGCTTGCGGTAATCCAATTGATATGCTGGTACAAGAGAATTCTGCGCGTACCACATGTAAGCCCCGTCGATCAGCCAAAGCCTGCGGTTATCTTCCGACACTTAGTCCTCCTCTCGCGGTGCAAGTGCGCATCGTCTTGCAAGGGCCCTCATCGATCACTCTGACACTGCCCAAATAGAATAGGGCGCGAGTCGTCGACGCACAAGTGCTGGCCCCGAAGGCTCTTTTTCTTCGGGTACACTAACCCCACCATGTGCTTCGTCGCCGAAGGCATGTCCGCCAATCTCACCACCATCGTGCCCGGCCTGGTGGTGAATGCCGGGCGGATGGAGTACAGCCCCGCCTGGGACTTGCAGAAGGCGCTCGTCGAGCAGCGCCGCGCCGACCGCATTTCGGATGTCCTGCTCCTGCTCGAACACCCGCCCGTTTACACCATCGGCCGCCAGGGCAAGTCGAACAACCTGCTCGCGCCCGCCGAGCGCCTGACCGCCCTCGGCGCAGAAGTCGTGTCCATCGACCGCGGCGGCGATGTCACTTTCCACGGCCCCGGCCAACTCGTCGGCTATCCCATCCTCGACCTGCGCCCGCGCGGGATGCTGCCGGTGCGCTATGTGCGCGCGCTCGAAGAGGCGCTCATCGCCGCGCTCGGCGACCTGAGTGTCGAGGCGACGCGCCGCGAGGGTTTTACCGGCGTCTGGACGCAGCGCGGCAAGGTGGCGGCGATCGGCGTACGCATCGCCCGCGGCATTACCAGCCACGGCTTCGCGCTCAATGTCACCACCGACCTGTCCTGGTTCGGGCACATCGTCCCTTGCGGCCTAACCGAGCCGGTGACTTCGCTTGCCGAATTGCTGCCCGCGCCGCCCCCGTGGGGGGCGGTCTGCGCCGCGGTCACGACGCGGATGGGCGAGCGCTTCGGGGTGGAGTGGCGCGAGGTCTCCCTCGACCAACTGCGCTCGCTGGTTTGATTCAGCACAGGGAAGATTGCTTTCCCTCTCCCTGACCAGGGAGAGGGTGGCCGCAGGCCGGGTGAGGAGGCGTCGAGTGGCGCGAGGTGTCGCTTGAGCAGCTGCGGTCACTGACCTAGCCGCCCTCTCCCCCTGGCCCCCTCTCCGACAAAGCGGAGAGGGGGGAACGACTATGACGGTTGCCGTCCAAGTTGCCGCGCGGCGCGGCGGAACTGCCAGACGCCGAAGGCGACCACCAGCGCCGTCCACAGCAGCGCGCCGGGTTCATCCATTCCCCACATCACGCCCCACTGCGCCCAAAGCAGGACATCCCATCCATAGCCGAACGCAAATCCGGCGCTGCGTTCCTGGGTGAAACGCTCCAGGTTCCACCCGGCGGCTGAACTCGCTAACGCATTGGAACCCGCGCCGCTGCCCACTGCAGCGACAAACAGCCAGCAACTGATGAACAGCACTTTCGCCACCAGGATGAAAATCAGCAACCGGACGACCGCCGCGCCCAGATTCTTGTGCCGCGCCCCAAACGCGGCGCCGAAGAGCGACCAGGCGAAGGCCGTGCCCGCTATCGAAACGGCATCCACGAGATAGACATGCCAGGGCAGCGTAGCGCCCCCACTAATGCCCCACTGCGACTGCGGCGACCCCGCAAAGAACACCGCGCCGAGCAGCAGCGGGCGCGCCGCCATCACCCAACCGGGCGTGACCAAGCCCCCCAAAATCTGTTGCGGCCGGATGCGGGTGGTGAGCAGTTCATCGAGCGTGCGCTGTGCCCGCCGGGCCTGAATGCGCGCCACGGTCGCAACGGGGGCAACCAATTCGGCGAACAGGAAGAGCGGACCGGGCAGCCAGGCCACCCATCCCGCGCCGCTGTCCGGTGCGGCGATGACGGCATTGAGAACACCTGCTGCGCCGAGGACTGCAAAGACGATGGTTCCATAGACCCACTTGCGGCCGCGCAGCAGGGCGCGCACTTCCGTCGCCGCCACCGGATTGAAGAACCAATTGAGGCGCACCGCCCGTTCCTACTTCCCGGCCACCGGTTCAGCGGCGCTCGCGCCGGCGTGCACCGCCTTCACCGCCGCTTCGACCTCGTGCTCCGGGAAGCGCAGGAACATGAGGAACGAAATGGCGGCGACGACGCCCGTGACCGGCCCCAGCAGTGTCAGCCCGAGCGGCGCGGGGGGCTGACCGCTCTGCGCGCTGCCCAGGAACAGCACCGTCAGCGCCAGCGCCGGCGCGCCCGCCTGCGCCGCTTTCAGCGCCGTCCCTTGCACGCCGAAGTAGAGCGCCTGCCGATTCACACCGGTGCGCGCCCGGTCGTAATCGGTGATGTTGGCGAGGATGGCGAACGGCACCGCGAACAGTCCGCCCAGCGCCAGTCCAATCACGATGATAAGGAAGTAGGCATAAGCCGAGTTCATCGCGTCGCTGCTCCACATCCCGAGTGTGGACAGCAGCGGGAGCGTCAACGCGAACCAGCCGACTGAGACCAGGAACGCAAGTTTCAGCCCGCGACGCCGCGACAATTGCAAGACACCCGGCAACGCGCATAGACCCGACAGCAACGCCACCGCCGACAACGCCCCTGCCGAGCCCTCCTGCCAGTGCAAGCGGTGCTGCACCAGGTACGGCATGGCGCTGACCATCACATACATCCCCCCTTGAAACATCACCTGGCTGACCAGATAGATGCGGAAGGGGCGGTTGTGCAGCACGGCCGCGATAGACGGGATGAGCGCCTGCGACGACGGCTCCGGCGGATGCGCGGCGTGCCGGGCCGAAATGAAGAGCGGCAGCGGCATCGTCACTAGCGCCAAGCCCGCCAGCACCCATGCCACCCCCGGAAACCCCAATGCGGGCAACAACAGCGTGGTCAAGACACCGCCCGCGATCAAGCCCCCGATCGAGCACAATCCTTGCATTGTCGCCAGACTGGCGCGGTCCTGCGCGGTCTCGGCCAATTCCGGCAGCATCGCCAGGTAGGGCCCGGCGTAACCGGTGAACGCCATGAAATACACCAATTGCACTACAAGGAGATAGGCGAAGTTGGCGCCGGAAGCCGTCGCTGTCGGCGGGTGCCAGAGGAGCAAATGCGTCACCAGCAGCACCGGAATGCTCAACAGCATGAACGGCTTGCGCCGCCCCCAGCGCGTGCGCGTCCGGTCGCTCCAGTAGCCGATGGTCGGGTCATAGACGCCATCGGTGAGCCGGCCGAGCGCCACGGCCAGCGAGAACATACCGCCGGTCAGCAAGACAGTGCGGCCCGCCATGCCTGGCACATAGAACTTCTGCAGCCAGAACGCGAAGTAATAACTGATGAGACTGAAGCCGAAAAAGCCGAGGCAGTACAGAAGCCGATCCCGCCGCGCCAGCCCGACCCGCCCACCTTTCCCCTCCCCCGCGCCCGTGGTCACGCTCTCCTCTTCCCTCCGGTCTTCCCGCCCCCCTCTTCCATCTCCCGAATGCTCACGATCTCCCGCTCGTTCGCAAGAGTTCGCGCAACTGCTCCACATCCACGCTCCGCGGCGCGACGTCTTGCTCGAGCGCCAGTGCCGCCGCCGTCCCCGCCGCCCAGCCCAGGTTGGTCAGCACCGGCTCCAGGCGGAGCGTGCCGTAGCCGACATGCGTCCCGCTCGCGCAGACGGGCACGAGCAGGTTCGGCGCCGCGGGTGTTGTCATCACGCCGAACGGGATGTCATACGGCTTCACATTCGCCATAAAGAACCCCTCCGCCCACGGCGTCGCTTGGCCGGGACAGTACCACTGGGTGGCGTGCGAATCGAGCGGATAACTGCCGACGGCGATGCCGTCGGCGCGCTCGCGGTCGCGCTGCGCGTGGCGCTGCGTGAAAGTCACATCGCCGACCAGCCGCCGCGCCTCGCGCACATACAACTGCGGCGGCCAGTGGTCGCTGTCCACGAACTCGTCGCGGCACAGGCCGAACGCGCCCGCCGCGGCCTGCAGGCGCGGCGGCACGCGCGGGTCGGTCTGCACGAACTTCCACCAGCCCAACTGATAGTCACGGTGCGCGGCGGCGATGCGCGCCCGCTCCGCGGGCGTCGCGGTCGGATAGGCGGTGTTGCCTTCGATGCAATCCATCGATTGCCAGCAAAAGCCCCAGTTGTTGCAGTCGTATTTTTCGTTGGGGAGTTCGGCGAGGAGCACGAGGTCCTGCAGGCGCGCATTCGGCTTGGCGCGCAGAAACTGCATGAGCAGGTCGTAGGTCGTCGGGTCGTAGGTCGTGGGGGCAGGGAACGGAACCCGGATGCGCGGGTCCGCCGTCAGGCACACGCGATAGCAATAGGCCTGCACGCGCGCATCGCCCTCGCCGGTGCTGCCGTCCCCGGGCCGGGCGCGTTCGGGGTCCCAATAGAGCAGTCCCGCATACTCCTCATCGAACTCTGCGCGGCTTTCGCGCCCGACGCGGAGCTGGCACCCCGCGGCCGCCAGCAAGTCGCCCTCGTAGGTCGCGTCCACCCACACCCGCGCCCGCCACACCGTCTCCCCGCTCACCAGCTCCTTCACTTCCCCATTCACTTGTCTCAATTCCCTGATCACCGCATGGCGCTCCAGCGCCACGCCTTCCGTCTCCGCGACCCACCCCTCCAGCACTTCCCGCGCCACACGCGGCTCGAAGTGCAGCCCGCCGCGCGACGCCTGCTCCTGCGGCGACCCCTCGCCATACGCGGCGAGATAGTGGGCGTGCACGCGCCGCTGGAACTCGCGGAAGAACCCGCCGACCGTCTCCGGCTTACCGATGTCGGTGCGCGAGAGGCCGCCGGTCAGCATCCCGCCCAGGTGCGCGCTCGGTTCGAGCATCGCCACCGTCCGCCCCGCTTGCGCCGCCGCGATCGCTGCCGCGATGCCGGCGGGCGTGGCGCCATAGACGAGCACATCCACCTCACGGGTCGTGGGCACACCCTTTGATTCGGTGCAGAAGGAGCGGTTCCCGCAGTCAGTCCGACAGCGTGTACCGGGTCATGCGCCCGCGGTCCCAGTAATACACCGCACTGGCCTTCTCCCACCACGTCACCACGAGAGCATCATGGCGCAACACCAACGGCTCGTCCTCGAACGGCGATCGGAGAATTCGCGCGCGCATGAGCGACAGCGGAGCCCAGACGCCATACTCACGACGGCCCGGCTCAATGACATACCAGTTCGACCGCCAATCGCGCGGAGCACGATCCACGATGCCGACACGGTACCGTTTCGCTCCGGCACTGACCTTCAGCAGCAACAGGTCACCATTCCCCGCGTCCGCATACGCGATGAGATCCAGCCGGCCATTACCGTCAAAATCACCGATGACCGCCGCCGGACACTGCGCGTCATCATATCTATACTCACGCACAATGGTCGGAAGAAAGTCCTTTGCTTCGAGGAGACGCAATCGCGGATCGAATTGCCTCAGCGCCGCTTCAAGACCGGCTGCGAGGTCGATGCGCCAGCCTGCAGTGATCCGGATGATACGCGCCGGTTCGACTGGAGTCCCGGTGCGCGCCGCGCCAAGATAGAGGACCGCGAGCAGTGCCAGAGCGCACGGACGATAGTGGTGCAGCAACCAAACGATCCAGTGTCGACCGATCAACTCATCCCCGTCGAAAGGCCCAGAAGCAAGGGCGGCACTTGCGTGCCGCCCTGCACACCAGATTTCCTCGTTTCCTCTTTTCCTCTTTTCCTGTCGCTACTCGCCCTACCAGCGCATCTGATACCCCAGGTTCGGCGCCATCTCGCGGATGCTGAACGCCATGCCCTCCTGCGGCAGGCCCAGCGGCGCGTCGGGCCGCGGCGCATCCATATACATCACCACGCCGACGGTCGCGGCGGCGAAGAACAGCGTCTCCAGACTGTTGTCATTGTTTGGCACGATCAGCGCCAGGCCGATCGCCGCCAGCGTCGGCGCCACCCACTTCTTGCGCTCGCGGTCCGTCCGGGCGCTGAATTGCAGCGGAATGCGCTCGGCGGGATGCAGCACTAACGGCGCGCTGCCCGCCTCCGTGAATCCGAAGCCCAGTTGCAGCGCGGGCGCCGCCGGCGCCGGGGTCAGCGCGAGGGAGTGCGACCCGTCGAATGCGGCGCTCGGCCGCGCCAGCGCAATCAGGGCCACGCCCGCGGCCACGGTAATGACCATCATCTTCCGTGTCATCGAAAGCACGCTCGGTCCTCCTCTGCCGTGAAGTTCTGCCCTGCGCTCCAACTTCATTGTCCCGAAAAGCACGCGGGCGTCAATCCCATTCCTCGATCTCCCCTCTCCGTGAGACGGAGAGGGGACGGGGGTGAGGTCGCGCGTTCCCCCTCACCCGCCCCTCGACTGCGCTCGGGGCACCCTCTCCCGTTTGGGAGAGGGACTGCGCATCTTCCCATTCACAGAGTCGCCCCTCCCTGTTTGCGGGGAGGGGACGCGGGAGGGGTTGTTTCTCCATTCGTCGAATCGAATGTGCATCCAACCCCGGAGGTCACCGATGCCCAAGCAGAGCGCAGCCGCCCTGGTGAAGGGCCTGAACGGCGATATGAACCTCGAACTCGGCACCGTCATCCGCTATCTGGTGAACGCCTCGACCGTCAGGGGACTGCTCGGCCACGAGGCGCGCGAACTCTTCCTCAAGGAAGCCGCCGAAGAACTCCAGCACGCCACCTTCTTCGCCGACAAGGTCGTCGCGCTCGGCGGGACGCCCAGCATCACGCTCGGCAAACTGCCTATCTTCACCGACGCCCGCAAGGCGCTGCAGTACGAATACGAGCACGAACTGGGCGCCGTCGAGGAGTACACCAAGCGCATCGCCCAGGCCGACAAGGCCGGCGAGATCGGCCTGCGCGTCCGCATCGAAGAAATCCTCGCCGACGAACAGGAGCACGCCGAGTCGCTCGCCCGCCTGCTGCGGTAGGGGAACGGTCAAGACTGCCTGGTTTTCTTGATCCGATGCTGCCCGAATTATCGGGATTCACGGCGGACGAGATTCTTTGCGACAACAAGAATCACAAGGCCGAGCAGAGCCACTTCAAAGGCCTTCTGAAACATCGGCACGTCTGGGCTTGACAGTCGAACAAGCGCGACCACCATGACGCCAGCAGCGAGCCCTGCCCAGGACCTTGAGGCAACGCGACCGAGTAGGGTCGAAACGCCCCACCAGAGTCCTCCAAGAACCGCGAGTATTAAGCCTCCAACCAGCGCGAGGCCCGCTGCCCTATCCGGACCGAATAGCCCAAGTGCGGTAATCAATAGAAGTGCGAACAATACGCCCCAATCGCCGACGCGTTGAGCCCGCAACGCATCCCTGGCCGGCAGGGACGGCTGCAGCCTACTCTCAGACTTGTCTTTCCGAGTCATCCTCATCGCGTTGAACAAAAGACTCTGGTCGAATTGACCCCAACTGGGGTTATCTGTCAGAGACGAAAACCCTTTCGAGGGCATTCGATGCACGGAAGTCCACTATGCGCTAACATCGCGGCAGAGGAAACTGGCGTGCGGCGAAGGACTGAGCAGTGAAACAATTGCGCGGCACGCGCGCGGCGCTCCTCGCCGCCCTCGCGCTCGCCCTCCTCGCCCCCCGCGCCGAGGCGAAGAGTTTCTCCTTCCCCGTCGTCTCCATCGCCGCCACGGTGTTGCCGAACGGCGACATGCAGGTGGTCGAAGACCGCACCTTTGCCTTCCACGGCAGTTACCACTGGGCCGAGTACACGCTGCCGCCGACGCCCGGCGTCACCATCCGCGACTTCGCCATCCGCGAAGGCAACACCATCTATCAGCAGTCCGACAGCCAGTCGGCCGGCACCGTCGCCTGGAACGCGCTGAACGGCGGCCTCGACGCCCGCTGGTATTACAGTGCCTCGAATGAGCAGCGCACCTTCACCATTTCCTACACTGTAGAGGGCGCCGCCGTCGCCCACCCCGACGCCGCAGAACTCTATTGGAAGTTCATCGGCACCGGCTGGGCCCCCGGCACCGACTCGGTGCGTGTCCTCATCACGCTGCCGCCCGGCGCGCAAAAGAGCGAACTCCGCGCCTGGGCGCACGGTTCGCTCTGGGGCAACATCGCTATCGAGGACGGTCAGCACATCACGCTGGCGCTCGAACAGTTGCCCGGCAACACTTGGGTGGAAGCGCGCGTCATCTTTCCGAACCGCCTCCTCACCAACCCGCGGCGCCGCTCACGCGACGACATCATCCCTTACGCGCTGTCGCAAGAACAGGAGTGGGCGGGCGAGGCCAACGCCACCCGCGCCCGGGCCCGCGACGAATTGACCGACAGCCGCGTCGACTTGTCGCGCCGCATCACGCTGGTGCGGTACTTGCTGCCGCTCGCCGCGGTCATTCTGGTCCTGGTCATTGTGGCCTGGGTGACGGCCTTCAACCGCTACGGCAAGGAACACCGGCCCGACTTCGACGGCATGTACTTCCGGGAAGCGGTCCCCGGCTACACGCCGGCGCAGGCGGCGATGCTGTTGCAGTGGGGCGCCGTGCCCGACCAGGCCATCACCGCCACGATGCTCGACCTCATCCGCCGCGGCGTCATCGCGGTCGAAATGCGTTCGGAAGTGCGGCCGGTGCTGCTCGGGCTGCTCGGCGAGAAACTGAAGCGCTCCTATGTCTTCACCCGCCGCGACCACACCGATGCCGCGGCGCGGGCCGGTGCGCTCAGCGCCTCCGAGAAGTATCTGATGGAAGAGTGGTTCGACACGATGGGCGACGGCACCAAGGTCTCGCTTGATGACCTCCTCGAATACGCAAAAGCGCACCGCATGGATGTCTATAACGACTTCAAAGAGTGGAAGCGCCTCGTCCAACTCGAGAACACGATGCAGATTACCGAGCGGCCCTCCGAGACGGCGATGGGGCTGACTGTCGCCGGCGGAATCCTGCTCCTCGTCGTCACTGCCGGCCTCGGCGCCATCGGCCTGCCCGTGGCGGGCGTGCTGCCCTACGGCATTCCGATTGTCGTCGGGCTGGGATTGGTGGGTCTGTTCTCCGTGGCCACTTCACCGCTGATGCGCCGCCGCACGCAGCAGGCCGCCAACGACACCGCGCGCTGGCAGGCCTACCGCCGCTTCCTCAACGACTTCTCGAACATCAAGGATATGCCGGCACCCGCGGTGGTCCTGTGGGAGGAATACCTCGTCTACGGCACCGCGCTCGGCGTCGCCACCGAAGTCATCAAGTCGCTTGAGAAGGCCTATCCGCATATGCCCGAGATGAGCCAGTCGCCGCTCCTCATGTTGGCGACGACGCAAGGCCCCGGCTCGATGGACGGTATGAGCGCACTCTCGCACCTGACCTCATCATTCAGCCAGACGATGGCGATCGCGGCGAGTTCGCCGTCGTCGGGCGGCGGGTTTGGCGGCGGCTTCAGCGGCGGCGGGGGCGGCGGGGGCGGCGGCTCCGGCGGCGGGGCAGGATAGAGAGAACAGCGTGCGTTGTGCGTAGTACGTCGTACAGTAGGAACAGCGCGAACGGCTAGTCTCATTACCATTTGACTGCCTACGCACTACGCACCACGCACTACGAACTCTCCCTTTGTCACCGTCACCGCCTCCCCGCCGAGTTTGCAGCGCACCCCCTCGACACGAACCCGGATGACGCCGGTGCGCGCGGAGGCCTGAAAGCCGACGAGTTCCGCCTTGCCGAGTTTCGACTGCCAATAAGGCCCCAGGCAGCAGTGCGAGGAGCCGGTCGCCGGGTCTTCGTCAATGCCGGCGCCGCCGGCGAAGAAGCGCGACACGAAATCGTAGTCGGCGCCGGCGCGTGCTTTGGCCGTGACGATGGCGCCGCGCGTCAGCAGTGTCCGCAGCGCGGTGAAATCTGGGCGCAGCCCGCGCACGACCTGCTCGCTCTCCACCTCAACGAGGTAGTCAAACCGGTTTTGCCCGGTGAACTGCGCCGTCACCCCCAGCGCCTCCAGCAATCCGGGCGGCGCGGCGATTGCCTGCGCCGGCTCGGACGGAAAATCAAGTTCGATCCAGTCGCCGCGCCGCTCGGCGCCGAGGACACCACTGGCGGTGTGGAAGTGAATCGGGCGGTCTGCGGGGCAGCGCCCCTCCTGCCAGAGGATGTGCGCAGACGCGAGCGTCGCGTGCCCACAGAGCGCCACCTCGACCGTCGGCGAGAACCAGCGCAGGTCGAAGTCCGCGCCCCGCGGCACGAGGAACGCCGTCTCCGACAGGTTCATCTCCCGCGCCACCAATTGCATCCACTCCGCCTCCGCGTGGCGCTCAAGCAGGCACACGCCCGCCGGATTGCCCGCGAACGCCTGCGCGGTGAAGGCATCGACATGAAACAGCGGCAGGGATCGTGTCACGGGGCCAGTGTAAGGTGTCACCGTCGAAAAGTCAGTTGCAGTTCCGACACCCGACACCCTCCTCCCCCCCGCAAGGCGGAAAATCAAAGGGCTTTGTCAGGCCTTGCCCCAGCCGGGCAACTTGCTGGCTTGCTTCACCCAGGCGGCGAGCCGAGTCTCGTCGAACGGGTCGTCCTCGTGGATGTCGATCCAGCGCCCCACCTTGCCCGTGCCTCCGGGTGGAACGGGTCGCAGCGATGGGCCTTGAAAGAAGGCCACCTTGATGTAGCGGGCGTAGACATGGAACGACAGGAACCAGCCCTGGCCCTCGACGCCGTAAAAGGGCGAGTTCCACTTCACGGCCTTGCGCACCTTGGGCACGGTGCGCACGATGAGCGCGTCGAGGCGTTTCCCAAGTTCGCGCTTCCAGCCCGGCATCGCGGCGATGTACGCCTGCACGGGGGCGTTGCCCTCCGCCTTCGCGATCTGCGGGTTGCCGCCCGAGAGGCGGACGACCTTCTTGCCCTTTCGCACCTTCATCGCCTTCGCCTCCTTCGCACCGGGCTTGGCCTTCGCGCCGGCCTTCGCCGGCGGGCCATTCTGGGCCACCGCGGCCTTCACGAGCGCCTTGAACGCGCCCGGGTCGACCGTCTCCCCTTCGTGGATGTCGATTGCCCTTCGCGTGTTGCCTGCCAAGCTGGAATTGAAGAGGCGCGATGGGTCTGGGATGCTGGCCCCCCGGGCGAATGTGAGCTTCACGACCTTCGTGTACGCCTCCCCGGTGCAGACATTCCCGTGGTGCGACCAGACCGGAGTGCCCATCCACTTCCACTCCTCGGTCATCTCGGGGTCGGCTGCCAGAATCAGCGCCCGCATGCGGGCCAGGGTCTCCCCGCGCCATCCCCCCAGGTCGCGGATCCGCTGGTCGATGAGCCGGGACGCGGGTTTCCCGGTCGCTCGCTCATGGCTCTTCATACTTGCTCGGACCACTCCCTTCGGGTTCCTTCTCAATTATTCATGGTGTTTTGTCATCAAGACACTTGCTTCTGAAATCGGAAAGTTCAATCTGGTGGGCCCGGCGAGACTCGAACTCGCGACCTTGGGATTAAAAGTCCCCTGCTCTGCCGACTGAGCTACGGGCCCGCGAAAAGCATACGGGGTCAGGGAAGGGGTGTCACGGGAAGCGGGAACCGCTTGCCCGGCCCTGAACGGCCGGGCTGAATCCAACGAGGTGCCGTCCGAGTACCGGCCCTTAAGGGCCGGCCAAAGCACTTCCGCTTCGGATTCAGCCCGGGGCTTCAGCCCCGGGCCAAGGGGCCTGCGTAGTTCCCGTCACACTTTCCCCGTTTCACTTTCCCCGTCACTCCCCCGCTTCCGCTGCCGGCGCCGCTGCGGGCGCACGGCTGCCGATGCGCAATTGGTCGAGCAGCGAGTAGACGACCGGCACCAGCACCAGCGTCAGGAACATCGACGACAGCAGCCCGCCGATGACGCAAATCGCCATCGACTGCCGCAGTTCCGCGCCCTTGCCGATGCCGAGGGCGATGGGCAGCATCCCGAAGACGATGGCAGCGGTCGTCATCAGGATCGGCCGCAATCGGCGCGGCCCGGCGCGCAGGATGGCCTCGGTGCGGTCGAGCCCGCGGGCGCGCAGCGTGTTGGTGAAGTCCACCAGCAGGATGGCGTTCTTCGTCACGACGCCCATCAGCATCACCAGGCCGATCATCGACATCATGTTCAGCGTTTGGTGCGTCAGCAGCAGCGCCAGCACCGCGCCGATGAGCGAGAACGGCAGCGACAGACTGATGGTGAACGGGTGGATGAACGATTCGAATTGCGCCGCCAGAATCATATAGACGAATAACACCGCCAGCCCGAGCGCGAACAGGATGCTGCCGAAGACTTCCTGAATCTGCTGCGCCTCGCCGGCGTAGACGATTTCATAGCCGGGCGGCAGTTGCATCTTGGCAATGCGCTCCCGCGCCGCGCCGATGACCGCGCCCGACGGATAGCCGGCGAGCAGGTTACCGGTGATGTGTACGGTGCGCGTCTTGTCGGTGCGCGTCACCAGCGTCGGGCCCGAGGCCCCGCGCTCCTCCGTCAGCGCCGACAGCGGGATCATCGTCCCGTTCACCGCCGCGATGGGCAGCGCGCCCAATCCCGCGACCTCGTTGCGGTCCTCCGGGCGCACCTGCACGCGCACATCGTATTCATCGCCGCCGGTGCGGTAAGTGCCGGCGACGGTGCCGTCCACCGCGGTGCGCAGCGCGCCCGCAATCTGCGCCGCGCTCAAGCCAAACTCCGACGCTTTCGTGCGGTCAATCAGGAAGTGTGCCTCGGGCAGGCCGGGCTTCGGCGTCACCTGAATGTCCGTCAGCCCGGGGATGTCCTTGACCGAGTCCGCGGCTTGGCCGGCGAGAGCGAGCAGCCGGTCGAGGTCGGGCCCGCGCAATTCGACATCCACCGGCGACTGCGCGCCGCCGCCCGTCGCGCTCGCCACCGACAGCCGCGATTTCGCCCCCGGCAACTCGGCCAGCCGCGTCCGCATTTCGCTCATAAACGCCCACGACGACTGCGTGCGCTCGGTCTTCGGCTTCAACTTGATTTTGAACAGCGCGGTGTCGGCGCCACTCGCCGGCCCGCCGAAGAACCCGCCGCCCGTCCCCACCGACCCGACCGCGGTCAGCACGCGCTCGACCGACGCATGTTTCAGCAAAATATCTTCCACGCGCCGCGCTGTCCGGTCAGTGTCGTCGAGCGCGGTGCCCGGCGGCAGTTCGACGGTCAGGTTCAGGTCCTCCCGCTCCGTCGGCGGAATGAACTCCACACCCAATTTCGGAATCAACATCACGCTCACAATCAGCACGACGACACCGATGATGACCACGATAGCGCGGTGGCGCAGCGCCCACGCCAGCACCGGCCGGTACGACGCGTCGAGCGCTTCGAGGAACCGCCGCAGCGGCCGCAACAACAGCGGCTCGCGGCCCGACGGGGGCCGCAGGACGCGCGACGCCAGCATCGGCGTCAGCGTCAGCGACACCAGCAGCGACACCAGCACCGCGAAGGTCACCGTCATCCCGAACTGCCGGAAGAATTGCCCCGGCAGCCCGCGCATAAACGCGATGGGCACGAACACCGCCACGATGGTCATCGTGATGGCCGTCACTGCTTGGGCGATTTCGCCGGTGCCGGTGCGCGCTGCGCTCATCGGCGGCTCGCCTTCTTCCACATGTCGATAAATGTTTTCGATGACCACGATGGCGTCGTCGATGAGCATCCCGACCGCCAGCGCCAGCGCCAACATCGAGAGCACATTCAGCGTGTAGCCGGCGAAGTACATCAGCCCGAACGACGAAATGATGGAAGTCGGCAGCGCCGTCGCCGCGATGACCGTGCTGCGGAACGACCGCAGGAACAGGAACACCACCACCACCGCCAACAGCCCGCCGTAGAAAATGTGGCGCGTGACATCCTCCACCGACTCGCGGGCGAAGGCGGCGCCGTCGATGACGACGCCCAATTGCGTGTGCGGCGGCAGTTCGGAGCCGAGCCCGGCGAGCACTTTCTGCACGGCATCGGAGGTCTGCACGATGTTCGCATCCGCCTGTTTCTGTACCGACAGGGCCACCGCGTCGGTCCCATTCAGGCGCGTGTAGGTCTCGCGGCGCTTGAAGGTGTCTTCGATGGCGGCGAGGTCGCGCAGCGGCACCGGCCCCCGGCGCGTCGTCAGCCGCAGGCCGCGCAGCGTGTCGAGATTGTCGAATTCGGCGGGGACCCGCACCGTCAGCCGCTGCCCCCCCTGGTCCACAAACCCCGCCGGCACATTCAGCCCCTCCGACGAAATGCCGCGCACCAGGTCGCCGAGCGTCAGGCCATACGCTTCGAGCCGCCGCGCGTCGACGGTGACATGAATCTCGCGCTCCAGCCCGCCGGTCAGGAACACCGCCGCCACGCCCGGCACCCGCTCCAGCCGCGGCTTGACGACATCGTCGGCGAGGCGGCGCAATTCCGTCAGCGGCAGCGGCCCGGTCAGCGCCAGGTCAATGATGGGGATCGCTTCAAAATCGAGTTTGCTGATGACCGGGTCTTTCGAGTCCGTCGGCAGCAGCGCCCGCACCGCCCCCACCCGGTCGCGCACATCCTGCGCCGCGACATCGGGGTCGACACCGATCTGGAACTCGATGTTGAGCAGCGCCGCGCCTTCCGAGGCGTACGCCGTCACCGTCTTGACGCCGCTGATCGGCGTCACCGCGTCCTCGAGCACCTTGACCAGTTCCGTCTCGACTTCGCGCGGCCCGGCGCCCGGATAGGGCACGGTCACCGTGACGAACGGAATCTTGATGCTCGGGAACAGGTCCATCCCCAGGCGCGAGTAGCCGATGTAACCGACCACCAGCAACGCCGCCATCGCGACCACGACAGTGACGGGCCGGCGGACCGCCAGACCCCAGAGGCCCATCGCTAGCCCTGCGCGACGACGCGCACCCGGGCGCCGTCGCTCAACCCCGCCTGCCCTTCAACCACCACCTGCTCGCCCTCCGACAATCCCGACTTCACTTCGAGGCGGTCGCCCTGCCGCAGGCCGACGGTCACTGCGCGTCGCTCGACGGTCTCGCCCTTCAGCACGAATACCGCCGGCTCTCCGGTCTCCGGCACGGCGCGCCGCGGAATGACGAGTACGCCCGGATGCTGCTCGGTCGCAATCTGCGCGCGGGCGAAGCGGCCGACCTGCAGTTGCCGAGACGGGTCTTGCAGCGCCAGATCAATGGTGAACATGCGCGTCGCCGGGTCAGCGGCCGGGTGCAGTTTCGACACGGTGCCGGTGAACTGCGCGGCGCCCAGCCCGTCCACGGTCACCGTCGCGTGCTGACCGACCGCCACGCGCCCCATATCTTCCTCGCTCACCTGTGCGCGCAGCACCAGCGTCGACTCGTCCACCACGGTCACCACTTCCGTCCCCATCTGCACCGCTTCGCCGGGTTCGATCAGCCGCGCCGCGACGACGCCGGTGATCGGGCTGCGGATGAATGCGTTGTCGAGGTCCAGGTGCGCGGCGCGCAGCGCCGCCTGCGCCTGCGCGACCCCCGCCTGCGCCTGCTTCACATCCTCTTCGGCGGCTGTGATGTCCTCGGCGCGGGCGCCCGCCTGCACCAGCCCCAGCCGCTCCGAGGCGCTTTGGAATTGCGCCGACGCCTGCTGATACGACCAGCGCGCCCGGTCCACATCCTGCTGCGACACCGCACCGCTGGCAAACAAGACCTCCATGCGGTGCAGTTCCGATTCGGCGTTGTCGAGCGTCGAGCGCGCCGCGCGCACCGCTTCTTCCGCCTGTCGGATTTCCTGCGGCCGCGCGCCGGCGCGCAACGCCGCCAGCCGTGCAGCGCTCGATCCCACGCGCGCGGTGGCCAATTGCAGCGACGCCTCGGCCTGTGCCACGCGCGCCCGCTCGTCCGCGGACTCCAATTCCACGACCACCTGTCCGCTGCGTACGCGGTCGCTCTCGCGCACCAGCACGCGCGCGACGCGGCCGCTCACCTTCGACGCCAGCGTCGCGTGGTTCAGCGGCAGGATGGAACCGGTCACTTCGAGCAGCGCCGTCAAGTCGGCGCGCTCGACGGCGGCCACCTGCACCGGCACCGCCGCCGGTCCCGCCGGCGCCGGCGGCTTCCCGCGCCCCCGCAATGCCAGCGCGCCCCCGCCCGCCAGGACAACTACGATGACAACAATGATGACCGCCCGCTTCGCTTTCATCGCTCCGCCTCCCCTGGCGCCGTGCCCAGCGCGCGCCGCAGCCGCGCCCGCGAGAGCAGCACATCGTATTGGGCGTTGACCTGGTTGGTGCGCACCCGAGTCAGTGCCACTGTCGCATCGGTCAGTTCCACCGGCGTCCCCAGGCCCGCCTCATAGCGGACGCGTGCAATGCGCAGCGCTTCCTCCGCCTGCGCCACCGCGGTCTCAACCGCCAGCACCCGTTCCTCGGCGGCGCCGAGGTCGAGCCGCGCCGTCCGCACTTCGAGCGCCACTTGCGCCTCGACATCGCGCACCCGCGCGTCCGTCGCCGCCAGCAGCGCCGCCGCGCTCGCCTGCCGCGCCCGCGTCACGCCGCTGTCGAAGATTGGCAGCGCCACTGTCAGCGACAGGTTCCAGAACATAGGCCGTCCGGCGAACCCCGACGGATTGGCGTCGAAATCGTAGTCACCCCCCAGCGACACCACCGGCGCGCGACCGCTCCCCGCCAATTTGATGCCGAGTTGTGCGGCGCGCCGCTGCGCTTGCGCTTCGGCCAGTTCCGGTCGCCGTCCCAGCGCCGCAGCCATCGGGTCGTCCGGCATCCGCAGCGCCGCTGCGCCCGCCGACGCCGTATCGAGCATCAACGCCCCATCCACCGGCCGCCCCAGCGCGCGGTTCAACGCCGTCTCCGCCGTCAGCACCGCCGCCTGCGCCGCCACCAACGCCTGCCGCCCGTCCGCCACTTCCACTTCGACGCGCAAGACATCGAACTCGGGCGCCGCGCCGGCATCATGGCGCGCCTTCGCCACCCGCAAGTGCTCTTCGTCCGCTGCCAGCGAGGCCTCCGCCACCGCTTGCAGCGCCTGCGCGCGCAGGACCGCCAGGAATTGCACTTCCACTAACAGCGCCACATCCAACACGACCCGGTCGTGCACCGACTCCACCGCCAGCGCTTGCAGGGACTGCGCATCGGCCGCCGTCCGCAACTGCCCCGACCAATCGAGCGGCAACGCCAGTGCGAGCGCGCCCGTCGTCGTCTGCGGCGTGCCCACTGACACTGTCTGCGGGCCGTCGGGCGTGTCCACCTCGAATGTCGGAATCGGGCCCGTGCGCGCGTGGCGCGCCGTGACGGTGAGCCGCGGCCCCAAGGCGCCGCGCGACGCGCCCGCCAGCGCCCGCGCGCTCGCCACCTGCGCCTCGCTCATCTGCACCAGCGGATGGTTGCGCACGCCTTCCGCGACGGCCTCAGGCAGCGCGAGCGGGGCCGGCACATCGGCCCGCGCCCCCGCCGCCGCGAGCGCCGCCATTGTCAACACCGCCACACGCATCGGAACGCGGGTCGTCCGCACCGACTGCCTCCTTGCCGGCGCGCTCCCGCGCGCCCGGGCCTCCATGAAGATGTCCACCGTTCGCCGCGCGGTCGCGCGGCGGGCCAACCAGCCACCCGCTTCGGGGGGGCTCCAGCGCCGCGTTACGCCGCGGATCGAGGGTCGTGTGCCTCCACATCTTCGGACGGCGGCGCGGCCACTTCCGCTGCCTGGACGGGAGCCGTCCCTGCGGCGGACGCCGCTTCTGTCTCCCCGAAGAACAGCGAATAACTCGCCCCCAGCAGCACCCCGTAGATACCATGCGACATCGCTGTCACTCTGAGCGGCAACGGCGTCACCAATAGCTGCGGCGCATACCGCGCCCACCACTCGTGCATCGCATGCAGCGGCGTCATCGGGCCAATCAGCCACACCGCCGCCCCGTACACCACTCCGAGCACCGCCCCTCCGGTCGGGTTCGACACCGAATCGCGCAGCAGCACGCCGAACAGCGCCCCCACCGCCGCGCTCCCCACCAGGTACACCACAAACCCCGCCGGCGCGCTGCTCACCCCGATGAGTTGCGCCAATTGAAACAGCAGGTCGCGCCCGGCCACGGCCAGGACGATGCCGGATACCGTCCCCCCCAGGAAGCCGCCCAGCGCACCGGCCTTCACACTCCGCCACACAGTCCGTCTCCTTCGCGCAAGCCACCCTGCGCGGTGGTGCCATTGTACCGCGCCCCCTGAACCGACAGGGCACCAGGGAGGCGGGGGGGCAGGAAGGGAGTCACCGCCTCCCGGCCTCCCTCTTTTCCTTCTCTTCATCTGTCCCTATGCTGTTCGGCGGAGGGGTGGCCGAGCGGCCGAAGGCACTCGTCTCGAAAACGAGTATCCCCCAACGGGGATCGTGGGTTCGAATCCCACCCCCTCCGCCAGTTGTTGTTTCTGCCCCTCTCCGTAAACGGAGAGGGGTGAGGGGCGAGGTTCGTCGAATCAGAGGAGGCGCACATGACCCGCACACTCACTTTCCTCATCTCGGCGCTGGCGATCTTCGTTCTTGCCGGCTGTACTAAGCAGTCCGCCCCCTCCGGCACCGCCGTCGCCGCAGCGCCGACGACCGCGAACACCACCATGGCGCCCGCGACGAAACCCCCCGCCGCGCCGGCCGAGTCCGCCGCGGCCGGCGCCCCCAACGCGCCGCCCCCCATCTCCGCCACCGCCCACTTGGCGCGCTTCACTGTCACTGGCGCCGTCTCGCTGGCCGATATGACCCAAATCGCCGTCGAATTGAAGAAACAGCCGGGCGTCCTCGATGTCGGCACTTCGTTCCAGGACCAGCAAGTGCTCGTCGTCTTTCAACCGGCGCGGACTTCGGCCGCCCGCCTCGCCGCCGCCATCGCCCAAGTGCCCGCTTTCAAGGGCGGCGGCAAACCGTTCAAGGCCACCCTCCTCGATGAGCGGGCCCGCACTTCCGGCAAATAGCCGAAGTCAGTTCCCTCTCCCAATCGGGAAAGGGCTTACGCTGCGAAGCCTTGGCGAAGCAGGGTGGCCGCAGGCCCGATGAGGGAATACCACACGGCCGCGCCCCTGCAACTTATTGCCCGAACCCCACTCCCCCTCCCGGCGTTGTAGGATGTAGCCCAGCGAGGAGGCCTCTCCCGCTGCACAGAGGAGGAGTGAGAATGCACGCTCGATTGATGTTGCTCATCGGCGGCGTTGCCGCCGCGGTCGCGCTGGCGGGATGCAACAAGAACACCACCACCAACAACACCACCCCGCCGGCCGCGAACAACACCACGACCACCACCACCGCGCCCGCCCCGACCGTCGCCACGCTGCCCACCGACCTCAGTTGGCCCGCAGGCGCCCAACTCGTCCGGTTCAAAGTCGACAACATGATGTGAGGGGGCTGCCTGAAGACGCTCAGCAGTTCGCTGAGCAAGCAGCCCGGCGTGAAAGACTCTCGCGGCGATCTCGACACCCACGAATACTTCATCGTCTTTGACCCGGCGCTGACCAACCCCGACGCGCTCGGGAAGGTCATCCGCTCGACCCCCAACATGATGGGCGCCCAGGCCGGCCTCTACGAGCCGCACCTGCAGGAAGTCCTCAAGGAAAAGCCCGCCGGCACCTAAGCACTCCACAGACCGGTTTCACACTTCGGCGCGCCGCAGCACTTCGCGGCGCGCCGGTCTTCTTCAGTTCTCCCCTCTCCGTGAGACGGAGAGGGAGTGGGAGTGAGGTCGGGCTCCCCCTCCGCGCTACTTACTACCGGCCACCGTCCTCACCACCGGAACGCCAGCAGCGCTTTCGCCAGCACTCGGTTCACCGTCGTCAGCGCATTCGGGTCGCCATACAAGATGAACAAGTCCGTCCCGTGCGCCACCGCTTTACGGTAACTCACCGACACATTCGTCCCCGCATCCCGGACAATCAGCCGCGCCGACCACGACTGCCACGGCGAGACATCGTAGGTGGTGCTCAGCACATGCTGGAAGAAAGTCCCGGGCCCGATGAACGGGCTGTCGGTGTCGGTGAATTCCGCCGACGCCGCCACTTGCCAGTTCGCGGTCAGCGGATAGTTCTGCGCTAACCGCGCAAAGAAATAATTGCCGCCTGCTCGATCGCCGACATTGACCGTCAACCCACCCGTCCGTGACCGGTCGGCGCGCCCCCAGCCGAACCGCCCGGTGACGAGATGGTCATCGAAGCGCACCCCGAAGTCGTCGCGCGTGAACCCCAGATAGCCCGCGCCGACCAACACTCCCCCCGCCGATTCCAAGTCGTATTCGGCTTGCACATACCGCGCCGCGATCGTCCCATCCTCGCGCTTCCAATCGACCGCCGTCACCGCGAACGAGTGGTCGCGGAACCGCCGCGCCGGATTTCGGTCCGCCCAGTTGATCAACATCGACGGCCCGCGGGCATCGGGAAACGCCAGGAATCCGTCGAGCGCGATGAAGTCCGGCGTCGATTCGTACCAACTGACATTCCAACCCAGCCGTCCCTGTTCGGGAATCAGGCCGTAGCCCGTGGCGAGTAGGTGGCCTTGCGTATCGCCAAAGTCCGAAGTGAAGTAGAGCGCGCTCGCCTCGTAGACCCCCTGCGTCGCCTGCCGGTCCCAAAACCCCCCGCCCCCCCACACGGCATCATTCGGATTGCCCGCCCCGTTCCGGTCGACCAGCGTGAAATTCAGCGCGCCCCGGTCGCGGGCGCTGGAGAAAATATGCGCCAGGTTGAACGCGATATGACTCGGCCCATCGTCCTCCTTTACATACAGCGTGCCCAACTCCCAGTCCGGACCGAGTGTCCCCACCAGTTTCACTCCGCCGTCCACTGCGCCGATGGTCAACGGGTCGAACACCCATACCGTCGGCATATAGTTGTTGCCCTCGGAAAAAAACGGCCGCCGGTCGGGGAAGAACCGGTCCGTGTAAGAGAAATCAATGGTCTCGATGTCCTGCTCGATGCCGCGGAAATCGGGATTGAGCGTCAACACGCCGGCGAGCGACGGCGTCACCAGATACTTCACATCCAGCCCGGCGTCGGCGGTCGTCGTACCCTCGCGCGTCTCGCCCAGCACATACGGCAGCAATAGCGCCCGTTCGCGGACGCGAGGCGGCGTCAGCGGCCCCCACACCAGCAGCGCCGACGGGTCGAACTGCTGCTTCCCTGCGTACGGCGCATACCAGGTGACGCGCGTGCGGTGGTGATTGCGCACGAACCCGACGCCCATCTGCGACTGCCCGGCGTTGTAGCGCAGAATGCTCCACGGAATTGCGATTTCCGCCGTCCAGCCGGTCTCGGTGCGCTGCACGGCGGCGTGCCAGTCGCCCACCCACTCGATCTTCACCGGGAAAGTCCACGGCACCGTCTCGGTCTGCGTCCCGCCCGCGGAGACCTGGAAGAACGCAAAATCGCGCCGGTTGAAGAAAGTGTCGAGTTCCACGCCCACCCAGTCGTCCGTCTCCAGCGACCCGCCGCGCTTCTTCTGCCGCGCCACGATGCCCCCCGGCTGCGTGTCGCGCGCCTCGAACGCGACATACACATGCGTGTCGTCGTAGCCGATCCAGGCGCGGGTCGCCTCGCTGGCCGGCTGGCCGGACTGCAAGTCGTAAAACGCCTCCGTCGCCGGCGCCTGCTGCCACGCCGGGTCGTCGAGCCGCCCGTCCACCACCGGCGCCGGCGACACCGCCACCGCCGCCAGCCCCGCCGTGCCCGCGGCCTCTTCGCCGCGCGCGAGCGGTATGCACAGAACAGAGAGAGCCACCGGGACCGCCGCGCCACACCACCCGCGCACTCGTGTCATGCGTGCAGAGATTCGCCGCCCGCCTCTCTCAGTCCCCCAACTCGCACTCGGCCGACGCGTCGTCCCTCTCCCAAACGGGAGAGGGTGGGCAAAGGCCGGGTGAGGGGGAACGCCGCCGCTTGCAACTCCTCCACCGCCGTCGCACAATCGCGCCGGAGGCCACCCCGATGACCGAAACCGCGCAGACCATCCGCCTCACCGCCCTCTCCCACGGCGCCGGTTGAGCCTGCAAACTCAGCCCCGATGACCTCGGGCAGGTCCTCGCGGGTCTCGATCTCCCCATCGACGAGAATCTGCTCGTCGGCTTGCACACCGCCGACGACGCCGCCGTCTATCGCCTCTCGGACACGATGGCCGCGGTCTTCACCGTGGATTACTTCACGCCCATCGTGGACGACCCGTATTGGTATGGCGCCATCGCCGCCGCCAACAGTTTGAGCGACATCTACGCCATGGGCGCGCGCCCGGTGCTGGCGCTCAACCTCGTCGGCTTCCCGACGCGCGAGCGCGGCCTGCCGCTCTCCATCCTGCACGACATCCTGCGCGGCGGCGCCGACAAGGCGCGTGAGGCCGGCGCCCTCATCGCCGGCGGCCACAGCATTGACGATAACGAGCCCAAATACGGAATGGCCGTCTTTGGCCTCGCCGACCCCGACCGCCTGACCACCAAGGCCGGCGCGCGCCCGCTCGACCAGATTGTGCTCACCAAACCCCTCGGCATGGGCATCATCAGCACCGCCATCAAGCGCGACCTGACCACCCCCGATGTCGTGGACGAAGCGATCCGCATCATGGCCACGCTCAACCGCGCCGCCGCCGAAGTCGCCCACGCCGCCGAACTCGAAGGCGCCACCGACATCACCGGCTACGGCCTCCTCGGCCACCTGCTCGAAATGTGCCGCGCCAGCGGCGTCGCCGCGCGCCTCAACGCCGGCGCCGTCCCCGCGCTCCCCGCCGCTGAAAAACTGGCGGCCAAAGGCGTCTATCCCGGCGGCTCCAAGACCAACCGCGAATTCGTCGAACCGCACCTGCGCTGGGACGCCGCCATCCCCGAAACCACCCGCATGGTCTTCGCCGACGCCCAGACCTCCGGCGGCCTGCTCCTCGCCGTCCCGCCCGACCGCCTCGACGATGTCCTCAACGACCTGCGCGCCCGCCACACCCCCGCCGCCGCCCACATCGGGGAGTTCGTCGCCGGCGAGCCGGAGATTACGGTCGCGCCTTGATTTCGCATGAAGCCCCTCTCCGTTAACGGAGAGGGGTGCCCGCAGGGCGGGGTGAGGCCGGGGATGGCGTGGCTCGGGAATCCCGGCATTGAAATGCCGGGCTCATCTCAAAGAAAGTCCCTTCGGGACTTCCATTGGGCTGAGCCCGGAAATTCATTTCCGGGCACGCCGCCTTCGGATGTTCCCCCTCTCCGCTCGTCGGAGAGGGGGCCAGGGGGAGAGGGAACGGGCAGGGGACACCGAAGGGTTCCCCAGGGGAACGCCATGCCCGACCGCAAAACCGTCCTGGTCGTGGACGACGAAATCAACCTCGTCCGCCTGGTGCAGGTCAACCTCGAGAAGGCGGGCTTCGCCGTCATCTCCGCCGGCGACGGCAAAGAAGCGCTCGCCAAAATCGCCAAGGAGAAGCCCGACCTCATCGTCCTCGATGTCATGATGCCGGAACTCGACGGCTTCTCCGTCCTGGAACGCCTGCGCGGCAACGCCGCCACCGTCGACCTGCCCGTTGTCATGCTCACCGCCCGCGCCCAAGACGAAGACCAGGCCCGCGGCATCTTCACTGGCGCCGATGTCTATCTGACCAAGCCCTTCAACCCCAACGAACTGGTGGCGTTCGTGAAGCGCCTGCTGTCGGAGGATGGCGGCGGGTAGCGCTCCGGTCGTGACCGGGGTGACTGTAGGGGCCGGTTTCCTAACCGGCCCGCTCATTTGGATACCGCAGGCCGTCCGGCCTGTTCTTCTGTCCTAGTCGTACAATCTCCCGAATGCCCGAACGCACCCTCTACTACGGCGACAACCTCGACATCCTCCGCAACCACCTCGCGGACGAGTCGGTCGACCTGATTTACCTCGACCCGCCCTTCAACAGTCAGGCCGACTACAACATCCTCTTCCGCGAAGAGACCGGCGAACGCTCCCCCGCCCAAATCCGCGCCTTCACCGACTACTGGCACTGGGACCAGTCCGCCGAGGCCACCTACAACGAGATCATTGAGACCTGTCCTGCGAAAGTCTCAAAGGCGACGGAAGCGCTGCGCGCACTTGTCGGATCAAACCCAATGATGGCGTACCTGGTGATGATGACGCTTCGACTGGTCGAATTGCGCCGCGTGCTGAAGCGGACTGGTTCGCTCTATCTCCACTGTGACCCGACGGCGAGCCATTATCTCAAGGTCATTCTGGATACCATTTTCGGCCCAAAGAATTTCCGAAACGAAGTTGTATGGCAACGAACCGGGGCGCACAGCGATGCCAAGAGATGGGGGAGAGTCACCGACTCGATCCTCTTTTTCACGAAGAGCGACGACTGGAAGTGGGAGACG